>Ga0196962_10000111_pt1 | contig 51051 bp, 50 predicted proteins | sample S3v_20metaG_FD_183186 | JGI IMG/M metagenome (GOLD analysis project Ga0196962, IMG submission 183186) | Soil microbial communities from Anza Borrego desert, Southern California, United States - S3+v_20 | ecosystem: Environmental > Terrestrial > Soil > Desert | place: USA: California | collected...
GTGGGGCCGTCAGAGCGACGATGACCGGCAGTATGGAGCTCGTCTCCATCGAGATAGATCCCGAGGTCGTGGATCCCGAGGACATCGAGATGCTGCAGGACATGGTACTTGCGGCCGTTAATGAGGCGATGACGAGCTCCCAGGAGCTGGCCAACAAGAAGCTTGGCGGGATCACCGGCGGCCTCGGGGACCTCGGCCTGAACATACCGGGTCTGTAAGGGTTTTTTGGCGACCTACGCAAGGCCGGTAGAGAGACTTATAACAGAGCTCTCCAAGCTGCCCTCCATCGGACCGAGGAGCGCCCAGCGCATCGCCTTCCACGTCATCAGGGGTAGGAAAGAAGACGCTATCGGGCTCGCCGAGGCGCTGCAGGAGGTCAAGGAGAAGATCAAACCGTGCAGGCGGTGCTTCAACCTGACCGAGGCCGAAGAGTGTGATATCTGCCGCGACGCCCGTCGCGACGCGTCCGTGATCTGCGTCGTGGAAGACCCCTACGATATCGGGCCTATAGAACGGACCAACGAGTACCGAGGACTCTACCACGTCCTCGGCGGTGCCCTCTCTCCACTCGACGGCGTCGAGCCCGAAGACCTCCGGATAGCCGAGCTCCTGGAGCGCGTCCGTGAAGAAGGCACCACCGAGCTCGTCATCGCGACCAACCCGAACACTACGGGCGAGGCGACCGCGCTGTTTATCGCGCAGGAGGTCAAGGACCTGCCTGTCAGGGTGACGGCCCTCGCGAGCGGCCTCCCCGTCGGCGGGGACCTGGAGTACGCCGACGAGGTGACCCTGGGACGGGCCTTCACCGGAAGACGTGAGCTGTAGCGGTTTGCGAAGCAAACCAAGGTTTCAGGCTTCAGGTTTTTGGGTTTGTGCCGATAGCTTTGCAGAAGCTCCATGACTAACATGCAGGTTCAGAGTCCTCTGGCTGGGATGAGCCGTCGGACGGTGGAGTCGCTGGGTGACACCGTGGCGAGTTTGTCGCCGCGGGACGCTACGCTTGTAAAGTTTCCCGACCTCCGGCCGGAGCTTTCCGAGGCGCTGCGTAAGATGGGCGCTTCGAGGTTGTACTCGCACCAGCTGGAGGCTTACGAGCGGGTGCTGGCCGGTGAGAACGTGGTGGTGGCGACGGCGACGGCCAGTGGGAAGTCGTTGTGCTACAAGATCCCGGCGTTTCAGAATGCGCTTGGCCGGGCGAAGAGCCGGGCGGTCTTTCTCTATCCGACGAAGGCACTGGCCCAGGACCAGCTGGGGAAGATCAAGGCTTTCGATTTGCGCGGGGTGCATCCTGCGACCTATGACGGCGACACGCCGCACGCCCTCCGCGCGGACATCAGGCGCAGGGCGAACATCCTGCTTACGAACCCCGATATGCTGAACGTCGGTATTCTGCCCAATCATGAGGCCTGGGGCGACTTTTTGCGCAACCTGGAGATCGTGGCCGTCGACGAGGCGCACGTGTTGCGCGGCGTCTTCGGCTCGCACGTGGCGGCCGTACTAAGGCGGCTGAGGCGGGTGGCGATGTTGCACGGTGGAGATCCCCGCTTCGTCCTCACGAGCGCCACGATAGCCAACCCGCAGGAACTAGCCGAGAGCCTCACGGGCATGCCTTTCGCCCTCGTGGACAACGACGGCGCTTCCACGGGCGAGCGGCGGGTCATCTTCCGCAACCCTCCCTTGCTCGACAAGGAGAAGGGGGAGAGGCGGAGTCTTCTGACAGAGGGCGCTCTGGTCTTCACGAATCTCGTATCGCAAGGGGTCAGGACCATAGCTTTCGCCAGGACGAGGAAGGCCGCCGAGCTCATCTACCGTTACGCCGCAGACAGGTTGGGTGTCGACGGGGCGCGCAGGATCTCCCCTTATCGTGCGGGCTACACCCCGAGGGAGAGGAGAGAGATCGAAGGCCGTCTCTTTCGGGGCGACCTTCTCGGCGTCGTCTCCACGAACGCGCTGGAGCTCGGGGTGGACGTAGGCGCCTTGGACGCCGTGATCTGCTGCGGATACCCGGGAAGCGTCGCCTCCATCTGGCAGCAGTGGGGCCGCGCCGGACGCGGCAAGGACCCCGCCCTCGCCGTGTACATCCCCGGCCGCGACGCTCTGGACCAGTTCCTCTTCGAGAACCCGCCTAGGGTTCTTGGCAGGAGAGTCGAGGCCGCCAGGGTCACGATGGAGAACCCCTACATCCTCGGCCCGCACCTGCTCGCCGCAGCCCACGAGGCCCCGCTCGACGCGGACGACGAGGAATACTTCGGTCCTGCCTACAGGAGCGTGGCCAAAGAGTTGATGGAGGCCAGGGCGCTGGCTTCGAGCGGAAGCCGGCTGGTCTACGTCGGCGGGGACAACCCCGCGCGTAACATCTCACTGCGCTCGGCATCGTCCGAGACGGTGCTAATAGCCGACGGTGAAGGAGAGTTGATCGGGACCGCCGATGCTACCCGCGCCCCGAGCGAGCTGCATCCTGGCGCGACCTACCTCCACCGCGGGACCGCGTATGAGGTGGAGAGCCTGGATCTCCAATCCCACCGCGCCGTCGCCCGCCGCGTCCCCAATCGATACTACACCAGGCCGCGCGTCGAGACCGACGTGGAGATCCTGGAGGAGGTCGAAGAGCGGGACCTCGCGAATGGAGCGGTGCTCCACTGGGGCAGGGTGAGGACGACGGATTCTGTTACCTTCTTCAAGAAGGTTAGGGTTGCTGACGACAAGGAGGTCGGGGTCTACCCCCTGGATCTCCCCGACGTAGTTCTGGAGACGCAAGCGCTCTGGGTCACGCTGCCTCCGCTCCCCAGAGAAGCGAGGCCTAGCTTCGAGAGCTTCGGTGGCGCACTGCACGCCGGGGAGCACGGCCTGATCGGGCTCCTCCCGCTCTTCGCTATGTGCGATCGCGCCGACATCGGCGGACTCTCCACGCCCGTCCACCGCCAGAGCCGTCTCCCCACGGTCTTCGTCTACGACGGCTATCCCGGAGGAGTCGGCATCTCCAGGCGAGGCTTCGACGCCTTCGAGTCGCTAGCCCGCGACACTCTAGGCGTCATCACCCGCTGTCCCTGCGAGAGGGGATGCCCCGCGTGCATCCAGTCCCCCAAGTGCGGCAACTGGAACGAGCCCCTGAGCAAGGATGGGGCCGTTAGTCTCATCAGGTACATACTCGGACAGACGAGCCGCTACCCGACCCTGTGACGAGTAACCGGCACGATCAGTTCCGTACTATAGAACATGAGTGCAACCCATACGCCCTTGCTCCCGGCATGACCGTAATTCCCGCGCAAGCGGGAATCCACTGCGGCCGGTGCTCCTCAAATCAACCCACGAGCCTTCTACCGGATTACGTATGACCGGCAGAGTGTACGTCGCCGTTGTTGGATCAGGCTTAGCCACGGACGAACACTACGAGAAGGCGCGGGAGGTCGGCAGGCTCATCGTCCGGAGGGGAGGTACCGTCGTCTGTGGCGGACTCTCGGGCGTGATGGAGGCTGCGGCCCGCGGGGCCACAGAGGCCGGTGGTACGGCAGTAGGCATCCTGCCCGACGAGGACAGGAGGAGGGAGAACGAATACCTTACGCACTCTGTGGCCACGGGCACGGGACAGGCGAGGAACCTTGCTGTGGTGTGCTCGGGAGACGTTGTCATCGCCGTCGGCGGCGAGTACGGTACGCTCTCGGAGATAGGGCTCGCCAGAAAGGTCGGGCGGCCCGTGGTGGTCCTGGAAGGCTGGGATCTCGGAGAGCATGTGACCTTGGCGCCGTCGCCGCTCGCGGCTGTAGAGGCGGCGTTCGAGCTTATCGGAAGATAGGGAGGACAAACAATGGAGAACAGTCGGATCGCGCTCGTAAGCGGAGGAAACCGGGGGATCGGGCTAGAGGTCTGCAGGCAGCTTCCGGAGCGGGGGATAACGGTGATCATGGGTTCGCGCGACGGTGAGCAAGGCAGGGATGCCGCGGCGGGACTCTCTGGTGGCGTGGTCGTCCGGCAACTCGACGTCGCAGACCCCGAGAGCGTAGAACGGCTCTCGCGCTCCATCGAGGAGGAGTTCGGGCGGCTCGACATCCTGGTTAACAACGCAGGTATCTCCAACGACGAGGGCCAGAGCGGCGCGGACGCCGACCTCGACCGGGTGAAGGAGAGCATGGAGGCGAACCTGTTCGGGGCCTGGCGCCTCTGCAGGATGGCCATTCCTCTCATGCGACGCAACGTCTACGGGCGCATCGTCAACGTCTCGACGGGGCTCGCCGCCCTGGAGGACATGGGTGGAGGCTCCCCGGGCTACCGGGTCTCGAAGACCGCCCTCAACGCCCTGACGCGCATCCTGGCCTCCGAGCTGCGTGGGAGCGGCATCCTCGTCAACGCTGTCAATCCGGGGTGGGTACAGACCGATATGGGCGGCTCCGGCGCCACTCGCTCCGTCGAGGAAGGCGCGGAAGCCCTCGTCTGGGCCGCGACGCTACCAAACAGCGGCCCCACCGGCGGCTTCTTCCAGGACCGCCGCCCTGTTCCCTGGTAATCGCTGGATAGAGAGATCACCCTCGCGACGCGTCGGGGGCTAGTGGATCTTCGGTTCGGGGACGAGTGGTCCCCGGGCAAGGAAGTCGAAGTCGCAGCCTTCGTTGGCCTGGGTCGCGTGCCTGGCGAAGATGGCCCCGTAGCCGCGGCCGTAGTGTGGTTGGGGCTGTCTCCAAGCGGCGCGGCGACGGGATAGTTCTCTATCGTCCACTCTGAGTTCCAACCGCCGATTCGGGACATCGAGCTCGACTTCGTCTCCGTCCTCTATCAGGGCGAGCGGGCCTCCGACGTATGACTCGGGGGCGACGTGCAATACGCAGGTACCGTAGGCGGTGCCGCTCATGCGGGCGTCGGAGATGCGCACCATGTCTCTTACTCCCCGTTCGAGCAGCTTCTTGGGGATGGGGAGCAAACCCCACTCAGGCATGCCGGGAGCACCGATGGGGCCGGCACCCCTGAGAACGAGAACGGAGTCTTCGTCCACCTTCAAGTCCGGGTCGTCTATGCGTCTGGCGAGGTCGTCGTAGCCTTCGAAGGCCACGGCCGGACCCGTGTGCTTGAGAAGCTTCGGGTCTGCGGCGGAGTGCTTTATGACGCAGCCGTCGGGAGCCAGATTGCCGCGCAACACGGCGAGCCCACCCTCTTCCTGCAGGGGATCGTCGAACGGTCTGATGACATCATCCTTGTAGACACTGGAGAGGGTCTCACCGATAGTCCGACCGCCAGCGGTGGCGCGGTCGAGGTGGAGCACCTCTTCGAGGCGGGAGAGCAAGGCGCGTAGACCACCCGCGTAGTAGAAGTCTTCCATCAGGTACTCGCCGCTGGGACGTATGTTGGCGAGCACGGGTACGCGGCGTGAGAGCTCATCGAAGCGGGCGAGGTCCAGGGGTACGCCGCTGCGGCGGGCCAGGGCGATGAGGTGGATGACGGCGTTGGTAGAGCCGCCGAGGGCCATCACGGCCGTTACGGCGTCTTCGTAGGAACGGTCGTCCAGGATGTCCGAGGGCTTGAGATCTTCCCAGACCATCTCGACGATCCTCCTCCCGCTTATGGAGGCCATCCTGGGGTGTCCCGAGTCGGCGGCGGGGATGGAGGAGGCTCCCGGGAGGGTCATGCCGAGGACTTCGGCGACGGCGGTCATGGTCGAAGCCGTTCCCATGGTCATGCAGTGGCCCGGCGAGCGGGCGATGCCGTCTTCGATCTCTTCCCACTCACGATCTCCGATGGTGCCCGCGCGTTTCTCGTCCCAGTACTTCCATACATCACTACCACTCCCCAGAGTATTTCCGCGCCAGTTGCCGCGCAGCATCGGTCCTGCGGGGACGAAGATGGCCGGCAGGTCCATGGTGATCGTACCCATAAGCAGGGCCGGTGTTGTCTTGTCGCAACCGCCCATCAACACAGCGCCGTCTATGGGATGGGAGCGCAAGAGCTCCTCGGTCTCCATGGCGAGGAAGTTCCTGTAGAGCATCGTCGAGGGTTTCTGGAACGGCTCGGAGAGAGACATCGCGGGCAGCTCGACCGGAAACCCACCCGCCTGCCAGACGCCACGTTTGACCTCCTCGACCCTCTCCTTGAAGTGGGTGTGGCAGGGGTTTATGTCGCTCCAGGTGTTGATGATCCCGACGACCGGCTTCCCGCTGTAGTCCTCCGCAGCGTAGCCCATCTGTTTGGTCCGCGAACGGTGGCCGAACGAGCGCAGGTCGCGCACCCCGTACCAGCGGTGGCTTCGCAACTCTTCGGCCCTCCTCTTCCGGTTCATGCCCTCCCTTCCACAGCTCGACTGCGCGCGAAGGCGCTACACGATCTACCGAGACTCTTCATTCTACCTGCGGCGAGTGGAAACAAGAAGCTGACCAGCTGAAATGCTGACGAGCGAGGGCCGCAAGGCCTGAGCGTGCTGAAATGCTGATACTAGCCGTTCTTCCGGGCCAAAACTAGCCGTACGGGTGATGCCCGGTCTCGGGTCCGGGGATAGAGTGTCCGTGTAAACCAACAAGATCAGGAGACGATCATGGAGCACACGGATACCCTGGCCGCGCTGTCGGAAGGTATGGCTGACGCTGTCGAAAACATCGCCGCATCGGTGGTGAAGGTCAACGGACGGAGGCGTCGTTCTGGGAGCGGCGTGGTCTTTGCGCAGAACAGGGTGCTGACGGCGAGCCACGTACTCGAGCGCGAGGAAGACCTCTCGGTAGAGACCGCCGACGGAAGGACCCTAACGGCGCGGTTCGCGGGGAGGGATCACTCCACGGACCTGGCGGTGCTGGACGTGGAGGGCCTCGATGTAGAACCAGCCACGCCCGCAGAGAGCGAAGCCCGGGTCGGCCAGATCTCACTGGCCGTTGGCAGTCGCTCTCGCGGCGAAGGGCCGAGGGCGACTCTGGGGGTGGTTAGCGCCGTGGGAGGCCCGGTCCGCACCCGGCGGGGACCGAGGCTGGAACGTTACATCCAGACCGACGCGACGCCGTACCCCGGTTTCTCGGGAGGACCGCTCATCGACGTGCGGGGGAACGTACTCGGCATCCTGGTCTCAGGCTGGGGACGCGGCGCGGCTTTCGCCATACCTGCAGACTTGGCCTGGCGTACGGCAGGATCGCTCTCGGAGCGGGGCTCCGTCAAGCGGGGATACCTCGGTATCCTGAGCCAGCCGGTTCGCCTCCCCGACGGACAGGGTCTTGGCCTTACACAGAGGGGTGGGCTCCTGGTGGTTGGCGTGGAGGACGGCAGTCCCGCGGGACGTGGCGGCCTCATAGTCGGCGACATCCTTGCGACGCTTGATGGCCAGCCCGTCGAGGACACCGACGACCTTCTCGTACTGCTGGCCGGAGACAGGGTAGGTAGTTCCGTACCAGTCAAGCTCGTGCGTGGCGGCGAGCTCGCTGAGGTCGAGATCACCGTAGGCGAGCGCGGTTAGGAGATCGCGAGATGGCTGAATTATCCGGAGACTCCGCCGCCCTTGCGGGCGTGCGGATGATCGAGGCCGCGCAGAGGAGCGTCGTACAGGTGCGCAGTAGGGGGCGGGGCATCGGGGCGGGTGTGATCTGGCCCGGCGACGGCCTCGTCCTGACGAACCATCACGTGGTCTCGGGAAGACGCAGTAGACGTACGGTCAGGGTGGCACTCCACGACGGCCGGACGATCGACGCTGAAGTACTAAAGAGCGACCGGAGCCTGGACCTCGCGCTGCTCGGGCTGGAGGGCGGCCAGGCAGACCTGCCGGCGGCAACCGTCGGGGACTCGGACGCCCTGCGCGTCGGCGAACTGGTCTACGCAATCGGGCATCCTTGGGGCAGTGTGGGGGCGGTGAGCGCCGGCATCGTCGGCGGTGTGGGCGAGCTTCGCGGACAAGGACGGGGTTCCTCCGCGCGCTACGTAAGATCCGACGTCGCCCTCGCGCCCGGAAACTCGGGCGGACCGCTCCTGAACGCCAGGGGTGAGGTCGTCGCCATCAACGCCATGATATTCGGCCGTATGGCGCTCTCCATTCCAAGCAACGCGGCGGAGGCCTGGATCGCCGAAGAACGCCGTCCGAGGCTGGGTGTCGGGGTCTTGCCCGTCGAGGTGCCAGTATCCCAGCAGCGGGAAGCCGGCACTGCGGGGCTCGTGATCGCCGGCGTCGAGACCGGAGGCGCCGCCTACAGGGCCGGCCTGCTGGTCGGCGACGTCTTGCTCGCTGCGGCCGGGAAACCGCTCGGGGAGACACAGACGCTGTTGGACGCCGTGGCGCACGCCGGTGATGTCGTCTCCTTGCGGGTCATGCGCAGCGGTAAAATCATGGTCATGGAAGTGCGCCTGGAAGAGTCGGGACGCGCCGCATGACGCCCACGCGGGTATTCGTCGTGGCCCCGACGCCGACCATGCGGGCGGGGCTGCGTTCGATGCTCGCGTCCGTCGAGGCCGCCGACTTGCTGGTAGTCGGCGAGACCGGTCTGTCCGTGGGACCCGTCCCCCCGCTCTCTGGAGCCGATGTAGTGCTCGTCGCCGACGAGGAGTTGCTCGAGGAGACCGCACTCTCCGTCTCGGAAGACGGGACGCTGTCGCTACTGCTGCTCTCGGAGGATGAGGACACGGCGTCCAGGCTGCGCACCCTGTCTCTGAGGGGATGGGGCGTCGTGCCGCCCGATGCCCCATCCGAGGAGCTGGGTGCCGCCGTCGCAGCCGTGGCCCAGGGCCTGACCGTGCTCCCGAGGAACCTGGCCGAGCGGTTGCTCGACGAGCCTGCGGCGGCGGTGGAAAAGCTCTCCGAGCCGCTGACCGCGCGTGAGAGCGAGGTGCTCGACCTGCTCGGGCATGGGCTGTCAAACAAGATGATCGCGCGCGAGCTCCACATCAGCGAACATACCGTCAAGTTCCACATCTCCTCGGTCTACTCCAAGCTCGGCGTCAGCAACCGCGCCGAGGCGGTCAGCCAGGGCGCGCGGCACGGGCTTATATCTCTTTGAGGTAGCATTTCAACGTTTTAGGCTTCAGGTTACAGGCATCAGGTATCAGGATTCTCACGGTCCCACCCGTCATTCCCGCGAAAGCGGGAATCCACGACGCGCAAGAAGCTCCGCCCTTCCGACCGGAAGCAACCACCGGATTCTTTCTGATTCGCGGTAGGTCGTTGCCTGTGTGGCGCGCCGTGAACGATCCAGCGGCAACGCCTCTCTGCTACCCCCGTTTTAGAATGGAGTCGGCCATGCGGGGTGGTGGAAGGCGGGGCGATCTCGGATTCTCCCTTGAAAGCGGCGATTCTATCCATTCTGATACCCTTCATCCTCTTTGTTGGGTGCGAGGAAGCTGGGGAGACCGGGAAGTCGCGGTCTGGGGACGCGAATAGACAGCCTGTTTCTGTAATTCACCAGGAACCTACGCGGGTGATCGTCACCAGTGACGACGACTCGCTCCCTGACGGTTGCCGCCCACGGCAGGTGGCAGGGCTTGTGATCTCCTTCGTCAATGCTTTCAACAGCAGGGATCAGGCGAGCCTGTCCCGCATCTTCGCCTGGCGCATGGATATGAAGGCCGATGATGAGCGCACGGCCCGCGAGGCCGCCGGCTGGCTGTGTACCGACCCGCCAGGTTGGAAGCCGGGCAAAGCCGTCGTCGCATGTACATGAGGCCTCAGGTAGGGTTTCAGTGAGGAGACTTCATGAGGGGGTGCTTGGCCTTGGAAGTGGTGCGGGGCTCCGCAGTTGCCTTGGAGCCCGTCCAACACCACCTGAAGCCTGTAGCCTGATACCTGAAACCTTCTAGTGACCAGGCAGGATCAAATGCAAGTCCCCGAACTCGTGCCAGAGGTAGCCTCTCTTCAAGGCCTCGGAGTAGGCGACTTCGAGATGCTCCGCGCCGGAGGTGGAGATTGGGTGTTCCGACACGCTTCCGACGAGCGCCTCCAGCATAGACAGGTGGGTGGAGCGCGGTTCGTGTAGACCTGTCAGCATCGCGTCGACGGAACGTATACCGCGCTCCGGGGTTATGAAGACGTCGGTCCAGCCCTCGCCCGGGTGGATCGAGCCGTCCCTGTCGGTGACGGTCTCGAGGGCGCGCACGACCGTGGTCCCTACCGCGACCACCCTGCGTCCGGCCGCGCGGGCCGAGTTGATCGCGGCAGCGGTCTCGGGAGGGACACGGTAGAACTCCTCGTATGGCGGCTCGTCGTCTTCCAGGCTTGCTACGCCCGTGTGCAATATCAGCGGCACGACGCTCACCCCGTTTGCGACCAGGCGGGTGATCAGCTCCGGCGTAAAAGCCCTTCCCGCCGAGGGCATCTCGGCGCTACCTACCTCGGTGGCGTAGACCGTCTGGTAATAGCTCGCAGGCCAGCTCTCCCTGACGTAGCCGTACCTGATGGGTGATCCGTTGAGGTCCAGATAATCATTGAGATTCACGGGCAGCTTCAGGGTGGAGATCCAGAGCCGGTTGGACTCATCGTCGCGCTGCCGCCTCTCCGACAAATAAGGGGTGTGCAGGACCATGCTGGCACCCGCCGGGAGTGAAAGGACCTCACCAGACTTACCGTCGAGCACAGGTTCATGGCCGGAGGAGGATCTCAGCTCGACGACCCACAGGTCGGCCGGCAGGTGGGTCGAGAGGTGCACGGTGAGGGGTGTGCCGTCACTGCGCTCGGCGGGAAGGGCGGCGTTCATGGTGCCGCTGGTGTTGACGACGAGGGTATCGCCGGCACGCAGGAACTCCGGGAGATCGCCGAACCTGGAGTGGACGATGCGGTCGTCATCGAGGTAGGAGACCATCAGGCGGACTTCGTCGCGGCGCAGTCCTCGCGCCTCGGGCGGCTCGCCGGCCTCCAACTCCCGAGGCAACTCGAAGCGGAGCGGGGATCTCGCCTCGGGATAGTCGGGAAATGTGTCTAGGCTTTCCAAAGCTTCTGTGAGCGTGTGTGACAATCTGGTCCTCTCCTTCTATGAGGCCGCGGTGGTCGTTCCCACCCTCGCGGCCAGCACGCGGGCCTCGTAGCGCCCGCTCGGCAGGTCGCCCGTCAAGAGTTCGAGGAGTCCAGGAACGCTCTCTTCCGGGAGCGGCCTGTCGCTGATGTCCTCGTCGGGGAAGGCTTCCTGGTGCATCTGGGTTCGCATGTCGCCGGGATCCACGCGGTAGACGCGCAGTCCGGGATTCTCGGCCGCCAGGATGTTGGAGAGTTGCTCCAGTGCGGCCTTGCTCGACCCGTATCCGCCCCAGCCTTCGTACGGTTCGACGGCGGCGTCGCTCGTGACGTTGATAATGCGCGCCTGTGGTTTCAGCTCGCCGTGGAGCGTCTGAATAAGCGCGAGCGGTGCGACCACATTGTTTCGGTAGACCTGCTCGAACACGTCGAGCGGGTAGTCGAGCAACTCCGGCTGGGGGCTCGGGCCGAGGACGCTCGCATTGTTGACCAGCGCGTCAACGCCGCCGGCCTCCCGTGCCGCCTCGGCGAGATCCTCTCGATGTTCCGGGTCGGCAACGTCCCCCGGTATGGCGATTACGCGCGCGTCTCTGGATAGCTCGGCGCGGGCGCTCTCCAGCGCTTCTTTGCCTCGGGCGTCGATGATCAAGGTCCAGCCCTCCCCGGCCAGGGTGCGGGCGAGCGCCAGACCGAGGCCGCGGGAAGCACCTGTGATGATCGCCGTGCGATCCGAAGATTCTCCGGTCATTTCGTATGCCTCCAGTTCTTGTTTTGAATACAATGTATCGCTGTGACTGGCGCCGGGAAACGTCAGGAGGGACGGTTTTCGGCCTGTACTTTGGTACAGCAAGGCTTCAAGCATCAGGGGCGTTGAGGCGAAATGGTTTAGCGGCTTAGGGGGCCTCGACGAGGCCGCGGCGGACGGCGATTCTGGCCGCCTCGGTGCGGTTTTGGGCTTCGAGCTTGGCTAGGATGGAGCCCACGTGGAACTTGACCGTCCGTTCGGAGATGAAGAGTCGTTCAGCGATCTCGGCGTTCTTCAGGCCGCGGGCGAGGAGCGCGAGGACCTCGAGTTCCCTGGATGTCAGGCGGCGGTTCTGCGGGACGTTCTCCTCGCCCTCTATGCGCTCCAGGAGCCTATCTGTGACGGCCGGTTCGAGGAGGGAGCCTCCGGCCTGAACGGTACGGATGGCGCCGAAGATCTCCTGTCGGGAAGCGCCCTTGAGCAGGTATCCACGGGCGCCCGCGCGTAGAGAGCCGAGTATTCGGGCGTCCGTGTCGTAGGCCGTGAAGACGAGAGTGCGTGCGCTAGAGCCGGCGTCGCGGAGCTTTTCGAGGGCCTCGACGCCATCGGTCCCAGGCATCTCCAGATCCAGGAGTATCACATCGGGGTCCAGGCTTTCTGCGAGCCTCACGACTTCATCCCCGTCTGCGGCTTCGCCCACCACCTCGAAGTCGGGCTGGGTGGCCAGCACCGCTACGAGACCCTCGCGCAGCATCGGGTGATCGTCGGCGACGAGGAGCCTTACCTTATCCACCCCGTATTCCTTCGAGCGGAACGGTAACGTCGAGGCGCGTACCTTCGCCAGGGACACTCTCTATCACCAGAGAGCCGCCGAGTATCTCGACCCTCTCCCTCATACCGACGATGCCATGGCGGGCATCGGCGACGCTGGAAGGGTCGAAACCGTGTCCGTCGTCCTTGACGGTGAGTCGCACCGCCTGCGGTGTGGCCACGAGCCTGACCGTTACGCGGCTTGCGCGCGCGTGACTGGCGATGTTGGTGAGGGCTTCCTGGCAGACTCGGTAGAGGGCTACCTCGACCCGCGGCGGGAGAGGGCGACTGCCGTTCACCGCCCTGAATCTCGTGGCCACATCAGTCTCTGCTTCCCAGCGGTCGACGAGGGTCTTTAGCGCCTCGGGGAGGGAGCGGCCTTCGAGTGGGGCGGCGCGGAGGTCGAGGACCGAACGGCGCGCCTCATCGAGGTTGGAACGGGTGAGTGAGAGGGCGCGGCGCAGCGGTTCGCGGGCGCGCTGCGCTCCGAACTCATCGTCCAGTAAGGCTTCGGCCGACTCGAGCTGGAGTCCCGTGGCTGTAAGTCCCTGGGCGAGTGTGTCGTGGATCTCTCGCGCCAGGCGATTGCGCTCCTCGACGGCGCCGAGCCTGGCGCTGCGGTCGAAGAGGCTGGCCCGCTCGACGGCGATAGCCAATAAGTCTCCTATTGTGGAGAGGAGCTGCAGGTCTTCCGGCGAGAGGCCCCGCCACTGGGGGCTCGCGACGTTCATTACGCCGAGCTTCTTCTCCCCGGCGTAGAGGGGGATGCTGGCGTGGTAGCGCAGGCCACCAGTGCCGTCTACGAGGCCGTCCAGGCGGCTGCAAGTCAGGACGTTGACGTTGGCGGCTCCTTCCAGGTCACCCTTCTTGTAGGTGTCCAGGCAATAACAGTAGCCCGATCCGTCCATGCGGCGCGGGTCGTCCGCGAGGGCAGGAGGGAGGTTGCGGGCCGCGGCCAGGTAGGGCTCGGGAGAGGAATCGTCTATGAGCCAGATCCAGGCCGTGCGCAATCCCAGCAGCTCGGCCACCTGCGACAAAGTGAACCCGAGGGCCTCGCCAAGCTCGACGGAGCGGTTGAGTTCGCGCGCGATCTCGTTGAGCACCGAGAGCTCGTGGTTGCGGCGCTCCAGATCCTCCCTTTCCCGGGTGTTCAGCCCAGACAAGCTCGTCTCTCCAGTTTCTTCACCAATAGAGGAGTTTATCAGCGTGGGACTCGGATCATGCTGGCCGTTCCGGCTTTCCCAGCCGCGGCATTTCAAGGAGGTCCCTACCAGAGAAATTGCTACCTGGCATATAAATAGCCCCTTGTACCACTGCTATACTACCCGCGGTTAATGCAAGAGCAGTGGGTAAAGGGCGAGTCCACCCACGGCTGGGAAAGGTGTGGGGGATGCGAAAGTCAGAGACAATGCGGGCGGCCTCACGGCTGCTACTGAGCCATCCGATCTTCTGCTTGCTCGCAGTGTTGGCGGCGGTGGTGGTGCTAGGTGTGTTCGGTCCACTCAAGGTAGTTCATGCTGCTGATGTAGCCGTCGAGGGCGAGAACTTCGACGTCAAGCCCACCGGCACCAGCGTCGTAACCGGCACTATGTACTCTAACGGCAAGGCGCTCAGGTTCTCCAATAACACCGCAATCGCTAAGGAGCCGCTGACCTTCAACTCTTCGGGTGACGTGGTGCTGATGGCCCGTGCCACACAGAGTGGTGGCTCGCCCAAGCTCAGGGTGAGCGTCAACGGCACCTTTACCGCACCGGCACAGGCCATAACCAACAGCGGCGCTCCCCGAGCCTACACCTTCGACGTGAACGCTCCTTCGGGGAACGACGTGCAGATAAGCGTAAAGGCTGCCAACACGGGCTCGGGGCGCAAGCCGTTCTTGGATTACGTGACCTTCCCCCCCAGCGGTGGTGGCGGTAGCTTGACCTATATCGGCTCAGCAACAGGTGATACAGACACAACTCCACAAGGTAAGGTTACCGTTCCGGTACCTCCAGGCACAGAGCAGGGTGATTTTATGCTTGCTCTACTTCAGGCGGATTATGGTAATGTGGGTGGAACTCCTCCTTCAGGCTGGAAATTGATTGATGAGCATTTGGAGGGTAGGGATCTATCACTTCACGCATATTATAGGATTGCCGCAGCTACAGAGCCACGGTCATATACGTGGAACGTAGTGAATACTACACTAAATCATGATCCGCTTGCCGGGGGCACCATCCTGACTTTCAGGGGAGTAGATCAAGCAAGCCCCGTATTTGCAAAGGCTGTCAATCCTGAAACAGCGGATCCGGCTAAAATTAACTGCCCAAGTGTGAATGCGCCAAACGGGGGAATGCTGGTCTGCGGTTTTGCGCATGATGATCCACAGCCCGACATCAAGGCTCCTGCAGGCATGACCCGCGTCAGTAATTTTGTCATCGGGAATGATGATGCTCACGCGGTAGCATATGAGCGAATTGCAGAAGCCGGAGCTACCGGATTACGATCAGCAACGATAAATCCCAATCTCAAAGGCGGGAAAAATGACATAAGTATGGCGATTTCTCTTCGTCCTTCGGCGGTCAATCCTCCATAGCTCATACAGGAGTGGATCCGACTCTTGTATGTGGCGGTGCGGCTCCAAACTGTATTCCAAGAGCTACAACTGCTGTCCCCAGTAGTTCAGCTCCCACAACTCCGGTAGTTAGCCAGCCACAGACCCCGAGCGGTTTTCTGTCACCCTTACCTTCTACGCCCCAGACCTCCCATAGAGTCTGGGCTCTTCCGCCGGACGGGTCAGGCCTGGGGATCCTGCCCACGGAGGGAGAGCGCCTCGCCCACGGGCCGGACGTGGCGCGAGACTTCTACCTGCCGTAGGAGGACTCCGAGGGGACCTACCACCTATGGCACGAGAGGCCCGACCGCTGGCGGGAAGAGATACGCGACCTCGACCGCCGAATGCTCCGTTGCGTCGTGTTCGGCGGCGCCAGGGAACCGCGATGGGTCTACGACCCTAACTGCGTAGAAAGGGCCTTTCTACGCAGTTCGTCCCCAGAAGTAGCTACCCAACCTACAAAATACGCCATGTGGCAGGGGCGCCTGGTACCCAATACATGCTACTGTGGTAGCGTTGTACGACAAGGCGGGGCTGACGAGCTCCGCCCCTCAAATGAGGGAACTGATGAGGAAAGCGATACTCTTGCTGGCGACGATGGCCTTAGCCATCTTGCTGGCGGCCGGGGCGGCTTGGGCCATCACCTACGGGCAGCCCGATGGCGACAGGCACCCTTACGTTGGCGCCATGGTGGTAGCTGATGAGCAAGGCGAGTTCTTGTTCTGCTCGGGCACCTTGATAGCCCCGGACGTCTTTCTGACCGCCGCGCACTGCATGGCCGCTATCGACCAGTTCGGCTTAGAGTTCCGAGGTGTTACGTTCGACAGCGTCTTCGACCCCGACACTTCCGTGGTGTATCCGGGAACGCCGCACGCCCACCCCGACTTCCCCGGGCCGAGTTCCGATGCCAAGGACATCGCCGCGGTCGTCCTAGACGAGGAGGTCAGCGGCATCCAGCCCGCCTTGCTGCCCGGCGCGGGCTTGCTCGATCGGCTGGCGGAGGACGGCGCTCTCAAAGGCCAAAGCTTCACCGCGGTAGGCTACGGGGCCACAGAACGCACCCACGAGCCCGGCAGCGGCGCCCCGGTCTTCGGCGAGGACGGTACGAGGATGTACGCAGTCTCGACCTTTAGCGCGCTCAACAAGAACTTCCTGCGCCTCTCGCAGAACCCGTCCACCGGCGACGCCGGCACCTGCTACGGCGACTCGGGGGGCCGAACTTCCTTGGCGACTCACGCGTCATCGCGTCCATCACGATAACCGGGGACGTCCCGTGCCGATCCAGGAACGTCACCTACCGCCTCGACACGCCCTCGGCTCGGGAGTTCCTCGGCCAATTCGTGACGCTGCCATAACCGGGGTGTCCTCCAAGAGATAGCAAATTCGAGCAGATTTCTGCCGGGCCAGCTACCGCTGTGGGCCGTGGGGTTCGTTATGGGGTCTCTTGCGGAAATCAACAGTGCAGTTGTGAGGTTCTCGAAAGAGGAACATAATGACGTGTGTTACACAGATCACGTAGTCCTGGGGAGGTTGAGATGATGGAGACGGATCTTGCCGGCCAGCTCGAAGGTCTCTTTCACGAGGTCGGCGCAGCCCACCATCAGGCCTACATCGAGACGGACGGCGCCGACCCAGAATGGCCGTTGTGGTACGCAGACTATCTACGGGAGAGGCTGGGAGAACTCCTCGACGCCAGCTTCACCAAGAGCGAGCTCGTCCACATGCTCGTACTGGTCGCCAACGAGCAACCACTCGTCGCCCCTGGTGCCAACTGGGCCAGGTACTACGCGAAGAAGTTCATAGCTCTGTATACATGACGCCCCGGGACGCTGTGGCGGGCGATAGATGCGCTCGGCGCGGAGCCGACGGGAGGTTAGTTGTCCAGGTTGTTCCTGAACCGGCGTCGCCTGAGAACGTAGGCGAGGACCAACAAGGCGACGATTCCTATGAGGCCGTAACCGAGGGATTTCGCGGTCGCGAGTAGCTCTTCCCAATACTGGCCGAAGACGTAGCCGACCAGCGAGTAGGCCACGGCCCACACGACCGCGGCGGCCAGGTTGTAGGGGAGAAACCGGTAGTACCTCATCCTGGTTACCCCGGCGAAGAGTGGGGTCATGCTGCGCAGACCTGGTCCGAAGCGTCCGACGAAGACCGTCTTCCCCCCGTGCGCCTCGAAGTAGCGTTCCACCCTGGCGAGGCTCCTCTCGCTAACCAGGAAATGGATGAAACGCATCTTCAGGATACGGTAGATCATGGGCCTACCGCCGATGCGCCCGATCCAGTACACGGAGTTGTCCGAGATGAAGGCACCGGCGAAGCCGCTGAGCATCACCAGCGGGAGCGCGAGTTGTCCACCGTTGGCGAACAATCCTCCCGCGAAAAGAACGATGTCTCCCGAAGCGGGAAGGCCGAAATTGTCCAGTGCGGCCCCGAAGAGTATTACCAGGTAGCCGTGGGTCACGAGCAGGTTCGTCACGAAACCCAGCACAGCACTGGGTGAATCTGGGATGGATCTGATGAAGTCCAGAAGGCTTTCCATGCGCCCGATGGGTTATATCACGCGGGATGGGGAAGGGCAGGACCCTTCCCCATCCCGCGCTGGCAGCTATCAGCGGTCAGCAAGAACAAGAAGCTGAAAGCTGAGGGCTCGTCGTGCATGAGGCCTCATGCACGGCGCCGGTTGACGCGTGGTGGAAGCCCGGCTATGCTGCTCGAGGACATAACAGGGGGCGAAGGGGCCCAGGAAGCCGGTGCGAGTCCGGCACGGTCCCGCCACTGTAACCGGGGAGCGAACCCGAAGTGGCCACCGCAGCAGCGGGAAGGCCGGGTTAGCGAAGAGCCGGGAGTCAGGAGACTGGCCTTCGCCCGTGATCCCAAACCGGGGCGAGGACCCCGAGAAGGAGGCATCTGTGGAGAAGACCTTCGGGCGCAGACACCCGACCCTGCCGCTGTGGAGCTTGCTCGCCCTGGCTCTGCTACTCCTGGCGCTGTTCGTGCTCCTTTCGGCCAGCGGGGCTTTGCTAGCACCGCTCCTGGGGCAGGCCGCGGGCACCTTCGACTACCTGCACGAGTTCGCCCACGACGGGCGACATCTGCTCGGCGTTCCCTGCCACTAGGGCAACCCGTGGTCTCGGCATACCTGCGCCGCGGCATGGCCGCCGGGCTGCTCGCCGGCCTCTTCGCCGGCTTCTTCGCCTTCTTCGTCGGAGAGCCCGTCCTCGACCGCGCGATAGCGCTGGAGGAATCGGCCCATGCCCACGAGGGCGGAGGTCACGTGCACGGCGGAGGAGGTGAGGAGATCTTCGGCCGCACGACCCAGAAGGTCGGCTTGTTTTTCGCCACGGGACTCTTCGGGGTGACCGTAGGTGGGGTGTTCGGCATCGGTTACGCATTCTTCCGCGGACGTCTGGCCGCAGGCAGCGATCTCAAGCGCAGCATCTCCCTGGCCGGCGCCATCTTCGCGGGGGCGTTCTTGATCCCCTTCCTCAAGTACCCGGCCAACCCGCCATCCGTCGGCGACCCTTCCACCATAAGGGAGCGCACCGCGGCCTACTTCTCGCTCGTCGCCCTCTCGCTCCTCGCCATCTTCCTTGCCTGGCTCGCCGCAAGGACGCTCGAAGCACGCGGTGTCGACGCCTTGCGACGTCGTCTTGTGGTCGGCGCGGGTCTGGTCGTCGTCGTTGGCGTGCTGTTCTTGTTCTTGCCCGCTGCTCCCTCCACCGGTGGGTTCCCGTCGGGGACGCTCTGGGCTTTCAGGCTCTCATCTTTCGGCACGCAGGTGGCCTTCTGGGCCGGTCTCGGACTCCTCTTCGGGGTGTTGTGCGAGCGTGCCAGGAAGAAGGGCGTGTCGGAGAAGGGCGTGTCGGCTTGAGCGGCGCCATACTCGTTGCGGGGACCCACTCCGACGCGGGGAAGAGCGTCGTCGTGGCCGGGATCTGTCGCTGGCTCGCGCGCGAGGGTGCGAGCGTCGCGCCGTTCAAGGCCCAGAACATGGCCCTCAACTCCTTCGTGACGCGGGAGGGCGCTGAGATCGGACGCGCCCAGGCCTCCCAGGCCTCCGCAGCGATGGTCGAACCCGAGGTGAGCATGAACCCGATCCTTCTCAAGCCCTCCGCCGAGCGGACCACGCAGGTCGTCGTGCGCGGCAAGCCCTGGGCAAACGCGAGCGCCAAGAGCTACGGGGCGATGAAGAAGGCGCTTGTGCCCGTGGTGCTCGAGTCGCTCGAAGAACTGCGAGGGCGTTTCGACGTTGTCGTGTGCGAAGGAGCCGGAAGTCCGGCGGAGATCAACCTCAGGGAGAACGACCTGGCCAACATGGGCCTCGCGCGCGCCGCCGACCTGCCCGTCCTCCTCGTCGGGGACATCGACCGCGGCGGCCTCTTCGCGAGCCTCTACGGGACGCTCGCGCTTCTATCGGCCGAAGACCAGTCGCTCGTCTCCGGCTTCCTCGTCAACAAGTTCAGGGGGGATCCGGCGGTCCTGGCACCCGGTCTGGAGCGGATGACCTCTTTGACAGGCCGCCCCTTTCTCGGGACGCTGCCCTGGATCCCCGGTCTCGGCCTCGACGGTGAAGATTCCCTGACTCTCGACACCCCGCTCATGGCAAAACCTCCACTTGGCCGAGACGTTCTAAAGGTCGCCGTCGCCCGCTTCGGGCGCATCAGCAACTTCACGGACTTCGACGCCCTGTCCCACGAGCCGGGCGTCTCCGTACGCTTCACCGAGTCGGCCGAGGAGATACTCGATGCTGACCTCGCCGTCCTGCCAGGAACCAAAGCGACGGTCGAGGACCTGAGACTGCTCCGCTCGCGCGGAATCGACCACGTCTTCGCCGAAAGAGCGAAGCGTGCCCTGCCCACCCTGGGCATCTGCGGCGGCTACCAGATGCTCGGAGGGCGCATCGAGGACGGTGTGGAGAGTGGCGAGGCAGAAGTCCTGGGCCTCGGGCTCCTACCCGTCGAGACCTGTTTCGAAGCCGAGAAAGTCCTGGGGCGTCCCGAGGGACGGGCAGTCGGATTCGGGGACGCGGAAGTCTCGGGGTATGAGATACACCACGGAAGGGTCAGGCGAGACGGTGGCGACCCGCTCTTCGAGACCCGTGAAGATACCGAGGGCTGCCGGATCGGCGCGACGCTCGGCACGAGTTGGCACGGCGTCCTCGAGTCAGACGGCTTCCGCCGCGCCCTGCTGCAATGGGTGGCCGGAGAACGCGGCCTCGACTGGAAGCCTGGCGAGGATTCGTTCGCCGCAGCTCGCGAATCGCAACTCGAGAAACTCGGCGATCTGGTAGCGGATCACGTAGACCGTGAAGCGTTTATGAGGTTGATAGACGAGGGTGCTCCCCGCGACTTCCCCGTTTTCAGGCTTCAGGCCACAGGCTTCAGGCTTCAGGAGGGGGAAGGCGAAGCGTCCGATACGCAGGCAGTGTCAGGGTCGAACGGCGACGGTCCATTGACCGGGCCTGCAGAGCCTGCGAATCTGCCCGCGACCACACCAAAAGACCTGAAACCTGATGCCTGAAACCTTAAATTCCAAGCTGCTTTTCGTCACCACCGCCGACACGGAGATCCTGGCCGCCGCCAGAGCTTCTGAGCGTATGCCCGAACGTTTCCCCAGGCTCCTTTGCGCCAACCCTACCGTTCTGGAAGACCCCACGGCGTTCTTCGAGAGGGAGCTGCCTGGGACAGCGGCCGTCTTGGTGCGGCTGCTCGGCGGACGGAGGGCCTGGCCAGAGGGTCTCGAGGAGTTGCGGCGGCAGGGCGCGCGGCTGAAGGTTCCGTTGCTCGCCTTCGGCGGGGAGGCCGAGCCAGACGCGGAGCTGGCCGCGCTCTCGACCGTTCCTTCGGGTACCGTGCTGGAGGCTTTCGAGTACCTGCGCCATGGCGGCGTCCGCAATACCGAGAACCTGCTCCGCTTCGTCGCCGACACCGTCCTCATGGAGGGCTACGGCTTCGAGCCCGCGTCGCCGCTGCCCGAGGTGGGCGTCTACCATCCGGGGTTAAGGGAGGGCTCCACGGTCGAAGAACTGCTCGCCCGGCACGACCCGGCGCGGCCTACGGTGGGCGTTATCTTCTACCGCGCGCACTGGATGAGCGGGAACACGGCCTTCGTGGACGCGCTCGTCGAGGCGCTGGAGGCGGCCGGGGCCGACGCCCTGCCCGTCTACTGCTACTCGTTGCGCGCTGGTCCCGAGGGTGGGGTACCGGCTCTGGAGCTTCTGAAAGACAGAGTAGACTGCCTCATCACCACCGTCCTCGCCGGCGGAGGGTCCAACGCGGCGGACGCCAGGAGATCCGGCTCTCCCGAGGAGTGGCTGGAGTGGGATGTCCCGGCTCTCGAAGAGCTCGGTGTGCCAGTTATACAGGGCATCTGCACGACCTCGACGCGGGAGGGCTGGGTCGTCTCCGATGCCGGCCTCTCCCCGCTCGACACGGCCTGGCAGGTGGCCATACCGGAGTTCGACGGGCGCATCATCGGGGTCCCCTTCTCGTTCAAGGAACGCCTCGGTGAAGCCTCGCCCGTCGGCGCCCCGCTCACGCTCTACAAAGCCGACCTCGAACGCACCGCCCGTCTCGCCGAACTCGCGGCGCGCTTCGCCAGACTCGGGCGTATACCGAACTCGGAGAAAAGGGTCGCCGTGCTGCTCTCCAACTACCCGACCAAGCACTCGCGGGTGGGTAATGCTGTGGGACTGGATACCCCGGCGAGCGCCATCGGGTTGCTGGACGCGATGCGGGAGGCGGGCTATGTCGTGGAGGATGTGCCGGTGAGGGGAGACGATCTCATCCACTCGCTCATCGCCGCCGGGGGCCACGATCTCGAGTTCCTGACCGGGGATCAGCTCGGGAACGCCGCCGGCCGCCTGGATGCGGAACGCTACGCGGAGTGGTTCGGCCGGCTGCCGGAGGAACTGCGGAGCGACGTCGAGGAGCACTGGGGGAGGCCGCCGGGGGATCTGTACGTGGACGATGGAGACCTTGTTGTGGCTGGGCTCTCTTTCGGGGGCGTCTTCGTGGGGATTCAGCCCCCGAGGGGCTTCGGGGAGAACCCGATCGCGATCTACCACGACCCCGATCTGCCGCCGACGCACCACTACCTCGCCGCCTACTGGTGGATGATCGAGGAGTTCGGCGCCGACGCTATAGTCCACCTCGGCAAGCACGGCACCCTGGAGTGGCTGCCCGGGAAATCTCTCGGTCTCTCGTCCGCGTGCGCCCCCGATGCCGCCCTGCGTGACGTGCCACTCTTCTATCCCTTTGTCGTAAACGACCCCGGTGAAGGGACGCAGGCCAAAAGGAGGGCACACGCGACCGTCGTGGACCACCTGATCCCACCCATGACCCGCGCCGAGACGTACGACGATCTGGCGAAGCTCGAGCAACTCCTGGACGAGTATTACCAGGTGGAGACGCTGGACCCCTCGAAGCTGCCGGCGATAAGGGTGCGTATATGGGAGACCCTGCGCGATGCGGAGCTCCACCGCGACCTCGGCGTGGAGGAGCAGCCCGAGGAGTTCTCGGACTTCCTCACCCACGTCGACGGATATCTCTGTGAGATAAAGGATCTGCCCATACGGGGAGGCCTCCACATTCTCGGCGAGACGCCTGAAGGCGAGCCCCTGCGTCACCTCCTCGCCTCGATCCTGCGCCTCGGCGCCGGTGAAGTACCCGGATTGCGCCGCGCTGTAGGCGCCGCCTTCGGCCTCGACGAGAGAGTTCTTGCGGAGAACGGCGGCACGAAGGTCGAAGCTCCGCCCGGATTCGTCGAGCGCTTCCCCGGTACCGTGGTAACGGCCTCTGATCTCCTCGACAGGCTGGAAGAGGCGCAGCAGGCCCTGCTGCGCGGAATGGAAGAGCGTGGCTGGGACGCCGCAGGCGCGGTGTGCCAGGAGACGCTAGGCTTCGCCGACACCGGCGTGGAGCGAGCTTTGAGCTTTGCATCCGAGGAGGTAGTTCCGCGACTGATGCGCACGCCCGAAGAGATGGGGAACCTGCTCTCCGGACTCGGGGGAGGATACGTGCCTGCGGGGCCTTCCGGATCCCCGACGCGCGGCCTGGTGAACGTGCTCCCGACGGGGCGCAACTTCTACTCCGTGGACCCGAAGGCGTTGCCGAGCGCGCTCTCGTGGGAGGTCGGACGGGGGCTCGCGGACGACCTGCTGCGGCGCTATCTCGAAGAAGAGGGCCGCTATCCGGAGACGGTCGGCATCGTGGTGTGGGGGACGGCGGCCATGAGAACCCAGGGCGACGATATTGCGGAGATCCTGGCTCTACTCGGCGTGCGACCAGTCTGGAACGAGGAGTCGCGGCGGGTTGTCGGACTCGAGGTGATCCCATTAACAGAGCTGGGACGACCGAGGATCGACGTTACGGTCAGGATCAGCGGCTTCTTCAGGGACGCTTTTCCGAACCTGATCTCCCTCCTCGACGAGGCCTTCACCACGGTCGCGAACCTCGACGAGCCCGAAGACATGAACTTCGTCAAAAAGCACGCCGGCGAGGAAAGGAGCCGGGGCGCCGACGAACGCCGCTCGACCACGCGCATCTTCGGGTCCAAACCAGGCGCCTACGGCGCAGGCATGCTCCCCCTGATGGACGCCCGCAACTGGCGTACCGATGAGGACCTGGCCGAGGTCTACGCCGTCTGGGGAGGGTACGCCTATGGTAGAGGGTTAGACGGTGTCGAGGCGCGGGAGGCCATGGAGTCCAACCTGCGCCGGACGGAGGTCGCCGTAAAGAACGTAGACAACCGCGAGCACGATCTCTTCGACTCCGACGACTACTTCCAGTACCACGGGGGTATGATCGCCGCCGTCCGCGCCCTTACGGGCCGCGACCCGAAGGCGTACATCGGAGACTCCGCAGACCCCTCGAGGGTGAAGACGAGGGACCTCTCCGAAGAGGCCCGCCGCGTCTTCCGGAGCCGCGTAGCCAACCCGAAGTGGATAACGACCATGCAGCGCCACGGCTACAAAGGCGCCTTCGAGCTCTCGGCCACCGTGGACTACCTCTTCGGCTACGATGCCACGGCAGGCGTGGTCGAGGATTGGATGTATAGCGACGTAACCAGGAAGTACGTCCTCGACCACGAGGTAAGAGACTTCATGCAGCAGTCCAACCCCTGGGCGCTGCGCGCCATCTCGGAACGCCTGCTCGAGGCGGCGCAACGCAGCCTGTGGTCCGAACCAGATCCCGAAGATCTCGAAGCCCTGAAACAGGTTTATCTGGAGAACGAGGGGATGTTGGAAGAGGGCAGCCCATGAACGCGTACCGGCATCCTTATCCATTCTCGGCCATCGTCGGCCAGGAGGATCTGAAACTCGCCCTGCTCGTTAACGCCGTCTCTCCAGAGGTGGGGGGCGTGCTCGTACGCGGCGAGAAGGGGACGGCCAAGTCTACGGCGGTACGGGCGCTGGCGGGGCTGCTGCCCGGCATACGGGTCGTCTCTGGCTGTCCTTATTCCTGCGATCCGGATTCCCCCGACCCGGGATGCCCGGCGGGACCGCACCCGTCCGATGCCTCCGCCGAGACGAGGCCGGTGCGGCTCGTGGAGCTGCCTGTGGGGGCCAGCACGGACCGTCTGGCCGGGACTCTGGACATCGAGAAGGCGCTCTCGGAGGGGAGGAAGGCGTTCGAGCCGGGGTTGCTCGCCGCGGCGCACAGGGGCATCCTGTACGTGGACGAGGTGAACCTGCTCTCCGACCACCTCGTGGATCTGCTCCTCGACGTGGCCGCTATGGGCGTGAATTATGTCGAGCGCGAGGGCGTGAGCGTGCGGCATCCGTCGCGCTTTATCCTGGTCGGCACGATGAACCCCGAGGAGGGCGAGCTCCGCCCGCAACTACTGGATCGCTTCGGCGTCACCGTCGAGGTGTCGGGGAGCCCGGACCCCGCAGACCGGGTCGAGGTCGTCAGGCGCAGGCTACGCTACGAGGCCGCCCCTGAGGAGTTCTCCGGAGAATGGTCGAACGCGGACGGGAAACTCGCGGCTTCCGTGGAATCGGCCCGTATGCGGCTTCCACAAGTGGAGCTGGACGAAGACATCCTGTTCAGAATCTCTGCCCTCTGCGCGGAACTCGACGTCGACGGCCTGCGCGGCGATCTCGTAACTGCGAAGACCGCGCTTACGCTTGCGGCCTGGGACGACAGGAACGAAGTGGTACTCGACGACGTGAAACGGGCGGCCCTGCTGGCCCTCTCGCACCGCCGCAGACGCGGCCCCTTCGAGCAGCCGGGCATAGATCCCGAGGAGCTGGAGAATGCTCTAGCCGAGGACCCGGACCCGCCAGATGGCCCGGACGGTGGTATGGCCCCGCCTTCTATGAGCGAGGATGACGGCGAGGCTTCAAGTACCGTGAGAGATCCCGAACCGTCGGAGGCCCGGACGGGAGCCGGAGAGCGGAGCCATGCGGCATCAGAGCCATTCGACCCCGTGCGACTCGAGGTCACCGAGAAGGGCAGGGGAGGGCCTCTCGGCCGCAGGAGCCGGATCTCGGGCGAGGCCGGGCATCCCGTCGCGGATCGGGAGCCTAAAGAGAACCCGAGGGACGTGGCGCTGGCGGCGACGGTGAGGGCTGCGGCGCCGCACCAGAGGGCGCGGGGCCGGGAGGGACCCGGAATCGAGGTTCGTACCTGCGATCTGCGTCAGAACGTCAGGGAGGGGAGGGAGGGGAATCTGATCCTCTTCCTCGTCGATGCGAGCGGCTCGATGGCGGCCCGCAAACGCATGTCCGCCGTCAAGGGCGCCGTACTCTCCCTGTTGAACGACGCCTACCAGCGCCGCGATAAGGTCGCCCTGATCTCCTTCCGTGGCGAGGGTGCCAACATCCTCCTGCCCCCAACGTCGAGCGTAGCCCTTGCCGCCCCGCGCCTGCAAGACCTCCCGACCGGTGGACGCACGCCCCTCGCGGCCGGTATCGAGAAGGCCGCCGAGGCGCTCGAGAGGGAGGAACTGCGCGACGGGGAGCGCCGGCCCCTGCTGGTCCTGCTTACCGACGGGAAGGCGACGGCGGGGTCCGATCCACGGGTGGCCGCCGCGCGACTGCGCTCCCTCACGGCGACTTCGTTCGTTGTGGACACCGAGGAGGGCTACGTCAGGCTCGGTATGGCCGGCGAGCTGGCAGAGGCCATGGGGGCGCGGTGCCTGCGACTGGAAGAACTGCGGGCCGAAGCGCTTGTGGAGCTCGTCGAGAGGAGAAGGGTGGCGTGAGCGAGACGCGGGAACCAAGAGAGCAGCGGCTGAGAAGAAGGTCTAGCAGGGAACGGCCTCTCCTTATCGTCAACACGGGCCACGGCAAGGGCAAGTCCACGGCCTCTTTCGGGGTCATGCTGAGGGGATGGGCGCGCGGTTACCGTATCGGGGTCTACCAGTTCGTCAAGAGCGGCAAATGGAACGTCGGCGAACAGAAGGCCGCCGAGGCCCTGGGCAACATCGACTGGTTCAAGCAGGGCGACGGATGGACGTGGACCGTAAAGGACCTGGAGCACTCCGCCGACCTCGCCCGCGAGGGGTGGGAGGAGGTCAAGCGCCGTCTCGCAGACGAGACCTACGACATGCTGCTCCTCGACGAGTTCACGTATCCTATGAAGTTCGGCTGGGTTGATACCAGCGAGGTCGTTGAGGTTCTGAAGAACCGTCCCGGGTTCCAGCACGTCATCATCACGGGCCGCGACGCACCGCCTGAACTGGTGGAGATCTCCGACCTCGTGAGCGAGGTAAACAAGATCAAACACCCCTTCGACGAGGGCTACCGGGGCCAGAAAGGCATCGAGTGGTAGATACCCCCCGCATAGTGGTCGCAGGTACACACTCGGGGGTCGGCAAGACGACTATTACCTCGGGACTTATGGCCGCGCTCTCCTCAAGTGGCTTTCGGGTCGCCCCCTTCAAGGTCGGCCCGGACTTCATAGACCCCTCGTACCACACCCTCGCTGCGGACCGACCCGGGCGCAACCTCGACGCCTTCCTCTCCGGCCCGGAGCTCATCGGCCCGCTCTTCGCCCACGGCGCGCAGGGTGCCGACATAGCCGTGATCGAAGGCGTCATGGGCCTCTTCGATGGCAAAGGAGGCGGGGATCTCGCCTCCACTGCCCACGTCGCCAGACTGCTCGAAGCCCCCATAGTGCTCGTCGTCGACGCCAGAGCGATGTCCCGCTCCGTGGCCGCCGTGGTCCATGGCTACGCGACATTCGACCCGAAGGTGAGAGTCGCAGGCGTCGTCCTGAACCGAGTCGGCTCCACCTCCCACGAGGCGATGCTCCGCGAAGCCATCAAACCCCTAGGTATCCCCGTCCTCGGCGTCCTGCGCCGCGACGACCAGATACAGACGCCGGATAGGCACCTCGGCCTCGTCCCCGTCGCCGAACGCCGCGAGGAGGCCGCCCGATCTCTCGATGTCCTTGGAATGATGATCTCTCGTTCTCTAAACCTCGATGGCATAGTTAGACTCGCCCGTTCCGCAGGATCCCTAGAAGTCGAGGCCTGGAGTCCTGAGACTCGGGACCTGGATCGGTATGAGGTGGCCCGTGTGGCAGTCGCGACTGGACCTTCGTTCAGCTTCCTGTACCGCGAGAACATGGAGCTCCTTCAGGGCGCGGGCGCGGAGGTCGTCACGTTCGACCCGACTACCGACGAGGCCCTGCCCGCTGGAACAGACGCTCTCTACCTCGGTGGTGGGTTCCCCGAAACCTACGCGGAGGCGCTGTCTATGAATGGCCGGATGCGCGAGAACGTCCGAAGCTTCGCTGAGAGCGGGCGTCCGGTGGTTGCCGAGTGCGGTGGTCTACTGTACCTGGTGCGCGAGCTGGACGGGTATCCCATGTGCGGCGTGCTCGATGCTGAGGCCACGATGATGGACAGGCTTACCCTCGGTTACAGGGAAGCCCGAGCTCTGATGGACTCGCCGCTGGCCGAGCATGGCGCCGAGGTTCGCGGACACGAGTTCCACTACTCGGCCGTCGAGCCTGGAGCCGGTGAGAAGCCGGCCTGGGAGCTGGTCGGCCGCGGTCAGGAGGGCTTTGTGAACGGTGGCGTGCACGCGAGCTACCTGCACACCCACTGGGCCGCGACGCCGGAATTGCCGCGCAGGCTGGTGCAGGAGGCGACGCGGAGCGCGACGGGGGTCGGAGTATGAGCGGGCGGCTAGTCGGGGTGGGGGTAGGCCCGGGCGACCCTGAGCTGTTGACGGTCAAGGGACTGCGCGTACTGCGGGAGGCCGATGAGGTCTTCGTGCCCGTGGCCGACACCGGCGAGGTCGGGCGGGCCGAGGCCACGGTGCGCGAGTACGTGGACGAAGGGCGAATCAAACGCCTCCTCTTCGCCCTCTCGGACGATTTGGAGGCCAGGGCGCGTAACTGGACGAACGCGGCTCAGGATGTCTCGGAGCACCTGCGGGGCGGCAAGACGTGCGCGTTCGCCACCATCGGTGATCCTAACGTCTATTCGACCTTCACCTACCTGGCGCGTGCCGTTCGGGAGATCGAACCTGACGTTCAGGTAGAGACTGTGCCAGGGATCACGGCCCTTCAGGACCTGGCTTCGCGGAGTGGGACGGTACTTCTCGAAGGCGACGAGCGGCTGGCGCTGTTGCCTTTCACGGCGGGGGAGGAGCCCCTCAGGGAGGCGCTCGCCGGGTTCGAGACGGTGGTCTGCTACAAGGGCGGAAGTCGGCTCGGGGGGGTGCTCCGGGTCGCCGAAGAGGGAGGTCGGCTGGAGGGCGCCGTCTACGGGGCGAGGCTCGGGATCGAGGGCGAAGAAGTCGTGCCAGCCCTGGAGATGGTGGGACGAGAAGGGACGTATCTCTCCACGGTGATCTTTACCGGGAGGAGTTCCGAGCTTGGGTAAGGTGTGGTTTATCGGGGCGGGGCCGGGGGCGCCAGACTTGCTGACGGTCAGGGGGGCCAGACTCATCGGCGAGGCCGACGTGGTGATCTGGGCCAGAAGCCTCGTCCAGGAGGGCGTCCTCCAATACGCCCGACCCGGTGCCGTCATCGTCGAATCGACGACCATACCTCTAGAGGGCGTACGTGAGCTATACCAGAGAGCAGTGGATGAGGACTCGAGAGTGGCGAGGGTGCATTCGGGGGATCCCAGTCTGTACGGTGCCGTGATGGAGCAGATCGAGCTTTGCGAGGAGATCGGCCTCGATTGGGAGATGGTCCCTGGAGTCTCGTCTCTAGGCGCAGCGGCTGCGGCCATCGGACGCGAGTTGACCGTGCCCGAGATCTCCCAGTCTGTGATTCTGACTCGTCGCGCGAGCCGCACCCCGATGCCCGAGGGCGAAGAAATAAGGAGTTTCGCGGAGCACGGGACGACCATGGCGATCTTTCTCTCCGCAGCGAAACCGCGCGTCCTGCAGCAGGAACTACTGGAAGGTGGTTACGCTCCCGAGACCCCTTGTGCCGTGGTCTACAGGGCGAGCTGGCCCGACGAAGAGGTTATAGAGTGCCGCCTCGAAGACCTCGCCGACAGGGTGAGGGAGGCAGGATTTACCAGGCAGGCGCTCATACTGGTCGGTCCGGGACTCGGGGCCGGAGGGACACGCTCTCATCTCTACAGCCCCGTGTTCTCGCACATGTTCCGCCGGGCGAATCCTGCACAGAAGGGAGCAGATGCCGCCACGTAAACTCCGCGAGCCTTCCATGCCCCCAAGCATGGAGAAGGTCAAGGGCCAGAGACTCAGGACGGGCTGGACCACAGGGACCTGTGCCGCCGCCGCCGCCAAAGCCGCGGCCAGTGCACTGGTGAGTGGCCGGCGGCAGGCTCGCGTCGATGTAAAGTTGCCGGGGAAAGGCCGGGAGCGACGCGTCGAGTTCGGGGTGGAGCGCTGTGATCTGGGCGCTTCGTGGGCCGAGGCCGTCGTGATCAAAGACGCCGGCGACGACCCCGACGTAACCGACGGCGCCCATCTCACCGCCCACATCTCGTGGCGGGAAGAGCAGGGGTTCGAACTGGATCGGGGCGATGGGGTCGGCCTCGTCACCAAACCGGGGCTCGGGCTCCCCGTCGGCGGACCTGCCATAAACGCCGTGCCGCGGCGAATGATCTCCTATTCCGTAGAGGAAGTCCTCGACCCAAACGAGCGCGGCGTCCGCGTAGTCATAAGTGTCCCTGGCGGCGAGAAGATGGCCGAGAAGACGACCAACGCCCGCCTCGGGATCGTCGGCGGCATCTCAATCCTCGGCACCACCGGCATCGTGCGTCCTTTCTCGACGGCGGCATGGGCCGCGAGCGTGGTTCAGGCCATAGACGTCATGGGCGCGCAGGGCCACAACACCTTCGTCCTCTCGACCGGGGGCCTCACCGAGAAGGCGGCGATGCGCCTCCTGCCCGACCTCGAAGAGGTGAACTTCGTGGAGGTCGGGGACTTCACCGGGCAGGCCCTGAAGAAGGCCGTGGAGAACAGCCTCGAGCGCTGCTTCTTCGTCGGTATGGTGGGCAAGATCTCCAAGCTCGCCGCCGGTGTCATGATGACCCACTGGACCCGCTCGAAAGTCGACAACGAACTGCTGGCACGGATAACCCTGGAAGCGGGTGGCCCGACTAACCTGGTCGAAGAGGTAAAGGAAGCCAATACGGCCCGCCACGCCTACGAACTCTGGCGATCGGCGAACCTCGAAAGGGCGTCTGACCTCCTCTGTAAACAGGCTGCCGAGAACCTTGCCGAGTACACTCAAGGTAAACTAGAGGTTCATGTTATTCTCGTGGATTTCGACACTCTCGAACCGGCGGGGGCCAGTCCCGGCGCCCTGGTCTTGACGGCGTGGGGCCCTGTGTGAACCGGGGTCGCATAACCGTCGTCGGTCTCGATGGAAGGCCGCTCGGCGAGGAGATCGAACGTCTGCTCGCGGATGCGGCGCTCGTCGCCGGTGGTGGGCGGCACCTGGAAATGTTCGAAGTTGACCGCGACCGTGCCGTGGTCCTGAAGGGTGACCTCTCTGAGGCGTTCGTGCGGATCGAAGACACAGAAGGTCCTGTGGTAGTGCTCGCGTCCGGGGACCCTGGTTTCTTCGGCATCGTGCGTCTCCTTGGCGAACGATTCGGGAGGGAGACCTTGCGTGTCTTGCCTGGCCTCTCCTCAGTAGCACTGGTCTTCGCCCGTGCCGGTCTCTCGTGGAACGATGCCGTCACGGTCAGCGCCCACGGCCGTGATCCCCATCGCGCCGTCAACGTCTGCCGCACTCACCCCAAGGTCGCCGTCCTCACCTCCCCCGACTTCGGACCGGCCGAACTTGCGGAAGCGCTCGGCGGGCTGGACCGAACCTTTGTTGTTGCCGAGAAGCTGGGTGAGGCGGACGAACGGGTATTTCAGGGAGACGCCGGCACGGTCGCCGGCAAGGAGTGGAAAGAGCCTAACGTGGTACTCGTGTTCGACGAAGTGAGGATGCCGGGAGCCAGAGGTTGGATCTCCTCTAGTCCCCAGAGTCCGTCGCGGTGGGCGCTCTCCGAAGAGGAGTTCGAGCACCGGTCTGGCATGATCACGAAGCCAGCGACCCGCGCTTTCGTACTCTCGCGTCTCGGTCCGGGACCGGGGGACCTGATCTGGGACATCGGGGCCGGCAGCGGATCGGTAGCCATCGAGTGCGCACGTCTTGGCGCTGCCGTTATCGCCATCGAACGCGATCCCGAGAGCTGCGCCCTTATAAGCCGCAACGCCGAACATCACGGTGTCCGGTTGCAGATCATGGAAGCCCCGGCCCCGGGGGTCATGCTTGACCTGCCTGAACCCGACGCGGTCTTCATAGGCGGGACCGGCGGCGCCTTCGAGGAGATCGTCAAGCTCTCCGCCGTCCGGGCGCGCCGGGCGGTCGTATTGGCCCTCGTCACCCTCGAACGGGTCGTTCCTGCCGCACAGCTCCTCGAAGATCGCGGCCTCGAGGTAGAGTCCACCTTCCTGCAGGCGTCCCGGATGAAGGGCGTCGGTAATCTGCACCGTCTCGCTGCCGAAAGCGCCGTCTTCGTCATCTCGGGGAGCAGGCAGTGATCGGGCTCCTGGCAGTCACCGCGAACGGCCGCCGCAACGCCGCACACCTCGCCGGCGCATGGCCTGATGCGCGCCTCTACGAGGGCAAGGCGAAAGAAGTTCTCCACCGGGCCTGGAACGAGTGCGACGGTATCGTGCTCTTCCTCGCCACGGGCGCCGCCGTCCGGCTCGTCGCGCCGCTGCTCGAGAGCAAGCATCGAGATCCCGGCGTGGTCACCGTCGACGATGCCGGCAACTTCGCCGTAGCCCTCTGCGGTGGGCACGAAGGCGGGGCTAACGTCCTCGCAGTAAGGGTCGCGGAGACCCTGGGAGGGACGCCGGTGATCACCACCGCAAGCGACTCCGTCGGCGTATCCGCCCTCGACTCTCTGGTAGAGAAAATTGGTCTCCGGTTGGAGGGAGGCTCGGATCTGGCTTCCGTCGGAGCCGCGCTCGTCTCCGGCGAGAGGGTCAGCCTCGTCACGGACAGGCGCTTTCCGCTCGGACCGCTACCCGAGAACGTCGTCAGGACGGAGCAATGGGAGGCGCCGATGATCCTCATCTCCGACCGGCTCGTGGAGACGCTCCGTCCCGCTGTCGTCTACCGTCCACCCTCGCTCGTCGCCGGGGTCGGTTGCAGCAGGGGAGCGGGTGCGGAAGAGATACTCGACCTTCTCCGCCGCTCCCTGGCGCAAGCCGGATTGGCTGAGAAGAGCGTCGCGGCCCTCGCCAGTATCGACGTGAAGCGCGACGAGGCGGGATTGCTCGAAGCCGCGGAGAAGCTGGACACCCCGATCCACTTCCATCCGGCCGAAGCACTTTCTATAGTCAAGGCGCCGAACCCGTCTGAGGTAGTTCGAGAGGCGGTAGGGACGCCGAGCGTCGCCGAGGCTGCGGTAGTGTCCTGCGGCGCGGAGTTGGTACTCCAGAAGCGGAAATCCGCGAACGCCACGGTCGCTATCGGGCGGCTACCGGTACGGGGGAGGCTTGCGCTGGTTAGCCTGGGACCTGGCGAAGACACCCTCATTCCACCACTGGCCCGAGAGGCGCTCGCAGACTCGGAGATCGTAATCGGGTTGGATCAGTACGTCGACCGCATTAGGCATCTACTGCGGCCAGGGACACGGGTGCTCACGCCACCGCTCGGCAATGAGGTGGAGCGGGCGGAGCTCGCGCTCGGCGAAGCCCGCGCGGGCGGCAACGTGGCTCTGGTATCGAGCGGTGACGTGGGTATCTATGCGATGGCCTCTCCGGCGCTCGAGCTGGCCGGCGAGGACGTCGACGTGGTGGTAGTGCCTGGGGTAACGGCGGCGCAGGCGGCGGCTTCGTTGCTCGGGTCGCCGCTCGGGCACGACCATTGTTCGGTCAGCCTCTCCGACTTGTTGACGCCGTGGGGTGTGATCCAGGACCGGGTCAGAGCCGCTGCCGAGGGAGACTTCGTGGTCTCGCTCTACAACCCGCGCTCCAAGGGCCGCGACTGGCAGCTCGGAAAGGCGAAGGAGATCCTGCTCGAGCACCGCCCTCCCGATACGCCTGTCGGCATAGTGAAGAACGCCTACCGCCCGACGCAGCAGGTCATCATCACAGATCTCGCATCCCTGCTCCCGGAAGACGTGGACATGCTGACCATCGTCCTCGTCGGAAGCTCCCAGACCAGGGTCGTGGCAGGGCGCATGGTAACCCCGAGGGGATACCTGTGGTGAAGGCGGTCTTCGCCGTGACGGACGTTTGCGCCGGCTGTGGCGCCTGCCTGAAGACCTGCCCGGAGAAGGCGATCCGCCCCGCTCCCAGGGACCACGGAGCGCCCCTCCTCGTCCTCGAAGACCGCTGTTCGGGTTGCGCCGAGTGCGCCGAGGTCTGCCCGGTCTCGGCATGTGTCGAGATACTCCTGGAGGCCGAATGAGGCGTATCCATCCCATAGAGACAGAGAGCTACCGTATCCTGCGCGAGATCGTCGACCTCTCCCACCTTGGACCCCTCTCTCGCGCCGTCGCGGAGCGAGTCATCCACGCCTCGGCGGACCTGGACTACGCGGAGAACCTCGTCCTCGACGAGGCGGCCCTGGAAGGCGGGATCTCGGCGCTGCGGCGTGGCGAACCGGTCGTTACCGACGTGGGGATGGTGGCGGCCGGGATCACTGGCCGCCAGACACTGTGCTTCGTCTCCGACCCCCGCGCCCAGGCGTTGTCCGAGCAGCCCGGCATAACGCGTTCTGCGGCCGGCTTCAGGGTCGCTGCGGAGGAGGTCGGTAATGGAGCCGTCTGGGTCGTCGGGAACGCGCCTACGGCGCTCTTCGAACTGCTCGGACTCGACGTAGCTCCCTCGCTCGTGATCGGTCTTCCCGTCGGCTTCGTCGGGGCGGCCGAGTCGAAGAGTGCGCTCCTGCACAGCGGCCTGCCCGCCGTCGCGAACCGGGGACCGAAAGGCGGTTCTGCGGTCGCGGCAGCGGCCCTGAACGCTCTCATCTACTGTGAGGAGGGATGACATGAGGCGAATGGTGAGCACCGAGAACGGAACCTACGAAAACGGAGATGCCCCGGCGCTGCTGATCATAGGCCACGGCAGCCGTGATCCTCGGGGGGCAAAAGAGTTTCACGAGCTGGTCGACCTCGTGCGCCGAAGAAACCCGTCCCTGACCGTCGAGGGAGGCTTTATCGAGCTCTCCCGGCCACCCATCTCGGAGTGCGTGGACCAGCTCGCCGAGAGAGGGGCGAGGAACGTCGCCGCCGTTCCTTTGATGCTCCTGGCCGCGGGCCACGCCAAGGACGATATCCCCGCAACCCTGGTGCGCGAGAAGATGGGCCACCCCGAGATGAGCTTCAGCTACGGTCGCGCCCTCGGCATAAGGCCCGAGCTCCTCGAACTGATGGAAGAGAGGATCTCCGCCGTCGTCCACGAAGAGGAGAAGGAGGAGACGGCAGTCCTGGTCGTAGGTCGCGGTTCCTCCGACCCCGATGCCAACTCCGATCTCTCCAAGATTGCGCGCCTGTTCTACGAGGGACGCCCTTACCCCGTAGTCGAGAGCGCTTACGTCAGCATGACCCCACCCGATGTCGCGAACGGCCTGGATCGCTGCCTCAAACTCGGCGCGAAGCGCGTCGTGGTCTTCTCCTACTTCCTCTTCACCGGCGTCCTCGAGGAGCGTATCCGTGGTCAGAGCCGAGCATTTGCTGAGGGGAATCCAGGCGTCGAGGCGCTCTATGCAGGGTACTTCGGGCCTGATCCGAGTCTGGCTGACCTTGTGGTCGAGCGTTATACAGAGGCCCTGAGAGGAGACATCCGCATGAACTGCGACGTGTGCGTCCATCGCGTCGCCTTGCCCGGCTTCGAGGAGAAGGTCGGCGCCCCGGCAACGCCCCACTACCACCCCGATGAGCCAGGGCACCAGCAGCACGGCCACCATCACTAGCCGTGGCCCTGGAAGACCGCTTGCTGGAGCTCGGCGAGGGAATACCTCCGCCCGACGAGGCCGCCGCCGAAGAAGCGCGTAGGCGGCACATCGGGCTCACCAAACCGCCAGGCAGCCTGGGACGGCTGGAGGAGCTCGGTGCGCGGCTCGCTGGGATGGCAGGTGAGCGCCCGCCCGCCCCCGAGAGCCCTGCAGTGGTCGTCTGCGCCGGCGACCACGGCGTCCTCGAACGCGGCATCTCGCCGTGGTCCCAGGAGGTTACCGCCGCAATGGTGGGGAACTTTTGCACAGGAGGGGCGGCGGTGAACGGCGTCGCGAAGACGGTGGGGGCGAGGGTGAGCGTTCTCGACGTCGGCGTCGCCGGGGAGTTGGAGAGGCATCCTCTGCTACGCGCCGCGAAGGTGCGAGGTGGGACAAATGACCTGAGTCGCGGGCCTGCGATGACTCGCGAGGAGGCCGCGCGGGCCGTGATGGCGGGGGCGGGAGTCGTGGAGGAACTCGTCGAGAGCGGGGGTGTAGATCTCCTGGTAACGGGCGACATGGGCATCGGGAACACCACACCAGCAGCCTGTCTCATCTCCGCCTTTACGGGAAGCCTGCCCCAGGAGACCACGGGTCGCGGCACGGGCATCGACGACCAGACCCTGAAGCTCAAGGTCAACGTAGTGGAAGAGGCTTTGGAGCTGCACGAGCCAGACCCCGAAGACCCACTCGGTGTCCTTGCGCAGGTCGGTGGTCTGGAGCACGCTGCTGTCGTCGGTGTGATCCTGGCCGGCGCCGTGTACCGACTCCCGGTCATCCTCGACGGTGTAGTCTCGAACTCCGCCGCACTCGTAGCCCGCGCCCTCGCTCCGCACTCGGCGGGATACATTATTGCGGGCCACCGCTCCGCCGAGCCGGGAGCAAGCATCTCCCTCCGATCCCTTAAGCTGCCTCCGCTCCTCGACCTGGACATGCGACTCGGCGAAGGGACAGGAGGCCTGCTCGCCGTGCCGCTCGTGCAGGCGGCGGCCCGGACGCTCGCCGAGATGGCAACGCTCGAGGAGCTGGGCATTGGTTGAGCCGCTGAACCAGGGAGCCATCGAGTCCTTGAACAGCCCGCTCGCCCAGGTAGTCGAGGTACACGGGGCTCTGGACTCGACCCAGGAGCGGGCCCGCGAGCTGGCCAGAGCCGGATCACCGAACGGGACGCTCGTCGTCGCGGAGGTCCAGACCGGGGGACGTGGGAGGCTCGGACGCCATTGGGGATCGCCGATAGGTGGACTGTGGATGTCACTCATGCTGCGTCCCCGGTTCGCTGCGAGTCTCGCATCTCGCATAACCCAGACGGCTGCGGTCGGCGTAGCGAAAGCGGTCTGGGAGGTCGGGGTCGAGGTCCGTATCAAGTGGCCCAACGACCTGCTCGCCGGCGGGAAGAAGGTCTGCGGCATCCTTGCCGAATCGAGCGCGGGGAACGCTGGCGAAACGGTAGAGGAGAGGCGCCTCGACTACGTCATCCTCGGGGTGGGGATGAACGCCAACCTCGACCCGGCCGAGCTCGGGGTTCAGAATCGAGAGGTTACCACGATCCGTGCCGAGCTCGGCCGTGACGTAGACCTGCTGGAGCTGCTGCGCGCCCTGCTCTCCAGCCTCGACGCTGAGCTGGGTAGGATCGAGGACTTCGCGGCCGTGCTCGAGGACTGGCGCAACTTGAACTGTACCTTGGGAGAGAAGGTACGCGTCCGGCGCTTCGGCGAAACCGTCGAAGGCAGGGCCGTGGACCTGAGTCGGGAGGGTGCCCTATTGCTCTCTACGAGAGAGGGGACTGTGGAGTTATTCGAGGGCGAGATCGAACACCTCAGGCAAGGAGTCGATATCCTGTAGCCTGAGACCTGTTGCCTTTCGAAGCGGAAGATCAGTCCTCTCGCACACGCTTCAGCCGGTAGGCATCTCCTCGTCTTCTTCATCCTCTTCCAGAACCGCAACCGAGGTGGCCCTGAAGACCAGGATCTTACCCCTCTCGGGGAAGTCTACGATCTCCACGTCCCCGGTTACGGCTATCTGGTCCCCGACTAACTCGTCGGCATCCTGTACGGCCGACATATCTATCTCCGTCTCCAGGACATAGCCCGTATGCTCCTCTCCGGCTTCCGTACTCGCGCGCTTGAGCTGTCCTTCGAAATAGGCCATCGTAGATCCCCTTTCAGAGTGTCAGGTGAGGACATAGTACCCTTATTCGCGAACGAGGTCCGGGGCATCGTCTTCTATACCAGGCACGGCGAGGCCCTGCGACCACCGAGAGCGCTTCGAAAGGGTTCCGGCCTTCCGCGCGTCACGCTCAGACGCGATTAGAGTTGCCGCGAGATTTCTCGAAGTGGGCGCTTCGGGCAGGACCGGTTGCTATTCTATCGCTTGTAGGATTTAATGCGCTGTGCAGGAGCCTCGATCCTGGATCGGGCAGCGTTGAGAGGAAGACAAGAGGGATGAGCGCAACGTTGATGTACGTCGGCATCGGGGCCGTACTCGCTACATGCGTCGCGATCCTCACTATCGCTGTCCTATTCTTGCGGACCGCGCGCCGCTACGTCGACCTGACCGAGAGGCGACTGGAGCTCCTGCACGAAAGGGAAGCGTTACTGCTCGCGCTCGTGCAGCGACAAGGCCACGCTCCAGAGGAGAGCCAGGAGCGGGAAGTGGAGCGGCGCGAGAAGGTCCCCGAGATGGTCGGATATACTCGTGGACGGCGGCAGGACGAAGCATCCCCTGGCAGCAGGCGGCCTGAAGGGCTGGACCGGCACGTCCGGGGAACGCCGTATAGGGGCAGCTCCTCTGAAGTAGAAGATGAAGAGGAGAGGACACCGAAGGAGGACCCGGAGCCGGCGCGGCCCAAAGAAGGTTCGCCGCGGCTTGGAGTCCAGGTGCCGCACCCTGACGACGATGTGCCGGGACGCGGCTGGAACAAGGCTCCTGCCAGGTTCTTCCAGAAGTGCTACGACAGATACCTGGAGCACTACGAGGGCTACGTACGGCTCGCCGAGCGGCTCCACCAGATGCGCGACGGGGTCGATGCGGCACCAGGCTCCCTCGTGAAGCGGGAGTGGGAGAACAAGCTCCGCCGCGCTTACGATGCCATAGATCGGACTACCCAGAGGCTGGACATGCTCGAGGAGCACTACCCCGAGTTGGCGACCGACAACGATCGCATCTCGTCCCGCATCGGTACCGCACGCCTCCATGCCGGCCTCACAGAACGCTTCGGCCGCCCACAATAAGCACGGAGTTCGAAACCCCCGAGTCTCGCCGGGCCCGGAGGGGCCTACGCCCCTGACTCCAGAGACGTCGATGCCGTCAGTGCCGGTGCCACCGAATACCGTGTCGTCGCCGTTTCCGGCGAACATTTCATCGGTGCCGCTGCCACCACGGAGCTCGTCCCTCCACAGCTGCAGATGAAGGGCACGTTGCCGCCCGCAGAACGAAACCTCAACCTAATCGTTCCCGATCTTCGCGTACCCGGTTCTGGTGCGCAGTCGCAGGCGGTCGCCCGAAGCATTAACCGTGGGGATCGCGGCCTCGTCCATTGCATCGGAGTGTCGGATAGAAGACGAGGGCGAGCGGAATGGGTAGCCAGAAGTTGAAGAGGCGGTAACCGAGAATCGGTATCGCGGCTTCGGGGCCAACCCCGAGCAGGGCGAGGGTGGCGAGCATGGTAACCTCGAAGATACCTATGCCCCCCGGTGTGAGCGGTATGGCCGCGATGGTGGTGGCCACCCCGTAGGCCACGAGGAGAACGAAGGGATCGGCCGCCACGCCAAGGGCGTCGAACATGAGGATCAGGCAAAGGGCGTCGAAGGCCCAGTAGCCCAGCGCCAGCGCCGCGAGCTTGGGCACCTCTGAGGGCCGTGCGGCCAGCTGCCGGCGCGCCGCCTGAAGCTCTTCTCCGAGTCGTGAGATGAGCCGGGCGGACCACGTCCTTGCTCTTCGCCGCCACCCTTCGCCGCCGAGCAGGCGGCTCGTGAGGCGTGATCCCTTCTGGGCCACATTCTTGGCGAACGTGGGTCTTCGGTAAGCAGCGTAGGCAACGGTGGTTACAGATAGGGTCAACGCGAGAACGAAGATGGTCGCGGCCGTGCTCACCGGGCCCAGATCTCCGTCAAGGAGCATGTAGATGAGGCTCCCGCAGAAGAGGATCCCTAGGGCGCCGTAGGTTAGGACCGAGACTGCGGCCAACGCCAGGCCCACGCTTTCTGGACCGTAGCCCTTGCGCCTAAGGGCACTGTAGGTCACGGCTGCGGCCGTGGCCCCGCCCCCTGGTAGTACGTGCGCCGCCCCGTAGCCGGTTACGGTGAGGCGGAGCATGAACCATCTACCCAGTCTTCGGAAGCTTGGCGAAGATCCCGCCGTGAAGACCACGCCGACAGAGCGCCTGAGCAGCTCTGCGTAGCACAACTCGCTCAGAAGTTCCGCCAGGAACGCTGCCCCGACCAGGAGATGTGAAGTGCCGGCGACGAGCCGCAGCGACTTCTCGAGCCCCGTTATCTGCGGAAGCACGAGGTGCAAGGCGAGGCCGAGCGAGCCGACCAACAGTACGCCGCGCACCAACTTCCTCACGTACGACCCACCCGAGGGTTCCCGGCGCGGCTGCGGCCCTGCGCACATTTCACGCCGGGTGGTCTTCGGGCTGCGGAAGAACAAGACCTCAACGGGCGTAGCAGGCTCTACCTCTCTGCTGAGGGAATTCCCGCGGACACCCTCCGTTCGGCATCAGTGGTAGGGGACCGGAGGTAGGACCCCCAGACTCGAACAGGTCTCGCTCAGGCTTGGACTTTGGCCGTTGCGAACCCGATTCCGGAGTAGGCACAGGTGTAGATGCAGATCCTGACGCGCTGGCTGGGCCAGGATCTGGAGTGCCGGGCGGCGCTGATGCATCACACTCTTCCACGTCGACAGTCCAGGTTGCGTTCGCTGACCCTATGCTGAGGTAGTAGGTGCCTGCTCCTGCGTTCACGTATGAAGTATCGCTACCCGGACTCTCCAGGGTGATTATCGACTCGGGAATGGTATTGCCTGGTTTGTAAACGGTCATTTCGAAGGAACTGGACTGTTGATCGTCAGTAGTGCTTTCGAAGTCATAGCTCAAGCGCCATGTATCGCTGGTCACCGTGAACGGCTGAGTATCCTTGATGCCGTTACCGGTGAAGGTCTGTACCGTGTCGCAATTCTGTTGAGCATACGCTTTGCGGATGTCGCCCCAACTCGTCTTCATCAACAGGCACACATCGATTGCAAGCCCGACGAGCAATAGTATGACGCTAAGGAACGCGATCTTCCCCTGCACGTGGTCTCCTGCCTACCACGAAAAGTTCACATCGTGTGTGGAGAGTAACATCCAGACCTCATCGTGCGCAATGTGAGGTTGTGGCATACAAGTCGAGCTCGTCGTAGGCGAGAAGCGCACACATAGAGAGTTCTAGAGCTAGAGATTTTAGAGAGCCGGGGCGTAGCTGCTCCGGCCCTTCTTTCTGCCCTATTCACCGAAGTGCCTAGAATACGTGTTCTGCAAAGTTCGGCGACAGAGCATTATCGGAAGCTCCGTTCCTATGGAGCGATGCTGGACCCCCCCACGGCGGGTGCCGCCACCTCACCGGGACGTTGCGTGTTCTGGGGACCTTAAACGCAAGGGCGATAGGACGGTGGTGGCGCGCTTTCTGTCCCACTTTCCGCTACCCGACCCCTCCGCAGTCGAATACCGACGCGGCCAGCGTGCTGGGGGTCGATGAGAGCTACGTTAGATAGTTGTACTTTAGGATTTGCTAGTTTGATTTCAGAACAAGCACCGTATGATTCGACCAGATGATGCTAATCCCTGAGAGGGGAGCACGCTGCTGAAGACCACCTATGGGTCCATCCACGGTGTCGGTCGGCGGCATAGTCCATAGATTCGTTAGGCGAGAAAGGAGAAAGAGAATGGCTTCTTCGCGCACTTCCTCTGTTGGCCTCAGCCTGGGGGTCGGGATCTTCGTTCTCACCGTGGCCACGGCAGTCATCCACCTGTACCTGGGCCTCACCGCCATCGCCTCCATGGGGTTCAACTTCGGCGTGATGTTGTTCATCCTTAATGGGCTGGGTTACCTGGGGCTTCTGGCGGTCTTGCAGCTGCCGATCCGGCAACTGGCACGCTTCCGGAGTGCTGCGCGATGGGCCCTGATAGCCTTCGCAGCGGTGACGATCGTGCTCTTTTTCATCATGGCTCCGGTGTACATGATCATTGGCTACGTCGACAAGGCGATCGAGGTAGCCTTGATCGCGCTGCTGCTCGCCGATGCGTATACAACGTCCTCCTAGTCTTCTGGTGAGAATCCCGGCACGCGCACGACGGGGCGCCGCGATGGTCTGGTGCACAATCAGGCGACCTCCTGTCACTACACTCGCCCAGACAAGTGGCATCCTGGGCGTTGAGGAAGAGTCTCAAGACATAAAGTCTTAACCGCTCCTTCTGCCGAGTAGGCAACGCCACCAGGGCTCAGGGGGGGCGACATCGTCTAGATCCCCGGGCCAGAATAGCTGGTAGCGTCCGTCTGGGAAGTGCACGTTTAGGACCATCAACTCTTCTCCCCCCGTAACTGCCCACGACCTTGCCCACCGTGCCTCGCAACTCCGGGACTCTGTGGTCCTCGCGCACCTTGACCTTGATACCGACCGGTGCTTTCTCTTGCCTCACAAGGTCCTTCCCGCCACCCAGAGCATCGCAGAGGTTCAGTAAGGTTCGGGACCGAACTCTTCGTCAGGACCCTCGCCATCCGCGTACACCGTCGCATACTCGAGGTCGTAAGCCCGAACCGTGACGAACTCCCGTATGCGCTCCTCAGAGAACAGCATCGAGGGGTGATCCCGGCTCAAGTGGGCGAGAACCTCCCCGAAGAGCTTATCGTCGTCTGCTCCACTTATGCCCTGCTGACAGTCGCACAGTAGGTCACAAAGTAACTTTCGCACCGCTTCTCCTCCCCATTCCGTACACGTAGTGCAGCAAACCTTCAACATTCTCTACTTTCTCTATTATATTAATATACAATATCATAAACACGATCGGTGTGGTCTGCAACCCAAAGTCAGCCCCTCCTGGTTACGTCGGTGAGACGGGAGTTAGGTGGATCTCTCCGAGTTCCACCCTTCGACGTGCTCCGGTGGATTAGAGTCGGGGGTTCTTCGGACATAGTTTGGGGCATAAAGGTCGACATGAGCGTTGCGCAGTGGCGGCCCGAGGAGAGGCACCTGCGTTCCTTCCACAACAGAAAGGCTAGGTGGCACGCGTGGATTTGTTGCTGAACCCCGAAGTTTGGGTCGCCTTCGTGACGTTACTGGCTTTAGAGATCGTCCTTGGCATAGACAACATAGTGTTCATCTCGATCCTCGTGGACAAGCTGCCCGAGCACAGGCAGGCGCTTGCCCGACGACTGGGGCTAGGCATGGCGCTTCTCATGCGAATACTCCTGCTCCTCTCTTTGAGCTGGGTCATCGGGCTCACCGCGCCGCTGTTTACGATCCTTGGGCAGGAGATCTCCGGACGAGACGTCATCCTGATCGGCGGCGGGCTCTTCCTGCTCGGCAAGAGCACCTACGAGATCCACGAGAACCTCGAGGGCGAAGAGGGGCACTCCAGCGCCAGGGTCAAGGCGACGTTCGCCAGCGTCCTGATCCAGATCATCCTCCTCGACCTGGTCTTCTCGCTGGACTCGGTGATCACCGCCGTCGGTATGGTGGATCAGGTCTCTGTCATGATCGCCGCCGTCACGGTGGCCATAGTGGTGATGCTGGTCTCTGCCGAGGCCGTCTCCGGTCTCGTCAACCGCCACCCCACCCTGAAGATGCTCGCCTTGAGCTTCCTGCTGCTGATCGGCTTGGCCCTCCTCCTCGAAGGCTTCGACCAGCACATCCCCAAGGGCTACATCTACTTCGCGATGGGTTTCTCGGTCTTCGTGGAGTTACTGAACATCCGAGTCCGGCGCCGCCGAGCGGCCCGTTCGGCACCCGTCGAGCTGCATCAGCGCTACGCGAGGTCGGAGGAGGACTCCGACCCCTCGCAGCCACGAGCCTAAGACGCTTGTGGACAGAGCAGACCGAGACTATGCGAACCACCGTGAAGGTGCACCCGGGTGCAAACGATGGATTGGGAACCGTTCCTCCTCGGGTACAAGGTAATCATATGAGCGGTGTGGCGCTGCAGATCACGGTAATAGTGCTGCTGACACTCATAAACGGCCTCTTCGCCATGTCAGAGACCGCGCTAGTCTCCTCACGTAAAGCGCGGCTAAAGCAGCGCGCTGAGGCTGGCGACAGTGGGGCTCGCGCCGCCATGCAGCTCGCCGACTCGCCGAATCGTTTCCTCTCCACCGTGCAGATCGGTATCTCCCTGGTTGGAGTGCTGGCCGGTGCATTCGGGGGGGCGACGCTTGCCGGAGTACTGGCCGATGCCCTGCGGGCAGTCCCCGCGCTGGCTCCCTATGCCGGACCGGTCGCCTTCGGCACAGTGGTGGTGGCGATCACTTACCTGTCGCTGATCATCGGCGAGTTGGTGCCCAAGCGTCTGGCCCTGAATGGCGCGGAGGCGGTCGCCTCGCGCGTGGCCGGGCCGATGCGCCTCATATCGGCGATCACCGCTCCTGCCGTCTGGTTCTTGAGCGTCTCCACCGAAGGAGTCCTCAGATTGCTTGGGGCGCGCCGGACGGGTGAGCCTCCGGTGAGCGAGCAAGAGGTCGAGATCTTGATGGAGGAGGGTGCGCAGGCGGGCGTCTTCGAGGAGGAGGAGAGGGACCTCGTCCAGCGTGCCCTAAAGCTCGACGATCGTCCCATACGGGACCTGATGACACCGCGGCCCAACGTGGTGTGGCTGGACGTCGACGACCCGCCAGAGGAGATCCTGAGGCAGGCACGAGAGGCCGGTCACTCATTCTTCCCGGTCGCCCGTAAGGATCTTCACGACCTCTTGGGGATCGCATCCGTCAAGGAAGCCTGGGCGCGACAGGCGCCGGACAAAAACGTCGATCTGTTGGGTTCCTTGCAGCGGGCACCCTTGGTACCTGAGGGTGCACCGGCCACCAAAGCCTTGGAAGCGTTCAAGCGCTCCAGCCTACCAGTCTCGCTGGTAATCGATGAGCGCGGTCACATCGAGGGTCTCGTCACCCTGACCGATGTGCTAGAAGCGCTGATCGGCGAGGTGCCCGACGAGGGCGAGCCCGCAGAGACACCGATAGTGCGCCGTGCAGACGGCTCGTTGATAGTGTATGGCCTGCTAGGGGCGAACGTGCTGAAGGATCATCTGGGGCTCAACGCGCTGCCTCGCGAGGAGGAGGCAGACTACCATACGGTAGGCGGTATGGTGATGGCAAACCTGGGGCGCGTTCCGGCGGCTGGTGACCGATTCGATTGGGAGGGATACACTTTCGAGGTCTTGGATATGGACGGGCGGCGTGTCGACAAGGTGTTAGTAACATCCTCCCCCGAGAGGCTTGGTCCCGAACACACGTCGTAGAAGTCCTGGCTTTCCGAACAGCAACCCCCCGTACGAATGAAGGAACCGGACTGCACAGGACAGACCTGGCTAAGTCGCCGCTGCACATAACCGTCAAGTCGTTGGCGGAGAGTGCACTATGGCGAGAAGGTGTCTCGGGAACGCGTAGAGCAGAACCAGATATGGGTATACGCGGCGGGCCTGCTGATGGCGCGAGCGTTCGGCCTCGCGACGAAGGAAGGGCGAGCGCTGGTGTTCACCGGGGCGACGCGAAACTCGCTGTTCGTGCTGCCGCTGGCGCTGGCCTTGCCCGCGGCGTTCGACCTCACCCCCGCCGTGGTGGTGACGCAGACCCTCGTGGAACTCGCCGGTCTGCTCGTCTACGTGAGGCTGGTCCCGGCGTGGCTGTTGCCCGGCGAGCCGGCGTGAGGATACGGGAAGGAGGAGCGTCTGTGTCGGAGGAGAACAAGGCCATGGTACGTCACATGGTGGAGGGCATCAACGCGGGGGAGATAGAGGGCACCGTGGACGAGCTCTTCGCCCCTCGGGCGGCCCGGAGGGTGAAGCGCCTGTTCGGCGAATTCTACTCCGCCTTCCCCGACTGGCGCGAGGAGATCGTGGAGCTGGTCGCCGAGGGGGACACCGTGGCGGGCCGCTTCCGCTGCTCGGGCGCGCACCTGGGCGAGGCCCCCACGGGCAGGCGAATGGAGGTCGAGGAGGTCTTCTTCCTCCGTGTGGAGAACAGGAAGTTCGTGTACTTCTGGGCGCTGGAGGACCGCCTGAGCAGGTTGCGGCAATTGGGCCTCGTCCCGTCGCGGAGCGGCCGGCCGAAGGAAGACGACCCCTCCTAGCCGACCGTCACCCGGAGCGGTGTACCTTGAGGCCAGGCGTCGGAGGGATCCCTAGCTAGCTGGAGAGCCTCGCTTCCACGCTGTGAGTATCCTGGAGAATGGCTGCGGGCGACGCCTCGGAGCGGCCTGACCGTCCTTCCACGTGGGCCAAAGAGGTGCCTTGCGAGTGATTCGTCACTCGGGTGAATGAGGGCAAGAGAAAGGGCCGAGGCTGCTAGCAGAGCCCCTGCCCTCTCTCTGGTTGCCTGCTTGTCCTCCCTTTAGAAGGTCTCGATGCCCGCCTTGGTGTCTCCTTCGCCTGAGTCGAAGTCGGTCGCTGTGTCTGTGCCCGAGCCTCCCCCAAAGCGATCCCCTCCTTCCTCGCCCGTGAGCCTGTCGTTGCCGTTGCCCCCGCACATCAGGTCGTTCGAGCCTTGGGCGCTCACCGTGTCTGAGCCCTTCCTGGCGAAGATCATCTCACTAAGAGCGCTGCCGGTGAGGGTGTTATCGGATGCGCTTCCAGAGATCACCCTAACCAAGACCGTTCCATTAAGATCCCCATCGCTTAGGGTGATGGTCACATTAGAGGAGCCGCTTCCGGTAAGGGAGATGACGGTCATGGTGCGGGAGGCGTCTGTGCCCCCAGCGAAGGAGATGTTGCTATTGGGCAGGATGGATCGGTTGGAGGAGGTGGCCGAGAGGGTGAGGCTCTGTGGCGAATCGTCAGGGTCTGAGAGGGCGAGGTTGATGGTGCCCCGCATATCGCTTGATGAGCCGCACGACCCCCCTGAGCCACAGCCACGGTGGGCACGTCGTTGACCGCCGTGACGCTGATGGTGAAGGTCTGTGTGGCGCTGGTGTCCTGTCCGCCGTTGGTCGTGCCGCCATCGTCGGTGGCCTTCACACTAACGGTCGCACTGCCGTCGGCGTTTTGGGCACGTGTGTAAGTGAGCGTGCCATCGGAGGAGATAGCAGGCTGACCTGCGGCGGTGAACAGTGAGGGGTTGTCGTTGGTTGCCTCGAAGCTCACCTGCTGGCCGGACTCGTCTGAGGGGCCAGACGAGATGTTGGTAGCCTAGCCTGAGACGCTCTGCGCACCTGCGTCCTCGTTGACACTCTGGTCGGCGCCCTTGGTGAAGCTCGGCGCGTCGTTGACGGCGTTGACGGTGATGTTCACCGTGGCGACGTTACTGTCGGCAGTCCCATCATTTACCTTGTAGGTGAAGGTGTCAGAGTTAGCAGCGGTGTTGTTGTAGTTGGCGTCTGGCGTGTAGGTGAAGGAGCCGTCGTTGTTGAGCTTAAGCTGACCGTGGGATGGGTCAGTCATCTTCACCGCCGAGAGCGTGTCACCCGAGGCGGGGTCGGTGTCGTTGGCGAGCACGCCTTGTGCCGCCCCGACGTTGAGCGCGGTGTCCTCGTTGGTGGAGTAGCCGTCGTCATCGGCGTCGGGCGCGGAGTTGAGCACGCTTTGCACCTCGAAGGAGCCGATGTCGGAGTCGTCGCCGCCGGTCGCTGGGGCGATTGAGGGATCGTCGAATGGCCGAGGCTCGCCGCGCTGGTCGGTGGTGAGGTCGGTGTTGCCCTTGTCTATTGCGAGACTGCCCGCGAGCAGAGCATGGGTCATGGTGGGACCGCCGTTGTCTGCGAGGTCTCCGAGCCCAGGGTTGGTAACGTCGATCTGATCTCCTGTCTCGCTGAAGGGATTATCGTCTGTAGTTGGATCGTCGTCCCCGGTTGCGTTGCCATCCCCGATGAGGTTGTAGCCATTAGAGACGAAGGAGTTGATGCGAAAGGACGCCCCGCTGCATTCGGTGAAGTGGACGAAGTCCACGTCGGTGTTGGTGTTCGCAGAGATGATACTGGAGAGCACCTCGGTGCTGGTTGCGTTGTCGCAGAAGCTAGCCACCCCGCTCCCCTCTCCGGCGGGGGCGCTGTTGTTGGTTATGGTGGAGAACTTTATGACGGTGGGGCCATTGACGTTGAGAACGCCGCCGCCCGAGCTTGCGGCTGAGTTGCCGCTTATGGTGGAGTTGGTGATGGTGGTCGAGGTTAAGGAGGTGCTGTTGACGATGCCGCCGTCGAAGCCCCCGGAGGAGTTGCCGCTTATGGTGGAGTCGCTGACCGTCAGGGTGACTCCGCCACGGGCTCCGTCGTTGTAGAGGCCGCCACCGAAGCCTCCGGATGAGTTGTCGCTTATGGTGGAGTCGCTAACCGTCAGGGTGCCTCTGTTTGCGATGCCGCCGCCGGAGTCGCCAGGGAAGTCGCCAGGGACATTGCCGCCCGAGATGGTGATCCCTGAGATGGAGACCACGCTGCCGCTCGTAACGGTGAAGATCCTGAAGTTATCCGCGGTGTCGGACCGAGCGACCGTCAACTGATCAGCCCCTGGTCCCTCTATCTCCAGGTTGCTAGAAAGATCAGGCAACTGCGCGGTTAGGTTCACCGTCCCCGTAACCCCTATGTCTATGATGTCATCTCCAGAGCCAGTCGCACACCCTCCAAAAGCCGTGTCGGTGTTGGCCGAGGTTATGGCCTCCCTGAGAGTGCATTGCGCATCCTCAGCCCCCGGGTCTGCGGTGCTGTTTACGGTGATGGTTTCAGCCCAGGCTGGGCTTGAGAGGTAAGCCAAGAGCAGCCCCCACACAAGCAGCGCAGTCCCCAAAACTAGGAGCCAAGATCTTAAGGGGGGGCATCAGTGCTCGTACACCTTGTGGGACGCCTCGGTGCAATCGGGTGGGCATCGAGTGCCACCTCCTCATGAGAGGGCGGAGCTTTCTAGCCCCGCCACGCTGTTCGGCAGCCCGGCTACCTCCCCGCTAGATAGGAGGCCCCTTTAGGCTTTGCGTCCCCGCCTCACGACGGGTTTGCCCTTCTCGCGGCGCCTGAGCGCCAGCGTCCAACATACGTTCAGCTTAGTCCCTAAGTACGTCCATGCGCATCACCCAAATGAGTGATTTTTGCTATTGCTTGGTGTTGCTAGGGAGTTGCGATTCTCCGAGAACGTTTTGGCGAAGTTCACGCCGGCGTGAAAACCCGCACAGCCTCGCCCCGATAGGACCAGGGCCGCCGGTATGCTCGAAGAGAGCGTCGACACGGGCGTACTCCTATCGATTACCAAGCCTCGACGGGGCAGCGTAGAGCATAGCTTCTTTTCGTGGTCCTCCGTGATCACGATGACCGCGTCGGCGGGGTAAGGCGGAGGAGCTCTCTGGCCAGGGGTGTAACGGCACCCGCCCTTTCCTGCGTCCAACACTACAATGGCGACCAACTCAATGAGGAGAGGAGGCCGAGGGAATGGGCAGGAGGAAGCGCGGTGGTGCCGGAGATGCCTTGGAGAAGGCCGTCGGCCGGTTAACGGAGACCGCCGGGACGGCGAGCGGCGATAAGACCCTGGAGGTCGAGGGGCGGGCTACCCAAAGGATTGGCGAGAGAAAAACATACGTCGTGACGACACATGCCAACGGGGGATGGAAGGTACAAGTCGAGGGGTCCCGCCGAGCTACGAGCGTCCACAAGACCAAAGGAGAGGCGGTGGCCAATGCCAAAGAACTGGCGAGGAGCCACCAGCCGAGCCAGCTCCTCGTCTACAAGCAGAACGGGACCGTCCAGACGGAGCAAACCTACGGCTAGCGTGGTCGCCTAAGTAAGGTCGAGTGAACCAGAGCCATAGGGCCGGGGTATCCTTACGAGGTGCTCCGGCCCGATATCCCAGCACGGGTGGTGGCGTAGAATGTTCCCTAGCTGATCGGGAGGTGGCGATGGAACGAGATGACGCCGAGTTCAGGGAGGCAAACGAGCGCATTACGGCGATGGCTGAGGAGCTGCGCAAGGCTGAGCTGGTGCGCGACAGGCTCGAAGGTCTGGCACGGCTCATGGGCTCCTACCCAGAAGGCCACGACATGAGGGCGCGCCTGGAGGACCTCCATGTGGATCGGGCCCTTGAAGGCGTGGACGAAGACATCAGGGAACTGACCGACGCCCTACAGCACCCGCGCGGTACCTGAGCGCACCGGATTTTTGGGTGGATTCGCAACGGCTAGGGCCGCCGGCGAGTTTAGGGTCTAGGACCGGTGTGGAGCGGCGAAACCACCTCTGCATCCGGACCTGGAATACGTTTTGGCGGACCGGGGACAAGCGAAGGGCCGGAGCCAAGTAGTCTAGAAAACTCCAACCAAATGATAGAAGCCGGTGCGACGAGCACGGGGCCTTTTAGCTGACTGTGACATAGGGTGTGCCCGCCCCACCGGGGATGGTCATGGTCACACCACCTGAGCCCCCGCGCAACGCAGGACGCAAAGCCAAGGCCCGTCTATTACGGGGCAGTCTCGCGCTCGATGCGCTCCACCTCCTCCCGAGGGATGTGGACCGCGCCGGCGAACTTGTCGGCCTTGAGCACCCCGCGTTCCACCATTTGCTCAACCGTCGTAGGAGTTAGGCCCAGATACTCGGCCGCTTCCCATATGGTGACTTTCATGCGGTTTTTGTCTTCCACCCTATCAACCTCCCCGCCCGGCAAAGATTGGTGCCGCGACACCCCGAAGGATACCCCGGACCAAGGCCATTCTCACTTCCCTGATACGGGCACGTATGGCTGGCCATCGGAATCGTGCTCCAGCTCAACACCGAGTTCGTGCTCCTTGAGGTCCCTCAAGCGCAGCAGCTCGCTGGCGATGTTCTCCAGGGAGTCCAGCTCGCGCCACCTGCGTGTCTTCTCGTCCATCTAGCTCCTCCTCGTGCGGTAGTGGGTCGGGCTCCGCGAAGGATAACGCTGCGCCTGGAAGGATTCGAACCTCCGACTCGCGGTTTAGGAATGCGCCCCCGCAGCTTCTATGCCGTCCTGGTGTGTTAGCGGATTCCGCTTGTTTACAGGGTTTTTGGCGTTTCTGGTACTTCCGTTTTTCCTACTCAGTTCGGCTCAGTACTAGCCCGGTTGCAGTACGGTTGCAGTAAACAGCCCCGGCGCAAACACGGGCATTTCCATTGTGAGCTGTATTTTTGCAGGTATTTCTTGAGTACCGGAGGTCGGGCTCGAACCGACACGGTGCTTTCGCACCACCGGATTTTGAGTCCGCATCACTGCATCCTGGCTCGTCCTAGCCTGTTGGAAAATAACGCTTTCCTAAGCCGAGAACGAGGCTGTGACCTGGCCCATTTTCTGTTCCGTTCGGATCTGTTCTACTACTACTGCTGCCACACTGCTGCCATGGGTCTCGAAAGCAATATTGCTGCAGAATCGCTATCCCGAGAACAGAACTAGGTAGTGTCCGCGTGAGTGTGTAAGAGACAAAGGCTGTTGACGGAGACGGCCACCGTGTGGTTCCTTCGGAAGAGA
>Ga0196962_10000112_pt1 | contig 50848 bp, 34 predicted proteins | sample S3v_20metaG_FD_183186 | JGI IMG/M metagenome (GOLD analysis project Ga0196962, IMG submission 183186) | Soil microbial communities from Anza Borrego desert, Southern California, United States - S3+v_20 | ecosystem: Environmental > Terrestrial > Soil > Desert | place: USA: California | collected...
AGCCCGCTCGCCTCGCGCGCCTCGCGTGCGCGGTCGAAGGCGGCGGCGGCTGCGCGGTCGGCGCGGGCGTCGTGCCGCCCGTGGCCGCGGGCGAGCCCGACGAGAGCCTGCGCTGCTCGTCAGGCGTCAGTTGGAACATGTAGCGCACGAGCAGCTCCGCGTGGTCGCGGTGGTAGTTGTTGAAGGCTTCGGGCGTCGGGCCGTTGAAGACCATGCGCCCGCCCTCCTTCTTGAAGAGGCCCGAGGGCATGGCCGTGCCCGGGCTGATCTGCTGCGGGTCGAGCAGCCAGCGGTAAGTCCACTTCGGCTTCAGGCGCTCGCTCGCCAGCAGGAAGTTCGGCGCGGACGCGGTCCGGTCGTGCACGGGGTCGCCCGTGATGTGACACTTCAGGCAGGGCGCGCCCTGCGACGTGAACAGCGCGCGGGCCAGCGTCTTCTCCTCCTCCTTGAGCGGCTCCAGCGGCTCGCGTATGTACGGCTCCTGCTGCGCCGACACGGCCATGAAGAAGCGCACCAGGATGCGCAACTCGTTCGGCGAGAAGTTGAACGTGGGCATGCGCGCGCGCAGGTAGCTCCTCACGCCGTTGCGGTCCGCGCCGGGCTGCCGCCTGAATTGCTCGGCCAGGAGGCCGGCGTCACTGACAGCCGTCGATGCGCCGCCCGCCTGCTGGCCGCCGTTCTGCGCGCCGCCTTGCGCCCCGCCCTGTGCGCCGCTCGGCGCGCCGCTCGCGGGAGGCGAAGCTGTCGGCGTCGCCGGCTGCGTGTTGTTCGCGCCGCCGGCCGCCGCGGGAGTCCCGACCGTGCGGTCGCTGCGCCCCGGCTCGGCCCCGCCCCTCTCGTCCGACAGCGACGGGTCGTGCAGGAAGCGCAGGAGCCAGTTCGGGTCGACGCGCGCGCCCTCGCTCGTCAGGTTCGGCGGGAGCTGCTCCCTCCACTCCGGGTTCTGGTAGAGCGGCAAGTCCATCAGGACGGAGCGCTGGCCCAGCTGAATGCTGTGACAGCCCATGCAGTTGTACTTCTTGATGACCCACCAGCCGTCCTGCACGGCCTTGCGCTGGTCTTCGGGCCTGTAGAAGAGCGACGCGGGCACGTTCGCGCCTTCGGTCCCGACGCTCCCCATCAGGAAGGTCGTCAGCGCGTTCTTCCACTCGGGCGTCAGGTAAGGCTCGGGCATTCGCAGGCGGTCCTGCGGCTCCTTCTCCTTGCCCTCGTCGTAAATCCACGGCGACTCAAGCTTGTGCTCGAAGAAGCCCTTGTGGTTGTACCACTCCTCGACCTTCTTCTTCGGGTCCTCCGGGTCAATCCCCTTCTCAGCCTTCTGCGTCATGAGCGCGAAGTCCAGGCGCTCGATCGGCGTCGAGCCCTCGGCCGTCAACTCCTTGCCGATGCGCTGCTCCTCCTCGAAGCCCTTGATCTCGTGGCAGCCGGCGCAGCCGTACTGCTTGATGAGCGCGCGCCCGCGCTCTTTCAGGTTGGGGTCGTCCATGTAGGACGAGGCGGCCGCGTCGCGGAAGGAGTTCCCCTGCGAGAGCGAGAAGAGGTAGCTGGCGATGTCGCGCGCCTCGTCAATCGTCAGGCGGAAGTTGGGCATCACCGTCATGTTCTGCACCTGCAGCTCCGCGCCGTCGTTCGGGCAGGTGGAGAACTGCTCCGTGTCGAAGAGGTATGCCAGGTTCTTGGCCTTGTACTCCTCGCGCGTGATGTCGCGCTTCTCCTTCGGGCAGTAGGGAGCCCAGCGTATGCGCGGGTTGTAAATCCAGCGCACGACGTAGTCGAAGTTGGCCTTCTCGCCGACCCGCTGCAAGTTGGCGGCGAAGTTCCCGCCCGCTGGGCCCTCGCCCTCGCTTACGGAGTGACAGGCCATGCAGCCGACCGTTTCAAAAAGCTGCTTGCCGTTGGCGACGTTGCCGCGCGCGCGGTCCTGCGACGGCATCTTGCCGTCGAAGCTCTCCTGCCAGAGGTAGGCGGCGATGGCCTTGCGGTCGTCGTCGGCGCGGGCGTCGTGAGCCTTCTCCGCGTTCAAGCGCCAGAAGGTGGGCATCTTCGTTCCGGGGCGGAACGTCTGCGGGTCCCTGAGCCACTCGGGAACCCACTCCTTGACCAGCTTCAGACGCACGTCCTTCAGGTTCGGGCCGACCTTCTTCTGGTCCTGCATCAGGTAGCGCGCCTGTATGTTGAGCTGGTCGATCTGCGCGGCGACCAGACTGTTGGCGACCGTCAGTTGCTCGGCGCGGGCCGTGAGCCGCGCGGCCTCGGCGTCGCCCTCCTCGCCCTCCGTGACGCTGGCGACCGATTCTTTCGCCTGCCGCGCCTCGCGCTCGTTGTTGCGGAGGGTCTCTTCGAGCTGGATGATCTGCTGGCGCGTCTGCGCGAGCGCGTCCGTCTCGCGGTCGAAGCCCTCGGAGCGGTGGCAGCCGACGCAGCCGCGGTTCTGGAAGAGGTCTTTGCCGAGGTTGAGCGTCTTCGCGCCCTGGAGCACGCGGTCCTGCGTGTGGCACTGCTGGCAGCCGGCCTCCATGTTCTCGCGCTCGTAGAGCGGGTGGAGCCAGAAGCGGTGGCGGCCGTGCCCCTTCGTCACGCTCGTCGTCGCGCGCCCGTTGCCGCCGTGGCAGCCTGCGCAGCCGAACCTGTCCGGGTTGTGAATCGTCAGCAACTCCTTGCTCGGGTGGCTGACAAACGCCCGCGCCCACTCGTCGGGCTTCTTGCCGGGGCCGTCGGGCGCTAAGTCTGAAGCTTTTATAGTCAGCGGCTCGCGCACGCCGAGGTGGCAGGTCTCGCAGCGGTCGACGACCTCGCCGTTCGAGGCGTTGATCTGCTTGATGGTGTAGTCGAAGCCCTCCTCGTACTTCCTGATGATGCTCCCTATCTGCGCCGGGGTGAGCCCGATCATGTGGTCCCTGAGATACTCGTCGCGCTTCTTGCGTAGTTCGGTCGGCTCCTTGAGGAGCTTGCCGTTCTTGTCGAGCAGCTCGGCCTTGTCGTCCTTCAGCTTGTTGTAGAGCGCTTCGAGCTGCGTGTAGTTCAGCTCCTGCTTCGTGGTCTTGCCCGAGCCGTCGTCCGCGGGAAGGTAGACGGTGCTCTTCTCGTCCTTCATCTGGGCGACTTTTTGTCGCAGGCCGTCTTTCTTCGAATCCCTGGCGGTCTCTATCTGGTAGTTGACGACTGTGATCTGGCCGCGCGCGTTCTGGAAGGGGTCCGTGACGGCGGCGAGTTGATCGTCAATGACTTTGATTTTCCGCGTGTTCTCTTCGAACTCGGCGGCGATGCTCTCCTCGGCCGCCTTCGCCTCCTCGGCCAGCGTCTGGTACTCTGCGCTCTCCTTGACCTCGGCCTCGGACTTCCCGGCGTCGGCCCGGATGCTCTTCAGGTAGCGCGTGTAGCGCCCGACGAACTCCTGCTGCGCGCCCTTCCAGGGGCGCTGGCCGTAAGCCTCGTCGTAGAGCGCCCAGGCGAGCGTCCCGATGAGGACGAGCGCGGAGACGAGCATCCAGCCGCTCGTCGAGCGGCTCACGATGGGGTCGCGCTCTGGGGCGTCGTCTTCCCTCTTGACTATCGCACCGGATTCAGGCGTGTCAGCCACCTTGATTTCTTCCTCCGCTTCCGTTCTTAAAGCTTCAGACGTTAAACCAGGGAGTCACCCAGACGTACTTGATGTGAATCGGGAGCAGGCGCAAGATCAGCTTCACGGGCAGCGCCAGCAGCACCGTGATGGCGAAGAACTGGAATGTCAGGTACTGAAGCAGGCTCGTCCGCGCCAGTATCTTCCGGTCGAGCTCGGTGCGCGTCATCAGCCAGTGGAAGAAGAGCCCGCCCAGGATGTAGAAGGCCCCGACCACCACGGCCCCGAAAATGGCCTTGACCCAAGTGTTCGTGATGCCGAAGTACTCGTGCAGGTCGACGTTGCGATCGTAGACGACGGCGTTGTGGTCCCAGGACTGGCCGGGCCAGAACCAAATCCAGCCGGGGCCGCGGATGAACGTGCCGATGATGATGAGCACGATCCACATGAAGAAGCCCCAGTAGAACATCCCTATCGCGAAGCGCCGCTGCTTCCAAGTGTAGTAGCCGTTCCCCAGAGGATTCGAGTCCACGTAAGGGAAGACCATCAGGCCCACGATGAGCAGGCCCGGCATCAGCACGCCCGCGATCCACGGGTCGAAGTAGACGAGCATCTCCTGTAGGCCGAGGAAGTACCACGGGGCCTTCGAGGGGTTCATCGTCAAATTCGGGTTGGCTGGTTCCTCTAAGGGTGCGTTGAGCGTGATCGACCAGACGAAGAGGATGATGGTGACGATGAGGGCCGCGAGGAATTCGACGCGCACGAGGTAGGGCCAGACGTGAATCTCCCGCGCCCAGCCTGGACGCCACGGGAGCGCCTTGCGGTGGTGCGTCTTCGCCAGTTGCGGGTCTTTTTCGAGCCGCTCGATCAGCTCGTCGTGCTCGCGCGCCTGCTTGATGCCGAGCCAGGTGAAGAACGCCACCAAAGGGATCATCGCCACGATGGGCACGTTGTCCGGCGCGGAGGCGATGACCCAGAGCTGGTGCCAGTCCTCTATGACGAAGAGCACGTAGAGGACGGTCAGCAGGACGAGCGCCAGCAGCACAATCTTGCCTGTGGTGAGCTTGAAGAACCCGCCCTTCCCCATCTTCAGTGTTTCAGCCGAGCTTGCCATGTCGCCTCAATCTCCAAAAGGAAGCAGAAACAACTCACCCGCTTGTCCCCTCACTTCTTCTTCACCGCCTTCATCTCGGATTCGAGCATCACGGGCGCGGGGCCGGAGATTCCGCCGTCCTTGCGTATGCGCCAGAAGTGCACGGCCATGAAAATCGAGGCGACGAGCGGGATGCCTATGCAGTGCCAGATGTAGGACCTGAGCAGCGCGTTCGCGTCCACGATGGAGCCGCCCAGGAGGCCGAAGCGCACGTCGTTGAACGGGGTCATCCCAAGTTGCGGGCCGAACGGCCCCTCGCTCCCCAGCACGGGTGTGGCCCGCGCCATGTTCGTGCCCACAGTGACGGCCCAGAAGCCGAGCTGGTCGTCGGGCAGCAGGTAGCCCGTGAAAGAGAGCAGCAGCGTCAGGACGAGGAGCACGACGCCGACGCACCAGTTGAACTCGCGCGGGCGCTTGTAGGAGCCGGTCAGCACGACGCGGAACATGTGCAGCCACGTCGTGATGATCATCAGGTGCGCGGCCCAGCGGTGCATGTTCCGCAGGAGCTTGCCGAACGGCACGTCGTGTTCGAGGTAGAGGATGTCCTGGAAAGCCTGCCCCTTCGTCGGGTGGTAGTAGAACATCAGGAGCACGCCCGTGAAGGTGAGGACGATGAAGAGGTAGAAGGTGATGCCGCCCATGCCCCAGGTGTAGCCGTAGCGCGTGGCGTCGCGGTTGACCTTCGCGGGGTGCAGGTGCAGGAAGACGTTCGAGAGGATGGCGAGGCTGCGGTTGCGCGGGTCGGAGCGGTCGTGGCTGACGCGGAAGATGGACTTCCAGAGCTGCGTCTGCTGCGGGTCTTTGAGCGCCTTGGCCTCCTCGACGGCCTGCGCCTTGACCTCGCGCACCTTCTCCTTCAAGCCCGGCTTCTTCTCCTCGACCGTGGCTATCTTGGTATCCTGCGGGTTCGGTTTTTCAGGCTCCATAATCTTTGCACCCGGCTCCGGCTTTCAGATTAAACGGCCCTGCTGAACTGTTAGATCGGTATGAAAGACCCGTCCTCGTCGAACTGGCTTTTCTCGCCCTTCGGCCACTTGTAGAGCTTGCTCTTGTCGACGACGATCTGCCCTTCGGAATCCAGCTCGACGTACGTGCGGTCCATCGGGCGCGGGGCCGGCCCCTCGAAGTTGACGCCCTCCCGGTCGTAGCCGCTGCCGTGGCACGGGCACTTGAACTTGTTCTCGCTGGCCTTCCAGTCGGGCGTGCAGCCCAGGTGCGTGCAGACGGCGTTGATGACGAACAGGCGGTCGGAGGTTTTGACGACCCAGACGCGATACTGCTGCTGCCACTTGTCGTCGACGCCGAGACTGTAGTCGTCCGGCGCGCCGACGCGGAAGATGGGCGACGGCTCGAAGATGCTGCGCGGCAGGAAGAACCGCATGAACATCAGGAAGCAGGTCGTCAGGAAGCCCGCGACCGTGGCCCAGACGATGCGCCGCCGCATCTTGTTGACCGGCGGGTCGGGCTTGCTTTCGAGCACGGCCCCGGCGGGCCTCGCCGCCGACTTGGCGACGCCTTTGGCGACTGTCGGTGTGGGTGTCGAAGAGGCGCGGGCCGCGCCCTCACTGACGCGCGCCGCAGGCGGAGTCCCCGCGGGGACTTCTCTCGTTTCAGGTGCGTCGACGACGCCCTCGGAAGGATTCTGGTTCGATGTGCTATCCACGCCGCAGACCTCCATCTGCCTTACAGGCTGCGAGCCTCATCACCCGACCCTCTAGCCAGATGATAGACTGCTGCCGTGAAGTTCGGACGCAGGTTATACGACCGCCTTGACCGGAGATTGCCTAATACCTGCGACCGGACTCGGGAAGCTAAGCGTTATCATGAAGAGCGCCGCGCCGATGAAAATATATAGTGGCTCGGTGAGACTCTTTATACTATTTTCACAAATCTGTTTCAAGTTTAAAATCGGGGAGAAAATCGGGAGACGGAGCGAGACCGCGAAACCGCTTACGTTTTTATTCCGGCCTCCCGATTCCGCTTACCGACATGACCGCGAAAGCGCACGTGATTCTCTACACGCGGCCGGGCTGCCACCTCTGCGAAGAGGCGAAGCGCGAGATGCTGGCGGCCGGGTGCGGCGGCGAGTACACGCTCGAAGAGGTCAACATCGAGACGGACCCCGCCCTCAAAGAGCGCTACAGCTGGGAAATCCCCGTCGTCCTCATCAACAACGTCAAGGCTTTCAAGTACCGCCTGACCGCGGACGAGTTCAGGCGGAAGCTGCGACGCCTCGGGTAGTTCGCCGCCGCGCCTCAGTCGTTGTCCGTGATCGTCACGATGGCCGTCTTGCGGCTGCCGAGCAGCGCGCCGCGCGGGCTGCTGAGCGTGACGTTGACCGTCTCGTTGCCCTCCGCGAGCGCGTCGTTCGTGACGAACAGCGTCAGCGTCTTCGTCGTCTGGCCGTCCAGGAACCGCAGCGTGCCGGCGAGCCTCGTGTAGTCGCTCCCCTCGGTCGCGGTCCCGCCGCTCCTCCCGTAATCGACCAGCACCTCACCTTTCGTCCCGTTCGTGCGCGTGACGGTGAGTTGGACGCTCCCGCCCCCCTCGCCCACGCTGTAGGCCGACGAGGCGAAGTTCAGCCTCTGCGGCAGGACGACGAACCTCGCTGTGTAGGTCGTGTTCGTCGCGGGCGTGACGACGGTGTGCGAGGCCGCGCCCCCGTCCGACCAGGACGAGAACTGATACGCCACGCCGTTCACGGTCTGCGGCGAGACGGCCGTGATCGTGCGCCGCATCCCGACCACGCTCTGTACACTTATCGGGGCAGTCACCGGCTGCCCGTCGAGCTTCAACTGAAGGCCCGGCGGGCTGCTCGCTAAAGTGAGCGCCACTTTGCGCGGGCGCACGTCGCGCGTCGCCGTGTGCGTGAACCCGTCAGAATCTTTGACCGTCAGGACGATGCGGTAGAAGACGTTCGCGGAGGTCTCGCCCACGTTCGGGATGGTGAACGTGCCGGTCTTAGAGCCCGTGGCCGGCGGCCTGAACGGGTGGACGTGCGTGTCGTGGTGGAAATCCACACGCCACGTGAAGGCGCTCGCGGGGAGCGCGCCGTCCTCCGGGTCCGAGCCCGTGCCGGAATAGTTGATGGTGTCGCCGGCGCGGTAGAGCGTGCCGGCGGCGGGCGCTGTGATGCTGCCCGCGGGCGGCTGGTTACTGACCACTGTCAGCGTCGCCTGGTTGCTCGTCGCGCTCCCGAAAGAGTTGGTCACGACGGCGCGGAACTTCGCGCCGCTGTCGGAGAGTTGCGCGTTCGCGAGCGTGTAGCTCGAAGTGGTCGCGCCCGGAATGTTGCCGCTGTTGCGCTGCCACTGGTAACTGAGCGGGGCCGTGCCGGAGGCGGCGACTGTGAAGGTCGCGTTCTGGCCCACGGAGACCGTCTTGCTCGCCGGGTGCGTCGAGATGGACGGAGCCTGGTTCGCTGTGTAGCGGATTCTGAAGACCTGGCCCCCGCCGCCACGCGCCAGGTAATAGAGATTGCCGTCGGGGCCGACCTGCAAGTCCACGGGTGCGGCGATGCCCGTGGCGAAGGCGCTCGCGGTGTTGTTCGCAGGGTTCATCAGGCGTATCCAGCCGCCGCAGAAGTCCGCGAAGAAATATTTGCCGACGTAGGTCGCGGGAAACTGGTTGACCGCCGGGTTGTAGAAAGCGCCGCCGGTGATGGCGCAGCCGGTCGTAGAGGTCGAGCCGTGCTGGTAGGCGAAAAGCGGCGGGCGGAATCTGGAATCGGTCGTCGGCCCCTCCGTCGTGGGCCAACCGTAGTTCGACCCAATGATGCCGTCGTTAATCTCCTCCCAGGTGCTCTGCCCCACGTCGTTGATGAACATGCGGCCCGTCCCCGGCTGGAAGGCGAACGTGTAGGGGTTGCGCAGGCCGAGCGCCCAGATTGCGCGATTCTTCCCCGTGGCCGTGTTGAAGAAAGGATTGTCCGCGGGGATTGTGCCGTCCGAGTTGATGCGCAGGATTTTGCCGTGCAGGTTCGCCAGGGTCTGCGCGTTCGAGGCCGTGGCATTCTCGCCGACGGCGATGTAGAGCTTGCCGTCCGGGCCGAAATGTATCGCGCCGCCGTTGTGATTGGTCGCGCCCGACAGGTTGTCCAGTTCGAGGATGATGACTTCGCTCCCCGCGACGGCCACGTCGCCGCTGGCCGTAAACCGGCTCACGCGGTTGTGACGGGGCGACGTGGGCACTGTGTAATAGATGTAGACGAAGTGGTTCGTCGCAAAATTCGGGTCGAAGGCCACGCCGAGCAGGCCGCGCTCGCCCGACGCGTCCGTCGTGACGGTCAGGAAGGGAGTCGCCAGGAGTGTGCCATTCTTGATAACGCGGAGTTGCCCGCCCTGCTGGCACACGAACAATCTCCCGTCCGGCGCGAACGCCATCGCCGTCGGGCTCGACAACCCGCCCGCGACCAGCGTCTCGGCGAACCCCGCGGGCAGAGTCGCCGCGCGGGTTGAAGCCGTGAATGAAAGCAGTGAAAGCAGGATCGCGCAAACGTAATGAGCGCGGAGCAAACGGCGACGACCGATGAACGTCATGACAACTACCCTCGTGTAGAAAGACACACCACGCCTGAAGCGCCGGCGAACTCGCCGGACGATTCGTCAGAACAGAATATTTTCAACCACTCGTCTAGGGGCTTGAGAGACTTTGGGGGTTTTGGACGGCGATTATTCTAAAGAAGTTTCGCGGCAATTGCTAGAACTGTCCGGGGCTCGACGGGAGGTGGGTCCCGATTAATTTCTGTTGACATCCTAACCTTGCGGGAATAATGTGCGCTCTCCGCGGCGGCGCGCGCCGACCGGACGAGAGTCGCCGGAGGAGCCGGGAGAGAGGGACGTGAAGCAATGCCCACAGTGCCAAAAAATTTATGACGATGCGGCGATCCTGTGCCAGTACGACGGCAGCCCGCTTTTGGCCGTCAAGAGGGTTTCTGATTCTTCCGCGGACACCCTGATTAGCCCCCCTGAAGGCGATGGGACAGCGCCGCCGCCCGGCCGGCGCTGGCGGCCGCCACCCCTGGTCCTGGCGGCCGGACTGATCTTCCTGACTACCTCAATTATTTTCCTCTGGTGGTTCCTGGGCCGTCAGTCGCCAGGCGACGGGCCGAACCCGCCCCCGACGGAGCCAACGCCGAGGCGGGAGGCCCCGGCGGACAAGCTGAACCGCGATAAAATTCTCGGCGTCTGGTCGAATAGAGATGTGGATGCCGACGGGTTCGTCACGGAGGGCGAGACGACTTTCATGGTGGGCGGGAAGGTGACGTACATGGGGAGCATGACGGACGGAGAAAAAGTGCTGCCGCTCGTGTCGAGCGGCAACTGGGAAGTTAAGGACGGGCACATTCACAGCACGATTGAAACCTCCAACCTACCGGAAATTTTCCCGAAGGGCTTCACGTACGTCGAAAAGATAATCAGCGTGGACGACAAGGAATTGATCACTGAACTCCCGAGCGGCGAGCGGCTCGTATACACGCGAAAGAAGTCGTGACGGCCCCGGCGGCCCGCGCCGTCGGACTCGCCCCCGTAATAAATTATGCCTTCCACTAGCGGCGCGGGGCGGGGTCGCGTCCGCGCAGTCTAAAAATTCAGCGCGCGCGCCGTCTCCTCAATCGTCGAGTAGAGTTGCGCTCGCTCGCGCTCGTCGCGCGCCTGCCGGTAGGCGGTCAGGGCTTCTTTCAGGGCGGCGAGGTCTTTGTAGACGCCCGCGTTCTCGACGGGCGGCGTCAGGTAGGAGATCAACTCGGCGTAGGAGCGGCGCTTGGCGATGGAGCCCTCGGAAGGGTTGTTGACGCTGTAGACGTAAACGTTCGGCAACTCTCCGATAAGACGGTCGGGCCAGCACTCGCCCGACAGCCCGACCTGCTTGCCGGGCATGAACTCCAGCGCGCCGTGCGTCCCCAGGTGGACGACGGCGTCCGCGCCGAAGACTTTTTCGACGTAGGTGTAGAGCGCCATGAAGCCGTGGTGCGGCGCTCCGCTGCGCGCCATCAGAAGGCGCATGGGGTCGCCCTCGTAGCCGAAGGTCGGCTGCACGCCCAGGAAGAGGTTGCCGAGCGTGACGCCCTGAATCAGAAGCTCGCCGCCGAGCGAGTTGATGGAGCCCGGGGCCGCGCCCCACTCGGCCTCTATGTCCGCGACGTAAGGGCAGTGCCGCCTGTACTCGTCAACGCTCATGCGGTGCGCCACGTTCGCCGTCGAGCCGAACCTCTCGGAGTTCCCGCCGACGAGCAGCTCGCGCAACTCGTCCGCGCTCGCGGGCACTTCCACCCCGTAGCCGTCCGCCTTCAGGGCGCGCAGCAACTCCCACACGCTCGGGAACACGTCGAGGTCTGCGGCTGTGCCAATATTTCCCTTGTTCGGCGGGAAGCAGAAGACCAGCACCGCCAGTTTGAGCTTCGCGCGCTCGGCGGTCTGCAAGAGGTTCCAGCGTTTGAGACGCCGCGCCAGACGCGAGCATCGGTCTTCGAGCGGGACGGGCTCGCAGCCCCCGGCGCGCAGGCCGCCGTAGACGAAAGGCTCCGTCGCCCCGTCGAGTTCCGGGATGGCGATTTGCATTCCGGCCTGCACCGGGTTCAGCCCCGTCAGAGAATCACGCCAAGCCTCCACCGTCTGCACGTCTAAACTCACGGCCGAGCGGAACGGCCGATTCAATTCGCGCAGGAACTCGACGGCCGCAGGGCTGTCGTTCATCGCCGGCCCGCCCACGAAGCTGAACCCCGTCAGCGACACGACCTGACTGACGCGCGCCGCACGTTCCGCGCTCCCTGTTTCGTCCTGCTTCCGACTTTGGGCTTTGGGCTTTGGGCTTCGGACTTCGTCGACGAAATATTTTTCGCAAGCCTCGCGGTTGTCCATCAGCGTCGAGGTGACGGGCAGGACCGCCAGCCCTTCGGCCTCTATGGCGCGTATCAGGCCGTCGTAAGCCTTGCGCGTGTTGCTCACGACCTGCGGGCGCATCAACAGCAGGCCGACGGTCTTCGACGGCGCGAGCGCGGACTTGCCGTTGCGCCGCTCGTACCATTTCCTGTAAGCCGCGAACGACTCGAAGAGCGCGGGTGCGTCCGGGTGGTAGACGGCGACCGCGGGCACGCGCTCCGGCGGCGGCACTTTGATCTCTGTCCCGCCCGCCTCGGGCACGTAATGCTTGATGCCGTAGAGCAGCATCGAGCGTATGTTGGCCGGCGTGGGTTGCAGGAAGTAGCAGAAGAGTTGCAAGTAATGCTTGGCGTCGCGCAGCCGCCCCGCGCCTGGCACAAAACGCAGCAGCGCGGGCAGGCGGTCGACGAGCTTCAGGTACTGCGTGTGGCTGCGCCGCTTCTTCGCGCGGTGAGCACGCGCCTGCTCGCCCATCCACGCGCCGACCTTGCCAATCAACCCCTCCGCCCTGCGCTCGCCGTCTTCATCTTTCGCCGCGTCACGCCCGCCCCCGAACAGCCGCCCGAAACTCAGCCGCCCCATGCGCGTCCGCCGCATCAAGTCCGGCATGCAGTTGATGACGACGACCGCGCGGTGCCGCCCCTCGTACCGCCCTAAGGCGTCGAGAAGTCGCGTCGCGTTCTCGCCGTCCATCACGTGAATCACGAAGACCACGTCGGCCGCGCCCAAGTCCCGCTCGACCTCGCCCCACTCGACCTCCGTCAGACTCGCCCCGAAGTTGTACGCCGCCACGCGCAGCGAGAGCGCGTACTCACGATTAATCTCCCGCTCCGCCTGCCTGAGCGGCGCGAGAAGACTCGACCCGACGTAGAGGACCGTGATGTTCAGCGGATTCACCTCGCCCGAGCTGCGGCCCGTGATACCAAACGCCTGTGTCTCGCCGGCGGCCCTAGACATTGACATGCGGCGGGACGACCATGTCGAATTCGTCGGGAGAAGGCACGCCGAATTCCTCCGGGAATTTCTGGCTCAACTGCTGCTCCAGCGCGGCGAGCATGACGGTCGGGTCCGCGAAGTCTACGCCGGCCTGCGTGAGGGCGTCACGAGTCTTCTGGCCGATTTGCCCGTCTATGTTGCCGAGCGTGAAGCCGAGTCGGACGAGGGCCGCCTGGACGGCGGCGGCCTTCTGGTTGGCGCCGAAGCGGTCAACCTGTATCCCGACGGACAGGATGCCGCTGGCGGCCATCGCCGTGTAGGGCTCCATGTTGGTCCCCTTGCCCTGGGTGTAGTACTTGTAAACCAGGTCGTGACTCCCGCGGCAGTCAAAGTGCCAGGCCTCATCCTGACCGGGGTTGGGCGTGGCGATGATCGGAAGCATGCCGTGCTTTTTGGCTATGGGCCAGAATTTCTTCAAGGTCATCTTCAGCTTGTTGAGGGACAGATCACACGCGCGGCCTGCCTCGTGCAGGCTCCCGCCGGGCGGGGGGCTGAAGGCGGTCTTCTTCCCCTTGACGTAATCCAGGTGGGACTGGAGCTGCATGTCGTAGCTGCGAAAGAGGTCCGACAGCACAAGGTCGCCGCCGGCCGCGCGCAGGTCCGCGCGAATCCCCAGCAGCGCGGCGCGCGTGTCCGGGGTGCACTTAGCCATGCGGGACGGCAGGTTGACCGGGTTTCCGTTCTTTTTATAGACCGAGGGGACCTGGATATTAATCAGACTGACCGCCATTGTAAGTTCTCCTTTCGGCAAGAGGGGTTAGGCTGGCAGTGCCCCGGTGAGGCGGCCGACCAAGCCGTCACACGGGCCAGACAGACCGGGGCGCGAACGTTCCGCCAGGATGTTCTCACACCTGTCAAGTGAGGCCCCCGACGAGGTCAGGGGAGCCCCTCAATCCGGTCTTCCAAGACCGTGAAAATCTCCCGCAGCCTTTCGAGCACGTGCGCCTCGGCCTGCCAGAAGCCCCGCCCCTGGGCTTCGAGGAGTCGCCCGACGAGCGAGCGCGCCGAGTGCGGGTTGAGGGCGCTCAGGCGTTCGAGCATCTCGCGGTCTAGGACGAAGGTTTTGGCGACCTCCGTGTAGACCCAGTCGTCGACCGCGCCGGCCGTCGCAGACCAGCCGAAGGTGTTGCTGACGTGGCTCTCGATTTCGGCGACGCCGCGGAAGCCGTGCCTGAGCATCCCCTCGTACCACTTCGGGTTGAGCGTCTTGGCGCGCGTCTCAAGCCTGATCGTCTCCTCGATTGAGCGGATTTTCAGGTCGCGCGAGAGCGCGTCAGAAAGGTAGACGGCCGGGCGCTTGGCCGCGCGCTTCTCGACGGCCTTGGTGACGCCGCCGAGGTACTCGAAATAATGGTCCACGTCCGTGATGCCTATCTCGAACGTGTCTATGTTCTGGTAGGTCGCCTCGACGCGCGCGAGCGCCCTGTCCATCGCGCGCCGCGCCTCGCGCCCTTCGACCGCGCGCCCTTCGGCGTCGCGCCCGTAGGCGAAACACTTGCGCGTGACGAAGAGGTCGCCGAGCGTCTCGTCCTGCTCCCACTGCGAGTCCATCACCATGAAGTTGACGTTCGTCCCGTAGTTGCCGGGCGCGTTCGAGAAGACTCTCAGCGCCGCCTCGTCGAAGGACTGCGCGTCCGCCTCCATCTGCTCGACGACGTTGCGGCGCACGAAGTTCAACTCGGCGGGCTCGTCCAAACTTGCGACGGCGCGCACGGCCCTGTCCAGCAGATTCATCGTCGCGCCGAAGAGGTCGCGGAAGATGCCTGAGACGGTCATCACCACGTCGACGCGCGGGCGGCCCAGGGTTTCGAGCGGGATGACTTCCACGCCGGTCGCGCGGTTGACGGAGTCGCGCACGGGGCGCACGCCGAGGAGCCAGAGAGCCTGGGCCACGCCCTCGCCCTGCGTCTTGATGTTGTCCAGGCCCCAGAGCACGAGCGCCATCGCGCGCGGGTGGCGGCCGTGCTCTTCGACGTGGCGTTGGAGCAGCCGCTCGACCGTGCGGCGCGCGCGCATGTAGGCGAGTTCCGAGGGGACCGTGTACGGGTTGACGGCGTGCGTGTTGCGCCCCGTCGGCAAGATGTCCGGGTTCTGCACGATGTCTGCGCCCGGCCCCGGCTCTATGTACTCGCCGCGCAGCGCGCGCAAGAGACTTTCCAGCTCGCCGTTGGTCGAGAGTTGTTCGCAGATTCGCGCGAGGAGCGCGAAGACTTTCTGGGACTCTTCCCTTTTCACCTCCGCCACCGCTTCGAGGAAGACGAGCGCCGCCTCCGCCCCGTGGCGCTCGAAAAGCTCCACGCTCGCGCGCACGAACTCGTCAACGCGCTCCCTCTCGCCCAGGCGCGCTTCGTCGTGTTTGCTCGTTTCGAGCAGTTCCGCATAAGGGGCGTAGCCGCAGCCTTCGGCGACGAGGTCCGTCAACGCGCGCACGCCCGCCTCGGGCCTGTCGAACGAGGCGACCATACGCAGCATGTCCAGGCGCGCGTCCGCTTCCGGCGCGCGGCCGAGGACGTGCAGCCCCGTCGGGATCAAACGCTGCTCGATCTCCACGACCTGCTCGTAAAGCTCAAGCACGCGGCGGTCGCGCTCCTCCGCCGACAAACCTTTCAGTTCTTCACTGTCCTTCGTCATTCTCTATTTTTTTCTTAGCGCCTTTGCGCCTCCAGCGAGAAATTTCCCTCACGCTGGAGGCGCAAAGGAGTTGGGTTCAATTTCAGGGACGTGCTCTGACCAGAGTAACAAACTGCTCGCCGGGCGCGGTCGCGGGCGGGAGGTGGACGTGACGCCCGCCGATTAACTGTGCCAGTCTCTGCGCCTCGCCGCTCGACGTGAAGCGGTTCTGCGTGTCAACGACCACGACGCGGACGCCTGCGCTCAGCAGCGCCGCACCCGCGCCCTTCAGTTCTTCGTCAATCACACGCCGACGCGAAACGCGGTCGAGGCTCTCACTTTCGCGCAAGGAGACGTTGGCCCGCCCGTCGGTGAAGAGCAGGAGGACAATCTCTTGTCCCGCATCCCCCCGCCGCTCGTGCCGCGCGATTTCGAGCGCGCCCGCGAGCCCCGCCGCTATCGGGGTCGCGCCGCCGACGCCCAGGCCGTCGAGCACGCCCCTGGCGCGCGCGGCGCTCCCGCTCGGCCTGAGCAGAACTGAAGACCCGCGGCCGCGAAAACTGACCACCGCCACGCGGTCCCGCTTGACGTACGACTGCCTGAGCAGATGCACGAGCGCCCCTTTCGCCTGCGCGATCCTGTTGAGCGCCATGCTCCCGGAAGCGTCCACCGCGAAGATGAAGAGCGCGCCCGCCTTCCGGCTGAAACGCTTGTAGCGAAGGGAATGTGACGCGGAGACGCGGCGACGCGGAGACGCGGCGATTGCTTGTTCCTCACCGCGGCGCATCTCTTGCGCCGCCGCGCGCAGCGTCGCTTCGAGCGCGATTTTTGCTCCGGGCGTTTTGGACCGGACGGCCCGCGCGTAGCGCCCGCGGCGCGTGTCGTCCGTGCTTCGCCGCGCGTGCCCCCGCCGCCGCGACAGACGGGCCTGGGCAGGCCGGCCGCGCTCCGAAAGCGGCGTTGAATCCGTAGGGATTTCCGGCGAACGCGCGTCCAGGGCGGGCGGGATGTTGCGCGCCGGTGACTCGTCGCCTTTGGAAAACTCTCCGCGTGCTTCGCTGTGTTTGCCGCCGCCCGCCCCGTTGCCGCCCGAAGAAGGCCCAGGCTTGTCTTCGCCCGTCGCGTGTCCGGCCTGCTTCTGGTCGTCGTCGCCGCCGGGCGGGAACAGACTGTCTAGCTGTTGCTGCAAGGCCGCGCCGCTGCCGGTCTGTTCGAGCGGGTCGCGTCGCAGGCGGTGTCTGAGCGCCATCGTTGCCACGCGGCGCACGTCCTCTGCGGAGACGATTTTGCGCCCCTCCAGCGCGGCGAGGGCGCGCGCCGCGCGCGCGATGGTTAACTCGCCCCTGTGCCCGTCAACCTTGAGCCGCACGCAAAGCTCCGCGATGCGCGTGAGAAGTTCGCGCGGCAACTCCACCTGATGAAGTCGCGTGCGCGCGCGCGTGATTCTTCGCCTCAAACTCTCCTGCTCGCCCGCGACGCTCTCGCGAAAGGCTTCCGGGTCGCGGTCGAACGCGTCGCGCCGCTCGACGACGCTCACGCGCGCGGCCGCGTCCTCCGTGGTCTTGACTTCGACGTGCAGGCCGAAGCGGTCCAGCAGTTGCGGCCGAAGCTCCCCTTCCTCAGGGTTGCCGGAGCCGACGAGGACGAAGCGCGCGGGGTGCGCGATTGACACGCCTTCGCGCTCGACGAGGTTGCGGCCCGTGACCGCCACGTCGAGCAGCAGGTCGATCAGGTGGTCGTCGAGCAGGTTCACTTCGTCTATGTAGAGGAAGCCGCGGTTGGCGCGCGCGAGCAGTCCGGGCTCGAAAGTCTTGACGCCTTCGGCGAGCGCGCGTTCCACGTCGAGCGAGCCGCAGACGCGGTCCTCGGTCGCGCCGAGCGGGAGTTCGGCGACCGGCACGGCCGCGCGCTCGCGCGCGAGCTTCTCGCCGGAGTCCAGGCGCGCGCCGCAGTCGTCGCAGAGGCGCGCTTCGTCCGCGGGGTCGCAGTTGTAGAAGCAGCCGCGCACGCGCTCTATCTTCGGCAGGAGGTCTGCGAGGGCGCGCACCGCCGTGGACTTGCCCGTCCCGCGGTGGCCCATAATCAGCACGCCGCCTATGCGGGCGTCAACCACGTTGAGCAGGAGCGCGAGCTTCATCTCCTCCTGCCCGACGATGGCCGTGAAGGGGTAGACCGGGGGCTGAATTTTCTTATGGCTTCGCATGCGTCTGTTTGTCAGTGCCGCCTGCCGCAAGCGGGCGGGTGATGTGCGCGGCAGACCCGCCCGCTTGCGGCAGGCGGCACTGACCTGACATAGATTATGGCTCGATTGCCATGCGCAGGACGTTGCTCATCGGCTGGCGCTCGACCTTGCCGTCGGTGGTGACGACGACGATCTGGCCGCGCTCGACCGTCACGCGGCGCACGGTCGTCATGTAGCGCTCGACCCTCATCCCGTCGCGCGTCTCTATGATTAGTCGCGGCCCCGCGGCGGGCTCGATTGTCGGCGCGGGAGGCTGTTCCGCGGCGGGCGGCCGCGTCGCCTCCGCGGTGGGGGCCGGGCGGTTGCGCGTGCTGCGGCGCGGGACGCGCAGGGGCCTACGGACCCGCCGCGTATTGGTCCTCGCCGGCGCGGGCCTTCCGGCCTCGGCGGTCGTCGCCGCGGGCGTCTCGGTCGGCGCGGTCGGCGTCGGCGTCGCCGCGGCCTCCGGCGCAGACTCTTCCCGCCTGGTCGTCTCAGTCGGAGGCGGCGCAGGCTCGTCTATCGTGGCCCCTGTGGAAGTGACGCGCCTCCCCTTGCTCTCGGACGAGACGGTCGGGATGACTGGCTCAGGGTCGGGCACGTCCGGCCCCATCGGCTCGAACGCCCCGCCGAAGCGGACGCGAAAGCTGCCCTCGGCGTCGTTCGGCGTGCGCGCCTCGACGCGCAGAATCAGCGCCCGCCGTGTCCTCAGGTAAATAGTCTGCGCCCCGCCCGAGGACGAGGAGCCCGCGTAAAGGCTGATCTTGGCGAGCGGGCGCAAGCCCCCCGCCGTGAAGACATCAACGTCGCCTTCGAGGTTGCGCCCCTCGACCGTGACGACGAGGTCGCCGGGCGTGCCCGTGAACGAGTAGAAGTACCTGGTCAGCCGCGGGTCGCCCAGGTCCCTCGGCGCAATCGTCCCCGCGATCTCGCTTGAGCGGACGGGCGTCGGGAAGCCTATGTCGGTCGACTGTGCGAAGGAACTCTGGGCCGCGACGATGAGCAGTAGAACGCGGCCGCACAGCCAGGCCAACCTGCGACGAAGTTCGGGCGGAGCGTAGGGCGTCTCCATTAATGCTCCTTAAAGATGAAACTCTTTTTTTGGATTGCCGATTGGCGAGACTCTTCGCGCGCGCCTGGCCCGCCTTCCCAACCTGGGGTGACGGCCCTAAGAGTAACAGATTCGTCGCCGGAATCGAAAAGTCCGTGAGTAAGAGAATCAGGCGACGGCCCGCTCTTTGGCACACAGCCCGGTAACAATCCGACGCTCACACGACCTCGGACATGCGACCGAGCTGGAAAGTGTAGCGGACGACTGTCGGTGCCCAGTTCCTGAGAACGCTTAGGGGGATGTCGTCCTCGTAGCCGTAGGCGAATTCCGACAACTCTTCGATGATCAGATTCCACCCTTCGGGCACGTCTTCCTGCGGCAAGACTTTCAACTCCGCGAGGAAGGCCTTGAGCCCGATGCCCTTTTCATCTCCACTCGACTGCTCGTGCCTCTCCTTAGAGCTTTCTGAAGAAAACGGGGCGACTTCAGGGGAGCCGTGGGAGACGCTGAGGAGCACGAGCACAGCCCTGAACTCTCCGTCCGCGTCGCCCGCGCCTTTGAAAGAGTAGAACTTTTCGTCTGTTAGGCCCGCTTTAATAATCCGATAGACGTTGACGAAGCGCTTCAAAGTCCGCGGCGTTCTGCCGATTACCCTCGCCAGCGCCATCATGGCCTTTTTCTCTTTCGCCGCCAGCTTGAGACCTTCGGGCTGAAGCTCGACCGGAGCATCTTTCTTGGCAAAGGCTTCCGCCCTGGGCATTGAGGCCCCGTCTCCCACCGTAGCTTGTTCGGACTCGCTGGGACTGGCCTTCCCGCCATCCGTTGCCGGGCCGGAGGACGCCCCGGACTCAGAGGCCATACCGCCGGCGAACGTCTCGCTCGCGTCGTCCGCGTCTTCGCTTTCAGAGGCCGCGCCGCCGACAGGCGCGCCGGGAGGCTGCGGGCTTTGAGTCGATGCTTGCGCCGCGCCGGGCGGGGAGGCGGCCAGAATGTCTTGTTCCGGGATGAGACCGTTCAGGAGTTTGGTCGAAGCGTCCTGGCCCATCGGCTTCAGCCAGAAAGGCACCTGAAAGATTTTTTCGACGTAGTCACGCGGCGAGGCCGTTTTAATGAGTGCGTGCTCTTCCGCCTCCTCCGGGTCCTGGCTGAGCAGGTCCGGGAATTGTTTCTTCAGCGAGTGGCGCACCCACCTGGCGTCCACTCCGACGACGACCACGAACAGCTCGAAGGCGAGCAGCAGGTGTATAGCCTGTAGCACGTCCACGACCTGCTTCGGCGGGCAGCGGTCCAGGTCGTCTATGTAAAGGATGATGCGGTCAATTTTATACTCCTTCAGTTTTTCGTCTAACTTTTCGTCGCCCCCTTGCGCCGAATCTCCGTTCCCCTCTGCGTCGTGCTTCTTGAGCATGGCGGCCACGGCCTTCTTCAACTCGTCGTTGTTCTGGCCGACGAGCAGTTCCGAGAGCTTCTTGAAGTCCTGGCGTATGAGCGCGATGATTCCGAGGTGCTGGCGGTAGTCGGAGCTGCTGGCGCGGTCCTGTATGAATCGCGCGAGCATACGGCCCGGCTCCATCTCACGCAAAGCCGCTTTCGTCTCCTCGACCTCTTTCCGGGTCGCATCGACCGCCTTCTGCGCCTCTTCGAGCTTGAGGCGCGCTTCCCCAATCTCCTCCTTCCTCCTCTCGACTTCGGCCCGGCTTTGCTCGACCTCAATCTTCTTGTTCTCGATCGCGGCCTGATGGCTCTCGACGTCGGCGGCGAACTCATCCCTCGCGCTCTTATATAAATCACCCAGCTCCCTGTTAGCCGCTTCCAACTCGTCCAGCGCCTTCGACGCCTTCTGTATCTGAGGCTTCAGCCATTTGTAAGCCCCCGCCAACAGGGTCAACACGTTCGCCACCCAGGCGGAAAAACTTTTCCAACCCTCGCCGGTTTTCATCCACGAGAGGACGAGCGTCGTCAGCAGCGGGATCAGGATCAGCGCCGCCACCAGCCAGAGAGCTTTTTGCCAGCCGCGCGGATCGTTGACGATTGACCAGAACATCACCTGCGCGCGGCCGACCACCGTCTGCGTCGCGGCAAGCTCCGCCTTCAGCTCGCGCTCGGACGCTGGCAGCCCTTTTAATTTGAGGAGGTCTTCGGCCGCCGCCAAATGTTTCTCGACTTCGGCGTTCCGCTTCACCCTCGACCAGACGCCTTTGCGTATCAGTTGGCGCAGACTTACGCGGGCCGTCTCCTGCGCGGCCTTCTTCTCCTCCAACTCATTCTTCTCCGTCTTCAGTTCGCTCTTTTTCCGTTCCAGTTCTGTCCGCGCGTCGGTCAGAGCTCGCTCCTTTGCCTCTAACGCCTGATTCTTCTCCGCGACCGCGGTCTTGGCTTCCGTCTGCGCCTTGAGCGTGGTGTCGAGCTGCGCGAGCAGGAGCTGTTTGCGCTCCTCCGCCTTTTCTCTGTCCTCCTCTTCCGAGAAGCTGAGGTTCTCGAAGACGTGACTGACGAGACTCGCCCAGAGATTGGCCTCGACGTAGTGCCAGGCGTTGAATTCGATCTGCACGATGTTGCCGTAGTAGGCCGTCGGCTCTCCGGGCTTTTCGCGCACCGCGCTCGCAATCCGGTTCACTTCTTCCTTGAGCTTCGACATGAAGAAGCTTTTGCCCGACCCCCAATCACCGAACAGCCCTATTGAGAGCGGGGTCTTCACGTTGCTCGCAGACATGATGGAGGCGAAAGCCTGAACCTCCGGCGTGATGTCCAGATGGTCGTCCCCTTTCAAATCGTCCGCGTCAATCCGCGGCAGGTACGGCTTGAGCGGCTCGGACGGCGTCGCCGGCTTCCCATCCGTTTTCTCCTCCGGGGCGGTCACCTCCGGCGGCAAAAGCTCGCGCCACCTTTTAATCTCCGCGTCGCCCGTGTTCGGGTGGTTTATGAAGTTGAAGAAAGCCCTGTGAAACGACGGCGACAGCAAATCCACCCCCATCGCCTCAAGCCGTTTGCGCGCACCGGACGATGGGGACGCGGCTCCTTTAAGGAAAGCTGCGAGCAGGTGGCGACCGTAAATAGTGGGTCGCCCGCTCGTCCTCTGTGTTAAGTCAGAGGCGAAATCTATAATCCTTACCGCGTTGGCGGTCAGCACTACGGCCCGGCGTGAAGAGACGCTGGACTTCTTCCGCGGATCCTCTTCCGACATGAAACGCTGGAACTCAATTCGAAAAGCATTTAGGTCATTCTCGGCGAGCCATTCGTAGAGGAACTGCGCGGCGTTGACATCGCCCTTCTCGGATGAGACGCGCCCGGTCTCTGCCAGCGCGAAGAGGAGACAACTCGATGTAATTTTGTTGCGGTGGAGCGAACGGCTGGCCGACAAGTCACCGGCGCGCCGGATGATAAGTTCGGCGAAATCAGAGTATTTGTAGTTTTTAAGGATGTCCTGAAGAGTAACCCCAGACTCTTCCCCGGCCGTTTCGTTTGACGCCCCACTATTTTCACCTAGCTCCGCGGCCGACTTCGAAGCCGCTTTGCGATCCTTTGGCCTGGGGGCACGCTTGGCGGGCGGCGCTTCGGGGGATTTTTTCTCTACATCTGGGTCTGGGGGAGACACTAGGCCCCGTTTACGAATGAGCCGGTTGAGGGCCACGACCTGTTCGCCTGACAACTCAAAATTATTACCTTTACGAAATGCAGTGGTAACTAGTTGTTTCAGGGCCGGCTGGTTAAGTGATTCACCCACAGCTATCGGAGGGTTTATTTGAACAACCCGCTCCACACTCCCGTAACGGCTCGCTGACGAAGAAGCCGCCCGTACCTCCGTCTCCGTCACTACTCCCCACCCGTATATGAACTCAACAGGTCCCGCCCCCCAGAAGTAGACTATCTCGCCAATCCCTACATCAGCCCTTAGACCTGTGATAGACGCAGGGACTTTATAGGAGACTAGGTCTAACTTGATGAGCCAGTATTTTGGCGGGGCGGGCGGCGATACAACCATTGTGATTCCTCTCAGGGCCGTTCGAGACGAAACGGCTTTGACGGGCGGTGAAGCTCGCCCGGAGTTTACCTGGATTGAGAATTAGTCTCTTCACCCCGTGCGCGGGTTTCTTAGACCTGCGGGGGGCCGTGGGACGTTAGCTAGTGGCCGGGAATTATAGAATAACCCTTCCGGGTAGTACATAAGTTCTTGCCCCGAAGCCTGTGCGGGAAGAACTACGGAAATTGAAAAGACCGCACGGGTCCGTGCGGTCTTCGTCGGGAAATAACTTGGTGCCGAAGGGGGGACTCGAACCCCCACGAGTTGCCTCACACGCCCCTCAAACGTGCGCGTCTACCAGTTCCGCCACTTCGGCTAGGGAAATCAAACAGCTACTTGCTCGGCGCGGGCGATGCTTCCGTCGCCGGGCTCGCCGCGGGCGACGCCGCGGGAGCGGCCGCCCCGGTGTTAGCGGGAGCGGTGTTAGCAGGAGCGCCGGTGTTCGCGCCATCCTGCGCCGGGCTCGCGGCGGGAGAGGCGGCCGGCGAAGCGCCGGGCGAAGCCTGCGGCGTGGGCGTCGCGGCCGGCTCCTCTTCGTCCACGGTTTGGAGCACGGAGCGCTGGCCCGTGATAGAGGGCAGCGAGAGCGCTATGGCTATCAGCATGAAGGCCGCGGCCGCGCCGATGGTCACCTTCGCCAGCAGAGTCTGCGTGCCGCGCGGGCCGAAGGCCGTGCTCGAAACGCTGCTCGAAAAGAGCGCGCCGGCGTCGGCCTTGCCGGGCTGCAAGAGCACCGCGACGATGAGCACGATGCACGACAGAATAAACAGTATGTATAAGGCGGTGGTCAATTAACTGTCCTCGAACTCTAGCGGTTGTAATTAACTATCTCGGCGAAGCTGTCGGCCTTGAGGCTCGCGCCGCCGACGAGCGCGCCGTCTATGTCCGGCTTCGCCATCAGGCCCGCGATGTTGTCCGGCTTGACCGAGCCGCCGTACAGGATGCGCGCATTTTCCGCCGCACCCGGCGTATGCCTTTGCGCGAAAACGCGCCGGATGAAAGCGTGCATTTCCTGCGCTTGTTCCGGCGTCGCTGTGCGTCCCGTGCCGATAGCCCAGACAGGCTCGTAAGCTATGATGATACGGTCTAGGTCCGAGGCTGTCAAACCGCTGAGGCCGCCCTCCAACTGCCCGCTGACGACCGCCTCCGCGTTCCCCTGGTCGCGCTGGACGTGCGTCTCCCCGACGCACACGATGGCCACGAGCCCCGCCGCGATTGCCGCCTGCGCCTTCTTGCGGACGAACGTGTCCGTCTCGCCGTAATACTGCCTGCGCTCCGAGTGCCCGACGATGACGTAGCTCGCGCCGGCGTCCCTGAGCATGTCGGCCGCGACCTCGCCCGTGTGCGCGCCGTGCTCGACCTCGGTCGAACAATTCTGGCCCGCCACGTGAATGTTCGAGCCTTCGAGACGGTCGGCCACGGTCTTGAGCGCCGTGAAGACCGGTGCGATTATCACCTCGCAGTGGTTCGCGTTCGCCACCAGAGGCTTCAGCGCCAGCGCGGTCTCGACGGACTCCGCGACCGTCTTGTACATCTTCCAGTTTCCGGCAATGACAGGTTTACGCATGATTAGTAGTCAGTAATCAGTAGTCAGTAGTCAGTAAGAGCGTTTGGCTGATTACTGACCACTGATTACTTATTTGTCGTTGAGTGCTGTGACGCCCGGCAGTTCTTCGCCGGCCAAAAACTCCAGGGTCGCGCCGCCGCCCGTAGAGATGTGCGTGATGCGGTCTGCGACGCCGGCTTGCGTGACGGCCGAGACCGAGTCGCCGCCGCCGACGATGGCGGTCGCGCCTGCGTCGGCCGCGTCCGCGACCGCTCGCGCTACGGCAATCGTCCCCTCGTCGAAAGGCTTCTCCTCGAACATCCCCATCGGGCCGTTCCAGATGATCGTCTTCGCGCCCCTGAGGGCTTCGGCGAAATGCGCGGCCGTTTCTGTGCCAATGTCCAGGCCGACGAGCCCCGCGTTCGTGAACTCGATGGGGATGGTCTTGCGGCTGTTGAGCGGGTCGTAGCTGTCAACGACCTGGTGGTCCGTCGGCAGGAGCAACTCGACGCCGGCCTCCTCCGCCTGCTTCTTTACCTCGCGCGCCGTCTCCATCATGTCGTCTTCGACCAGGGACTTTCCGACCGTGAAGCCCTCGGCCTTGAAGAAGGTGTAGGCCATCGCGCCGCCGATTAAGAGCTTGTCCACGCGCCGCGTGATGAGCGCCTTGATGACGGGGATTTTGTCGGAGACTTTCGCCCCGCCGAGGATGGCGACGAAAGGGTGCTCCGGGTCGCTGATGACGCGGCCCAAACATTCGAGTTCCTTCTCCATCAGGAGCCCCGCGGCGGCGCGCTCGACGTGCTTCGTGATGCCCGCGGTCGAGGCGTGCGCGCGGTGCGCCGCGCCGAAGGCGTCGTTGACGTAGAGGCCGTCGCAAAGCTCAGCCAACTGCCCGGCGAACGCGTCGTCGTTCTCCTCCTCCTCCGCGTGAAAGCGCAGGTTCTCAAGCAGCAGCACGTCGCCGTCTTTCAGCGCCTCGGTCTTCTTCCCCGCCTCCTCGCCGACGCAATCGCCCGCGAACTCTACGGGGCCGCCGAGAAGCTGTGCCAGGTGTTCCGCGACGGGCCGCAGGCTGTACTTCTCCACGCGCTCGCCCTTCGGCCGCCCGAGGTGCGACGCGAGCACGACTCGGCCGCCCTGCTCGGTGGTGTACTGAATCGTCGGCAGCGCCCCGCGAATCCGCGTGTCGTCCTCGACCTTCCCGCCCTTGACCGGCACGTTGAAATCCACGCGCACGAAGACGCGCTTGCCCTTCAGGTCTATATCTTTGATGGAAAGTTTATTCATAAGTGACGGGTGACAGGTGACTGGTCACAGGACGAAGAGCGTTTTCTCTTGCCACCTGTCACCCGTCACCCGTCACGGCTCTTTAGAGTCCTTTTTGGGCCATGAATTTCACCAGGTCGCGGACGCGGCAGGAGTAGCCCCACTCGTTGTCGTACCAGGAGAGAACCTTGACGAGGTTGCCGCCGATGACTTTGGTGTACTCGGCGTCGACGATTGACGAGTTAGGGTTCTTGCGGAAGTCCACGGAGACGAGCGGCTCTTCCGAGAAGCCGAGGATGCCGCGCAGCTCTTCGTTGGCCGCGTCCTTCAGGGCCTTGTTCACGTCCTCGGTCGTCGTCTCCTTCTCCACCTCCATCACCACGTCCACGAGCGAGACGTTCGGCGTCGGCACTCTCACGCTGATGCCGTCGAACTTGCCCTTCAGCTCGGGCAGGACGAGCGCGACGGCCTTGGCAGCGCCGGTCGAAGTCGGAATCATGGAGAGCGCCGCGGCGCGCGCGCGCCTCATGTCCTTGTGCGGCAGGTCGAGCAACTGCTGGTCGTTCGTGTAGGAGTGGATGGTCGTCATCTGCGCCGTGCGGATGCCGAAGCGCTCGTGAATCACCTTCGCGACGGGCGCGAGGCAGTTGGTCGTGCAGGAGGCGTTGGAGATGATGTGGTGCTCTTGCGGGTTGTAGGCGGCGTCGTTGACGCCGAGCACGATGGTGATGTCCTCACCCTTGGCCGGGGCCGAGATGATGACTTTCTTGACCGTCCCGCGCAGGTGCTTCCTGGCGTCCTCGCCTTTAGTGAAGCGGCCCGTGGACTCGATGACGATTTCAGCGCCGACGGACTCCCAGTCAATCAGCGCGGGGTCCTTCTCCGAGAAGACGCGGAACTCGTCCTGCTCGACCTTGATCCCGTTCTCGGTCGCGGAGATTTCGTGCTCCAGGTTGCCGAGCACCGAGTCGTACTTGAGCAGGTGCGCGAGCGTCTTCGTGTCCGTCAGATCGTTGACGGCGACGAAGTCTATGTCCGGGTCCCCCAGGCTCGCGCGCAGGACGTTGCGCCCGATGCGTCCGAAACCGTTGATGCCGACCTTGACAGCCATTCTTAGTGCCTCCTTCTTATCTACGCATATCACACAAGCGCCCCGGCCATCGCCGTGAAGCAACGCGGCCCGCGCCCCGCGCGAGCCCACTGACGCTTTTCGTTAGAGAAAGGCAAGATTATGCGCGCGCTGCTTGAGTGTCAAGCGACTGCGCAAACGGGCGTCGTCGTGAGGAATTTTGCCGCGTGTGGCGTGAGAAATTATTTCCCGGCCGAGGCGGCCACGCGGAAGCCGAAAGTCGGGTGGCGCACGTCCGTGGTTATCTTCGCGCGGAAAGCCGAGCGCGAGGCGAGCGCGGTCGCCAGAAACGAGCCGCCGCGCTGCAAGCGAATGCCAGGGTTGCCGCCGCTCAGCCACGCGGACCCGTCGGCGGGAGCCCCGTAGTAGCCGTCGTGGTAAATGTCTTCGCACGCCTCCGCGACGTTCCCGTGCATGTCGTAAAGGCCGAAGCCGTTCGGCGGCTTCTGCCCGACCGGGCGCGTCCTGTGGCCGTACTCCTCCAGTAGGAGTTCTACGTACTCATTCTCGCCGCGTTTCTTGAAAAGCTCTGACGCGTCCACCCGCTCGCGGCCTGAGTTGTCGCCGTACCAGCCTATCGAATCAAGCTCGGCGTAGAACGGGCCAGTCGTGCCAGCGCGGCAGGCGTACTCCCACTCGGCCTCCGTCGGCAGGCGGTACTCCCGCCCCGTCAGCTCCGACAGCTTGCGGCAGAACTCTTGCGCGTCTTTCCAGTTGACCCGCTCGGCCGGGAGGTCGTCGCCTTTGAAGAAACTCGGGTCCGTGCCCATCACCGCGCGCCACTGCGCCTGCGTCACCTCGTACTTGCCAATGTAGAAATTTGGCACAGTCACGCTGTGCGCGGGCTCTTCGTTCTCGCCATGCCTGCGCGGGTCCGCGTCGTCCGTGCCCATGACGAACGTGCCAGCGGGGACGGCGACCATCTCAAGCCTTACGCCGTTCACGTTCTCCGTGAACGACTGGAAAGACTTTTGAACGGCGGGCGTGGCCTGCGGCTGACTCCCTCCACCTCCAAAGAGCCGCCTGCGAATCCTGCCCCTGAATGCCACGAGGAGCGCCAGGACGACGAGGGCGGCGACGGCCCCCACGACGAGCGGGGAGAGTTTTCTACGGCGCGCGGGGGCCGCCTCGCCCGCCCGCGCTTGGCCGCCTTCGTTTGCCGCAGGGCTCACAGCCGAGCGACCCGCGGCGGCTGGGCCAGTAGCTCTTACTCCTCCGCCTGCGACCGGCATCCTCGCGGTCTCCAACTCCTCCGTGCTGCCCGCACGTCCGTAGGCAGTCGGGCGGCCCGCCGCAGCCTGTGAGCCGTCGCCGCCCGCTGGCCCATTTTCCGAAGGCACACCTGGGACGGCGTCGGCGGCCGCGGCATTCATCTCTGCCTCCGCGAGCCGCAGTGCCTCGCGCATCTCCGACACGTTTTCGAAGCGGCCCTTTCGTTTGATGGAGAGGGCGCGGTGAATCACTTCGGCGACGGCCTCCGGGACCTTCGGGTTGAGTTGGCGTATGGGCGGCAGCGGGTCCGGGTTTTCGTACTCCAACTGCTCGTCGCGCGTGGGCGCGTCAACCGGGGGCGCGCCCGTCAGCAGGTGGTAGAGCGTCGCCCCCACCGCGTAGATGTCGCTCCTGGGGTCCGTGCCCTGCCCCGCTATCTGTTCGAGCGGCGCGTAGACGGGCGTGAAGCCGCGTACGCTCCGGCTCGCCTGCGTCATCGTCATCTTGCCGGCCGCGCCCTTCGCCAGCCCGAAATCCAGCAGGTAGATTTCCTCGCGCTGCGTGAGCTTCAAATTCGACGGCTTGATGTCGCGGTGCAGAATGGGCGGCTTCAACCCGTGCAGGTAGTCGAGCACGCCGAGCAGCTCGTCGGCCCAGCGCAGCACGGCCTTGAGGTGAAACGGCGACCCGCGCCGCCTCAACAACTCCGCCAGGTCGTAGCCTGGGACGTACTCCATCACCAAATACTCGACGCCGCCCTCTATGAAGTAGTCCATCACTTTGGGCAGCGTCTTGTGCTGAAGGTTGGCGAGCAGGCGTGCCTCGCGCTCGAACTCACGCCGCTCCCGCTCGTCCGTCGCCTCGTTGGCCTCCTTGACGACGACCGTCGCGCTGACGCGCTCGTCCACGGCCTCGTAGACGGTCCCCATCCCGCCCTGCCCCAACTGCCGCACGATGCGGTAACGGTTCTGTAAAACTGTGCCAGGAGAAAGCATAAGTATCAGGTCCGAGGAGCGCCATCTTAACACAGCGGGCAGACGGCAGAAGGCAGTGGGCAGTGGGCAGTGGGCAGTAGGCAGTAAAACGCCTCGCGCGGAATCTTGACGCTTAATCAGAGAGGCTCAAGGCCGCCGACACTCGACGACTGCCCACTGCCTTCTGCCCACTGCTTTTTGAAACCGCTCGTGTGCGCCTCACGTAGTAGCGTTGTGACTCAGCGCGTCTTGTTTTTACGGCGAATCAGTTATACGCTCTCGGTCGCGTGTCTCTTGTCTGACCCAAGGAGTTTTCGGCTCGATGTCAACGAAGAATGTTCCCCGCGCTTTCACACTGCTCGTGCTCGCGCTCTTTGTTTGTAGCGCCGGCGTTGCGGCCCGCGCGCAGACGCCTCAGCCGACGCCGCCGCCCTCAAGCCCCACGCAGCAGGACGCGACGCGCCCGCCCGGCACAGAGCGCAACCAGCCCGTCCCCGAACAGGTGCGGCCCGTCACGCCCGACCCGACGGCTCCCCCCGGGTCGCAGCGCCCCGCGCCGCAAGCGCCCCCCGGAACGAGCGTCTCGCCGCAGTCCACTACGCCGCAACAGCCGTCCGCGAATCCCATGCCCACGCCGTCGGACCAGTTGCCGCCCGAGCCGGGCGAGACGCCCGCGGACGCGACCCGGACGCCTTCAACTTCCCCGACCGACGCCATACAGGAGCCGCGCGAGCCGACCTTCCCCACGGCCCAGCCGCACCCCTTGCCGCCCCCGCCCGTGCTCACCAGGCTCGGCGTGCAGAGCGACCAGTTGCTCCCGCTCTCGCTCAACGAGGCGATTCGCAAGGCGCTCGAAAACAACAACGACATAGAGGTCGCGCGCGACGACGTGCGCCTGGCCGAGACCACGCTCCGCGCCTTCCGCGGCGTCTACGACCCCATGCTCAACATCAACCCGGAGATCAGCAACCTGGTGCAGTCGCAGCAGAGCGTACTCAGCGAGGGGACGGACCAGAGCGGCACGCTGACGACCACGGACTTCCGCTTCGACAGCAGCCTCAGCAAGTCCTTCGGCGTCGGCGGCGGGACCTATCAGTTCTTCTTCAACAACAATCGGCGGACGACCAACTCGACCTTCAACACGCTCAACCCCGCCTACTCTTCGAGCGCGGGCGTGACCTTCACGCAGCCGCTCTGGCGCGACCGCTCGATTGACAACAACCGCCGCCAGATTCGCATCCAGCGCAAGCGGCTCGAACAATCCGACGCCGAGTTCCGCCGCCGCACCATCGAGGTCATCACGCTGGTGCAGCGCGCCTACTGGGACTTGGTCTTCGCCCTCCGCGACCAGCAGAACCAGATCGCCAACCTCAACCTGACGCGCGAGAACCTGCGGCGCGTCGAGGCGCAGATCACGGCCGGGGCCATCGCCCCGCTCGAACGCGCCGAGGTCCAGACGGAACTCTCGCGCCGCGAGTCGGACGTGCTGCTCGCCACGCAGGGCGTGACCGTGGCCGAGAACAACCTCAAGCAGCTCATCCTGCGCGACCCGCAGTCGCGCGAGTGGTCCGCGCAGTTGACGCCGACCGACGCGCCCACCTTCGACACGACGCCCGTCAACCTGACGGACGCGCTCGCCGAAGCGCGCGCCAACCGCCCGGAGCTTCGCCGCTTGAACCTGGGCCGCGAGATCAACGCCATAGACATACAGTACTTCAAAAACCAGACGCGCCCGCGCATAGACATACAGGCGACCGTAGCGACCACAGGGCTCGCGGGCACGCCCACCGTCGTCAGAGACCCGCTGACGGGCGAGACCCGCCCCGCCGACGTGTTCCCGAACCTGATCGGCGGCTACGGGCGCACGCTCCGCAACCTCTTCGGCCTCGACACGCGCAACCTCGTCGCAGGCGTGTCGATTCAGCTTCCGCTGCGCAACCGCACGGCCGAGGCGAACCTGGCGGGCGCGCGCATCCAGCGCGACCAGCTCGAAGCGACGACGCGCATACAGGAACAGACCATAGAGGTCGAGGTGCGCAACTCCGCGCAGGCGGTCGAAACGGCGCGCCGCCGCGTGCTGGCCGCGCGCTCCGCGCGCGAGAACGCCGAGTTGCAGCTCGCCGGCGAGCAGCGCCTCTACCAGGTCGGGCGCTCGACCACGTTCCTGCTCTTCCAGCGCGAGAACCAACTGGCGAACGCGCGCAACCTGGAGCTGCGCTCCGAGACCGACTACAACAAGGCGCTCGCCGACCTGCAACGCGCCACCTCGACCACGCTCCGCGCCAACAACATCGTGGTCGACACCCCAACCGCCCCGTAGGAGGGATGAGGGATGAGGGATGAGGGATGAAAAGTGTTGAGTGAATCACCCAGTGGGACATTGACTCAATAGCTTTTCATTCATCCCTCATCCCTCGTCCCTCATCCCTTATGAAGATTACCGCGACCATCATCACCTTCAACGAGGCGTCGAACATACGCGAGGCCGTCGGGTCCGTCGCGTGGGCGAACGAGGTCCTGGTGGTGGATTCCGAGTCGGCGGACGCGACGCGCGAGATCGCGGAGGAGTGCGGCGCGCGAGTCATCCAACGCGCCTGGCCCGGCTTCACGGCGCAGAAGCAGTTCGCCGCGGACGAAGCCAAACACGACTGGATTTTCAGCCTCGACGCGGACGAGCGCGTCTCCGAAGAGTTGCGCCACTCGATAGAAGACCTGCTTTACACGGATGAGGCGAAGCTCGCGGACGGCTACCGCGTCGCGCGCCGCTCCTTCTACATGAACCGCTGGATTCGCGGCGGCGGCTGGTATCCAGACCACCAGTTACGTCTTTATCACCGAGGGCGCGGGCGCTGGCGCGGCGCGCACGTTCACGAGTCCGTGAAGATGGACGAGGGCGCGCGGGTTGAAACGCTCGCGGGCGACCTCCTGCACTACAGCGTCCGCGACGCCGCGCACCACCACCGCATGATCGGCGAGCGTTACGCCCCGCTCGCCGCGCTACAGATGTTCGAGCAGGGCCGCAGGACCAGCGCGCTCCGCATCGCCACGGCCGGCCCTGCCGCCTTCGTCCGCAGCTACCTGCTCAAGGGCGGCTTCCGCGACGGACTCGCCGGCTTCAGTATCGCCAGGTTCGCCGCCCACCACGCCTTCCTCAAACACCTCATGCTCTGGGAAAAGCAGAAGAAATGATGCGCTGGCTGTCAGTACTGACTGCGGTGGCGGGCGGCGCTGACACGAGTCACACTCAATCGCAACCCTCATAAAAGTGCTTGCATTTCGCGCGGCTTGGTGTACTGTGCGTGGTCGGTCTTTTCTTCCGTAATCCGATAACACCAACAGCAGAGGGGTGACGACCTTGAGACTCTCGTTCTCTGACTGGGCAATCATCGCGGGTTACTTCGTCCTTTCCCTCGCCATCGGCCTCTACTACGCGCGGCGCGCAGGTCGCTCGACTTCCGAGTTCTTTCTCTCGGGCCGTTCGATGCCGTGGTGGCTGGCGGGGACTTCCATGGTGGCGACGACGTTCGCCGCCGACACGCCCCTCGCGGTCACGGAGATGGTTGCGCGCAACGGCGTGGCCGGCAACTGGCTCTGGTGGTCGATGCTGGCGAGCGGGATGCTGACCGTCTTCTTCTTCGCGCGGCTCTGGCGGCGCGCGGAGGTGATGACGGACGTGGAGTTCGTCGAGCTGCGCTACTCGGGCAAGCCCGCGGCCATCCTGCGCGGCTTCCGCGCGCTCTACCTGGGCCTGCCGATTAACCTCATCGTCATGGGGTGGGTCAACTTAGGGATGGCGAAGGTCTTGAGCGGGACGCTGGGGCTGGCGAAGTGGCAGGCCCTCGCGCTCTGCCTCGGCATCACGTTCATCTATTCCATCCTCTCAGGCTTCTGGGGCGTGGTCGTCACGGACGCAGTCCAGTTCGTCATCGCGATGGCCGGGTCAATCGTGCTCGCCGTCCTCGCCGTCGGTGCCGTCGGCGGCCTGGGGAACTTACAGACGCAACTGGCGACGGTCACGCCCGCCGGGAGCGCGCAACCGTTCGGCCCAGGCGGCGCGACCAGTTTGTGGAGCGACGGCTCGGCCGTCTGGATGCTCCCGCTCCTGACGCTGGCGGTTTATCTGGGCGTCAACTGGTGGGCCTCCTGGTATCCGGGGTCAGAGCCGGGCGGCGGCGGCTACGTCGCGCAGCGAATCTTCTCGGCCAAAAACGAGAAGCACGGACTGCTCGCGACGCTCTGGTTCAACATCGCGCATTACGCCTTGCGCCCCTGGCCCTGGATTATCGTCGCCCTGGCCTCGCTCGTGCTTTACCGCGACGGCGTCGTGAACCCGGAGACGGGCCAGACAGACCCCGCGTTCGGCTACATTCAGGTGATGAACGATCATCTGCCGGCGGGACTACGCGGCCTCCTGCTGGCGTCGTTCGCCGCGGCGTACATGAGCACCATCTCGACGCAGATGAACTGGGGGGCCAGCTACCTCATCAACGACTTCTACCGCCGCTTCGTCCGCCGCGACGCGAGCGAAAAGCATTACGTCCTGGCGTCCAGGCTGGCGACGCTGCTCATCGTGCTGCTTTCAATCGTCGTCACTTACTTCATGAACAGGATCACGGGCGGGTGGGAACTCGTGCTGTCGCTCGGCGCGGGGACCGGACTCGTCTACATCCTGCGCTGGTACTGGTGGCGCATCAACGCGTGGTCGGAAATCTCCGCGATGGCCGCGGCCCTGATCGTCTCGCTCGCCCTGCGTTACTTCGACATCTTCGACGGCTCCACCCCGCACGGGTTCGCGCAGTCGATTTTGACCACCGTGGGGGTGACGACGGCCGTGTGGCTCGTGACCACGTTCGCGACCGCGCCCGAGCCGGCGGCGAAGCTACAGGATTTTTACGCGAGCGTGCGGCCGGCCGGCCCCGGCTGGCGCAGTGTGGCGCGCGCTGCGGGCGAGTCGGAGCGTAACGGCGAGATCGCTTCGAATCTTCTGAATTGGGTGCTCGGCGTCGCGCTCATCTACGCAATGCTGTTCGGCATCGGCGAGGTCATCTTCGGGAGGTGGGCGAAGGCCGCGCTCTTCATCGTCATCGCGTTCGTGAGCGGCGCGGCGATGATCTGGAACCTCAACCGCATGGGCTGGGCGGGACTGAAAATAGGGATGAGGGATGAGGGATGAAATAAAAGCTTCAGGCTTTACTTCATCCCTCATCCCTCATCCCTGCTTTTACGCCGCTTGCTTGTCTTCGTGGATGACGACGCCTAGTTCCTGGCGGAGTGTGCCGAGGGCTTCGGTGATCTGGTTGTATTGGAGTTGGCCCAGGCGGACGGCTTGCCTGAGGTACTGCGCGTCGGACGCGGCGCGCTCGGTGGAGGTCGCGCCGTCCTTGTGCTCTATCAGCACGAGCATCAATTCGCCCAGGGTGCTCGCCATCTCGTCGAGCAACTCGGCCGGGACGCGCGTCGGCTCGAAGCGGCGCAGCTCCAGCATCAGGTCGTCTAGCCTGTCGGAGAAACGCCCGAGCTGCTGCGTGAAGCGCTGATGCCTTAGGATGTCCTGCATGGCCGCCATTGTAGCACGCCGCGCCGCCGGCTGAATAGGTTCAAAATGCGGCCGTCATCTTGGGCCAATTCAAAAAAAGTTTTCCACAGCCCCCCACTGACGTTTTGTCAGTGGGGCTGACAAAACTTCACACCCAACTGTCACCCCGGCCGCTCTCCGATAAATGGTTTGAGGCGCTGCGGCGACCGGCTCAACCGCCCAAGCCCCAGTATTTCCTCAGTTACAAACCGACTCCGCTTCGGCCGCGGCTCGCGGCACGCGGCTTGTTAGCTGATTGCGGTGATCGGGTCTCTCCTGCCTTGTAGGAGCCGCCTTCCCCCTTCACTTTGAACATCCACGCAGGGCTCTTGCCTGAGGCCCGATGCGAACCCCCATAAGGAGATACGTCAGAAAGTCATGCTCAACTCAGTCAAGAACCTCTTCAAATTCACGCTCGTCGCCGCGCTGTTCGTGATGACCGCGGCGGTCGCCTCCGCGCAGGTCAACACCAGCGGCACGGTGACGATGAGCGGCACGGTCTCGAAATTCGTCGAATTGAATTCCGGCGGGGCCGTCACGCTCTCTGGCAACTCCGGCGGCGGCGTCACCACGGACGGAGTGTCCGACAGCGCGCTCGCCGTCGTGCTCAACATGGGCGAACTCGGCCCCTCCAACACCAACAGCTTCGTGACGGCCTCCGTGCCGCTCAAGATGCGCAGCAACGCCAACTACGTCCTCTCGCTGTCTGCGACCGTGACGAGCAGCGGCACGAGCAGCGAGCGGATCACTGCCGCCGACTTCGGTTTCGGCATCGGCTCGTTCTCGCGCTCGAACGCCGTCGGCGTTCACACGACCGGCACGGACACCAACGCCACGCTCGGCGACCCGACGCAGGCCGCCAACGGCGCGGTCAACGCCACCAGCGGCCGCTTCGAGTACGTCGCCGGCAAGTCGAACCTCGGCGCCTTCTCCGCGTCCTCCTCGGTGCTGAGCGGCCCGCGGATTCTGAACGCCGTCCCCCGCGCCAACACCAACGGCCTGACGGTCCCCGCGATCTTCTCCGTCAAGCCGCAGTTCTACGAGAACGGCTCGACGACGGCCACCGCGACCTTCACCATCGCCGCCCCGTAAGCGGCGCTGGTCAAAATCCCCCCGCGTTATTCAACGGTCGAATCAAGCGCCGTCGCCCCCATCTATGTGTGTGACGGCGCTTGAGGCTTATTTAACCTTGAGACGCCCCGCGGCCCGCGCGCAACCTCCTTCTCGGGCCGAACGATTATGAAGCGACGCGCTGTCACAATCGCTCTTTACGCCTGCCTGCTCGTCGCGGCGTCCGCGGCGTCCGCCTCGGCGCAGACCTTCGACCTGAGCGGCGGCGGCCCGCCGACCATCACAGGCGCGCTCGGCGGCTCCGTCAGCGGCAGTTCGAGCACGACGCAGGACCTCGTCGTCACGGTCAACTTCGGCGAAGTCTCGCCGGCCAACGGCAACAACCTGGTCAAGGTCGTGGTGCCCGTCGCCATCCGCAGCACGGACCCCTACCAGGTCACGGTCTCCGTCTCCGGCACGTTCAACTCGAACGCCCAGGCCGTGCAGCGCTCCGACATAGGCTTCGGCGTCCAGAACATCCGCCAGATGGGGAACAAGTCGCAGGACTGTAACCGCAGCCGACACCTCTTCCGCTCCCCCTTCAGCAACGACCCCGCGTCCAACGTCACGCTCGACGCCAGCGGCCGCGCCGCCTACACGTCCTCGCTACAGAACGTCAGCGGCGCGACAGTCATCCTGAGCGGGCCGAAGCTGACCAAGGGGAGCATCACCAAGCACGAGAACGACAACGGCTACATCTTCGACGCCATCTTCACCATCAAGCCGCAGTTCTACGCCTCCGGCACCTTCAGCGCCACGATCACCTTCACCATCTCGGCCGGGCCGAACGTCCCGTGTTAAATGATTCTTCGGACTACCAACATGCTCAAAAAGATTTCCACGCTGCTCTTCATTCTGCTCGCCCTCATCTTCGCCGCCCCGCGGGCGCTGGCACAGAACGCGCCCGCCGCCGCGCAGAGCGAAAACGGCATAGCGCTCGCCCCGGCGCGCTTCGAGATTGAGATGGCCCCCGGCTCGGAGACGACCGTCGTGGTCAACCTCGACTATCACACGTCGCGCGAGAACGCGCAGCCCTACCGCCTGGTGGCGAGCCTCAACGACTGGGACATCAACGAGAAGGGCGAACTGGGATTTTACAAGGCCGGCTCTCGTCCGAACTCCGCCGCGCCGTGGATCATCTACAGCCCGGCCGAGGTCACGGTCCAGCCGGGCCAGACGCACTCCATACGCGTCACCATCTCTGTGCCAACAGACGCCGCGCCCGGCGACCACCTCGCCGCGCTCATCGTGGAGCAGAGGCCCGACACCATCAAGCTCAACCGCAACACGCGGCAGATGGTGATGCGCTTCCGCATGGCCTCCATGTTCTACATCACGGTCCCGCGCGCCACGCGCCGCGGCACGCTCGCCAACCTACAGGCGTCGCACGACCCGCGCGGGCTCGTCGTCACGCCGACGCTCAAGAACGAAGGCAACAGCGTCGTCCGGCCCGTCGCTTCCCTCAAAGTCCTGGACGCGGGCGGCCGCACAATCGTAGAGCTGCCCGACAGCGAATCGCTCCCCGTCCTCGCCGGCTCGACCCTGAGCCAGCCGCTCCTCGTCGAAAAGACTCTCGCGCCCGGCACCTACACCGTCAAATACAGGGTGGACTTCCAGGACGGCGGCAAGGTCACGGAAGGCGTCACCGACTTAACGGTCAAAGGGAGCAGCGCCAGCGCACCCAATACGTCCCCTTCCGTCCAATAGAACAAGATTTCTTTTTTGACCCTGAAAGGGTCACACATGATAGCCGGGGGCAAGCGAGTGCGCGCGAGCGCACTAAGCGCCACCCCCGGCTATCTTGTTAGACACCTCCGGGGTCGAATTATTTTCTTCACGTCCTGCCGGGGCGGCGCTCCGCTGGCGCTCGCTAACCCCCGGCCGTCATGTTCAGCCCCTCCGGGGATAAATAACCTCTGCGGCACTCCTGTTCGCTGTCATAGCTTATTAATTCCCTGCTGACGGGAACCTCTTCACTTCGGGCGGGGCGGGCGTGATGTGGAAGTTGACGCCTCCGGTCTCGCTCCCTGCCAGGACTTTGACGGAGAGCGTGCCGGCGGCCGAGACCGTCTTTTCGGGCAGCGTCTTTTCGTCAATCAGGACGGCGTGCTCGCCGGGCGGGAGGTCGCCGATGAGGAAGACGCCGTTCTCGTCGGTCAGCGTGTCGCGGCCACTGCCCGTCACGACGCGCACGTCCGCGAGCGGCTGCTCGCCTTCGTCAAGCTGGTTGTTGCCGTTCGCGTCCAGCCAGACGACGCCGGCGATGCGGCCCGTGCGGACGAGGCGGAAGTCGACGATTACGTCGCGGCCCTTCTGGAGCGTCGCCACCTGCTGCGCTTCGTCCAGGAGCGTCAGGTCCGCGCGCACGGACAGGAGGTCCAGATGAATCTGGTGCTCGCCGACGCGCACGTCGTCAATCCTGTACCGCCCCTCCTCGTCCGAGACGACGTAGCGGCTCCCGTCCACACGCACTTTGACGTTCGCCTGCGGCTTGTCCACTCCCGCGTCGTACCGCCCGTCCAGGTTCACGTCCTGATAGACGCGGCCGTAGTAAGCGCCGTAAGAGTCGAGCTCACTAATTGGCACAGAAGCAGCCGCCTCCGCGCGGCGCGCGCGCAGGAGCGGGCCGCGCAGGCTGAGCAGGACTTGCGGGCCGGACTGCCCTTGCAGGTAGGTCAACTGGAGCGTGCTCTGGCGCGGCAGGCGTGCGGAGACGAACAGGCGCTCCGCGGTCGTGAAGGGCGTGCCCTCCGCGCGGTGGTAACTGAAGCCTGCCCCGAGGCTGAGGCGCTTGCTGAAGAAAGAGCGCACGTCCCAGTCGGCCGCGCCGCTGAGCGTGCCGCGGCTGCCGAACGACTGGCTGAGTTGTAGGGTGTGAGACTCGCCGACGCGCAGGTTCGCGCCCACCTGCGCGTTGAGGAACGCCGGGCCGAGCGTCTTGACCCTCGTCGCGTTCAGGAACAGACGCCACCGCGAAAAATCCTTCGCGACGTTGAGGAGCGTGTACGCGCCCGAGCCGGACTGCGTCGCGCCGCTCTGCGTGTGCGTGAAAAAGATCGTCGGCCAGGGGCCGCGCGGCGTGATGTTGATGGTCGTGGCGACGAAGCGCTCGCGCTGCCCCGTCGTGTTCGGGCGCGCGGAGTAGTTCCCCGTCACAGAGGCCGTGAGCCACTGCCGCGGACGCCACGTCACGCCTGCGGAAGCTACCTTGACGGGCTCGTGCAGACCCATTTGTGGGCCAAGAAAGTTTGCGCCGACGTGCGTGTAGCGGCCCTGGACGGTCAACTGGTCGCTCAGGTCGTAGGAGGCGGAGAGGTCCGCGGCCAGCGCCGTGCCGTCTGCGAGGGAGCCGTCGCCTCGCGTCCCCCTGAAGCGGCCCGCGGCCACGTCGCCCTGAAAGCGCGCGCGCTCGGAAGCGTACCGCGCGCTGCCCGTGAGCATCTGGCCGCTGCGGCCTGGGCCGTTGAAACTGATCGCCCCCGCGGAGAAGAGCAACTGGTCCGGCCTGTACGACGCGCCGACGGACGGGCCGAAGGTCGCGTACGCGCCGAAGACGTTCGTGTCGTACCTGAGCCTGCTCTGCTGAATGGCTTCGGGCTGCCCGTCGTCCGGGATGAAAGGGAAAGGGGTCCGCGGCCGAGAGTCGCCGGAGGCTGCGCGGCCCGCGAAGGCCGTCAGGCGCACGCCGCGCACGGGCAGTTGCGCCGAAACGCCGCGCACGGTCGAGGACATGAACAGTAAATCTGTGCCAGTTCCGAAGTCTCCGGCGACGAAGCGCTGGCCGTTTGGCCGGTCGTAGGTGAGCGTGACGTTGCGCATCAGGCCGAAGGGGCGGCCCGTCCCGACGCTGGAGTTCGTCGTCAGGTGAAACCTGCCGTCGCCGATGCGGCCGTCGGCGTTGAGCGTCAGGCTCTGGTTGGAGGAGGTCGAGTAGCGGTTGAGGTTGTAGTCGTAGTCAACCTGGTAAAGCTCGAAGGCGCTCTGTCGCGCCCCCGCCCTGACGGTCTCCGCGCGTGCGCGACCGCGCGTGACGCGGACGGCGCGGGCCGCCTCGTCCAGACTGACGGCAACGTCCAGCAAGGCCGAGACGATCTCGACGGGGAGCATCAACGCGTCTGCGTTCGGCGGGAAGACGATGTCGGCGGTGCTTGAGGTCGAGAGGACCAGGGAGTTGTTCTCGCTGACCTGGTTGAGTTGCGCGTTGAATTCGGCGGCTGTGCCAGTTTGGCGGCGCACGACGATTGTCCGCGCGGTCGCGTCGACCGTGACCACGTCGCCCAGGGCGCGCGCGATGCTCGTGACGGGGAGGAAGAGGCGGCCGCCGCGCTGCTGCGGGAGGCTCTGCGGGCCGGTCAGTGTGCGGCCGTCAACGATGATGGTGGTCTGCTGCGGCTGGCCCGGCGCGGCTGTGCCAATTGTGTCGGGGGCGGCTGGCGGAGACTCGTTCGACGGTCTCTCACTTTCCTTCTCGTCGCTCGCACGGAGGGTCGCGGCGCGGACGACCAGGCCCGCGCTCGCCGTGAAGCTCAGCGCGCAGGCGAGGCACACGGCAATGGCAGCTCTGAGGAATTTAGGAATGTCCATTGGTGTGGTTCGTCGTCGGTCCGCGGGCGGTCGGGGCGTCGGGGGCTTCCAGCCCCCGAAGAAGGATTCTGCCGTGAATAAGCTAACAACCCGCGTGCCGCGCGAGGGCCGCGGGCGGCCGCCGTCTAAGCGAGGAAATATAAAGAGTTGTCTGGGCCGCGGGCGGGGCTTCAGGGCGTTCGGGCGGCTCGGTTGACAGGCCGGCGCGACGTTTTGTCAGTCGCCTGACTTTTTGTCAGCCGCCGCGCGGGGGTTTATAGAAAAGACGTGTGATTCGTCCTTTCTAAGAGGGAAATAGAGTTGGTGAATCTCGCCGATGAAGGGGCCGGCTCGGGCCTCTCTTCGTGCGCCCGGCTGCTGACAGGGCGGCTCGGTTTTTCTGGCCCATTCTTGATCATGCGCTCTCTCGCAGCTCTCTCTTTTGCCCTGACCCTGACGGTCCTTCTAGCGCACGACGCGGCGGGCCAATCAAGCTCCGGCTCCGTGACGGTCAGCGGTCAGGTGAGCCGCGCCGTCTTCCTCAACGTTGCCCCCGGCGCGCAACTCGCCGCGGACGACTTTCGTGTCACGCACACCCGACACGACGCGCACACCGTCCGCCTCTCCGTCTCGGTCACGGGCGACGAAGCCAGACTCATCAGCATCCCCTTGCAGCTTCGCTCCAACGCGGGCTTCAGACTTTCCGCCTCCGCCAACGCGGGTAACGCGTCCCTGAGCCAGATGCGCGTGACAGGCGCGCGAGCCACGGGAAGTCTCGTCTCGGCCGACGCGCTCGACACGGCGGCACAAGACGACGCCGCGGACGATGCCCACGCGAACCCTGCCGCGTCACAGTTCCCTGACACGCGCACGCTCCTGACCGGCCCGCGAATCTCTCTCGGCGGCACACACGACACGCCATCCAACGCGCTCGAAGTAACGCTGCTCCTCGAAGTCAGGCCGCAAGACGGGCAATTCTCCGAGGTTGAGCTGACGCTCACGGCCTCGCCCGGCGATAACTAAGGCCGGGGTCGTCTTGCTTCGCTAATTCTGCGGGAGCCTCCGCGCGGCTTCGCGCAGGAAGGCGATGCAGGTCTTGATGCCTTTGAAGAAGTTGGGGAGGTGGAACTTTTCGTTGGGCGCGTGGATGCGGTCGTCCGGGAGCGCGAAGCCCATCAGGACGACGGGCGCGCCGAGCGCCTCCTGAAATTCGTTGACGACCGGAATGCTCCCGCCCGAGCGCACGAAGACGGGGGGCACGCCGAAGCCGTGGCGGTAGGCCGCGACCGCCGCGCGCATGGCCGGGTGCGTGCGGTCGACGAGCGCGGGCCGCGTGCGGAAGAACGTGCGGACTTCGGTCTTCACAGTGGGGGGCGTCAACTCGCACACGCGCTCGCGGAAGAGGCGCTCGATCTCGGCGGGCTCCTGGTCCGGGACGAGCCGTATGTCAATCTTCGCGAAGGCGCGCGCCGGCACGATTGACTTGCCGCCCGCGCCCTGGTGGCCGCCGCCCATCCCCGTCACCCCGAGCGACGGGCGCACGGTCGTGCGCTCGTACATGCTGAAGCCGCGCTCGCCCCAGCCGCGCAGCACGCGGGCGTTGCGCAGAATCTCCGCCGCCGTCGGCCCCGCCCGCGCCATGTAGTCGCGCTCCGACCGGCCCCAGCGTCGCACGCGGTCGTAGAAGCCCGGAATGAGGATGCGCCCCTCGCCGTCGTGCAGCTTGCAGATGATCTCCGCGAGCGCCTGGAGCGGGTTGTGAATCGCGCCGCCGAAGTTGCCTGAGTGCAGGTCGCCCGGCGCGCCTTTGACTTCCAGTTCAAGACTCAGAGAGCCGCGCAGGCCGTAGGTGATGGCCGGGCGGTCCGGGCCGAGCATGCGCGTGTCGGAGACGACCACCGCGTCGGCCGCGAGCGCGCGGGCGTTGCGCGTGACGAACGGCTTCAGGTTGGGACTTCCGATTTCCTCCTCGCCCTCGAAGACGCACTTGACGTTGACGGGGAGCCGCCGCTCCGTGCTGAGGCAGGACTCAAGCGCCTTGACGTGCGCGAAGAGTTGGCCCTTGTCGTCGCACGCGCCGCGGCCGTAGAGGTTGCGGCCGCGCACGACGGGCTCAAACGGCGGCGTGCGCCATTCGTCGAGCGGCTCGACGGGCTGCACGTCGTAGTGGCCGTAGACGAGGATTGTCGGACTGCCGGGCGCGTGCAGCCAGTCCGCGTAGACGATGGGGTGGCGCGGCGTCCGTATGACGCGCGCGTGTTCGAGGCCGATTCGTCTGAGGTGGTTCGCCAGCCACTCGGCGCAGCGCGACACGTCGGCGGCGTGGCGCGGCTGCGAGCTGACGGAAGGGATGCGGACGAACTCACGCAACTCCGACACGTAGCGGCGGCGCTGGCTCTGCAAGTGGACGTGTGGCAGGGAGCGGGACATGACGCGCGGCCGTGTTCAGAACGTGGGAGTGACGCCGTCCTGCTGCATCCACCGGCGCAGTTGCTGGAGCACAGGATGTGTGATGCGGACGGCGCGGTTGAGATTCTCGTTGCCCGACTCGATGGCTGTCGGCGGGAACGGACCCGTGTGGATGCCGACCATATTCAATCCCCGCCGCGTGGCCCAGATCGGGCAGCCGCTGTTCCCGCCGAAAGTATCACAGTTGTGGGTCAGGATTCGCCGGAAGCCGGGCGGCACGGGGTGCACGATATTGCCGGCCGACTCCCACTGGAGCGTCGCGTGCAACCCGACCGTGCAGTTCTCATCAATCTGCTCAATCGTGAAGCTGCCCCGCGTCGGCTGGTCGTCGCACTTGTCGCCGGAGTAGCCGGAAAGGCGAACCCCCAGGCCCGTCATCTGAGCCAACGGCGTGACCTCGATGCGCGTGCCGCCGCCGAGTTGCGGGCTGCCCCAGAAGCCGAGCGGCCGGTTGCCGAGCGCCGGATGCCTGACGGCACCGAGCCGGTCCGTCAGGGTGATCAGGCCGAAGTCGAAGTCCCGGTCCGGCGACGCCAGCCACTCCGGCGGGAAGCGCACCATGTTAGTGAAGGAACTGCCGAACGGCTGCCGCCCCCCGCTGGTCATCCCCGGCGAGACGATGATCATGGAGGGTCTCACGCGCTGGGTGACGCCGGGCAAAGCCGAGTTGAAAAGGTTGTGCGCGGCCGTGAGCACGTGGCGGTCGCTGATGAGGACCCCGGACCCGTGGGCCAGGTTCGTCCTGCTGCCCGGAAACGCGGGGTGCGTGAAAACCAGTTGGAGTTTACAGATGAAGCGGTAGGGGACGGGCAGCGTGTTGCGCTGGGGCCGCCGCTCGTCCTCGCCTATGACGCTGTACTCGGCCGAGCTCGACCGGGCCGGGGCTCGCAGGCGTGGCGACATCATGGCGGCGGGCGGCGGAGCGTCCGGCCCGAGCAGCCACACGTAACCGAAATCAGGATGAGGCACCAGCCTGCGGCTACGGCCGCCGGGCGCTGCCGCGCCGAACTCACGCCACGCCGCGAGCAGGGCCGGGTCGAGTTGGGCCGGGTTGCCGCGGGCGCTTTCGCGGAAGATGATGGTCGGCGGCGCGGCCGGGTTGCGTTCGCGGACGAGCGCGGCGACGCGCCCGGGCGGGACCAGTTTCCAGCGCACGGTGCCGAGGCGCGCGGCCAGTTGCGCGGCGGCGAGCAGGGCGTCGCCGTAGATTCCCGCGAGCCGCCCGCCCTTGACTGCGGCGAGCATCGCGGCCGCGTCCGCGCTCGTCGCGGGGTTGCCGCGCATGCGTATGAGCGCCTTCTGCGCGCTCACGTCGATGCGCGAGTCGATCACGTCGTAGTTGCTGAAACTTCCGGCGGCCACTTCCCTGCGGGGGCCGCGCGCGACGGAGGCGTCCGCCCGGCGCATCATCTGCCCGGCCTCGGCCTCGAACTCGTCTTCAAGCTCAAGCTCTAATTGGTCTAGCATGGCTCGACACCGTTTGACGGGGGGGCGCGACTCGCGGGGCACTCAGGCCCAGAAGTCACACCTCTTGCGGCCCATGTGCCTGGGCCAGTTTCCCCCCTGGCTCCGGCAGGCGTCGGCGCACGAGGCGCACCTCGACTCGCCCCACACGCTGCCGGGTCTGGCGCGAGAAGTCGCCATGCACTGCGCCCTGACCTGGTCACAACTCCCTCCCACCACCCCTCTGGGCGGCGCGACGCTGTTGCGGGGCCTGCCCCCAGTCCCGCGTTTCCGCTGGACGCGCCGCGCGGCGGCCATCGCCTCCCCGTCTACGGAAGACTCCCCTATCATCATCTCAAGCTCGCGCTCGTTGGTCAGGCGGTTGCCCGGCCGCGCGCGGTTCAGGTCGCGGCGGCGCACCTCTTCCGTGCGGCGCGTCTGCCGCGTGCTGCCGGCCATGACGCCGGCCGCGGCCTGGTAGCCGCCGATGGGGACGGCCATGTGCGTCAAACAGAGCAGGTGCTGTTGGAGTCTCTGCCTGATGTTTTGTGATTGGCCCACGTAGATGAGACGCCCGCCTCTGTAGATTTGATAAATGCCTGGGGCGTTGAGCGTCGCGTCTGCGGCCGCGGTGGTGAGTGCGCGGCGCGCGCCGAGCGTCGGCTGGCCGGGCGCGGCCATGTACTCGGCAGAGTGTGACGACTGCGGGCGGATGCCGACGATGGTGCCCGCGCCTGCCCCGCCCTGCCGGGTCACGATCTGGAATTGGCGGCCGCCGAGCGCGGACGAGAAGACAGGGTAACGGCCCCCGGTCTGCGGGCCGCGCAGAGCGCCGACGCGCCGCGCGCGGTTCGCCAGTTGCCCGACCGAGCGCGCAACCGCGCGGCTCAAGTCGCCGTCGTAGTTTCGCATGATGAGCCCGTCGAGCCCTGAATTGTGAAGCTGCGGCAGGAGCGCGCCCAAGCGCGCGTCCGGCAGTTGGAGTGTGTGCCCGTCGGCGGTCCTGGTTCTCATCGGAACGTCTCCTTTCTCGGCGGCGGGTAAACGACGGGGGATGAGGGACGCCGGGGCTTGAAAGTCGCGCCCGTGCCCCCATCCCCCTTCCCGGTCGGCCCGCCTGTCTGGTTCTAACTCGCCTGCGAGGCCGCGGACCTGCGGCGCACGCCGTCGCCCTCCGCGACGCGGTCGCGCGCCAGAGAGAGCACGCGCCCGCGCGGCCGCCGCTGCTCGGAGACGCCGATGGACTCGGCGCTCATCAGCCACTCTTCGGCGTGCTCGGCGACTTGCAGGAGCAGCGCCTCGAACTGCGCGCGCGCCGTCTGCAAGAGGTGCGGCTGGGCCAGCCAGCGCAGGATTTCGCGGCCCGAGACGGCCATCCGCTGGCGCGGGCTCGTCTCCAGGTGCTCGTTGAAGTAGTGCGTCAGGATTTCCTCGATCACGTCCCAGGCGTTGTCGGCCCCGAAGAGGCGGCGCACGTCGTCGGCGTTGAGGATGCGGAACGCTTCGTCGAGTAGCTGCATGACCTCGACGCGCAGGACGTTGAGGTTGCCGTAGGAGGCGAACTTCAAATCGTTGCGCAGGTCGAGGCCGGCGCGGCGGACGGTGGCGATGGAGCCGAACGACGGGTCGTAGGCGCGCTCGCGGATCACGTCCGAGACGCGCTTGTCGCGCCAGTAGAGCGTCACCTCGTTGATGAAGAGCGTGAAGAGGTGGTGGAAGCGCGTGTTGGGACGCCCGCCCGGCGGGGCCGGGGCCATGCAGTAGCCGAGCGCGCGGCAGTAGGCGGCCTGCCGGTCGCGCCTGGTGAAGCGCAGCACCTGGCGGCGGTCGAACTGGTAGAGGGCGTAAGCGCCGGGCCCCGTCGAGAGGCGCACGGTGCCGGCGCGGAACAGCTCCTGCAACTTCCGTATGGCGCGGAAGACGCCGATGCGCTCGTGCTGGTAGATGTAGTAGAGGTCCGCGACCGCCAGGATGCGCTCGGAGGTGACGGTCTCGTCGTAGCGCTCGACGCTCGTCGGGAGGCGCGTCTTCCCGAGTTCGGTCGCGGCCCCTGGGCCGAGGCCGATCAACTCGGCGAGGCCGCTGTCGGGTGGCACGGGCAGTTGGCCCTCGGCCGTCTCCACGGACTCCAGCATCTCGTCTATCTGCTTGGTCAGCGCGTCGGCCAACTGCGGGTTGGTAATCAGGTCAACGCCGAGCCGCCTGGTCACCGTCGCGCGCAAGGCGGCGATGCGGTCGTAAAGTTGTTGGATTTCTTTCTCGGTCGCCATGTCAGCAGCGCCTCCCTTTCAGGAAATTCGTTTAGACAATACTGTTCGCCGTGTCCTCTATGGCCCGCAGGTAGCCGAGCATCTCCCGCGCCGGGTTGAGCACGCGCGTGTGCCTGAAGGCGGGCGGGAACCCTTCGGGAGGGGCGCTCAATCTGCCCCCTTCGTCTGCCACCTGAGCGGTCGCGTCGCCGCCCTTTGTGGCGGTCGCCTGGGCGGAGCCTTTGGCGCTGCTCCTGGTGGTCGGAGTCTGAGTCAGTAACGGGAATTCGCTGCCGCCCGTGGTGTCGGGCGGCGGGTCGAGCCGCTCGATGAAGTCCTCGGTCAACTCGCGCAGCTTCGTGGCCGTCGGCAGGATGGCCTCCACGCCCCACTTCCCGCCGTCGCGCACCAGCATCGGCCCTTCGGTCGAGGCGAACGTCGTGACCCACGAGAGCAGGTCTTCGATGGTGATGCTCGACTGGTCTGCCGGGTCCAGGCGGATGACGAGCCGCTCGGCCTGATCCACGTTGACCGAATCCATAGCCATGTAGACTTCGGAGACCGACTCTTCGAGCACGGAGAACAGGCGCTCCAGCGAGAGCAGCCCCGTGCCGAGGTCGCGCTCGGCCGTCGGTTGCAGGAAGGTGTCGCGGTAGCTCCGCCAGCTCTGCGAGACCGTGAGGTAAATGTCTATCAGGGCGATGAAGTTGGTCAGGTTCTCTTCCTCGTCCGTCGTGAGCACGTTGAAGCGCGCGATGACGGGCCTGTCGGTCGGCGCGTTGTTTATGATGAGCCTGGGGGCGACCGTCGTGTTCGCCTTCAGGAAATTGCTCAGATCGTTGTTGGTGACTTCTATCGAAATCATCCCCAGCAGCCTGCCGAAGCGAATCAGGTGTCCCTTGACGGTGGGGACATTGCCGCTGTTCCCGGCCGTGCTGATGTCTAACGTGTATATGCTGTCGGCGTGCGAGTCGGCCTTCGGCACGCGCGGCCCGCCCTCGCGCCCGAGTTCGGTGATGAACTCGGACCACGTCGAGCGGAAGACGGCGCGGGCGGCTTCGAGTTGCTCCTCGTCCACGTCGGGGGTGAGCGGGTGCAGGTTGTCTATCAGGTCGGTCGTCTGCCCGTAGAGGACGTTGGCGAGCGAGACCAGGCTGTACTGAGCGCCGGTGACGCCGCCGCCCAAATCGGAGCCCCCCGTCAGCGGGTAGGCGCGCGGCTTCCACTCGTAGGTCTGCCGGCCGCCCACCTCTTTGGCCTCGAACGAGGCTTCGAGCGCCACGCGGAAGCTGCGGAAGTCGCCCTCTTTGAAGGTGCGGCCGAGCACGCCCTGGATCGCGGAGACGACTCTCTGTTGCAGCGCGGAGGGCGGGGCGGACGCGGGCCCGCCCTGCTCGCCCGGCGACACGGGCGCGAACCCAGGGTAGGTGTTGCCGAACTGTAAGGCTTCGAGCAGTTTCTGTAATTGTTCTGTTGAAATGTCAGCCATTGTTGCCTCCTCTAGCGTGGACTCACGACCCCCGATCACCTGGGCCTCAAGCACCCGCCCGCGCGCTGCTGCGAGCGCGAGCGCGACGCCGCGGCGTGCCGCCGTTCAAGTCATGCCTTCCGCTGTCTGCTCCTGGTTCTGAGGGACGGTGATTTGCTGGCCGATGGTGGTCGCCTGCACTGAGACTGAGGTCATGCCGACACGCTCGGCGATTTCCAGCCAGCAGCGAAACAGTGCCTGCCCGGTATCATACAAGTGCTGCTGGCAGCGTTCAAGGTCTCCCTTGACCGCGGCGGCCCACGCCTGCCACTCGCCGCGCCGCTCGCGCCCGAGCTGCATCAACTGCGACACGTTGTCGTAAGCCATCAGGTCAAACATGAAGCGGCCCGTGATGCGGTTGAACTGCTCCTGCGCGAAGACGAGCGCCTGGCGCGCGCGGCCCACGTCGAAGTTCGCGCCGCCCTTCTGCGCAGGCTCCTCCCGCGCGAGCGGCGCGGCGAGGCCGAGCGCCTCTTCGAGCCAGCCGAGCGTGTCCTCGACCGCGTCGCCCAAAGAGTCCAGCAGGATGACGGCCGCGCCCTGCGGCGGGCGGTCGTCAATCGCCGTGCGCAAGTCCGAGAGCGCCTCGTGCAGGCTTTCGAGCTGGGCGTTCAGGCCCTGGAATTCCGTCCGCAGCGACACGAGAGTTATCTCCTCGAAAGTTCCTTGTAAAAATTTTCTTTGATGACCTCGGGCCGCGCCATGCGCGTGTCGAACGCGAAGCGCGACGCGCCGATCAGAAAACGCTCCGGGATGATTCCGGGGTCCGTGCCCGCGGCGAGTCGTCGCGCGGCCTCCTCGACCAGCAACTGCTCGCGCGGCCCGAACTTGATGACCTCCGCCAGGCACTTGTTGCCGAGCGTGGCGTAAGGCCGGTAGCAGATGGTTTCGACGACGAGCGGGATGGCGCGCTCCATCGTGTCGAGCACGGCGCGCGGGATGGTCCCGCGCCGCGGGTTCGGGTAGCAGCGCATCCACGCGCGCCGGGCCTGCGCGGCCCTCTCGGAGAACCCCATGCGGCGCAGCAGCTCGAAGCTGATGAAGGCGCGCACGTAGGGCGTCGGGTGCGGCCCGCGCGGGCTGTAGGTCTTAACCGTCTGCGGCGCGCGCCCTATGACATCCATCAGAGACGCGACGACCGCCGGCCCGCCCAGGAGCAGCCCGCTCAAATCAGCGAACGTCTCGCGGTTCCAACGCACCCACACCATCGCGACCGAGCGCGGGAGCCCGGCCCTCAAGAGACGCTCTCCGATCTGGCGCGGGATGAGTTCAGCCAGGCCCATGTCGTTCTGCGTGTTGTGACTGACCTCGTGCAGGATGGCCCCGAGCGTCCAGGGGTTGACGAGCCTGTGGTAAGGGAGTTGGATCAGCGGGAACGGGTTCAGGTTGCGGCCCAGGCGGCGCAAAGGGATGCCGCGCCTGAAGGTCGCGGGCGAAAAGCCCGTCCGCATGTAGGAGAACGGCGGGGGCGCGGGGATGGACTTCGGCAGCCCGACGCCCATGAAGGCCACCTGGTAGCAGTCGAGCGCGATGCGGTCGCAGCTCAGCAGCATGTCAGCGAAGCGCGACTGGCGCTGGCCGAACAGCTCGAAATAGAAGTCCCAGATTTGTTCGACGGCGCGCACCCAGTCGTGAGCGCGCTCCTTGTAGGTGACAACCGCTTGCAGGTTCCGCGTGTTCGAGTCGGCGCGCGCGGCGCTGACGGCCTCCGTCACCTTGTTCGCCTTCGCCAGCAGGTTGCGGCGCAGGTCGTTCATCAGATTGTTGACCGCCTGTATGTGCCCCTCGCTCGGGGCCGCCCCGCTCGTGCCGAACTCGTCGCGGTGGAAGGGCCGTAGCGCCGCCGCGTGGCGCGTCACGTTGATGGCCTGCCCGCGCAGCCAGGGCATGAGCACGCTTGAGCCGCGGCGGCGCTGCGAACGGAGCACGCTGGACCCGCTGTCGCTCGGGCGGAGCGTGCGCCGTGGCGTTCGAAGTTGTTCGGCCGTGGTTGACATGACCAATCCGTAATATATGTTCAGGCAAAGTTGCTCGGAGGTGCGCCGGGCGCTTTATGACGCGCGCGCCGTAAGAATTTCAGCCACGCGCCCCGCACGCGCCCCCGCGTGCGCGCCTCGTTCGGCCGCGCGCACAAGCCTGACAGCAGGAGTCGCGGCGCGGCCGGGCGGTCGCGCGGGCGGCACGGCCCGCGCACTCGCCCCCGCCTCAGATGTACTGCTCGACGCCGCCCTCGTCGAACGGCGCGACCTGGCCGTTACCGCCCGCGCCGAATCCGCCGTCATCCATGCCGCCGCCGACAGCGCCGAACGCGCCCGCGCCCATGCCCGCGCCCGCCGGCCGTGCCACCCTGCGGTGGTACTGCCGGTCGAGAGTGCGGTTGCGCTGGTAGGCGCGGGCCGCCTGCTGCGGGCTGCCGATGACGCGCGCCGTCTGCCGCGCGAGGGCGCGGACGGCCGTCTGCGGCGTGATGGGCCGCCCCGCCGCGACCTGGCGAGCCATCTGGCCCACGGTGTTGCGCGCGATCTGCGGCAGCGTCCGCACCAACTGGCGAGTCGCCGGGTTGGCGCGCAGTCTCTGCGCGACGTTCGACATCCCGCGAATCAACTGCGGCGCGGCACGCATCACGGCCGGCGCGAGGCGCGGGACGAGCCGCGCGGCGAGCGGGACCAGCGCGCCTATGAACGCTTCGGCTTCGTCCTCGCTTTCGGCCGAGGCCGCGGCGTTCCCCAGGTGGGCCATCAGCATCGCCTCGCGCGAGAGTCGGCGCTGCGGGTTCGCGAAGCTCTCGAACTCGCCTTCCATCTCGTCCTCGAACTCGCCCTCGAACTCGCCTTCAAACTCGCCTTCCATCTCCATCTCGCGCTGCGGCAGCATCCCGCCGAGGATGCTGGCGGCGGCGCCTCCCGCCGGCCCCATCCCGCGCAAGCCCCCGAGCGCGCCGCGCGCCGCTTGCAGTCCGATCCTGCGCAGCATGGGGCTGCGGGCGGCGCGGCGCGCGAGGCCGGCGATGCGGCCGAAGAACTCTTCGCCTTCGAACTCGCCCTCGTCCTCGAACTCGCCTTCCCACTCGGTCTCCCACTCTGATTCGTACATACTCGATCCTCCTTCCGCCGCCTGAGAGGACGGCCCACGCGTCAAGCGCCGGCGACCTGTGGCGGACGGCGCGCGATGATGCGTCTCAACCTACCCCAAAGTCCGAGCGCCGGGGCGGCGCGGCTGGCCCGGTCGCGGCCGCGGACGCGGGCGCGTGCTCGGGCGGCTCGGCCGCACGTTGCCGCTGCTGCGCGCG
>Ga0196962_10000113_pt1 | contig 50637 bp, 49 predicted proteins | sample S3v_20metaG_FD_183186 | JGI IMG/M metagenome (GOLD analysis project Ga0196962, IMG submission 183186) | Soil microbial communities from Anza Borrego desert, Southern California, United States - S3+v_20 | ecosystem: Environmental > Terrestrial > Soil > Desert | place: USA: California | collected...
GATGAAGGCGGGCGGACGGCCCCAGCCGCCGCGCCAGCGGTAGAAGATGTGAGTGCCGACATTGGCCGCCTTGACCAGCGACGACGCCCAATAAGGGACGACGTAATTGGCGTGATAATGGGTGGCCCAGCCGACCGGAGCGTAGACGAACCCGCTCAGCGCCGCTTCGGCGACCTGCCTCGCCCGCTGCCAGTAGGAGGCCATCGGCGCCCGCCGGAGCGAGCCGTCGCAGGTGAAGGAGAATTGGCAGCCGGTCACCCGGCGGGCGCCTTCGAAGACGACTCCGCACACGGTCGAGGGATAAGCGGGATGGCGGGCCCGGTTGAGGATCACCTGGGCGACGGCGCGCTGCCCGTCGAGCGGCTCGGTCGCCGCCTCGTAATAGATGGCGGCGGTCAGGCATTCGAGCGAGCGCAGCCGGTCCGCCTCGCTGGCGGCGGCGACGAGGAAGGGCCGGGCCGCCGGATTGGCGGCGTTGGAGACCGGAACGGCGGCGTTCAGCGCGAGCGCGTCGGTGGGCGCGATCCGGCGCAACCGGGTCGCCGACATCGTCACCGCTTCGGCGCGCAGCCGCGCCACGGCCGATCCCGGACCGGCGCGGCCGGCCGGCGAATCGAAGCCCGGCCCGCTTCCCTCGAGCACCAGGCCGGCGAGGGTGAAGGCGAACAAAACGAGCATCCCGACGAGCAGCAGCGACGCCGGCCCGTGGCGGCGCGCATAGGCGGCGAAGGGCAAGTCACCAAGGTTAAGGGCAAGCGCCGTCATTCGATCACCAATTTGCGGGGGACAGGTGCTTCATATGTATAACACAGCCTTTCTGCAACCTGAAGCACCGCCCGATCGTGGCGAATGCGCGACGAGGCGACCGGACGAGCCCGAATCGGGCCCGATCGCGCTTCGTCCCGCCGCCATCATGCCTCACCGCGGCGAATCCTCCAACCGTCTGGCCTGGCGGACGGCCAGCGGCTAAGGCTCGCGGCCCAACCAGACGGGCAGAAGAGCATGCCGGACCGCATCGCGCCTCCCCTCGAGGCGACCCGCAACAGCCACGTCGGCGCCCAGGATTACGACAGGCTCTACCGCCGCTCGCTCGACGACCCGGACGGCTTCTGGGCCGAGCAGGCGCTCTGCCTCGACTGGGTGCGGGCGCCGACCCGGATCGCCGACTGGTCGTTCGACCCGGTCGACATCAAATGGTTCGAGGACGGAATCCTCAACCTGTGCCACAACTGCGTCGACCGCCACCTCGCCGCCCGCTCGGCCGACACCGCGCTCCTCTGGGAAGGCGACGAGCCGGGCGTGGTCCGCCGCCTCAGCTACGGCGAGCTCCACGCCGAGGTGGTCCGGATGGCCAATGCCCTCAAGGCGCTCGGGGCCGGCAAGGGCGACCGGGTCACGCTCTACATGCCGATGATCCCCGAGGCGGCCGTGGCGATGCTCGCCTGCGCGCGCATCGGCGCGGTCCACAGCGTCGTCTTCGGCGGCTTTTCGCCCGAGGCCCTGCACGGCCGAATCCAGGATTGCGCGAGCCGCCTCGTCGTCACCGCCGACGGCGGCATGAGGGGCGGCAGGACGGTCCCGCTCAAGGCCAATGTCGACGACGCCCTGGAGCGCGGCAGCGAGGTCGACGCGGTTCTCGTCGTCCGGCATCTCGGCAACGAGGTCGCCATGAGCGAGGGACGCGACCATTGGTATCACGCTCTGGCGGAGACGGTTCCGGACAGCTGCCCGTGCGAGCCGATGAACGCCGAGGACCCGCTGTTCATCCTCTACACCTCGGGCTCCACGGGCAAGCCCAAGGGCGTGCTCCACACCACCGGCGGCTATGCGGTGTGGACGGCGACCACCTTCCGCTACGTCTTCGACTACCGGCCCGGCGAGATCTTCTGGTGCACCGCCGACGTCGGCTGGGTCACCGGCCACTCCTACGTCGTCTACGGCCCGCTCGCCAACGGCGCCACCAGCCTGATGTTCGAGGGCGTCCCCAACCATCCCGATTCGAGCCGGTTCTGGGACATGGTCGAGCGCCACCGGGTCGACATCTTCTACACCGCCCCGACCGCGATCCGGGCCTTGATGCGCGAGGGCGAAGGCCCGGTGAGGAAGCATGACCGCTCCTCGATCCGGCTGCTCGGCACCGTCGGCGAGCCGATCAACCCCGAGGCCTGGCTGTGGTATTGGCGGGTCGTCGGCGAGGAACGCTGCCCGATCGTCGACACCTGGTGGCAGACCGAGACGGGCGGGATCATGATCACCACCCTCCCCGGCGCCCACGACATGAAGCCCGGTTCGGCCGGCCGGCCCTTCTTCGGCATCGTCCCCCAGCTGGTCGACGCCGACGGCGCCGAGCTGGCCGGCGCGGCCTCCGGCAATCTGTGCATCGCCCGCTCCTGGCCGGGGCAGATGCGAAGCGTCTACGGCGACCATGAGCGCTTCGTTCAGACCTATTTCAGCGCCTATCGCGGCCGCTATTTCACCGGCGACGGCTGCCGCCGCGACGAGGACGGCTATTACTGGATCACGGGGCGCGTCGACGACGTCCTCAACATCTCGGGCCACCGCCTCGGCACCGCCGAGATCGAAAGCGCGCTCGTGTCCCATCGCTGCGTCGCCGAGGCCGCGGTCGTCGGCTATCCGCACGACCTCAAGGGCCAGGGCATCTACTGCTACGTCACGCTGATGGAGGGCGAGACGCCGAGCGAAGCGCTCGAAAAGGCGCTGCGCGCCCACGTCCGCGCCGAGATCAGCCCCATCGCCACGCCCGACCTCATCCAGTTCACGGCGGGCCTGCCCAAGACGCGATCAGGCAAGATCATGCGCCGCATCCTGAGGAAGATCGCCGAGAACGATTTCTCCAGCCTCGGCGACACCTCGACCCTCGCCGAGCCGGCGCTGGTCGACGCCCTCATCGAGGGGCGGCTGAACAAATAGCGCCGACCGCCGCCGGCCCCCCGCAATTCCCTCCTGCATGGCCAGTCCGGCTTGCGCCAGGTCGGACATCGTTCGATCGTTCAGGAACGTCATCTTAACCGAGGTGGGTCACTTCACGCTCGACACCATCTGCGCCGTCTGATTCACTGCGCGGCACTGGGGGAGCAACGACGTGACTGCGATCACCCGCGTGGAAGTGCCGTCCCCGTCGGGCTCCGATGCGAGCCCGGCGGATCTCCGAGCCGCCTTGGACCAGGCGCTGGGCACCGAAGCGAAGCTGCGCCGAACGATCGAGCGGCAGGCGCGCCAGTTGCGGGAGAAGAGCGACCTCCTCACCGAGGTCAATCACCGGGCGAAGAACAACCTTCAAATGGCCATCGCTTTGCTCTCGATGCAGGCGCTGAGCAGCGACGACACGCGCGTGGCCGCGGCTCTGGGCGCGGCGTCGCAGCGGCTTGGCTACCTCGCCCGAGTTCACGAGTTGCTCTATCAGCGCGGCGGCGACGCCCAGGAGATTGAACTGAGCGGCTTCCTGCGCGACATCGGCGGCGCGCTGGAAGAGGCGTTCAGACGCGAAGAGGTGGCGGTTTCCTATCGCCTCACCCCGCTGGCGCTGGAGGGAAGCCGCGCCATCAGCGTCGGGCTGATCGTCGGCGAGGCGATGCTGAACAGCTACAAATATGCGTTTTCCGCGGGCGCGCCGGGACGGATCGACGTCAGCTGCACCCGCGAGGGAACCATGGTCCGGCTCGCGGTCACCGATGACGGCGCCGGGTTCCCCGCCGAAGAGCGCAGAGGCTCCCTCGGCATGCGGCTGTTGAGGGCGCTCGGCAGGAGCCTCGGCGGCGAGACGATCGTCACCAGCGGCGGCGGCACCGCGGTCGTAGTGGCGTTCCCGCTCTCGGCGCCCGCGGAGTCTTGAGCAGGCGCGCTGATTCGAGCGCGGTGGAGCGGCCGGAGGTGCCCGTCACGACATGAGGGGGCGCGGATCGAGCCTTTGCCACGGCCCCCTAATCGCGAAAGTGATTCCGGGCGACTGGGCGTTGACGAACAGGGTGCTCCCGTCCGGCGCGAAACAGGCGCCGGCGAATTCCGAATAGCCGTTGCGGGCCAGCGAATAGAGCTGCCCCTGCGGCGTCACGCCGCGCAGATATTGCGGCTGGTCGTCGGCGCCGTCCTCGCAAAGGATCAGATCGCCCCACGGCGCGACCGCGACATTGTCGCAATTCTTGAGCCGTTCGGCATCCTCCGCTTCGACGAACAGCTCGAGTCGCCCCGGGTCGCCTGCCTCTTCCGCCCCGCCCTCGCTCGGGCTTGGCCGGTAGCGCCAGACCTGGCCCAGCCGTGTCGGCCCGCCCATCGTGCAGCAGATGAAGATTTCGGTTCGGCGGCCGACCCGACCCAACGCCAGCCCCTCGCCGCGCGCGAAGCGCAGCGCTCCGCGGGCGAAGCCGCGTTCCTTGAGGTCGCCATCGGGAGATTCGACATTGTCGAGATCGATCCAGCGCACCGAAGCGCTGCCGCCGACGGGAAGCACGGCGCCCTGTCCGGCAAAGCGCGAGCCGTCGGCGGGCCAGTTGCGCAGATCCCGCTCGCGCTGCTCGGTAAGGCCGAGCGCCTGAAGCCGGCCGCCGCGCGCGAGCTGGCCGCGCACATTGGGAAGGAAGCGGTAGAACAGGCTGTCGGGGCGATCCTCGGTCAAATAGACGATGCCGGTGCGGGGGTCGACGGTCGCCGCTTCGTGGACGAAACGGCCCATCGCCGTCAGCGGTATCGGATCGGCGAGGCCCGTCGCCCGCGACCGCACCTCGAACACCCAGCCGTGAGGGCGGCCGACCAGCGGCGCGTCCTTGTCGAGGGTTTCCTCGCAGGTCAGCCACGATCCCCATGGCGTTGGCCCGCCCGCGCAATTGCCGCAGGTCCCGGCGAGGCTGAGATGCGAGCGCAGCAGCCGCTGTTGCCGCAAGTCCCAGATCAGCGTGGTCGTCCCGCCGAGCTTGGGACTACCGTCGCTGGCGAAGTCGAAAATCTTGGCGCGTGGGATTTCGCCCGCAAGCTCATGGCCTGGGCCGAAGGCGCCGCCTTCGGTCAGGTTCGACCACATTTCGTGGTTGCGCACCAGCGCGACCCGGTGAGGGGCGCCGCGGACCGGGAAGCAGGCCATGCCGTCGAACGCCGCCGGAGTCAGCAGCCCGTCGCTCATCGGCTCGCCCTCGCGCGACACGATTCGGTAGGAGAAACCGCGGGGAAGATCGAGCAGGCGCGCCGGATCCGGGACGAGCGGGCCATAGCCGTCGACCGTCGGCTGGGCTCGCGCCGACGATCCGCCCAACAGCTTGAGGCCGCCCAATGCCAGGGTCGTCGCCGACAGCCCGGCCACAACCGTTCGACGAGTTACTTCCATGCTTGGCCCTTTCGAAGGTGAAGCGAGCTTGCCTGGTGTCGTTAACGCAGCACGCCCCTCCGCCGCATCTTCAGCGCGTAGACGAGCAGCCCGATCGCCACCGCCCAGATCGCCAGGTTCATCGCGACCATCGCTCCGCTTGTCATGTCCTCGGGCGGCGAGGACAGGACATATTGGTAGACCGTGCTCACGGCGAGGCCGCCGAGCGAGACCGCGAAGGCGGTGACGGCGTGGCGGCTTCGGGCGAGGAGCAGCAGCGCGCCGGCGAGCCCGCCCCAGACTCCGAGCGCCCAGACCGCTTCCATCCAGACCGGGAAGCTCTCGAAATAGACCCGCTGCGGGTCGGTGAAATTGGCGAGATATTTCTCGTTGCGGGTCTGGGTCATCAGATAGTCGAAACAGCCGAAGGCGTTCCACAGCGTCGCCACCGCGCCCACGATCCACAGATGCATCGGTGTCCTGGCCGAACCGTCCATGCTTCGTCTCCCCCATGATCGGACGGCCGTGCGCGTCCGCCCCCGGGGAAGGCTCGCACTCTTCGCCCCCGCTGGCAAGACGGGCCCGCGCCGCTCCGCCGGACCCGCCTCCGCCGGCCCGCCTTTTCCGCCTTCGCTTCGCGCTGCGCCTTCCAACCGGCGGCGATGCTGGCTAGGGACCGGCATCGCTGAGGCCCATCGACCATGACCCGCTCAACCATCGTCGTCGGCGACATCGGCGGCACCCACGCCCGCTTCGCTCTGGCCGAGCTCAGCCCCGGCGGGCGGCCGACCATCGGCGAGATGAAGCGCTACCGCACCCGCGAGCATGACGGGGTCGCCTCGGCCTGGCGGGCCTTCGAGCGCGACAGCGGCGGTGCCCTGCCCGACGCCGCCTCGCTCGGAGTCGCCGCCCCGATCGACGGCGACTGGATCCTGCTCGTCAACAGCGGCTGGACGATCGACCGGCCGGCGCTGATCGCCGAGCTCGGCCTGTCCCGGCTCATCCTGCACAACGATTTCGGCGCCGTCGCCTTCGCGGTCTCCGTGCTGGAGGGCGACGAGCTCGAACAGGTCACGGGCCCGGAGGGTCCTCTCCCCGGCGAAGGAGTCACCACCGTCATCGGCCCCGGCACCGGCCTCGGGGTGTCGCTGCTGGTGCGCCGCCGGGGCCGGATCGACGTCATCGAGACCGAGGCCGGCCATACCGGCTTCGCGCCGATGGACGGCGAGGCGCAGGCGCTCGCCGACGACTTGGCGGCGCGCTACGGCCGCGCCTCGCTCGAGCGCGTCGTGTCCGGGCCTGGCCTCATCGACCTCTACCGCTTCCTCGGCGGCGGCGAGTGGGACTCGCGCGACCCCGGAGGCCTGTGGAGCGCGGCCATCGCCGGTTCCGACCCGATTGCCGCGGGAGCCCTCGACCGGCTCGTCAAATGGTATGGCAGCGCCGCCGGCGACATGGCGCTCGCCCACGGCTCGACGGCCGTGGTGCTGACCGGAGGCCTTTCGAACCGGATCCGGGACAAGCTGCGCTCCCCGCTCTTTCGCGACGGCTTCACCGCCAAGGGCCGCTACCGGCAGCGGATGGACTCGGTCCCGGTGCGGCTCGCCACCTATGCCGAGCCGGGCCTGCTCGGCGCCGCCGTGATCTTCCAGCGCGACTGACCGGCCTGTTGCCGAGCCGCGACGAAAGCGGGGCGAGAGGCGGTCACAGCCTCATCACGCCGCGTCGCGGCTCGCGAGTCCCCACCGTCTCCGCGGTCAGCGGCGCGCCGGCGGCGAGCAGCGCCTGGCGGCGGCCCTGCGGATTGGTGCTGAGCTGGGCCTGCTCGAACGCAAGCAGGCCGGCGAAGCAGTCATGGTCGAGCGCCCGCCCGACGAAAGCGGCGACTCGCGGCCAGCGCTCCGGATCGGGAGCGAAGCCGGCATAGGCGCCGTTGCGGAAGAAGGTCGCGACGGCGATGTCGGCGAGGCCGATCTCGGCGCCTGACAGCCAGCCGTCGGCCGGCAGCTGCCGTTCGAGATAGTCATCTCGCGGGGCAGGCCCTCCTCGAGGGTCTGGCCGATCCGCGCCGGGTCCCCCGGCTCGCCCCAGACGATCGGGTGGACGATCTTGGGGTAGAACAGGCCCCAGATGAACAGGTCGCCGAGACGGGTGTCGGCATATTCCTCAAGCCAGCGCGCCCGGGCGCGCGCCTTGGGGTCCGGAGGGAGCAGCGGGCGCCGCGGATAGGCTTCGTCGAGATAGGCGCAGATCACCGAGGAATCGCACAATGTCGAATCGCCGTCGATCAGCACCGGAATGCGCCGAAGCGGGCTCAGCCGCTCGAAGGCCTCGCCGCCGAAAAAGGGAGTGATCGGATCGATCTCGTAAGCGAGATGCTTGAGCGCGAGGCAGGCGAGCACCTTCCTCACATAGGGGCTCACATAGCTTCCGATGACCTTCATCATTGCCGGTCTCCCACTCTGCGCGTCATGCCGGGGCCGACCTTGGGCCGACCCCCGCAAGCAAGGCTCAGATCGCGCGCGCGACGACCTCCTTCATGATCTCGTTGGTGCCGCCGAAGATTCGGGTGACTCGAGCGTCGCGCCACAGGCGGGCGATCAGATATTCGTTCATGTAGCCGGCGCCCCCGTGAAGCTGGAGCGCGGCGTCGCACACCTCCCATTGCAGGTCGGTATGCCACAGCTTGGCGGCGGAGGCTTCGGCGGCGGTGAGCTGGCCCGCCATGTGGCGCGCCAGCGCCCAGTCGAGATGGGCCCAGCCGACCTGCAGCTTGGCGGCGAGGTCGGCGAGGGTGAAGCGGGTGTTCTGGAACTCGAAGACGGCTCGGCCGAAGGCCTGGCGCTGCCTGGTGAAGGCCACCGCCTCGTCGAACGCGCGCTGGGCGGAAGCCTGGGCGCCGATGGCGATTCCGAGGCGCTCCTGCGGCAGCTGGTTCATCAGATAGGCGAAGCCCATGCCTTCCGCCCCGAGCAGGTTCGACTGAGGGACCCGGACCTCGTCGAAGAACAGCTCGGACGTATCCTGGCCGTGAAGGCCGATCTTGTCGAGGTTGCGGCCGCGCGCGAAGCCGGGACGGTCGGCCTCGACGAGGATCAGCGACGTGCCCCTGGCGCCTTCGCTCGGGTCGGTCTTGGCGACGACGATGACCAGCTCGGCATGCTGGCCGTTGGTGATGTAGGTCTTCGAGCCGTTGACGACATAGTTGACGCCGTCCTTGATCGCCGTCGTCCTTATCCCCTGCAGGTCGGAGCCGGCCGCGGGCTCGGTCATCGCGATGGCGGTCGGCGTTTCCCCGGAGATCATCCGCGGCAGCCAGCGCTGCTTCAGCGCCTCCGATCCGTAGGCGGTGAGGTAGGGCGCGACGATGTCGCTGTGCAGGCCGATGCCGGCGCTCGAACCGGCATAGCCCAGTTCCTCGTCGATCACGGCGTTGTAACCGAAGTCGAGGCCGAGGCCGCCATATTGCTCCGCCACGTTCGGGCAGAGCAGGCCCGCCTCGCCGGCGATGCGCCAGAAACCGCGGTCGATCTCGCCCTGCGCCTCCCAGCGCTCGAGATGGGGGACGAGCTCCCTGGCGAAGAGCTTGCGGACCTGGTCGCGGAAGGCATGGTGGTCGTCGCCGAACGCGGTGCGGCGTGAGAGATCGAGCATCAGGGCTCCTTGAAGCGCGGGGCGGGATTGGGCTCGGTGAAGCCGCGGGTCTCGGCAAAGGTGCCGCGGAACGCATTGTGCGGATGCTTCGGGGCTTCGGCAAGGCTGAGGACCGGCGCGAAGCAGGCGTCCGAGCCTTCCAGCAAGGCGCACCAATGCTCGCGCGGATGCTGCCTGAAGGTGCGTTCGAGCTCGTCGCGCAGCCCGCCGTCGCGCTGATTCGAGGCGAGGCCGAGACGCTTCTTGAGCACGGCGAAGAAATGCGGCTCGAGCGCGCCGACCGCGACCCACTTGCCGTCGGCACATTCGTAGCTGTCGTAGAAGGCAGCGCCCGAATCGAGGAGGTTCGCACCGCGGGAGTCGCGCCACATGCCGGCGGCGAGCAAGGAGAAGGTCTGGGCGGCGAGCAAAGCGGCGCCGTCGACCATCGCGCAGTCGATGACGCTGCCCTTGCCTCCGGACCGGACCGAGAGGATGCCGGCGAGCATGGCGAAGGCGAGGAGCATGCCGCCGCCGCCGAAGTCGCCGACCGCGTTGAGCGGAGCGGTCGGCTTGCCGTCGGCGCGGCCGTAGCCGTGCAGATTGCCGGCCAGGGCGATGTAGTTGATGTCGTGCCCGGCCGCCGAAGCGAGCGGCCCGTCCTGCCCCCAGCCGGTCATTCGGCCATAGACCAGCCGCGGATTGTCGGCGCACAATATTTCCGGCCCAAGCCCAAGCCGCTCCATCACGCCCGGGCGGAAGCCCTCGATCAAGCCGTCCGCGCCCGCGGCGAGCGCTCGCAGCCTGGCCGAGTCGGCCTCCAGCTTGAGATCGAGCGTCAGGATTTCGGCTCGGTTTCGGCGCAGGATGTCCTTGTCCGGCGGGATCGGCGGCGTCCAGCCGGCACGCTCCACCCGGACGACCTCGGCGCCGTGATCGGCAAGCATCATCGCCGCGAACGGCGCCGGAGCGAGGCCGGCCAGCTCGATGATCCGGATGCCCTGAAGCGGTTGCCGCACTGTCCCTCCCTGCCCTCCAGCCTAGGCGAGCGGGAGGCCGGAGTCAGCAGGCATGGCACCGCCGGCGGCTCAGCCCGGCCGCTTGTCCTTGGCTTTCCGCAGCAGCTCCTGCGTCTTTTCGACGAGGTGCTTGCTCTCCTCGATATTGTCGCGCAGCTGCTCCTGCGCCCGTTCGAGCTCTGCGAGCGGATCCGGCTTGGCATCGGGCTTCGGCTTTTTGGGCACCGCGTCCCCCTTGACCGCGCGCTCAACCTTGATCGAGATCAACAGTTCCTCAACCCGCCGCAAACGGCGTTCAACGGACCGACGGCGGCGCCGCTCGGGGCCCTTGCCGATCCTCTGAAAAAAAGGGCGCCAGATTTGGCCTCGGGCGTCCGTTGAAGGGAGGCGACGCCCCGCTCGAGCGCGAGGCATCGCCGCCCGGCCCGCTTATTGATGGACGAAGTACCAGCGGCCGTCGGGCCCTCGGCGGCATTCCCAATTCTCGCGGTCGGCGCGGTTATATTCCGATGGCGTCAGGTCGCGGTCGTTCGGATGCCTCGAGTCCGGGTTCTGGCGCGCTTCGTTGCGCGCCTGCATGAAAGCGCTCTGGCATTGGCCGCGATTGGCATAGCCCTCCGGGTTCGGGAACGTGGCTTGCGCGAACACCGGCATCCCAAGACCTGCCGTGAGGGCTGCGAGCATCAACTTTTTCATCGTCTCTCTCCTATTAGCCCCGTGCCCATCCAACGCCCCTCCGCCGCAGAGAGGTCCTTGAAAATCAAGCTTTTGCACTGCCCGGCGGGAAAAGCGCCCGCGTCATCGCTCCGGCGGCGGAACAAGGCGGCTGAGGCCGCGGACGGTGCCGCGACACGCCGGTCGGCCGAGGTTCAGCAGGCGGTCGCGCCGAGCGGGCCGCCCCGCCAGCTCGGCATCGGTCGCTCGGCCAGCGCGACTTCCACCGCGGCGGCGGCGAGCAGGCGCGTGGAATCGAGGATCGGGAGCGGCGAGAGCTCGGCCGTGATCAGCAGCGGGATCTCGGTGCACACCAAGGCGACGGCGTCGCAGCCGCGCTCGGCCAGCCCGGCGATGATGCGCACATATTCGGCGCGCGAGGAGTCGGTGAAGACGCCCAGGCAGAGTTCGTCGAAGATGATGTCGTGCACGGTCCTGCGGTCGGCTTCGTCGGGTATCTCGAAGGCAAGGCCGCGCCGGCCGAGCGCGCCGCGATAGACGGGACCCGACATCGTCCATTCGGTGCCGAGCACGGCGATCGTGCGGCGGCCGTCGCGGACCGCCTGGTCGGCCACCACCTCGCCGATGTGCAGACAGGGTATCGGAAACGGGTCGCCCGGAGCCTCGAGAGCGATGTGGGCGGTATTGTCGGGAAGGACGAAGAAGTCGGCGCCGGCGGCGGCGAGCTTCGCCGCGTCGGCGCTGAACAGCGCGCGAAGCGCCGCCAGGTCGCCCGCCTCCCATAGCTTCAGCGTCGGTGCCATCGCGATGCCGGTCAGCGTGATCTCGGGGTGGTTGTGCGCGCCGAGGCGGCGAACGCCCTCGAGCCAGGCCGTCCGGTAGCAGAGCGTCGCGCCCTCAGCGCTGTGGGCGAGGATTCCGATATGCTTCATCGCGCCTCGCTCAGCGCGGCGCCATTCGGATCGCCCCGTCGAGGCGGACATATTCGCCGTTGAGATAGGGGTTTTCGGCCATGAACAGGGCGAGGCGGGCATATTCCTCGGGCTGGCCGAGCCGCTTGGGGAACGGCACCTGGGCAGCCAGCGCTTCCTTCACGTTCTGCGGCATCATCGCCACCATCGGAGTCTCGAACACGCCGGGCAGGATGGTGTTGACCCTTATCCCCTCCCCCATCAGGTCGCGCGCGATCGGAAGCGCCATGCCGAGCACGCCGGCCTTCGACGCGGAATAGGCCGCCTGGCCGATCTGCCCGTCCTGGGCGGCGACCGAAGCGGTGTTGACGATCAGGCCCTTCTCGCCGTCGTCGAGCGGGTCGAGACCGGCCATTCCGGCCGCGGAAGCGGCGAGCACCCGGAAGCTGCCGATCAGGTTGATCTGGATGACGAGCTCGAACTGGTGGATCGGATAGCGCTTGACCTCGCCGGTCTGCTTGTCGCGGCCGACCGTCTTCATCGCATTGGCGACGCCGGCGCAATTGACGCAGATCCGCTCCTGGCCGTGCGCCTCGCGGGCGCGGGCGAAGCCGGCTTCGACCGCCTCGTCGGACGTGACGTCGACCTGGGCGAAGACTCCGCCTATCTCGCCGGCCACTTTCTCGCCGCGGCCCGAATCGCGGTCGAACACGGCCACCTTGACGCCCCGCGCCGCCAGCGCTCGCGCGGTGGCCTCGCCGAGGCCGGAGGCGCCGCCGGTCACGACCGCGGCAATGCTGCTGTCGAGTCTCATTCCTGTCCCCTTTCGCCCCGGCTCCTAGAGGGGAGCGCGGCCGCTCCGCAAGCCCGCGGCACCGGCGGCTCGCTTCGTCGCAAGGCGCCGCCATGGACGGGTCGCTCAAGGAACTCGGGACCGCGCGGGCTCGTTCCTTGCATTCCCGTTTCAATCCAATGGAGTCGCTTCATGTCCAGCATCCCCAACAAAGCCATGCCCCACGCCGGCGGTCAGTCCGAGACCCAGAATCAGGACGGTCAGTTCGGCCAGCAGGACGAGGCGGGCACGAGCGGCGGCGCTTTCAGCCAGATCGCCGACAAGGCGCGCGAATATCCGAAGACCGCGATCGCGGCCGGCGCCGCGGTGGCGGCCGGAGTCGCGGCGGCGGCGGTGCTCGGCACGCGCGGCCGCGGCGAGAAGAGCAGCGCCGGCTCGAAGAAGAGCGACAAGGACTAAGCGCTCAGGCGAGATTCTCGACGATCGTCACATTGGCGATGCCGCCGCCTTCGCACATGGTCTGGAGACCGTAGCGAAGGCGGCGGCGCTTGAGCGCGTGGGTCAGGGTCGCCATCAGCTTCGCTCCTGACGCTCCGAGCGGGTGGCCGAGAGCGATCGCTCCGCCATTGACGTTGAGCCGCTCGGGATCGGCGCCGGTCTCCTTGAGCCAGGCCAGCGGCACCGAAGCGAAGGCCTCGTTCACTTCGTAAAGGTCGATGTCGGCGATGCCGAGGCCGGCGCGCGCCAGCGCCTTCCTGGTCGCGGGGATCGGCTCCTCGAGCATGATGACCGGGTCGCCCGCGGTGACGGTGAGGTTGTGGATGCGCGCCAGCGGCGTTAGGCCGTGCGCCTTCAGCGCCGCTTCGCTGACCACCAGGACTGCGCTCGCGCCGTCGCAGATCTGCGAGGCGTTGGCGGCGCTGATCCGGCCGCCCTCCTTGAGCAGCTTGACCGAAGCGATGCCCTCCAGTGTCGCGTCGTAGCGTATGCCTTCGTCGGTGCGGTGCTCGGCGCCGTCGACGGCCAGCGGCACGATCTCGTCGCTGAATTCGCCGGCCTGGGTCGCTCGCGCGGCCTTGCGATGGCTGGCGAGGGCGAATTCGTCGAGCTGCTCGCGGGAGAGCGAATATTTCTCGGCCATCAGCTCGGCGCCGGCGAACTGGCTGAACATGGCGACTCCGAACCGCTCCCGGATGCTCGCCGGGAAAGGTCCGCCGAGGCCCGCCTGCATCGCCAGCGTCACCGGCGTTCCCATCGGCACGCGGGTCATCGATTCGACGCCGGCGGCGATGACCACGTCCTGGGTGCCGCTCATCACCGCCTGGGCGGCGAAGTGGATGGACTGCTGCGAGGAGCCGCACTGCCGGTCGATGCTGACGGCCGGGACGCTCTGCGGCAGGCGGGACGCGAGCACCGCGTTGCGGCCGATGTGAAAGGCCTGCTCGCCGGCCTGGCCGACGCAGCCCATGATCACGTCCTCGATCGCCGCCGGATCGATGCCGCTGCGCTCGACCAGGGCGTTCAGCACCTGGCCGGCCATGTCGGCGGGATGCCAGTCCTTGAGCGCTCCGCCCTTGCGGCCGCCGGCGGTGCGGACGGCGTCGACGATATAGGCTTGCGGCATCGGAAAGGCGCTCCCCGGCTGGCTTTGGTCGAGCGGCTGTTAGCGGCTCAACCGCTAGGGACGCAAATCGCCGCGGCCTCGGGCAGCCGCAAGGCTTCAGGCGCGCTTAGTGAAGTTAAGCCGAAGGAGCACAAAAGTACCGCTTCGGTACGGCGCAAATCTTTACCATGACAGAAGGCCGCGATCATGATGTCTCGCTCGTCCGAGCTTTCGAGCCTCAGGCTCAAGGGAAAGACAGGAGACGCGTCATGCTGCGGCCGATGATCCAGAAGCGCGGTGAGCATTTCCCCCACGATCCGACGAGGCGGGGCTACAATCCCGTTTACCGGCAGGACGAGACCAACCATTGCCCCGGCTGCGGCCGCACCCATTGGTATGTCGGCCGGGTCTCGGCCGAATGCGGGTTCTGCGGCACCGCTTTGCCGCTGGCGGAAGTGGAATATAGCTGGGGCGGCAGCCAGGTCGCCTGGCGCGCCGGGCCGGGCCGCCCCCGACTCGCCTGACCGCCGCGGCGCCGTCGGCGCCGCTTGCGCGCCGGCCTTCCGAGCCGCTAATGCGGACCCGAAGGCGAGGCAGAAGACATGGCGAGCAATCCGTTCACCCATCATCCGCGCGAGGTCGGCGAGACCTATTTCGAGCATATGGGAGCGGCCGCCGGAGTCGGCTTGCGGATGGCGGGCGGCGCGGTCGCCTGCTTCGTCCACGCCGTCTTCCCGTTCCTGTGCGTGCGCACCGGCAGCGCCACGATCGACGGGCTCCACCGGCAGATCCACAAGCGAGTCGAGGGGCCGAACTGGGAACGCCACCCGATCATCTAGGCGCCGTGCGAGCCGGCGAAGGCGAAGCGGCGCCGAAGCGGCGGCTCAGAAGCGCAGCTTGAGCCCGACCCCGGCGATGCCGCGGTCGCGGCGGCGGACGTCGGTGGGATAGCGCTCGGCTTCGACATGGGTTCGCGGCCGGGCGATCTCCTGGACTCCGTAGCGGCCGATGCCGAGCTCGATATTGGCGGCGATCGGCACCACCCCGAGCATTCCGCTTCGGCGGGTGGGGGTGGCGATCCTCGGCTGGATCCGGTCGGGGCCCGCCGCGACCGCCGAATCCTCGCCGGCGTCGCTTCGCTGGGCGCCGGCCGCGCCGGCCGAAAGGATCAGGAACGTCGCCGCCGCGGCGGCGTGGGACCAGCGCAATGCCATCATCATCGACCCCCTGTGGTCGCAGCCTAGAGACTAAGCGCGCCGGGGGCGAGTCGGTTCCGGCGGCCGCCTAGCGGCCGAGCCTGCGGCGGTCGGCGAGGATCGCCCTGGCGGCATTATGGCCGGGCGCGCCGGTGACTCCTCCGCCCGGATGGGCCCCCGATCCGCACAGATAGAGATGCTTGAGCGGCATTCGATAATCGGCATGGCCGAGCATCGGACGGTTCGAGAAGAGCTGGTCGAGGCCCATCTTGCCGTGGAAGATGTCGCCGCCGATCAGGCCGAAGCGCCGCTCCAGGTCGAGCGGCGACAGGGCCAGGCGTCCGATCACGCTCGCGGCAAAGCCCGGCGCGTAGCGGTCGACATGGGCGATGATCGAGTCGGCGGCCTCGTCGCGGCGGGCGTCCCAACCGCCCGCGATTTCATAGGGGAAATGCTGGCAGAACAGGCTGGCGACGTGCCGGCCCGGCGGAGCGAGGCTGTCGTCGAGGGTCGAGGGGATCAGCATCTCAACGATCGGCTCGGCCGAGTAGCCCTCGGTTCGGGCCGTCAGCCAGGCCCGGTCCATGTAGGCGAGCGACGGCGCGAGGATGATCCCGGCGGTCATCTGGTCCCCGGCCTCGGGAAGGCTGGTGAAGCGGGGCAGCTCGGCCAGCGCCACGTTCATCCGGAAGGTCGCCGATTCGCTGGCCCAGCCGGCCATTCTGCGCGCCGTGTCGGGATCGACGGCGCCGTCGGGGAGCAGCCGGCCGAAGAGAAGCTTCGGGTTGACCCCGGCCGCGACCGCCCGCGAGCGATAGGGCCTGCCCCCCGCGACGGCGCCCGCCGCGCGCCCGCGCTCGACGATGATTTCCTCGACCGGTGACTCAAGAACGATTTCCACGCCCTTGTCCCGGCACGCTTTCGCCATGGCCTGGGTGATCGCCCCCATGCCTCCGATCGCGTGGCCCCAGGCGCCTTCGACCCCTGCGGCCTCGCCGAAGACATGGTGGAGCAGGACGTAGGCCGAGCCGGGCGCGTAGGGGCTCGCATAATGTCCCACGACGGCGTCGAAGCCGAACAGCGCCTGGACCAGCTCGGCGCTGAAATAGCGCTCCAATATGTCGGCGGCCGACTTGGTGAAGAAGTCGGCCAGATGGCGCTGCTCCTCGAGGGCGAGCCGGTTGACTCCGGCGCCGAGCTTCAGGAGGGCGACGAGGTCGCCGATCCCGCCGCCGGCATTGGGCGGGGCGCGCAGAAGCCACTGGCGGAGCACCGCCACCACGCTGTTGAGAGCCGCCGCATAAGCGTCGTAATTCTCGGCGTCGGCGGCGCTGTGGCGGGCGATCTCACGCCTCGTCAGCCCGCCGCGGCCGGCGAGGATGTGATCGCCGCCCTCGGTCGGAAGGAAATTGTCGACCTTCCTGAGAACGACTTTCAGGCCGTGCTCGTAAAGCCTCATGTCGTTTATGATTTTGGGGTTGAGCAGGCTCACGGTGTAGCTTGCCGTCGAGTTTCGGAAGCCGGGGTGGAATTCCTCGGTGACGGCGGCTCCGCCGATCACGGCGCGCGCCTCGAGCACGGTCACCTTGAGCCCGCGTTCGGCGAGATAGTAAGCGCAGACCAGCCCGTTATGGCCGGCGCCGATGATCAGCACGTCGGCGGCGGCTTGGCGGGTGTCGTTCATGGCCGACCTATAGGCAGCGGATCGGGGCTGAGCCAGCCTCGCCTCAGCCGTCGGGCCGCAGGTCCGCGATCGGCACGGCCAGGGTCGACTTCACCCGCTTCTTGACGAAGCTGGTCTCGAACCGGCGCACGATGGGCTGCTCGAGCATGGCGTTGGCGAACGCATTATAGGCGTCCATGTCGGCCGCGACGACCATCAGCAGGATGTCGAACGCGCCCGAAATGTCGAGGCAGAGCTGGACGTTGGGGCTCGCCACCAGGCGCCGGCGCAGGGCGTCGCCTTCGTGCGGGGCGTGGCGCTCGAGCTGGACGTGGACGATCGCCGACAGCGGGTGTCCGGCCGCCTCCTCGGACACAAGCGACACGTCGGCGGCGACCGCGCCTTGCGCCCGCAGCCGCCGAAGCCGGCGCGCGACCGCCGACGGCGACCGGCCGACCTTCTCGGCAAGCCGGTCGGCGGTCTGCAGATTATCCTCCTGCAGGCAGGCGAGCAGCCGAACGTCGAGTCGGTCGAGTTTGCCGCGCATCGCGCCTAGCGCCTCCAATCTTGCCAGAATCTGGCACGCCCACCGCAGCCTTTGCCCCAAATCGCCGTCATTCCCAAGGGATAAGAAGGCCCGTCACGGCAGGAGCGAGCGATGAGATTTGCGATGCTTGCGGCGGCCTTGCTGCTCGCCGCCCCTCCCTCGACGGCGCCGGCCGCCTTGCAGCAGACCCAATCAGGCGCCGCCGCCGGCCGGATCGAGCCGCGGATCGTCGTCGAGCAGGTGCGGCGGGTCATCGCCGAGCGCTACGTCCTTCCCGAGCGGCGGCCGGCGCTCGATTCGATCCTCGCCCGCGGCCTCGCCTCGGGCCGCTACGACGTGAGCGAGCCGGGCGCTCTTGCCGAACGGATCAACGCCGATCTCGAGACGGCGGGCCGCGACCGCCACCTCAGCTTCGCCTATCACCCCGAGCATGCGGCGATGCTGGCGGCGCCCGCGGCGGGCCGGACTTTCGACGACGCCGCTTTTGCGCGGCAGGCCCGCGCCGCCAATCACGGCGTCGCCGAGCTGCGCGTGCTCCCCGGCAACATCCGCTATCTCGCTTATGAGGGCTTCATCTGGGTCGACGGCGAGAGCGCGGCGGCGCTCGCCAACGCGATGCGATTCCTCGCCGGCGGCGACGCGGTGATCATCGACATCCGCCGCAACGGCGGCGGCAGCCCGCAGGCGGTGCAGTATCTGGTCAGCCACTTCCTCCCCGCGGATCGCCCGCTTGTCACCTTCCACATGGGCGGCGAGCCCGAGCCCGACCGCCTTTCCAGCCTCGCCGAGCTGCCCGCGGGCCGGATGATCGGCAAGCCGCTCTACGTCCTCACGAGCGGCGGCACGGCGTCGGCGGCTGAGGAGTTTTCCGGCCATGTCGGCGGCTATCGACTCGGCGAGCTGGTCGGCGAGACCACGGCCGGCGCCGGCTTCCGCAACGAGATGGTGGCGATCGAGGGCGGCTTCGTGCTCAGCGTCTCGGTCGGCCGGGCCGTCCTCGCCTCAACCGGTCGCGACTGGGAGGCGGTAGGGATAGCTCCGACGATCCGAAGCGAGGCCGATCAGGCGCTCGATGTCGCGCACGTCCACGCGCTTCGCCGCCTCGCCGCCGCGGCGTCGCCCGAGGAACGGCCGCGCCTGGTCGCCATCGCCGAGTCGGTCGAGGCGCGGATCGCGCCGCGCTCGCCGGCGCTCGCCCTCGCCGCTTATGCCGGCGAATATGGCGAGCGCGCGGTGAGCCTCGAGGAGGGCCGGCTTTATTACCGGCGCGGCAACCGCCCCAAGACGGCCCTGGTCCCGCTCGGCGGCCACCGCTTCGCCTTCGCGACCGATCCGGCCGTGGTCGTCGATTTCGCCGTCGAGGGCAGCGCCGCGGCCGCGCTCGATATCGTCGAGGCCGGCGGCGCCAGCCAGGGGCGTTACGACCGGACTCGCTAGCGGGCTGCTTTGCGGACAGCTGCGAAAGGGGACAGTCACTTTTCCGCGCGGCAGTGTCAGTTCGGTCGCACCGTTCGGAAAAGTGACTGTCCCCGTACTACCGCCGCCGGCGACGGCTCCCCTCGAGGCTGAACGCGCCCGGGCCGCGGGCGACGAGATAAAGGAAGAAGAAGCAGTAGAGGATCGCGGCGTCGCCCTCGTTGACGACGGGATAGAAGCTTCGCGGCGCGTGGAACATCCAATAGGCGACCGCCATCTCGCCGGCGGCGATGAAGGCCGCCGGCCGAGTGAACAGGCCGAGCGCGATCAGCGCGCCGGCGACCAGCTCGATGATTCCCCCTATTCCGAGCATCGAGGTCAGCGCCTGCTCGCCCGGCTGCGCTTCCGGCGGGAATCCGACGAGCTTCACCAGGCCGTGGGCGAGGAACAGCAGGCCGGCGACGATCCTGAGCAGGCCGAGGAGCTGGGGCTCGAAGCGCGAAAGGGACAGGAACATGGCATCCTCCGGCCTCGGCGGGGGCGCCATCAAACCACGTTAGCAGGACTCGGGCAAGCGCCCCGATTCCGGTTGCGAAACAGCGTTCGATCTCTATTGTGCGCGCTCCACAAAAGGGGGGAATAAGAGAATGAGAAAGTTCGCGATTGCTGCCGCGCTCGCCGTCTCCGCGCTGGCGACCGCCGCCTTTGCCGCGCAGCAGGATTTCACCATCGTCAACCATACCGGCCAGGCGATCATGACCCTCAACGTCTCGCCGACCACCGAGGAAAGCTGGGGCCCGGACATCCTCGGAGTCGAGGTCCTCCCCGCCGACGAAGAGGCCGAGGTCACCTTCAGCAACGACACCGAGGAGTGCCTCTGGGACATCCGGGTCACCTACGAGGACGGCAACATGGGCGCCTGGCAGGGCATCAACCTGTGCGAAGTGACGACGGTCACGCTCAGCTGAGCCGAAGGCCGCCCCGTTGGGAATGATCGGGCCCCGCCGTCGAACGATGGCGGGGCCCTTGCTTCGGCCTCGCCGCGACCCGCGCGAAAGACCGCGACCCGCCCTCCCGGACCTGCTCCTCGTCCTGGCTCTGCTCGGGGCTCCGGCCGCGGCACCGGCGCGGCCGCCGATCATCGACATGCACCTGCATGCGCGGCGGGCGAGCTACGACGGCAGCGGCGCGCCCGCCATCTGCGCGCCGCCGCCGGCGATGCCCCACTGGGACAATCAGCGTCCGCTCGACTCCGGGCTCGGCGAGCCGGCCTGCGCCGATCCGCTGCCGCCGGCGCGGACCGCCGACCAGATCCTGCGCGAGACGATCGGGATCATGGAGCGGCGCAACATCATCGCCATGGTCAGCGGCGAGCCGGCCGACGTGGCCGCCTGGCGCGCGGCCGCGCCGGAGCGAGTCATTGCCGGCCTGGACCTGCGCATCTCGCCTCGGCCGGCGGGCTCGCCGCTCCCGGCCCGATCGCCCGACGAGGTCGGCGCTCTTCACTCGGCGGGCGCGTTCGAGGTGCTTGGCGAGGTGATGGCGCAATATGAGGGCATCGCGCCCGCCGATCCCAGGCTCGAGGCCTATTGGGCGCTGGCCGAGGCGCGCGGAATCCCGGTCGGCATCCACCTCGGTCCCGGCGGACCCGGCACCCCCTATGGCGGCGGCCCGCGCTATCGGGCGCGCGACAGCAGCGCGCTCGGCCTTGAGGAGGTGCTCGTGCGGCACCCGCGGCTTCGCGTCTACGTCATGCATGCCGGCTATCCGCTGATCGACGACCTGCTGGCGCTGCTCTACGCCCATCCCCAGGTCTATGTGGACGTGTCGGCGCTGGTCGCGACCGAGCCGCGGCCGGCTTTCTATCTCTATCTCCGGCGGATCGTCGAAGCTGGCTTTGGCGAGCGCGTCATGTTCGGGACCGACCAGGGCATCTGGCCGGAGCTGATCGAGGCCGCGATCCGCTCGATCGAACAGGCGCCCTTCCTCAGCGAGGCGCAGCGGCGCGCCATCTTCTACGACAATGCGGCCCGCTTCCTGCGCTTCACGCCGGAGCAGATCGCCCGCCACCACGCCATGTAGAGCGCCGCCGCCGGAGCTCAACGCATCAGGACGAGCTCCTCGCTCATCGTCGGGTGGAGCGCGATCGTGGCGTCGAACTGGGCCTTGGTCAGGCCCGCTTTCACGGCGATCGCGGCGACCTGGAGGATTTCGGGCGCGTCGGGGCCGATCATGTGGATCCCGAGCACCTGCTCGGTCTCCTGATCGACGATCATCTTGTAGAGCGAGCGCTCGTTGCGGCCGGCGAGCACGTTCTTCATCGGCCGGAAATCGGCGACATAGGCCTTGTAGGCGCCGACCTGGTCGCGGGCCTGCCCCTCGGTCATGCCGACTCCGGCGATCGGCGGGTGGCTGAACACCGCCGAGGGGATGTTCTCATAATCGACCCGGGTCGGGTTGCCGCCGAAGACGGTCTCGGCGAAGGCCTGCGCCTCGCGGATCGCGACCGGGGTGAGCTGGACCCGGTCGGTGACGTCGCCGATGGCGTAGATGCTGGGCACCGACGACTGGTTGTCCTCGTCGACCATGACGGCGCCGTTCCTGCCCAGCTCCACCCCGACCTCCTCGAGCCCGAGCCCCTGGGTGTTCGGCGCCCGCCCGACCGCCCACAGCAGCAGGTCGGCGTCGATCGGGTCCTGGCCGGCGATGTGGATGGCGAGCCCGCCCTCCGCCTTTTTCTCGATCTTCTCGAACGGCGCGTTGAACTTGAAGTCGATCCCTTTCATCAGCGAGATGGTCAGCAGCCGGTCGCGGATCTGCTCGTCATAATGGCGCAGGATCCGGTCGCCGCGATTGATCAGGGTGACGTGGCAGCTGAACTGGTGGAAGATACCGGCGAACTCGTTGGCGATATAGCCGCCGCCGGCGATCACCACCCGCCCCGGCATCCTGTCGAGGTGGAAGACCTCGTTCGAGGTGATTCCGAGCTCGGCGCCCGGCAAGTCGGGCACGACCGGATGGGCGCCGGTGGCGACGAGGATCGTGCCCGCCGTCACCGTGTCGCCGTCCGCGAACGTGACCTCGTTGGGGCCGCTGAGCCTGGCCCGCTGCTCGATGATCTCGACCTCGTGGCGCTCGAGGATGTCGTGATAGATGCCCTCGAGCCGCTCGACCTCGCCGAGCACGTTGTCGCGCAGCGTCGGCCAGTCGAAGCTGCAGGCGGGCACCTCCCAGCCGAAGCGGCGGGCATCCTGCAGGTCCTCGGCGAAATGGGCGCCGTAGACGAGCAGCTTCTTGGGAACGCAGCCGCGGATGACGCAGGTGCCGCCGACCCGGAATTCCTCGGCGACCGCGACCCGGGCGCCGTGGGCGGCGGCGACCCGGGCGGCGCGGACCCCGCCGGAGCCGGCGCCGATCACGAGAAGGTCATAATCGTAGCTGCTGGTCATTGCCTGGGCTCCAGCCAGACCGCCCGCTCCGCGAAGTCGGCGGTGATGATGAAATGGCGCAGGATCGACGTGCCGAGTTTGAGGTCGGCGGCGTTGTCGGTCGGGTCGATCGCGGCGGGCATGTCGCGATATTCGCGGCCGGCGACGACAAGGTTACCAAGCATCAGGATATCGGACCTCTCCAGACCGTGATCGCGCTCCGCGCCGGCCCGGTGACGCAGGCACCGAGCGCGCGGGCGGCGAGCACGGGCGGACCGGGGGGCTTCATCCCTCCCCCTCCCCGTCGCCGAAGGCGCGCTCGAACAGCGCTTCGGTCGAGGCGTCGAAACGCAGTTGCTCGCCGCCGCCGAGCGCTTTGGCCATCTCCTTGCCGAGCTCGACTCCGAACTGGTCGAACGGGTTGATCCCGAGCAGAACCGCGTTCGCGAACACGCGATGCTCGTAAAAGGCGATCAGCGCGCCGAGCGTCGCCGGGTCGAGCCGGTCGAGCAGGATCGTCGTCGACGGGCGGTCCCCGGGATAGGCGCGATGGGGATCCTCCGACGGCCGCCCCGCCATCAGCGCCGCCGCCTGGGCGAAGGCGTTGACGAGCAGCTGGCGGTGGTGTTCGGGCGCCTGGGCGTGGCCGGGCTCGATCGCGGCGACGAACTCGGCCGGCACCAGGTGCGTGCCCTGGTGGAGCAGCTGGAAGACGGCGTGCTGGGCGTCGGTGCCGACTCCGCCCCAGACCACGGGCGCGGTCGCTCGGCCCGCGGGCGAGCCGTCGATCCTGACGCTCTTGCCGTTCGATTCCATCTCGAGCTGCTGGAGGTAGGACGGGAGCAGGCGCAGGCGTTCGTCATAGGCGAAGACGGCTCGGGTCCCGGCCTCGCGGAGGTTGGCGTAGAGTCGGTCGACGAAGGCGGCAATGACCGGCGCGTTGGCCTCCAGCGGCGCCAGGCGGAAGTGGCGGTCCATCGCCGCGGCGCCTTCGAGCAGGCTCTCGAACGCGTCCCAGCCGAGCGCGAGCGCGGCCGGAAAGCCGATCGACGACCATAAGGAGAAGCGGCCGCCGACCGTCTCGGCGAACGGGAGGATCCGGGTCTCGTCGACTCCGAAGGCGATCGCCTTGTCGGGGCTCGCGGTCAGCGCCACCACTCGCCCATAGGGGTCGGTGACTCCATGCTCCTCCATCCAGGAGAGCGCGGAGGCCGCGTTCAGCATCGTCTCGCTGGTGGTGAAGGTCTTCGAGGCGACGACGATCAAAGTGGCGTGCGGATCGAAATCGCGGATCGCCTCCTCGAGCGCGGCGCCGTCGACATTGGAGACGATCGCGGCGTCGTAGCGTCCGGAATCGCGGCCGAGCGCATCGATGAGAAGCTTCGGCCCGAGCGCCGAGCCGCCAATGCCGAGATGAAGGATGTGGCGCACGGTGCCGAAGGCGTCGGCCTCGATCGCGTCGATCAGGGTGCGCATGCGGCTGTGCAGGCCGCGCGCTCGAGCGACGCTGTCGGCTGCTCCCTCGCCGCGTTCGGCGCCATGCTCGGCGGCCCTGCTTTCGGTCGGGTTGGCGATCTCGCCCCCGAACATCGCGTCGCGCGCTTCGCCGAGGCCCGCCGCCGCGGCAAGATGGAGGAAGCCGTCGACCAGCTCGAGCGAGAGATGGGTCTTGGAGAAATCGAACCGGATCCCGGCCTCGTCGACGACCAGGCGAGCGAGTCGGTCGGGCTCGGCGGCGAAGAGATCGGCGATGGCCGCCGGCCGCTTGCCTTCGAGCGCGGCCCACGCTTCGTCGATCGCCGTCTCTCGTCGCATCGGCGGCTTCTTAGGGGGCGCGGAGCGAGATGCCTAGCGGGCGGCGCTTGACCGGGCCGGCGGGCCAAGCGAAAGCGCTGCGATGGAGAGCGACACCCCGCCCGAGACCGCCGCGGCCGAACCCCGAACGGCGGGCCGGGACGGGACGGCGCCCGCTGCCGCCCCCGCCAAGAAGAAGGAGAGCTGGTGGGAGACGCTTCGCTTCTTCCTGATCCTGTTCGTCGCGGCGGTGCTCATCCGAAGCCTGTTCCTCGCCCCGTTCAGCATCCCGTCGGGATCGATGCTGCCCAACCTCATGATCGGCGACTATCTGTTCGTCGCCAAATGGCCCTACGGCTATTCGCGCCATTCCTTCCCGTTCGGAATCGCCAGCTTCGACGGCCGCATCCTGGGCGGCCTTCCCGAGCGCGGCGACATCGTCGTCTTCCGCTATCCGGGGCCCGAGAATGAGGATTACATCAAGCGGGTGATCGGGCTTCCGGGCGACCAGATCGAGGTGCGCGAGGGCGCCCTGATCCTCAACGGCGAGCCGGTGCCGCGCCAGCGCATCGCCGATTATGCGATGCCGGTCAGCGCCAACAGCCCGTGCCGGGCGGCCGGCGCGGCGCGCGAGATCGCCGGTCGCGACGGCGGCCGCGCCTGCGCCTATCCGCGCTTTCGCGAGACCCTGCCGGGCGGGCGCAGCTTCGAGGTGCTCGATCAGGTCGGCGACAGCCCGGGCGACTCGATGGAGCCGGTGATCGTGCCCGAAGGCCAGCTCTTCGTCATGGGCGACAATCGCGACGACAGCCTCGACAGCCGCTTCGAGGTGGACGAGGGCGGCGTCGGCCTGCTCCCCGTCGACAACGTGCTCGGGCGGGCCGCGATCGGCTTCTGGTCGACCGACGGCTCGGCCGAGTGGCTGAAGCCCTGGACCTGGTTCAGCGCCGCCCGCTGGGGCCGGATCGGCCAGACCTGGTGACGACCGACCTTGCCGGATGGCTGGAGGAGAAGATCGGCCACCGGCCACGGGACCTCGCCTTGTTCGAGCTGGCCCTGACCCATTCGAGCAAGAGCGAGGATAATTACGAGCGGCTCGAATTCCTCGGCGACCGAGTCCTCGGCCTCGCCACCGCCGCCTGGCTCTACGAGCTCTTCCCCGACGAGCCCGAAGGCAAGCTGTCGCGCCGGCTCAACGTCCTCGTCGCCCGCACCAGCTGCGCCGAGGTGGCGCGCGACATCGGCATCCCGAAGCAGCTTCGGCTCGGCAAGCAGGCGCGCGAGGACGGCGCCCAGGACAGCGACAACGTGCTCGGCGACGTCGTCGAGGCGCTGATCGGGGCGACCTATCTCGACTCCGGCTTCGCCGCGGCCGAGGACGTGGTCCAGCGGCTGTGGGCGGCCCGGATCGGCGAGCTCGAGCGCGCCCCCAAGCATCCCAAGTCGGTACTCCAGGAATGGGCGGCGGCGAACAACCGCAAGCCGCCGGTCTACGCGCTGGTCGGCCGCTCGGGGCCGCACCACGCCCCCACCTTCGTCGTCGAGGTATCGATCAAGGGCGTCGGCGAGGCGCGCGCCGAAGGCACGACCAAGCAGGATGCCGAGACCCAGGCCGCCGAGGCGCTGCTCGGCCAGGTCCAGTGAGCCGGCGCTGCGGCTTCGTCGCGATGGTCGGCGCGCCCAATGCCGGCAAGTCGACCCTGGTCAACGCCCTGGTCGGTCAGAAGGTCGCGATCGTCACCCCCAAGGCGCAGACGACCCGCACCCGGCTGATGGGGATCGCGCTCCACGGCGAGGCGCAGATCCTGCTCATCGACACTCCGGGCATCTTCGAGCCGAGGCGTCGTCTCGACCGGGCGATGGTGGCGGCCGCCTGGGGAAGCGCCCAGGACGCCGACCTGATCGCCCTCGTCATCGATTCGGATGCCGGCCTGACCCGCGGCGTCGGCGAGCTGGTCGACCGGCTGACCGAACGGCGCGAGCCGAGGATCCTCGTCCTCAACAAGGTCGACCTGGTCAGGAAGGAGGCCTTGCTGGCCCTCGCCGCCGGGCTCAATTCGCGCCTCCCTTTCGAGGAGACGTTCATGGTCGCGGCGGCGAGCGGCGACGGAGTCGCCGACCTCAAGGCGGCGCTGGCGGAGCGGGTCCCCGCCGGGCCCTGGCATTTCCCGGCCGACGAGGTCTCCGACGCGAGCGACCGGATGCTGGCGGCGGAGGTGACCCGAGAGCAGCTCTACCTCCAGCTCCACGCCGAGCTGCCCTACGACAGCGCCATCGAGACCGAGAAGTTCGAGGAGCGCGGCGACGGCTCGGTCGCTATCCACCAGCAGATCCTGGTCGCCCGCTCGAGCCAGAAGGCGATCGTGCTCGGCAAGGGGGGAGCGCGGATCAGGGCGATCGGCGAGGCGGCACGGGCGGAGCTGGCGCAGCAGCTCGGCCGCAAGGTCCACCTCTTCCTCCACGTCAAGGTCAACCCCAAATGGGAGGAGGATCGCGGCCTCTACCGCGAGATCGGCCTCGACTGGGTCGAATGAGCGGCGCCGAGCGGCTGGCAGGCGCGGGCGCTCGCCGGGAAGCTTGTCTCACCGAAAACCGAAAATCCTGCTTGACAAATCATCGCAAATGTAGATAATGGGCCCCGCAGCGATTCACCCCTGAATCTTGCAGGCCGGGCGCCTTTGGCCAAGAAGGCGTCCGGCCATACACCTTCAGCCGAGCATCTCCTCCACCCAGGCCGGCACCAGCTCGCCGGCCCGGCCGATACGGCTTTCGTGAAAATGATAGCTGGCGAGGCTGGGGTCGAGGTTGAGCTCGAGCGTCCGGGCGCCGCAATAGCGCGCGGTCTGAACGAAGCCGGCGGCCGGATAGACAGCGCCCGACGTGCCGATCGAGACGAACAGGTCGGCCGCCGCCAGCGCTTCGTCGATCCGCTCCATGCCGTAGGGCATCTCGCCGAACCAGACGATGTCGGGCCGGAGCCTGCCCGCCACGCCGCAGCTCGGGCAGGCGGGGCCGCCGCCGAGGTCGCCCTCCCAGCCCATCCGCGAGTCGCAGGCCAGGCACCAGGCCGATCCGAGCTCGCCGTGCATGTGAAGCACTCGGCGACCGCCGGCCCGCTCGTGCAGGTCGTCGACATTCTGGGTGACGATCAGCAACTCGCCCGGCCATTGCGAATCGAGCCGCGCCAGCGCCCGGTGCGCGGCATTGGGCTCGACCTCGGCGAGCCTTGCGCGACGGGCGTCGTAGAAAGCCTGGACCAGGGCGGGATCGCGGGCGAAGGCCTCCGGCGTCGCGACGTCCTCGACCCGGTGCCCTTCCCACAGTCCGTCCGGCCCGCGGAAGGTCGCCAGGCCGCTCTCCGCCGAGATTCCCGCGCCGGTGAGGATGACGATGTTGCGAACCTCGCTCATGCCGCTCACCTAGCCCAACGAACGGCGCTCCGGAATGGCGGACGGGACCTCCCCGGCCCTGGGCATGGCACGCTTCGGCCCGGAGCCCCGGCGGCGCGGAGGAGGGGCGCGGACAACCGAGTCTTAAGCTCTCTCGTTTAGTCAGCGCGTGATGCGGATCGGGATCGCCTCAGCGTCGCCGGAGGCGCCGCGACTTGTGTCGTGGCCGGCCGCCGCGCGCGCCATCCTGCCGGCGACGATCCTCGTCACCTTGCTGTTCGAGCTCGCTCTGGCCGAGCGCAAATACGCCTTGTTCGGCGGCGGCTTCGGGCAGTCGCGGACGCTCGACGCTCCGCTCGAGATCCTCGCCTTCGCCGCCGCCCTGCTCGCCAGCCAGGCGCTGCTCTTCTACCTGCTCTACCGGCTCGTCCACCGGCTCCACGGCCGTCGCGCCGACAGCCCGATCTTCCACCTCAACTTCGCCTTCCTGGTCGGCGGCAGCGCGGTCGGCGCGGCGATCGCCAAATATCAGGCCTTGTCCTATTTCAGCGACGCGATGAGCTTCCAGATCGTCCGCAACCTCGGCGGCGGAAGCCTGGCCGGCGCTCTGCTCTACACCCTCAGCGAAGCCGGGCTCATCCTCATCGCCGCCGGTTGCGGGCTGCTCGTCTATGGCGGCGCCTGGCTCGTCCTTCGCCGCCGCTGGCGCCACGCCTCGCCCCTGGCCGACCGCACGCGTCTCAGCGCGCGGCAGACTCTGGCCGCCGCCGGCGCTCTCGCCTTGCTGCTGTTCGCCGCCAACCGGATCGACGACAGCCGCGCGGCATTGCCCCGCTTCAGCGGAGTCGCCCTGGTCGGCGCGGTCCTCCACGAGGCGACCGATTTCGACCGCGACGGCTGGAGCTTCTATTCCTACCCGCTCGACCGCCAGCCGTTCGACGCCGGCCGTCATCCCTACGCGCTCGACGTTCCCAATAACGGCATCGACGAGGACGGCTATGGCGGCGACCTCGCTTTTGCCGCGCCGCCGGCCGAGGGCGGGCCGCCGGTCATCGCCGGCCGCAAGCGCCACGTCGTCCTGATCGTGCTCGAAAGCACCCGCGCCGACTCGATCGGGCGGCGCTCGGACGGACGCGTCCTGGCGCCCAACCTGGCCGCGCTCGCCCGCCGCGGCACCATGGCGGCCGAAGCGTATAGCCACGTCGGCTTCACCACCGAATCGCTGCAGAGCCTGTTCAGCGGCGAGCTCGCCCCGGCCGACGACCGCCATTCGCTGGTCCGCGACTTCCTCGCCAACGGATACGAGGTCGGAATCTTTTCGAGCCAGGCCGAGGATTGGGGCGGAACCGCCGGGATCGTCGGCCTCCACCGCGCCGGAATCTATGTCGACGCGGCCCGGCTGAGGGAGGAGCGCGCCTTCGGCTTCGGGACGACCGGGTCGCTGCTCCTGGACGGCAGGATATTGCTTCGCGAATTCGACCGCCGCCTCGGCCGGCCGGAAGCCTGGCAGCGGCCGCGCTTCCTCTATTTCAACTTCCAGTCCGCCCACTTTCCCTACCACGCCCCGGGCATGGACCGGATCCTGCCGGGCGAGCCGATCCCGCGCGGCGAGATCAACGCCGCCAATCGCGAATGGGTGGCTCGCACCTATTGGAACGCGGTCGCCTATAACGACCGGCTGGTCGGCGCGGTCGTGGCCCGGCTGCGGCGGCTCGGAGTGCTCGACGACAGCCTGATCGTCGTCACCGCCGACCATGGCGAGTCGCTGTTCGACGACGGCTTCCTCGGCCACGGCCACGCCCTCAACGCCCAGCAGACCCGGATCCCCTTCATCATGAGCGACCCCGGAATCGCCCTTCACTCTCCGATCGGCCTTGCCGACATGCGCGGGATCATCCTCCGCGCGGCGGGCGCAGCGGTGCCGGCCCGCCGTTCGGGCTCGGTGTTCCAGTATCTGGGCACGCTCGACCGGCCGGCCTCGATCGCGCTGGTCGCGCCGGGCGGTCGGTGGACGATCTTCAACCTGTTCGAGGAAACGGTGTGGACCAGCCGCAGCGGCCGCTGGGTGCCCTATTCCGAGCTCGACGAATCGGGGCGCGCCGGCGCCGACGCGGTGATCGACGAATGGGCCCGGCAGCGCTGGCTTCGGCAGCCGCGCGCGGGGTGATCGAAAAAAGGGCCCCGGCGCGGCCAATGCGCCGGAGCCCCCGGGGAGCAGGATCAGCTGCCGCTGGGCGCGGGCGTGTCGATCTTGACGTCGGCCTCGATCTTCTCGGTGCCGCCGCCGATCAGGCCCCGCCCGAACAGCAGGAACAGCACGACGATGATGGCGAGCAGCAGCACGACCGCCAGGATCGTTCCGCCGCCTCCGCCGCCGCCGTCGGTGGTGACGATCGTTTCTCTCTCGCGCTCGGCCATGCCTGTCACTCCTCGATTCGTTGCGGAACCCCAACGCTGCGGCGGCTCGGCTGTTCCCGCCGCCGCCATGCTTGCGATGCCGCTTCGGCTCGCCCATGAAGCGCTGGAAGGAGCCCCGCGCCATGACTCGGATCGGCATCTTGGGAGCGTCGGGGCGGATGGGCCGGGCGATCGCCGCGGTGCTCCAGGACAGTCCCGACGCCCGCCTCGCCGGTCGGCTCGGCCGCGGCGAGGATCCCCATGCCCTGGCCGGCGCCTGCGAGGTTCTGGTCGATTTCTCGGCGCCGGAAGCGCTCGAGGCCCATCTCGCCGCCGCGGTCGCTGCCGGAACGCCGATCCTGGTCGGCACGACGGGCCTCGCATCCAGGCATCACGACTCGATCGACCGGGCCGCGCGCAAGGTGGCGGTGCTTCAGGCGGCGAACACCTCGCTCGGCGTCAACCTGCTCGCCTTCCTCGTCCGCGAGGCGGCGGCTCGGCTCGGCGAGGACTGGGACATCGAGATCGCCGAGATGCACCATCGCGAGAAGGTCGACGCCCCGTCGGGCACGGCATTGCTGCTCGGCGCGGCCGCGGCCGGCGGTCGCGGAGTCGATCTCGACGAGGCCGGCGAGCGCGGCCGCGACGGGATGACCGGGCCGCGCGGCGCCGGCCGGATCGGCTTCGCCTCGCTTCGCGGCGGCACCGTCGCTGGGGACCATCAGGTGATCTTCGCCGGCGAGGGCGAACGGCTCGAGCTCGGCCATCGCGCCGAGAGCCGCGAAATCTTCGCCCGCGGGGCCGTCAAAGCGGCGCTGTGGCTGGCGGGCCGCGGCGCCGGCCGCTACGCGATGAAGGACGTGCTGGGTCTGGGATGAACAAGGCCGAGGTCGCCTCGTTCTTCCAGCGCCTGGCGGAACGGATTCCCGAGCCCAGGACCGAGCTCGAATCGGTCAACGACTACACCCTGCTGGTCGCGGTCGTGCTGTCGGCGCAGGCGACCGACGCCGGCGTCAACCTCGCGACCCGCGCTCTGTTCAGGGAGGTGCGCACGCCGGAGCAGATGCTCGCGCTCGGCGAGGAGCGGCTCAAGGACCATATCAAGACGATCGGCCTGTTCAACACCAAGGCCAGGAACGTCATCGCCCTGTCGAGGGCGCTGGTCGAGCATCATGGCGGCCGGGTGCCCGCGAACCGCGATGCGCTCGAGGCGCTGCCCGGCGTCGGGCGCAAGACCGCCAACGTGGTGATGAACTGCGCCTTCGGCGCCGAGACGTTCGCCGTCGACACCCATGTCTTCCGAGTCGCCAACCGAACCGGCCTCGCTCCCGGCAAGACCGTGCTCGAGGTCGAGACGAAGCTCGACCGGCTGACTCCGGCGCCGTTCCGGCGCCATGCCCATCACTGGCTGATCCTTCACGGGCGCTACGTCTGCAAGGCGCGGCGGCCCGAATGCTGGCGCTGCGTCGTCAGGGACCTGTGCCGCTACCGGCCGAAGACGCCGGCGCCCGGAAGCGTCGAGGAAAAGCGCGCGGCGCCCTCCCGCGGGGCTCCGGGCAAGGCCGGGGCCGCGGCCGGCGGCGGCCCGGGATTATAGGTCTGGCACCCTTGCCGGCCCTTTGCTAAGCGCCCATTTCCTGACGCGAGGCCAGGCACCCGTAGCTCAGCTGGATAGAGCGCTGCCCTCCGAAGGCAGAGGCCACAGGTTCGAATCCTGTCGGGTGCGCCACCCCTTACCGCAGATTTCCGCGAGGGGCGCTTGCGCCGGTCGCTCGCCGGGACGCTCCCTAGCCTGGAAAGGCGGTGCGCTTGCGGGTCGCCGCCACGGCGTCGCCGAGCGTCGGCCTGCGCTCGCCCGGGGCGCGCGGGAGGGCGGCGGCCTCGCGCCGGTAGGCGGCAAGCAGCTGGGGCCGAAGCTCGGGGGTCAGCGGCAAGGCGACGATCGGCCCGTAGGAGAGCGCCGACACGAGCGGATCGCGGCGCGGATCGTCGGGCCGGGGCGCGAAGGCCGGCGCCGCGCGTGCCGCCGGCAGAAGCGCCCGGAGGTGGTCCGCGGACGCGACGAAAAGGACCTCGGCGTCGGGCAGGCTGCCGAGGCAGGGCAGGCCCCAGAGCGTCAGCCGCTCCTCCTTGATCTCGCGCCAGTAGGGAACGACGCCATGGTGGAGGCGCATCAGAAGCACCTCCCTGTCCCCGCGGGTGAATCGCTCCGCGATGGGGCGGCAGGGCGGCGCCAGGGAGGCGGAGTCCGCCGCGGCGAAGCCGGCGTCGAGCAGCTTGAGGTGGAGATAGCGGTCCTCGTTCCAGTCGTCGGCGGCGAGCACGAGGGTCGTTCCGGGCGTGGCGGAGAGGACGAGCCGGTCGAGCATGGCCAGGTCGTGCCGCGGCGCCTGCTGCCATGTGCGCCAGAGCGGGATCGCCCAGACCCGGCCGGTGAGGACGCGCGGCCCGTCGCGCAGCCGAAGGCCCGACATCGGACCGAGCAGAGCGACGATCGCGACCGCGGCGACAGCGGGCCGCAGCCAGCGCCGCGCCGCGGTCTCCCGCCCGTCATAGACGAGCTTGAGACCGATCGCGGCAAGGGTCACGAGGAAGGGGGTCAGGGCAAGGAGCTGGCGGATCTCCCAGATCCGGTCGGCGAGGATCGCCAGGAGCAGCGCCGGGCCGCACAGCAGCCGGACCAGGGCCAGCGCATCCTTCCGCCGCACGAGCGCCGCAAGGCCGAAGCCGGCCATGACGAGCCCCGGAAAACCGAGGAAGTAGAGGACCATGATCCACGTCCCGTCGCCGGTCGTCGGCCGGTTCCAGATCTGGACGACGGCGGCGCCGACGTTGAGGACGTCGAAGATCGAGGCGTTGAAGTAAGCGAGCGGTCCGAGCAGCGAAGCCGCGGCCGACGCCCCGACCGCCGCGAGCGCGGCCGCCGCCTTCCGGGCCGTTCCGAAGCGCTCGAAGAGGATGACGGGGACGCAGGCGCAGGCCAGGATCGTGTCCGTCCGAGTCAGCACGGCCAGGCCGAGCAGCAGCCCGGCGCCGACGAAGCTGAGCGGATGGCGGCCGTAGAGCAGGCACAGGCCGATCGCCGCGAGCCCCGCGGAGAGGACGTTGTCGTTGTAGATGAACGCGCTCTCGACGATTCCCGGCATCAGCAGCAGCGGCGGCAGGACGAACCACCAGCCTGCGCTCGACCAGCGGCGGGCAAGCAGGACGCTCCCGGTGACGAGGGCGGCGAAGCCGATCCACATCGTCAGTCGAAGCGCGAGATCGCTGTCGAGCTGGAGCGGACCGACGAAGGCGGCGACGGCGAGCACCGCCCCGAGCTTGGTCAAGGCATAATATTCCGCGTTGAGCGGCTGGAGGCTGTCGAAGGCCGGCAAGGTCCCCTGCGCGACGTGAATTCCGAGCGCGGCCAGGGCGGCGGTGAAGCCCTCGAGATGAGCCGGGGTCAGCGCGGGCAGCAGCAGATAGGCGGCGAGCGCCGCGGCGACCGAGGCCGCAGCCCAGGCCAGGGCCCCTGGCGAAAGGCGCGCTCGGAAGGCTCCGCCTCCGGCAGCCGCGCCCGTCTCGTTAACGATGTCCAAGCCCGCTCCCTCCGTCGTCCGCCGCAACCTGAACGAGCAGGGTTAATATCCTGTTGAGGACCGGGCCGTTCCGCCGGCAAAGGAGACGCGCAGGCACGGCGCGCCGAAGGCGAGCGCGGCCGCGACGCCGATGTCCGAATCCTCGAAGGCGAGACAGTCGCGCGCTTCGACTCCGAGGCGCTGGGCGGCGAGGCGGTAGGCGTCCGGGAAAGGCTTGTGGCGCTCGACGTCGCTCCCCGTCACCAGCAGGTCGAACAGGTCCTCGAGGCGATGGTGGCGGAGCACGGCCGCCGCATTGGCGGCCGAGGCGGTGGTGACCAGCGCGGTGCGCCACCCTGCCCTGCCGCCGCGGATCAGCGCCGCCAGCGCTTCGTTGACGAAGCTGTGCGCGAGCTTGGCCGGGTAGAGGCGCGCCTTGTGCGCGGCGACCTGCTCCGGCTCGGCCCCGGGAGCCTCGCGGAGCAAGGTTGGGAGGAAGTCGCGCCAGTTGCGCCCCTCGGCGACCTCGTCCCAGCGCTCGCGTCTCACCGTCACCCCCGCGGCGGCGAGCGCCTCGGCATAAGCGAGATAATTGGCGGTGCTCGTGTCGACCAGGGTCCCGTCGAGATCGACGAGCAGGGCCTTGGGGGCGCTCACGCGAACCTTTCCTTGTAGCGGCGCAGGAGCAGGCTCGTGCAGCCGAAGAAAGCGAGGCCCCGCTGCGGCGACTGGCGGATCTTGTAGGTGGTCAGGCGAAGATAGTTGACCAGCTCGTGGAAATAGACCTCGCGAAGCCCGTCCTCCCCGAAACGGGCCTCGATCTCGCTCTCGAGCGTGCCGTGAAGGTCGGCATAGGCCTGCGAGCGGGCGATCGGCAGGCGCAATTCGCTGCCGGTCCGGGCCAAGGTGACCGATCGGTTGAGCATTTCATAGCCAAGGTGAAGCGATTGCATCATCTTCCCCCAATCGATCAGCGGCGATTCGAAGATGTTCTCGGGGTTGGGATCGATGATGTAGAGCCCGTCGGGATGGTCGGGCGCGACGATCACATTCTCGACGGTGAGATCGCCGTGAATGGTCGCCGCCTCGCGCCGGCGAAGCTGGCTCGCCAGCCAGGCGCGGTCGGCGAAGCAGCGACGCCACTCGTCGAGGCCGAAGGAATCCCCGTTGATGCTGTATTCGTCGTCGCCGATCGATTGCCGGGCGAAGGCAGCGATCGCGCCGGCGTTGCGGACGATCTTCTCCTCGACATAGCGCTCGACCAGCGCCGCCGGCGCCGCGCCGAGCGCGGTGTCGCCGTGAAGGGTGTCGATCCGGTCGAGGATCCGGAGCAGCCGGGCCCGGTTCGCGGCCGCGCCGGAGCTGTGGATCGAATCCTGAAAGTCGCTGGCGCCGTCGACCAGCGGCATGTCGTAGCTATAGGCTCCGGCCGACTTGCGCCCGCCGATCACCTCGATCAGCGGCAGCGGCCGCGCCGAGTGGCGGCGGAGCCACTGTGCCTGGACCTCGAGCTTCGCCGCCGCCCCCCCCATCGCGAACTTTCGGATGACGAAATGGCCGTCGGTCTCGACCAGCGCGGTGAGGGCGTCGGAACCGCCCTGGTAGAAGCGGTGGACGACGCAATCGTCGACCGCGCCCATGCCGAAGCCGCTGACGGCGCGGCGCGCGTCGCTGAACAGGGCGTCGAGGAAATCCTCGTAGCCGGCGCTGCCGGTGAAGCGCTCGCTGCGCGCGTCATGGGAGCTGCGGCCGCTTTTGCCGATGCGCAGCAGCGGAGTGGCCGCGCGCGCGACGGGCCGGCTTCGGGCCACCGGGTTGAGCAATAGGATCAGGAGGACGGGAGCGAGCACGAAGACGTAGAGCTGCAACCCGCCCGCGGCGGCGGCGGCGGGGCCGAGCCCGATCGTGAACGAGGCCAAGGGATGCTGGAGGACGGCCTGCAGGACCTCGCCGAAGCCGACCCCGGTCGCGCTCGAGAAGGTGGCGTAGGCGGCCGCGTAGAGGCCCCACATCCCCAGGGTCGCCACGGTGAAGCGCCAGCGCAGCAGCGTCCCGCCAGCGATCGTTTCCGCGGTCGACCAGGCGAAGTCGGCAATGGCGAGGCGGATGCGCGGGTTGAAGATGCCGGCCGCGCGCCAGACCAGCCGGCGCAGGGCCGCCGACCGAAGCAGCGCGATCGCGCCCGCGCCGATCGTAATCGCGGTCGCGGCGAACAGGGCGGCGGTGCTGAAGGCGAAGGCGGGATCGGCCGCACCGCGCCAGGTGGCGGCGATGAACAGAGCGAGGATGAGGAGGTCGGCGACGCGCTCGGCGACGATCGTCGCCATCACCTCGGCGAGGCGGGTCTGGCGCAGCCGGCTGGCGACGACTCCGCGAAGCACCTCGCCGACCCGGAACGGGACCAGAGCGTTGATCGCATAGCCGATGCCGAGGCCGATCAAGAGGCCGGTGCGGTCGCTCTGGGCCTGCTTCTTCGGGAAGAGGAAGCCCCAGCGGACCGCCCGAGCGACATGCGCCGCCAGCAGGAGCAGCACCGACGCGATCAGGAGCACGGGATGCTCGACGCTCATTGGCCGGTCCAGAGCCGAAGCGTTTCCGGCGCCGCGAGCAGCCGCGCCAGCTCCTCGGGCGTGCCGAAGGAGACATGGCGGCGCAGGTCGTGCTTGACGACCCGCCCGCCCGAGGCGAGCAGCTCGCGGTAGACGCCGCTGACGAACTGCTCGTCATAGGGGCAGTCGAGCCGGTAGCGCGAATAGGCGTCGAGGAAGGTGCGCGGCGAGGAGAAGAGGTAGCAGCCGGCGATGGCGAAGGGGCTGACGACGCGTTTCTCGGCGGTGCCCACCACCGCTCCCGCGGAATCGAGCTCGGCGTAGGAATAAGCCGCGTCGGTCGAGGCGAAGCACAGCAGGGCGGCGTCGGTGCCGCGCCCGAGGCCCTCGACCGGGTCCCCCTCGCCGCAGGCAAAGGCGTGGTCGCTGTCGCACACGGCGACGGGGCCGCCGCCCTCGAGCGCCCGCAGGCCGATCGCCGCGGTCTCGGCGGCGCCGCTGGTGACGTCGGCCAGGGCGACGATCCTGGCGTCGGGATAGTGAAGGCGCACCACCTCGTCGATGGCGAAGCGGCGGACATGCTCGGCCAGCACGACGAACACCATCTCCCCGGGCGGGGCGATGCGGCGAACGCTCTCGGCCGCCCACCAGAAGAAGGGCCTGCCGGACAGCTCGATCAGAGGCTTGGGGGTTTCGACGCCCTGCCGGGAAAAGCGCGAGCCCCGCCCCGCCATCGGCATCACCAGCGCGAGACCGTCCCGACGCGAGGGGTCGCGCACGACGTCCGTTTCGCGGCAGCTCTGCGGGTCGTAGGGCACGACCGCTTCTTGAACGAACATCCTTAGCGCAAGGTAAATGCGGGCCCCTCGAGCGCTCAGATCGTCCGCTCGCCGCCCTCGAACCGCGCAAGAACGTCGAAGACGTAGGACTCGCGCTTCGCCGCGCGATAGTCCCGGCGGCGGAAAGCCCGGCGGGCGAGCCCGTAGCGGGCGGCCGCCCCGAGCGTCTTGAGCGCCTGCGACGCCATCCTTACGTTGGAGACCTGATCCTCCTCCCGCCACGAGATCGGAAAGAAGGTCACGGCGTTGCCGCGATCGTACATGTCGAGCAGAAGATAGGGGTTGAAGTGGAGATCGTCGGGCAGCCGAAGGATCGCCCGATCGGCAAAGGCGCGGCGGGCGAGGAGGTTGAGCCCCGATCCCATGTCGGCGACCCAGCGGCCCGCCGCGGCGGAGAAGACAAGGTTGAAGGCGCGGTTGCCGAAGATCCGGAAGGCCGAATAATTGGTCAGCCTGGAACCCCTGGTGAAGCGCGCCCCCATGCAGGCGTCGAAACGGCGATGGGTCCCGTCCGCCAGCACCGGGAGGATGTCGCCAAGGTCCCCCTGGTCGTCGCCGTGGAGGGTGACGACATGGCTGAAGCCCTGTGCCTCGGCATAAGCATAGGCCGCCTTGTGCGAGCCGCCGAGGTTGTAATTCTCGCGGTTGCGAGCGACTGTGACCCGCGGCGCCTTCGCCGCCGGGGCCGAGGCGATCGCCGCGTCCGCAGTCCCGTCCCGGCTGCCATTGTCGAGGACGAGCACCTCCTCGACATGCCTTGCGACCTCGCCGCGGACCTGGCCGAGCACCCGGCCGATCTGCGCGGCGCAATTGTAGCAGGGGACGAAGACCAGGATCCTGTCGGTCACGCCGGCCCTGCCCCGCACAGCCGGCGCCGTGCGTCGGCGTAGACCGACGCGATGCCGGCGCCGATCTCGGTCGCCGGATTCCAGCCGAACCGCGCCCGGGTCTTGGCCGGGTCGCCGATCGCATTCTTGTAGACCTCCTCGACGATCCGCTCGCGCGACAGCGGATGCGCCGAGCCGAACAAAGCCGGATAGGCCTCCCAATAGAGGCTCGGATCGCGGAACACGGGCTCGATCGACTTGCCGCTCGCGGCGAGGAAGTGGCCGTACAGCTCCGGGACGCTGTGCCCCTGACCGGAGCAGACGTTGTAGCGCTCGGCGCGGAACTCGCCCTCCGCCTCGATCATCCGGGTCAGCAGGTCGACGACGTCGTCGCTGTGGACGTAGTCGCGCCGCGCGCTGCTGTCGTTGAACAGGGTCGGCGCGCGGTCCATGACCAGCTCGCGAGCGACGTAGCTGGTGAAGGGCGGGCTGGTGCGGGTCACGTCCTGGTGCGGGCCGTAGACGTTGAAGAAGCGGCAAATGACGATGTCCAGGCCGTAATTCCGAGCGAACGCGTCGCACACGCTCTCCGCCGCCGCCTTGGACGAGGCGTAGACGAGATCGGGGGCGATCGGATCGCTCTCGGCGAATCGCTCGCTCTTCGTCTTCTCGTAGACGGCCGAGGTCGAGGAAAAGACGATCCGCCTGACGTCGGCGCGGCGGGCGGCCTCGAGCACGTTGGCGACCGCCGCGGTGTTGACGTCATAGGCTTCGGCGGGCGCCTCCTGGCACACCGGCAGGGCCGCGATCCCGGCGAGGTGGAACAGCGTGTCGACTCCCTCGAACAGAGCGACGAGATCGCCGTCCCTGACATCCTTGCACACGAAGCGGCCGAAGGGCGAGCCTTCCAGAAGCAGGTTGTCGAGATGGCCGAAGCGCATGTTGTCGAGCAGCACGACCTCGTCGCCGCGCCGGTGGAGATGCTTGCCGAGCTGAGAGCCGACGAAGCCGGCGCCGCCGGTGATGAGGACCTTCATGCCCGCGCCTCCCGCCTTCCTTCGGGTGGGGGGGCGGTGAGGCGCGCCAGGACGAAGAAGTTCATCGGGAAGGTCACCGGGAGGATGACGAGCTTGGCGAGGAGCGGCGCGAGCTGGCTCGCGGCGAGCAGGGCGACCGCGGCCGAGGCGGCGCTCACCGCCGCCGCCTGATAGGCGAGATAGGCGGCGAACAGCCCGAACAGGAAGCGGCCGCGATAGGCGAAGATTCGCCGCGCCGAGGCGAAATAGACGAAGGTCACCGCCGCCGCCCCGGACGCCAGATTGGCCGCCCCCGGCGAGGCGCCGCCGGCGAGCAGCAGGATGAAGAGCAGGAAATCGATCGCCAGGCCGGTCCCCGAGGCGAGCGCGAACAGAGCGAGCCGGACGAGACGGCCGCGCGCGGCCGGGCGCGCGCCCGCGGCGGCGCCGTCGCTGTCGGTCCTGGCCGGGACGAAGAGGCTCATCCGCCGGAGCCTAGGGGCCGGGTCGTTAAGAATTCATTAGCCACGAGTCCGGCGCGCTGACGGACGGACGAGCGCGCGGACGGGCGGACGAGCGGGCGGCGGGGCTCAGCCCTCGCCCCGGATGAATGCCTCCAGCGCCTCATAGGCGCGGTCGTCGGGCATCTGCCTCGGCGGATGCTTGCAGAAGGAGGCGGCCGCCGGGTGGATCGGGCCGCCGAGGCCGCGGTCCCTGGCCAGCTTGGCGCAGCGGATCAGGTCGATCGCCACCCCGGCCGAATTGGGGCTGTCCTCGACCGACAGGCGAAGCTCGAGGTTCATCGGAACGCCGCCGAATAGCCGCCCCTCCATCCTCAGGAAGCAGATCTTGTTGTCGTTCTGCCAGGCGACATAGTCGGACGGGCCGATATGGATGTTCTCCGCGTCGAGCCGCTCGCCGGCGACCGACTGGACCGCCTCGGTCTTCGAGATCTTCTTCGATTCGAGCCGGGCCCGGTTGAGCATGTTGAGGAAGTCGGTGTTGCCGCCGGTATTGAGCTGATAGGTCCGGTCGAGCGCGACCCCGCGCTTGCGGAACAGGTCGGTGAGCACGCGGTGGACGATGGTCGCGCCCAATTGCGCCTTGATGTCGTCGCCGATCAGGGGAATGCCGGCCTCGGTGAAGCGCCGGGCCCAGCCCTCGTCGCTGGCGATGAAGACCGGGATGTTGTTGACGAAGGCGACCCCGGCCTCGAGCGCGCATTCGGCGTAGAATTCGGTCGCCCGCTGCGACCCCACCGGAAGGTAGTTGACCATGACGTCGGCGCGGGTCTCGCGAAGCACCCGGACGACGTCCGCCTTGTCGGGCTCGGGGGAGTCGCTGAGCAGGAAGGTGCGCTCGGCCGGCATCCCGGCCATATGCTCCGAACAGCCGTCGAGCACCGGCCCCATGCGCACCGCGACCCCCGAGGCCGGGACGTGGCCGCAAAAGGTCATCGTGCAATTGGGCCTGGCGAAGACCGCCTCGGCGACGTCGCGGCCGACCTTGCGCCGGTCGACGTCCCAGGCGGCGACGACCTTGATGTCCTTCGGCCGGTAGCCGCCCAGGTCCCAGTGGAGCAGTCCGATCTGCTCGTTGGCGCCGCCATTCTGGTAATAAGCGATGCCCTGGACCAGCGAGCTGGCGCAATTGCCGACGCCGACGATGGCGAGGTTGATGTCAGGGCTCTTCGGGTCGTGCAGGCTCATGCGACTTTCTTCTTCCGTTCTGGCTGTGCCGACCCCTCTAGCATAAGTCGGCGGAAATCCGCGAATGGCATCGCCCCGCCCGCCGTTTCCCGCCCGCCCGCCACTCCGCCGCCTTCCCGGCAGGCCGGACCTTGAACCGGAATCTTCCTTCGCCCTGGAGGAGGGAGGGAAAGGAAGATGGACCCCGGATCAAGTCCGGGGGTGACGGGGGGTTGGTCCGGGGTGACGGGGGGTGGTCCGGGGCTGGCGGGCGTGGCCTGGTCCGGGGTGGCGGGGGGAAGGCGGCGGGCGATGGGAGGGGTTGCAGACCCGTGCTCGTCATGCCGGACTTGATCCGGCATCCACCTTCTTCGCCGGTCAGCCGAGCGCCCGGCGGCGCAGGTCGGCGAGGCAGCGGGCGGCGGTCCGGCCGTCCCAATATTCGGGGCGGAGCGGCGCCGGGCGGCGGCCGTTCAGGGCCTGATCGAGAAGGGCGCCGACGGTCTCGGCGGTGGCCAGGCGGTTGGTGCCCTGGCTGACCGTGATCGGCCGCTCGGTCGACTCGCGCAGGGTGAAGCAGGGGATTCCGAGATAGGTCGTCTCCTCCTGGATCCCGCCCGAATCGGTGACGACGGCGCGCGCCCCGGCGACCAGGCTCATGAAGCGCACATAGGGCATCGGCTCGACCAGCCGGACTCCGGCCGCGGCGAGGTGCGAATCGAGGCCGGCCTCGCGCAGCCTCGCCGAGGTGCGCGGGTGGACCGGGAAGAGGACGGGGAGCCGGGCCTGGAGGCCGGCGAGGCAGTCGGCGAGGGCCGCGAGCCGGGCCGGCTCGTCGACATTGGCCGGGCGGTGGAGGGTGACGACGCAATAGCCGCGGCCGTTGAAGCCGTGCCGCTCCGGCTCGCCCGCGGCGACGATAGCCGGCCGCGACATCTCGAAGCTGTCGAGCATGATGTTGCCGACCCGCGTGATCCGCTCGGCCGGAACCCCCTCGGCGAGAAGGTTCGAATCGGCGTCGGGCGAGGGCGTCCACAGGATGTCGGCGACCGCGTCGGTGGCGATCCGGTTGATCTCCTCGGGCATCGTCCGGTCGCGCGAGCGAAGCCCGGCCTCGAGGTGGACGGTCGGTATGCCGAGCTTCACCCCGGTGAGCGCGCAGGCGAGGGTCGAGTTGACGTCGCCGACCACGACCAGCCAGTCGGGGCGGTGGGCCCTCGCGACCTCGCCATAGGCGATCATCACCCGACCGGTCTGCTCGGCGTGGGAGCCCGAGCCGATGCCGAGATGGAAATCGGGCTCGGGCAGGCGCAGGTCGGCGAGGATGTCGGCCGACATGTTGGAATCGTAATGCTGGCCGGTATGGACCAGCACCGGAGCGAAATCGCCGGCTTCGGCGAGCGCGTGCCAGAGCGGCGCCACCTTCATGAAATTGGGCCGCGCCGCGGCGACCAGATGGACGTTCTGCCTGGGCAAGCTCGGCTCCGCTGCTGGGACGGGCCGTCCCTAGCGCGGCGCTGGTTAAGGCCCCCTCAACGGCGGGCGCCCGCGGGGGCCGCCCGCCATTCCGGCACGCGCCCCCGTCGGTCCGGCGCACGCTTTTCCTCATTCCAGCCTAGGCCGCAATGGCAGCATTTATTCTTCCGCGCCGGGACGAATACTTTTCGGTGCCGTGCGATATTTATAAAATTAGTGTTTGCAATTCATGCTCGTTAGGCGCCTGCTCTCGCCCGGGAACGACTCGGGGGAGGAAAGATGGGGCGGCTGGAGAAGGGCCTGCTCGCCGTCGCCATGATCGGCATCGCCGCGGCGGCGGTGGCGGCCGAGACGATCACCTACAGCTACGACTCGCGCGGCCGGCTGATCAAGGTCGTCCGAACCGGCAGCGTCAACCACAACGTCGCCGCCGCTTACGCCTATGACAAGGCGGACAACCGCTCGAACAAGACGGTGACGGGCGCGCCCAAGTGACGGCCCCGGCCGGCCCGGGACCGAGCGTCCGGCGGGCCGCGGCCTGGGCGGCCCTGCTTCCGGCGGCTCTCGTCCTCGCCGGGCCGGCGGCGGCCCAGAACGTCTCCGACATCCCGCCCCCGCTTCGCCACCAGGTCGACGAGAACGGGGTCGACGTCGCCCGCGGCGAGCACCTTCTCAACGTCGCCGACCTCGGCATCGGCCCGCCCGGCCAGAGCGGCCTCGCTTATGTCCGCCAGCTCAGGCGCACCGGCGGCGGCCATCCCTACGACCTGGGCCTGTTCCTCGCCGCCGGCCGCTGGACCGCCTCGGTCGGCCTCGCCGCCTACGCCTTCACCAAATCGGGGACCCTGTTCGCGTCGAGCGACGGCAGCGGGGCGACCCTGGTCCAGAACGGCGCCGCCTACAGCCTGACCACGCCCGACGGCGCGGTCGTCGTCTACGACTTCGTCCAGGAGGCCAGCGACGACGTCAACCGGGTCGCCCGGGCGACCAGCATCACCTATCCGACCGGCGAGCAGACCTTCCTCGCCTGGGTGACCGCTCAATGGTGCAGCACCGGCGAGACCGACTGCGCCGGCGGCGAATGGGTGACCGCGGTCCGACTGCAGTCGGTGCGAAGCTCGCTTCGCTACCAGCTCCACTTCACCTATGCCCGCGGAAGCGCGTTCAACCCCGCCCACGGCGCCGACTGGCGAAGGCTGGTCCGGATCACCGCGATCAACACGCTCGTCGACCATTGCGACCCGTTCGCCGGCTCGTGCACGGTCACCCAGGCCTGGCCCACCGCCACCTATTCCGGCTCCACCGTCACCGATCCGGAGGGGCGGACCAGCAGCTATGCCTCGGACTCGACCTCGTTCCGGATCCGGCGCCCGGGAAGCGCGAGCGACGACGTCCGCTACAATTACGGCGCCGACGGGCGAATCGCCTCGGTGGTCCGCGACGGCCTGACCTGGACCTATGCCTATTCCGTGAGCGGCAATGCCGCGACGATGGTCGTCACCGATCCCGGCGGCCATTCCCGGACCATCGTCTCCGACCTCGCCGTCGGCCTTCCGACCTCGGTCACCGACGCGATGAACCGGACCACTTCCTACGCCTACGATCCCGCCGGGCGGCTGATCCGGGCGACCGCGCCCGAAGGCAATCAGGTCGAATATGACTATGACCAGCGCGGCAATATCGTCCTCGCCGAGGCGGTCGCCAGGCCCGGATCGGGCACTCCCGCGGTCACCGCCAGAGCGTCCTACCCTGCCGCCTGCGCCAATCCGCGCACCTGCAACCGGCCGACGAGCACCACCGACGCCAACGGCCACGTCACCGACTACAGCTACGATCCGACCCATGGCGGAATCGTCACCATCACCGCTCCGGCGCCGGCGGCCGGACCGGTCCGCCCGCAAACCCGTTACGCTTATGCCAGCCTCGCCACCCCGGCCGGGGCCAACGTCCACCGGCTGACCCGGATCTCGGCCTGCGCGACCCTGGCGAGCTGCGACGGCGGCGCCGACGAGGTCGAGACGGTCATCGCCTACAATCACGGCAACCTGCTGGTCAGCGACGTCACCCGCCGCGACGGCGCCGGGACGCTCGTCGCCGTCGACCGCTTCGGCTACGATTCGGTCGGCAACCGCCTCACCGTCGACGGCCCGCTCGCCGGCACGGCCGACACCGTCCGCACCCGCTACAACCTCGCCGGCGAGGTGACCGGAACCGTCTCGCCCGACCCGGACGGCGCCGGGGCGCTCGAGCCGAGGGCCCAGCGCATCACCCGCTCGCCGGCGACCGGCCTCGTCACCCGGGTCGAGACCGGCACCGTCGCCGGCCAGTCGGAGACCGACTGGGCGGGCTTCGCGCCGCTCGAGCGGGTCGACATCGCCTACGATTCCCACGGCCGGCCGGTCCAGCGGAGCCTGGCCGGGTCCGACGGGGCGGTCCAGGCGCTGACCCGCACCGGCTACGATATGGAAGGCCGGCTCTGGTGCGTCGCCGTCCGGATGAACCCGGCCCGCTTCGCCGCTCCGCTCGCCGATGCCTGCGCGCCCGACACGGCCGGCGGCTTCGGCCCCGACCGGATCAGCCGGACCGGCTACGATGCGGTCCACCGCCCGGTCCGGTTCGAGGCCGGAATCGGCACCGCCGACGCCGCGACCGAGGTCGAGACCGCCTACACCGCGAACGGCCGCATCCTCCACGCCACCGACGGCCAGGGCAACCGCACCACCTACGAATATGACGGCCACGACCGGCTCGTTCGAACCCGCTTCCCGGTGACGGCGGTGGGCGCCGGAGCGAGCTCGGCGAGCGACGACGAGATCCTGACCCTCGACGATGCCGGCAACGTCCTGGCCCGGACCCTGAGGGACGGGACCAGCATCGCCTTCAGCTACGACGCCCTCGGCCGGCTTTCCACCAAGGACCCGCCCGGCGCCGGCGAGCCGACCGTGACCTACGGCTACGACAATCTCGGCCGGATGATCTCGGCCTCAAGCTCGGCCCAGGCGCTCGCCTTCGCCTATGACGCGCTCGGCCGCAACGTCTCCCAGTCGGGGCCGCTCGGAGCGACCGAGTTCCTCTACGACCTCGCCGGCCGGCGCACCCGGCTCGATTATCCGGGCGTCGGGCTGGCCGTCCATTACGACTATCTCGCCACCGGCGAGGTGACCCGGATCCGCGAGAACGGCGCCACCTCCGGGATCGGAGTCCTGGCGACCTTCGGCTACGACCAGCTCGGCCGCCGCTCCAGCCTGACCCGGGGCAACGGAACGGTCACCGCCTACGGCTACGACTCCGTCTCGAGGCTCGCCTCCCTGGTCCAGGCGCTGCCCGGCACCGGCCACGATCTGACCCTCGCCTTCACCTACAATCCCGCCGGCCAGATCGCGGCGCAGACCCGCTCCAACGATTTGTTCAGCTACACCGCCCACGCCAACCAGAACGTCGGCGAGAGCCGCGACGGGCTCAACCGGCTGACCGCGATCGGCGGCGCCGCCCTCGGCTACGACGTTCGCCACAACATCGCCCTGGTCCCCGCCGCCGCCTCGGGCACGGGCAGCGCCGCCACCTACCTCTACAATAGCGAGAATCTGCTGGTAAGCGGCGGCGGCATCGCGCTCGCCTACGACCCGCTGATGCGCCTCTATCAGGTCGGGGCCACGCGCTGGGCCTATGACGGCACCACGCTCATCGCCGAATATGGCAGCACGGGGACCCTGCTTCGCCGCTTCGTCCACGGGCCCGGAATCGACGAGCCCCTGGTCTGGTACGAGGGGCCGGGGCTCGCCGTCCGCCGCTTCCTCCACGCCGACGAGCGCGGCTCGATCGTCGCGATCAGCGACTCCGCCGGGACGGTGATCGGCACCAACCGCTACGACGAATATGGCGTGCCCCAGGGCGCCGTCGCCGGCCGCTTCCATTATACCGGCCAGCCCTGGATCGCCTCGCTCGGCCTCTATTACTACCGCGCGAGATTCTACCATCCGAACCTCGGAAGGTTCATGCAGCCGGATCCGATCGGCTATGAGTCGGGCATGAACCTGTACGCCTATGTCGGCGGCGATCCGGTCAATGCGACCGATCCGACGGGAACGACCTTCTCGTTCGATTGCACCGGCACGAGGTTGGTTTGTTCGGGCCAGAATGGCGGCCTCTGTTTGACCTGCGCAGGAATGGGCGGGCTCGGCTATAGAAACGGCAACGTGCGGGCGAGAGAATCCGGCTTAGGGGTCTATAAGATTTCTGACTTCGAAAATGCTTCTAAAGATGTGGCTAATCGGTTTGAGACCAGAGGAAATTTTGATTGGGCTTCGAACGGGGGAATCGGTCACAATAATCCTCCCGAAGGTGTGGGGATGAGATTGCTTAGAACGTTCTTAAGGCGTGTCGGTATGTTACTCACACTAGGAGGCGATACTTGTCCATCCTGCAACGCTTCGGTGACATCTGAATTTCCGACTGACGCAGGTCAGCTTGGTCACATATTTAGATCCGCGCCCGGCCACTATCCGGTGGACACCCAAGCGGCGAGGGCCGAGATCCTGAGAGCGTTAAACGCGGAGAGCTTTATCGGCGTGAACAGGTTTGGGAATAATGTATTTGGCAGAATTAACGAAAATGGATCGCAGACTTGGGTCATTACGCGTGACGGTGTTATCCAAAATGCAGGAATAAACACGACACCAGTCGATCTTAATACGAGGCTTGGACGATGAGTAATATAGGAAATAGTGGAAGCCTTTCAGCTACAAAAGCATTTGACGTAATGCGTATATTCTTGGAGTCTTATTGGGAACGCGGAGGGAGATCATCCACCGACCTAGCGCTTCTGCTCAGTTCGTTAGAGCGCGAAAGCGAAGATGACTCGCCGCTGGACGCCGCTCAATGGAGTGATTGGCTGGCTGCCTGGCAACAAGTCAAAGCGCGCTGAAAGTGATAAGCAGTGCCGCGAGAACGGCGCCACGGCCGGGATCGGAGTCCTGGCGACCTTCGGCTACGACCAGCTCGGCCGCCGCTCCAGCCTGACCCGGGGCAACGGGACGGTCACCGCCTATGGCTACGACTCCGTCTCGAGGCTCGCCTCCCTGGTCCAGGCGCTGCCCGGCACCGGCCATGACCTGACCCTGGCCTTCACCTACAATCCCGCCGGCCAGATCGCGGCGCAGACCCGCTCCAACGATTTGTTCAGCTACACCGCCCACGCCAACCGGAACGTCGGCGAGAGCCGCGACGGGCTCAACCGGCTGACCGCGATCGGCGGCGCCGCCCTCGGCTACGACCTGCGCCACAACATCGCCCTGGTCCCCGCCGCCGCCTCGGGCACGGGCAGCGCCGCCACCTACCTCTACAATAGCGAGAATCTGCTGGTGGGGGGCGGCGGCATCGCGCTCGCCTACGACCCGCTGATGCGCCTCTATCAGGTCGGGGCCACGCGCTGGGCCTATGACGGCACCACGCTTATCGCCGAATATGGCAGCACGGGGACCCTGCTTCGCCGCTTCGTCCACGGGCCCGGAATCGACGAGCCCCTGGTCTGGTACGAGGGGCCGGGGCTCACCGTCCGCCGCTTCCTCCACGCCGACGAGCGCGGCTCGATCGTCGCGATCAGCGATTCCGCGGGCACCGTGATCGGCACCAACCGCTACGACGAATATGGCGTGCCCCAGGGCGTCGTCGCCGGCCGCTTCCATTATACCGGCCAGCCCTGGATCGCCTCGCTCGGCCTCTATTACTACCGCGCCCGGTTCTACCATCCCGGCCTGGGAAGGTTCATGCAGACCGATCCCATCGGCTATGGCTCGGGCATGAATATGTACGCCTATGTGCGCGGCGATCCGGTGAACCTTGCCGACCCGAGCGGACTTGATCCAAGCAGCATCCTGGTGACTGCCATGAGAATGATCCAGCAGATCCAAAGGGACTTTCAGCGATCGATGATCAGCAATGGCCTGAGGGTCAGCCTTGGCACCGTCGGTGATTTCCTCGGAGAGGAGCCGGGCGAAGAGATATTCGTCACCGCGACTCGGCGTCGCAACACGACGATACAGCCCGGGAACCCTGCGCGGATCTCAGGCTGTTATGGCCCGCCCCCGGGGCCTCCTGGTGTCACGTCTAGGGAACTCATTTCTCAGGCAAGAAACAATGCAAATGAAGTGAATGACAATAGTATTCTCGGGTTTGTTAACCCCTTTTGGTTCAGAAACCAAGTTCGGAATGGAGGAGTCTGGGACTACAAACAGTATGATTCAGGTTTCCAGGCATTTGGGAACTACAACTACGGATTTACTGGAGCTGCAGGCGGTTTCACTCTTCACACACTTCTTGTTCAGGCCGGTCGGGCGCAGGTGGCAGCTGGAACGTCGCGACCGGAATGGGGCGGCCCTGGTTCTGCTCCCTATGGCGATGATCCGGTTGATCACATGTGGATTCGCCTTGGATACTGGGATTACTACAGTGGGACATGTTAGTGTTCGTTTCTCGCCACTGCTGTTGTGGCTGCTGGTGTGTTTAGCCCTATCCGGCTGCTCTGACAGTTGCAGAAACCATGTAGTTGAAACCGCATATGGTCCCCGTGGCGAGCGTGTAGCGATTTTATTCAGTCGCTCGTGTGGGGCGACAACAGGCGAGTCGTCGCAGGTAAGCTTGTCGCGTGCCCATGAGAAATTAGTTGGGCCCGGCAACGTGTTTGTTGCTGACACCGGTCATGATCGCACAGCCGAAATGCCTTGGGGCGGCCCGCTGGTAAGACTGCGATGGGAGTCCGAGAATCATCTCGTTATCGAATATGATGCGCGTGCGCGCGTATTCCTTAGGAGGAGTAGTCTAGGCCAGGTACGCGTGAGCTTCAGGGAAATTTGAGCAATTGGCGGGTCGCTACGACTCCGTCTCGAGGCTCGCCTCCCTGGTCCAGGCGCTGCCCGGGACGACCCACGATCTGACCCTGGCCTTCACCTACAACCCGGCCGGCCAGATCGCGGCGCAGACCCGCTCCAACGATCTGTTCAGCTACACCGCCCACGCCAACCGGAACGTCGCCGAGAGCCGCGACGGGCTCAACCGGCTGACCGCGATCGGCGGCGCCGCGCTCGGCTACGATTTGCGCCACAACATCGCCCTGGTCCCCGCCGCCGCCTCGGGCACGGGAAGCGCCGCCACCTACCTCTACAATAGCGAGAACCTGCTCGTGGGCGGCGGCGGCATCGCGCTCGCCTACGACCCGCTGATGCGCCTCTATCAGGTCGGGGCCACGCGCTGGGCCTATGACGGCACCACCCTGATCGCCGAATATGGGAGCACAGGCGCGCTTCTTCGCCGCTTCGTCCACGGGCCCGGCATCGACGAGCCCCTGGTCTGGTACGAGGGGCCGGGGCTCACCGTGCGGCGCTTCCTCCACGCCGACGAGCGCGGCAGCGTCGTCGCGATCAGCGACTCCGCCGGGACGGTGATCGGCACCAACCGCTACGACGAATATGGCGTGCCCCAGGGCGCCGTCGCCGGCCGGTTCCACTATACCGGCCAGCCCTGGATCGCCTCGCTCGGCCTCTATTACTACCGCGCGAGATTCTACCATCCGAACCTCGGAAGGTTCATGCAGCCCGACCCGATCGGCTATGGCGGCGGCATGAACCTGTACGCCTATGTGCGCGGCGATCCGGTCAATGCGACCGATCCGAGCGGACTCGATCCCAGTGGAATGTCGACCGGTACTCGCATCCCCTATCCAAAGGATGTCGGGCCCGGAATTTGCCTGAGCTGCAGCGGCACGAGCACAGCCGGGACAAGCGGCCAAGGGTCGGTGCGAGAGAGAGTGGGTTCTCTCGACCTCTACAGAATCACCGAAAAGAATGTTGGAACTGGGTTGAGCGCCGTATCCTATGATTTGAGGCTCGGCGGGTTAGTGGATGCGGGACAAATCGGCGGTGCGGCAACACGTCTCGGGCAGCGATATTCTCCAACTCTGGTGGCGTTGCTGGCCGATGACGATGTGAGCGCGCAGATGGGTCAAGCTTGGTATAATTCTTTTGGAGATGGGGCCACTGGGGACAAGAACGAGTGGGGATTCTGGATATCACAGGTCGGAAACGATTTCGTGCCTCACGGCTTGATCCCAGGCATTGGCCCTCTCATTCCTCGATCTCAGATCCAGCGCGGATGGGTCGCGGGCGCCACAATCTTTTTTCATATCCACCCGTTCCGCGCCGGCGAGACGGCCGTAGTCGAGTCGATCGATATCTCGCGTGGCGACATGGGTGTGGCACGGGACTTCAATGCCCATGTCATTGCTATGGCTCGTTCCCCCCATTTTCCGAGTAGCTTCGTGTATATGGAGTTTAGCTGCAGATCGGGAGCATGTTGAGGTGCGGGCGCGGGAATTGCTGCCGATCATCACGCTTTTCATGTTGGTCGGCTGCCAAACCGATGGCAACGGGACAATGACCGCGAACGAGGCATCTGATATCGCGAACGCCTTGCTCTCCGAAGAGCTTCCTCAGGTGCCTCTGAATATGCTCCAAGTCCAAACGGAGGATTTGGGCGGGCGATGGCGCGTCACTTATGAAACTCCTGGGGGCTCGACAGGTGGACCGATCATTCTGGACGTCGACAAGAGGAGCGGCGTGGTGGCGGTAGTCGCCGGTGCCCAGTAGGCCCAGCGCATCACCCGCTCGCCGGCGACCGGCCTCGTCACCCGGATCGAGACCGGCACCGTCGCCGGCCAGTCGGAGACCGACTGGGCGGGCTTCGCGCCGCTCGAGCGGGTCGACATCGCCTACGATTCCCACCGGCGGCCGGTCCAGCGGAGCCTGGCCGGGTCCGACGGGGCGGTCCAGGCGCTGACCCGCACCGGCTACGATATGGAAGGCCGGCTCTGGTGCGTCGCCGTCCGGATGAACCCGGCCCGCTTCGCCGCTC
>Ga0196962_10000114_pt1 | contig 49691 bp, 41 predicted proteins | sample S3v_20metaG_FD_183186 | JGI IMG/M metagenome (GOLD analysis project Ga0196962, IMG submission 183186) | Soil microbial communities from Anza Borrego desert, Southern California, United States - S3+v_20 | ecosystem: Environmental > Terrestrial > Soil > Desert | place: USA: California | collected...
AGACGCCCAGTACTCTGCGCACCCACTCCAGGGCGAGGCCCGCGTTCTGGACCGCCGCCATCGAATACCAGAGCCCTGGTAAGGCAGCCCGGTACAGGTGGGTCCGACCTAGCGGGTCGGGTTCGGGCACCCTCTTCGGCGTCACGACCTGGCCGCCCGTGCCGATCGTGAGTTGCACGGGACCCGGGCGTAACAGCCCGGTGCCGACCATGGCGGCAGCGGTGTCGGCCGCTCCTGCCGCGACGGGCAGCCCCTCCCGTAACCCGAGTTCGCCCGCGGCCTCTCCCACCAACGTTCCGGCGACGCGGGCGGAGGGGACAAACGGGGCCAGGAGCTCCGTGCGGAGGCCGAGATCCTCGACCACCGCGTAGGACCAGTCGTCGGCGGGGAGATCGTAGAGCAGGGTGGCCGAGGCATCCGACGGTTCCGTTGCGGCCTCCCCCGTCATACGCATGCGCAGCCAATCTTTCGGCTGCAGCGCCCACCTGGCGGATGTATAGGCCTCGGGCTCATGATCCCGCAGCCACAGGAGGCTCGATCCTGCCATGCCCACCGCCGGCGGGTTTGCGAGCCGGCGGCCCAGATCCTCATCGAGCCGGCGGTAGGCTGCCAGCTCTGCACCGGATCTGGCATCGGCCCAGATGACGGCGGGCCGTAGGGGAATGCCAGGCTCGTCCACGAGGACGACGCCGTGCATCTGGCCAGAGAGCCCGATCGCCGTCACCTCCGCTCCACGCCGCCCGACGGCGGCGCCCGCCGCTTCCAGTACGCCCCCCCACCAGTCCTCCGGAGTAGACTCAGCCCACCCCGGACGCGGCGCGCTCACCGGGTAGGAGGCGGAACCCTCCCCGATAACGGCGCCGCCCTCGGCCATTAGCAGCGCTTTGACGGAACTCGTTCCCAGGTCGAGGCCGAGGAGCATCGGTGCGTCTTATCCCCGGTCTTGGGACGAACGGTTCTCCTTCATCAGAGCACACCTTGTTCTCGTCCCCTCGCGCGCAGGAAGGCGAGCCCGTCCCGAACGAGGGCGTCGGGGTCACCGACCACGTCGCGCCACAGCGCCGTCGCGCCGATGAGCGCCTCGTTCACGGCGGCGAATGATTCCATCGCCAGCGCGCCGCCGTAGTCGATGTCCCCCAGGCCGCGGAACACCTCCTCCCAGTGAACGTTGGCCGTCCCTGGCGTGCCTCGGTCGGACTCTGAAAGGTGGATGTAGCCGAGCCGGGATCCCAGAGAGACGATCGGCTCGTAGAAGCCCTTCTCTTCTATGTTCATGTGGTATGTGTCGAGGTGGACGAAAACGTTGGGCTCGTCTATCCGATCCAACAGCTCCCCGGCCTGCGAAGCGAGGTTGAGGAGGTATGTCTCGTAGCGATTTATGGCCTCGATACCAAGCTCGACGCCGTACTCCGCGGCGCGACGGGCCGTACTCTTGAGTACGCGTACGACGAGCTCGATCTCCGCAGGCTCGGGGGGCTTGCCCGTCAGCGTGCCGACGTGCGTGTACAGACAACCCGTGAGTATCGGCGAGCCCAGGGCTGCCGTGGCCTCCACAGCCCCGTCGAGGAACCGCCGCGCGCCTTCGGGGTTGGAGGGCAGATGGACCTCAGGAGGAAGGCCGAGCGAGCACGAGCAACCGAGACCGTAGCAATCCAACAGCGAACGGGTATGCTCCACGTCTATGGAGCCGGGATCGAGGAGCGGTATCTCCACGAAGTCCAGGCCAGCATCGGCGGCGCCCGAGATCACACGCTCCGCACCCTCGCGCGTCCACTCACCCGCCCAGATAAAGGCGTGGGCCCCGAAGGCCGGACCACCGTCCTTTGAGAGCGCCATCATCTCTCCTCCGTTCTGTGTTCCCCGACCCCTGCTCGGACAGGCCGTAGCCCCGACAACACGCCGGCGGGACCCCGCTTCCTACTGTGGGTTCATCGCTCTGTATCCGCCCTGTGGCTTACGTCTTGACGTCCCTGAGCACGGCCCTGTAGATGACACGGTTCGTGTAGTCGGGTAGCGTGCAGGTCTGCAGGCTGACGATGTTCTTGCCCTTGATCGGCCTCAGTACGGAGAGATTCGCGGGCTCGACGACGAGTTTGCCGAAGACCTCGTAAGTGTACTCTCTGCCTTCTGCGTCCTCGAGGTAGACCTTGTCGCCGTCCTTCAGGTCCTCGAGATCGTAGAAGGCCAGGTTGCTGTCCGTCCCAGGGAAGCCGATGCGGTGTCCTGCGATGTAGACGTTGGCAGTCCTCTGCCACGGGAAACCCGTGTCCCTCAGATGGACAGCAGCGTGGTCGCGGAACAGCGCCTCGTTCGTGCCCTTACCCGTCGGTATCGTGTCGTCCTCGATCTGCTTCATCTCGGGAATCGTGAGCTTGAGTGTCTTGTCCTTGGGGGGCTCGAGCCTGTTGGCTACCTTACGCTGCCCCTTACCCTTCGTCGGCGCGACCTGCTTGCCCTTCGCCTCCTTCGTCATCTTGGGAGGCTCCTCCCTGGAAGGCTCCTTCTTGCCCCCGGCCGCCTTCTCGGAAGGTCTCTGCTTCTGCGCCTGCTCGTCTTTCCCCGCCTGATCCTTCCCGCCCTCATCGGAGGATTGGCCCGAGGAAGAGCAAGCAGCGAGCGTCACCACCAGCGACAGTGCCGCCAACATCAGCACCAGATTTCTAGAACACATCTCATCACCTCTCGCTGTCTTTACCAGACGCCGTGCTCAGAGAGCATACAGATCCAGGATAACAAGGCCGTAACAGTTAGACCAAACATTCGTTACAAGTCTCACCGCAAGAGACCTCTCAATACACGCCTGGATCACCCTGCCGGACGGTCATATTAAGGTTTGCAATGCCGGGTGTAAAGGCCAGGATCCAGCACCATGGAAACCTCCGATTCTCGCCCGCCATAAACTTCGATCTTGACGTGCTTGAATATATGTGTATACTGCACATAGATGATATCCATTAAGAGGAGGCAGAGAGTGGAGACTACAGAGCGGATCAACAGGACTGCGGAGCGGCTGGCGAGGACGAGCGCCGACTCCTACAAGATGGTCATAGATCATATGGTAGCTCAGCAGGAGCGCAACGTGCGGTTCGCGCGGGAGACATTCGGCGACGCTGTGCGTGAGATCCGGCATCAGGCTGAGAGCAACAAGGTGCTGACCCAGGAGCTCGTCGAGCGGGCCGAGACGCAGCGTGACGCTTTCCGGACGCTGGTTGGCGAGTCGGTCGACGCTTACACGGATCTGCTATACGCGCCCCTAGCCTACTACAAGCAGGGTCTGCGCCTCGTCGAGAGCGAAGGGTTTCCGATCGCTGGCTACGACGAGTTGAACGTCAGGGAGATCGGTGACCGCATCGACGGCATGACCGCGGCGGAGATCCGCACGGTCCGCGAGTACGAGAAGCGGAACAAGAATCGCGAGACCCTGATCGAGCAGTTCGACCGCAAGCTCAAGGCCGCTTCTGCATAGGCTTCAGGTTACAGGTTTCAGGGCGTTGTGAGCCGACAAACTGGCGCGGACACAACGCGGCTGACAAAAGAGAGGGCCGGGGATTCTCTCCCGGCCCTTTCGCCTACCAACCGACTTTTTCCTGAAGCCTGAAGCCTTACAAGCTACTTCAGCAAGTCTTTCAGATTACCCTTCTTCTCCTTCATCTTTCCGCGGCGCTGGTCCGCACGGCCCCTGGCTTTCGTGTCTTTGTCATCGGTCAGGGCGCCTGCCGCTTCCTTCATCTGGCCCTTTGCCCTATCCATGGCGCCTTCGTCTTTGTCCTGCCGACCGCTCCGTCTACCCACCTGTTCCTCCTCATCCCGGGAATGTTCATTGGTTTACTTACCCGGAGGTGCTGGAATCAAACGCCTGCCGGTAGCTTTTCCGCCGGAGACCGGGGATGGACTTACACCGTGTTCGGGCTAGACACCATCGACATCGTCTTGCTCCGCCCTACTCGACATCGAAGGGCGTCCTGAGAGGTCGGCGTCGCGCGTACCGGCACTCTGGCCTCGGGCTTCCTGCAAGGCCTGCCACACCCGCATCGGAGAAGCCGGCATGTCCACGTGGGTGACGCCTTCGTGGGAGAGCGCATCTATAACCGCGTTGATAACCGCCGGTTGGGCGGCTATGGCGCCCGACTCCCCTATGCCTTTCACGCCCATCGGGTTGGTGGGGGAGGGAGTCTCTGTCCGGTCGAGGATCATGTTCGGTATCTCGGGGGCGCCGGGGACGAGGTAGTCGACCATCGTGCCGGTCACCAGGTTGCCATCGTCGTCGTAGACGGCCTCCTCGTAGAGGGCCTGCGCAATCCCCTGCGCGATGCCACCGTGCAACTGGCCGTCCACGATAGCCGGGTTGACTACGGGTCCGCAGTCGTCCACCGCCACGTACTTGGGGATGGTCACCATCCCCGTCTCCGTGTCCACCTCGACCACGCAGATGTGGGTCCCGTACGGCCAGGTGAAGTTGGGCGGATCGAAGGTGTAGTCCTCGTTTAGCAACGGTTCCATCCCCTCGGGGAGGTTGTCGGCCAGGTAAGCCGCAGCGGCGACGTCCTGTATCGTGACGTTCTGGTCGGGGGAACCGGCCACGGAGAAGCTTCCGCCCTCGAACTCGATGTCCTCCTCCGCCGCCTCCAGCATGTGCGCCGCTATCTTCTTGCCCTTCTTTACCACCTTGTCGCAGGCGAGGTGCACCGCGACGCCCCCGACCGGGAGGCTGCGGGAGCCGTAGGTGTCGCGGCCGTAAGGAGCTATCGCCGTGTCGCCGTGCAGGACCTCGACGTGGTCCACATCGACGCCCAGGGCGTCGGCGGCTATCTGGGACCAGCTGGTGACATGGCCCTGGCCGTGTGGGCTGGTGCCCGTGACGACCTCCACCTTGCCCGAGGCGAGCATACGCACGGAGGCTGCCTCCCAGCCTCCGCTCTGCAGGCGGACGGCCGCCGAGACCTTCGAGGGTGAGAGACCGCCGCTCTCGGTGAAATTGCCGATGCCGATGCCGATCTGCCTGGCGTCACCGGCCTCGCGGCGGCGACGTTGCTCGGCGCGGACCTCCTCGTAGTCCGCCAGCTCCAGGGCCTTCCTCATACAGGACTCGTAGTCGCCTGAGTCGTACTGGACGCCCGCCGGGTTCGTGGTGGGTTCGTCGAAGGGCGGAATCAGGTTCTTCAGGCGCACTTCCGCCGGGTCCATGTCGAGCTCCCGGGCGAGGGCGTCCATGATGCGCTCGTGGGCGTAGGCCGCCTCGGAGCGCCCGGCGCCACGGTAGGCGTCGGTCGGCGTGAGGTTGGTAAAGACACCGGTGCACTCGAAGGAGTAAGCGTCGAAGGCGTAGAGGCCGGGGTAAGTGAAGGATCCGAAGATGGCGACACCAGGTGTTAGGAGCTGCAGGTAGGCGCCCATATCGGCCAGGAGCTTGACCTTCATCCCGAGGATCTTGCCCTCGCTCGTCGCGGCGAGCTCGATATGCTGGACCTGTCCCCGACCGTGGGTCGTCGCCAGGTGGTTCTCGGAGCGGTCCTCCACCCACTTCACCGGCGTCCCGAGCTTGCGCGCCACCTCCAGCGCGAGCACCTCTTCGGAGTAGACGTTGAGCTTGGAACCGAAACCCCCTCCCACGTCCGGCGCCACGACCCGCAGCTTGGTGTCAGGCACACCGCACATCACGGAGAGCACGTCCTTGACGAAGTGGGGAACCTGCGTCGAGGTGTACACGGTAAAGCTATCCAGCGGCTCGGGCTGTGCCACGACGGCCCGCGTCTCGATGGCGCTGGGGATGAGGCGCTGCTGGATGTAGCGTCCACTGACTACCACATCCGCCTTCTCGAAGGCCTCGTCTATGTCTCCCGTCGCGAGCGGCCAGAGGTAGCACTCGTTGGTCCCGAACTCTTCGTGCACCAGGGGAGCCCCGCCTTCGAGCGCACCCTCGATGTCCGTCGCCGCAGCCATAGGCTCGTATTCGACCTCGATGAACTCGAGGGCGTCTTGGGCCTTGTAGCGGTCTGTCGCCAAAACGACCGCTACCGGCTCCCCGGCGAAGTTGACCTCGTCGTGGGCCAGGGGCGAGTGGTGCGGGATCTTGATGTTCTCCGTGACCGGCCAGCCGCAGAAGGTCCTCGGTGGAGACTCGGATATGTCGGCGGACTCTTCATTACCGGTTGGGGTGACATCGGCCTCGCTCCCGGCCGGTTCGTCGATCTCGACGGCGTAGCCGGGCGCGCTGTCGGTATCCATCGCGCTGCCTTCCAACACGTCGGCCAGGTCCCCGCTGGTAAAGATGGCCTCGACGCCGGGTTGCTCCCTGGCGGCAGAGACGTCGATGGAGGTGATCTTGGCGTGGGCGTGGGGGCTGCGTAGAAAGGCCATGTGCAGCATCCCCGGCAGGCTGATGTCGTCGGTGAAGTTGCTGTGTCCCGTAAGGAGCGTCGGGTCCTCCTTGCGTGGTACGCTGTTGCCCATGTACCGCCGGGCCGTTTCCGTCATGGCGCAATCTCCTCCTTCGAGTCGGAGTCCTTTAACCAGTGTCAGCCACTTCTATCGTGCACCGTGGATCACTGAGGCGTATCCCGGCATCCTATTCCATCTCTAGGAGATCCTGGCCCGCGTCCACTGCCTCCTCGTTTTCGACGAGAAACCTGGCGATGGTGCCCTCTTCCCCGGCCTTGACCTCGTGGAACGACTTCATGACCTCGATCAGGCCGACGGTATCTCCGGCCGACACCCGGTCGCCCTCCTCGACGTAAAAGTCGCTCTCCGGATCGGGGCGGCGGTAGAAGGTACCTGGCATCTGGGCTTTCACTGTGTTTGCCAACTCGAACTCTCCTCGCGCTAGGGAATCCTCTGCTCCGCCCGTCCGACGGGCCTTACCTCAACGCCGTTCTCCCCGAGCATGCGCACTATGGTCTCGGCCAGCCTCGCGGCCCCTGGGGTGTCACTGTGGACGCAGATCGAGTCTGCAGCCACCTCTATGTCGTTACCGTCCACGGTCCTGACCCTGCCCTCCGTCACGCCCCGGAGGACTCTCTCGGCCACCTCCTCCGGATCTAGCTCCTCGCCTACGCGACGGGTAAAGACGATCTGGCCTTCGTCGTTGTACTCGCGGTCGGCGAAGAACTCCCTCGCGACGGGCTGGCCCATCTCCCGGGCGAGCTCGTAGGTCTTCGAGGATTGCATGCAGTACAGGATGAGGGCCGGGTCTGATTCCTGAATCGCCCCGATGATCGCACGCGAGAGCTCCTCGTCGCGGGCTGCGGCCATGTAGAGGGCGCCGTGGGGCTTGACGTGCTGGATCTCCAGGCCATAGAGGCGGGCGAACTCGCGCAGCGCACCTAGCTGGTAGATCAACTCGTCGCGGAGTTCCTCAGGCGCGGCCTTTATCTCCCTCCTGCCGAAGCCGACCAGATCACCATACCCGTTGTGTAACCCGACCGCGACGCCGTGCTCTCTGGCCAACGCCACCGTCTCCCGCATGACATGCGGGTCACCAGCGTGAAAGCCGCCGGCGACGTTGGCCGAGGAGATGTGGCGCATCAACTCCTCATCCGCACCGAAACTGTAAGGGCCGAAGCTCTCGCCCATGTCGCAATTGAAGTCTATCTGCAAGGTGCCTCCCTTCGGTCGGCGGTTTCAGGCATCAGGCCAGCGTTCGCGATTCTCTCCGGCCAGGACAGACCCTCCTGCTCGCCCCGAGTGGCGCATCGCTTGCTCCACCCAGAATCGTCCCGCAACTCCTGATGCCTGTAGTCTGAAACCTCAAGAAAGCGCTCTCTTGATCTCCGCCATCTGTTTGCGCCTGTGCTCTCGGGCCGCGAGCGCTTCTTCGAGGTCGACGGAACGGAATCGGGTCTTGTCGTTGGTCTTGGTCTGGGCCAGTTTGTCGCGGTCCGCGCTTATGACGGTGCCTATGGTCGCGTAGCCCCCGCCGGTGACGGCGTCGTTCATCAGTACGATGGGCTCGACACCGCCAGGCACCTGGATGGAGCCGACGGGATAGCCGAAGTCAACCACGTTAGCCTGGTCTGCCCCTGCACCGGCCGGCTGTTCCCGCTCGACGAAACCTAGTTCGCCGCCCTTATAGCGGTAGCCGACCCGGTCAGCGTCGGGGGTGACCGTCCACGTAGTGCTCAGGAACTCCTCCATGCTCTCCTCGGTCAACCGGTAGCTGGCGAGCCCGATAATGACGCGCAGCTCTGTCTCTTTGGAGTATTGTGGGATCCGCTGCTCCACGACGGCCATCCCAACGCGGTCGGAGCGGTCACCAGCCTCGCCCACCGCCAGCTCGTCGCCCTCGGCCAGCGCCCTGCCCTCGTGTCCCCCAAGCCCGATCAGGGTGTAGGTCGAGCGGCTGTGCATGAAGACGGGCACGTCTATCCCGCCCGCCACGGCCAGGTAAGCTCTCGCTCCGTTCCGGAGATAGTCGAAGGTGAGCACGTCACCCGACTCCACGGCGAGCGTCTCCCAGGTAGGGGCCTCCTCGCCGTTTATCTTCGGCGGCATCTCGGCCCCGGTGATGGCGATGACGGAGCTTTCTGTGAATTCTAGCTCCGGGCCGAGGTACGTCATCTCCAAACCCGCCGCGCCGTCCTCGTTGCCCACCAGGTAGTTACCGACCTGGTAGGAGAAAACATCCATAGCCCCCGAGGGCGGCATCCCGATAGCGTATTCGCCGAGGCGGCCCGTGTCCTGGACGGTGGTGAGTAGACCAGGGCTCTTCACTCTAATCGCCATAGAGTACCCCCAGGATCTCCTCGTTATACGCGTGGGGGTCGTCGAGCGCGCGATCGGGGTGGAAGACGAACTCCTTCTTTCGGTACTCGAAGGTGCCGTCCTCGACGCGGCCCCGGATCTCGTCGAACTCCCCCCTGTCTATGCCACGGTAGTTGAAAATGTCACCCGGTCTCGGGAAGACTATCGAGTCCTGAAAGTCCTTTAGCTCCTGCTTCACGTCGAGGACGGGCGCAGGGGCGAGGCCGTAAAGCTGGTAACCGCCGGCCCCTTCGACCGAGTAGACGACGGCGAACCCGCCGCCGAAGCCGAAGGCCCGTTCCGGGGTGTAGGTGCGGGGCCTCACGTACTTGGGCACCTCCACCTGCTCCTCCGGTGGGACGAGCTGGTAGCACCACGGTAGGCCAGGCACGAACCCGATCATGGTCACGAGCCAAGGCGAACCAAGGAGCGCCGCGATAAAGTCCTCCTTCGAGTCGTAGCCATTAATGCGGGCAGAGTACTCGAGGTCGGTCGTTTCAGGGTCCTGATGGCGATCACGAAAGCGCATCAGGGTCTCGTGGGTCCAGGGGTCTTCCATCATTACGGGCACGTCAACGACCCGCGTCTGGAGCTCGAATCCCTGAATATCTCCGGCTTCGGCGTCTATCTCCTTGAGGCGTGAGATCAGGTCGTCAGGGTGCAGCACGTCAGGATCTATGCGGACCATGTACGAGGCGTTGGACGGACAGATGTCCATAACGCCATTGATGCGTTCCTCCTGGAGCCTGTTCGTTATCGCCATAGCCCTGAAGTTGACCTTCAGGCTCATCGCTTCGGCCAGTTCGACGAAGACGAACTCATCCCCCCCGTAGCTGTAGCGCGCTTGCGGAAGCTCGGTCTCGATGCCGCGACTCATATTCGGTTGCACCCCGCCTTCTCCTGGACTGTGCCGCAATACTACATACGCCGGATTTTTCGGTCAATAGATGCTAAAAGGGAGCCGGGATGAATTCGAGGGTGAGGGAGGCGAACTTGAACGCAGCTACGATGACCCGCGTGGCGCTCATGGCCGCCGTCACCGCCGTGGCAGCCCAGATCGCTATCCCGCTGCCTTTCTCGCCCGTGCCGTTCACGCTACAGGTGCCGGCGGTCGTCCTCTCCGGGCTGCTGCTCGGCTCGCGCCACGGGGCGCTGGCGATGGCAGTCTACCTACTCGTCGGGGCCATTGGCGTGCCCGTGTTCGCCCAGTTCTCGGGCGGGCTCGGCAGGATCGTAGGACCTACAGGCGGGTACCTCCTCTCCTATCCACTGGCTGCCGCCGTGGCCGGCCTCGCCGCCTACGCCGCGGCAAACTCGCCCCGTAGCAGAGCGCTAATGCTGAGCTTTCTGTGGGGCGTTGCAGCCCTAGCCGTTATCTACGCTATCGGGGCTGGCTGGCTCTCGATAGTAGCAAACCTGCCCATCGCGGTAGCCGTCGCCCAGGGCGTGCTGCCTTTCGTGGTCTTCGACCTGGTGAAGATCGTCCTGGCGGCGCTCGTCGCCGTGGCCGCAGCCCCGGCTATCGCCGGCTCCCGGATCTGAGGGAGCGCGGGACCCGGAGTGGGGCTAATATGACGTTCCGGTCGTGGTGGTTGGAAGGAGGTCGAGATATCGTGTTCGAGAAGGTTCTCGTGGCTAATCGGGGGGAGATCTCGCTTCGCGTCGTGCGCGCCTGCCAGGAGCTCGGGGTGGCGGCCGTCGCCGTCTACTCCGACGCCGATGAGAGCGCCCTCCACGTCCGCCACGCCGACGAGGCTGTCCGCATCGGCCCGCCGCCCGCTGGCAAGAGCTACCTGAATATAGAAGCGTTGCTCGAAGCCGCAAGAGAGACGGGGGCGGAGGCCATCCACCCCGGCTACGGTTTTCTGGCGGAGAATGCGCGTTTCGCGGCGGCCTGCCGGGAGGCCGGGCTCACGTTCGTCGGGCCTTCGGCCGAGGCAATCGAGAAGATGGGGAACAAGTCCGCCGCGCGTCGGCTAGCTCGTGAGGCCAAGGTGCCGGTCGTGCCCGGTTCGGACGATGCCTCTTCCGCTGAAGAGGCGGCACAGACGGCTGGTGGGATAGGATACCCGATCATGGTCAAGGCAGCGGCGGGTGGCGGTGGCCGCGGCATCAGGGTGGCTGAGGATGAGGACGAGCTCAGGAAGGCCGTACAGGTGGCCAGGCGCGAGGCCGAGGCCGCTTTTGGGGACGGGACGCTCTACCTGGAGAAGCTGCTCGTCGCGCCGAGGCACGTCGAAGTGCAGGTCATGGGCGACCACGAGGGGAGCGTGATCCACCTCTACGAGCGCGAGTGCTCGATGCAACGCCGGCGACAGAAGGTGCTCGAAGAGGCCCCCTCGCCAGGTATAAGCCAAGGGGTTCGCGAAAAGATGGCTGAGGCGGCGGTTCGGTTGGCCAGGGAAGCTGGGTACACGAACGCTGGTACCGTGGAGTTTTTGGTCGAGGACGAAGAGTACTATTTTATAGAGATGAACACGCGCATCCAGGTCGAGCACCCCGTGACCGAGATGCTCACCGGCGTGGATCTGGTGAAGGAGCAGATTCGGATAGCTGCGGGAGACCCCTTGAGCCTCGAACAGGAAGACGTGCCGATGGTCGGGCACGCGATGGAGTTTCGGATCAACGCCGAGGACCCCGACCAGGACTTTATGCCGTCTCCAGGCGAGATCTCCTCGCTCGAAGTCCCAGGCGGCCCCGGCGTCAGGGTAGACTCGGCCATCTATCAAGGCTACCAGATTCCCCCGTTCTACGACTCGATGGTGGGCAAGCTCGTAGTCTGGGCCCTCACCAGAGAGGAAGCCATCAGCAGGGCGAGACGCGCCCTCCGCGAATACCGCCTCGAAGGCATAAACACGACGATCCCCCTCCACCTCAGGCTCCTGGAAGGAGAAGCCTTCAGATCCGGTGAATACCACACGGGCTACCTAGAAGAGCTGTTGAACGGAGGCTGAAAAGGACGGAAACCTAAAGGTTTCTCTTCGCGCTCCGCGTATACTCCCGCATGAGACGAGCGAGTTACCGGAGGATTGCGTGCGGACGATACCGATGGAGGTCAAGCGGCGGCGTTTCACCGTTCACGACTACCACCGCATGGGCGAGGCCGGCATCCTGCACGAGGAGACGCTGGAGTCCGATGCGCTGCCGGGCCCGACCCCGAGCGTGGACGAAGTTCTCGGCTGATTCAGGCTGCGGCGTCTACGGCGCGTCCCAGGATGGCGAGTCCCTCTTCCAGTTCCTCGTCGGCGATGACGAAGGGCATGAGGGTTCGGATGCAGTTGCCGTACTGGCCGGCGCTGAGGAGCAGGAGCCCTTCCTGGAGGGCGGCCGAGATCACCTTCGCGGTCCTCTCCTTGTCGGGGGTGCGGCTCTCTGCGTCCGTGACGAACTCCATCGCGGCCATCGGGCCCCTGCCCCGCACGTCGCCCACGAAGTCGGGGTGACGGTCCTGGATCTCGCGCATCGCGGCCATGACGCGTTCGCCGAGTACGTTCGCACGCGCGAGGAGATCTTCCTCCTTGAAGGCTTCGAATACCGCTAGGGCGGCGGCGCAGGCTATGGGGTTGCCGCCGTAGGTGGTGCCCAGGCCACCGACGTGGACGGAGTCCATGATCTCCTTCTTCCCCGTAACGCCGGCTATGGGGAGTCCACCGCCCAGGCTCTTGGCCGTGGTGAGGATGTCAGGCTCGACCCCCGAGTGCTCGACGGCGAGCATCTTGCCCGTCCTGCCGAAACCAGTCTGGACCTCGTCGACGATCATCAGGATGCCATGCTCGTCGCACAGCTCCCGCAGCCTCCTCAGGTAGAAATCCGGGAACGGTATAAAGCCGCCCTCACCGCTCACCGGCTCGACGATGATCGCCGCGACGCTGCTAGGGTGCACCGTGCTCACGAACGCCTTCTCGATGGAGGCGAAGCAGTCGCCCACGCAGCCGCCGGAGCAGTCCCTGCCAGCAGGGCAGCGGTACGCGTAGGGCGCCGGTACCCTGTAGACCTCGGGGACGAAAGGCCCGAAGCCTTTCTTGTACGGGTCCGTCTTCCCCGTGAGGGTCATAGCGAACATGGTGCGTCCGTGGAAGGAGTTCTCGAAGGCTATTATCGCAGGACGCTTCGTGTAGTAGCGTGCGATCTTGGCCGCGTTCTCGACAGCCTCGGCCCCCGAGTTGACGAAGAACGAGCGCTTCTCCGTGTCGCCCGGCACCAGCGCATTCAGCTTCTCGGCCAGCTCTATGTATTCCTCGTACTCGGTGACGTAGAAGCAGCTGTGGGTGAGCCTCTCGGCCTGCTCCTTGACCGCCTCGACCACCCGCGAGTCCGTGTGCCCGACGTTCATCACCCCGATGCCGCCACCGAAGTCTATGTACGTGTTGCCGTCCACGTCGGTGAGCAAGGCGCCCTTCGCTTCCTTCGCGACCATCGGCGTAGCGATCCCAACCCCTGAGGAGACAGCGCTGTGCCGCCGCTCCATCAAAGCCCGGCTCTTCGGGCCCGGTATCTCGGTCTTGATCCTCGTGGACTCGAGCATAGTCGCCACCTCTTCCTGTCGGGCTAATTCGTTCCAGTATACTCCCCACCGGCTACCGAGCGATACCCCTGACAGCGGGTTGCAGGAGGATGGACTTCCTGCAACCCGCGCCGTCAGCACTAAGCTTTCAGCCTTCAGCTTTTTGTTCTTGCTGATCGCTGAAAGCCAATAGCTCCTCGTGCATAAGGGTAGGGCCCTTAGGCACGGCGCTGTTTGTCAGACAGTAGAGCGTGTCGTTTGCATCGGCCACGACTTTCTTCGAGAACGCGAACAGGCTGAGGAACTCGTGCGCGAGGCAGAGCTGCGCGCGTTCTCGAAGGAGTCGGCAGGTTCGTAGCGATTCGAGAGGCCCTCTGTTCAGGAGGTTGCCTAGTCATGCTCCCTGATTATCTCACTGGGGGACCTCTCCGGCGGTCCGAACCAGCGGCGGAGCATGTAGGCTGCCAGGATCACGCCGAGGCTGACGAGGCTGGCGATCAGCAAGGGACGCTGGTCGGGGATGATGAACATGGCGACGAGCACCGCAACCATGGCGGCTATGGACAGGTACGTCAGCCACGGGTAGAACCACATCCTCAACTGGAGCGACTCCGGATTCTCGCGCTCCAGGCGGCGGCGCATGACGAGCTCCGAGATGGCGATCAGGAGGTAGGCGAAGAGCGCGATCGCCCCCGAGGCGTTGATCAGCCACGTGAAGACGTTCGCCGGGAAGAAGTAGTAGATCGCGACGGACACGTACCCGAAGCTCGTCCCGGCCAGGATCGCCCAGATTGGCACGCCGCGTGCCGTCGTGTTGGTGAAGAACCCCGGCGCGTCGTTGTGCCTGGTAAGGGCGAAGAGCATCCGCGAGGTGGTGTACAGGCTCGAGTTGAGGACGGAGAGCACGGCGGTCAGGACCACGAAGTTCATCAGCGTACCGGCTCCCGGTATCCCCATTCTCTCGAACGCGAGGGTGAACGGGCTCTTGATGACATCTTCGGCGAAAGTGGTGTCCCACGGCACGATGGCGGCGACGAAGAAGACCGAGACCACGTAGAAGAGCAGGACCCTGTAGATGACCGCGTTGGTCGCGCGGGCCACGTTCCTGCTCGGCTCGTTGGACTCAGACGCCGCGATGGTGACGATCTCCGCCCCGACGAACGCGAAGATCACGGTGACGATGCCGCTGAACATCACCAGACCGCCGTTGGGGAAGAAGCCGCCCTGGTCGTAGAGGTTCGAGAGCCCCATGCCCCCGCCTCCCCCCGGCCACAGCCCGATCACGAACAGCGCACCTAGCACGATAAAGATGACGATCGCGGCGACCTTTATCCCCGCGAACCAGAACTCGAACTCGCCGTAGGAGCCGACGGAGTAGAGGTTGGTGGCGGTGAGCGCCAGGACCAGGATCAGGGATATGAGCCACGGCGCTACGTTCACGTACTGTCCGAGGATGCCGGCCGCTACCGTGGCCTCGAACCCGACCACGATGGCCCAGAAGTACCAGTAGAGCCAGCCGATGGAGAACCCGGCCCAGTTACCCAGGGCCATCCGGCTATAGTCGGAGAAGGAGCCGACCGTCGGCAGCGCCACGGCCATCTCGCCGAGCATACGCATGATCAGGATCAAGATGCACCCCGTGAAAAGGTACGTCAGGATGGTCGCAGGACCTGCCTGGTTGAGGATCGGACCGGTCCCGACGAACAACCCGGCCCCGATGATCCCGCCGAGGGAGATCATGGTCATGTGCCGCCTCTTCAAACCCTGTTGCAGGTGGCCCTGCTGCTGTCCTTGCTCTCGTCCTTCCACACCCGCTTGGGCCATGGGATTCCCCTTCCGTGAGATCGCTGCCTTGCGCGCAGCTTACAACAGGCTACACACCATTTCTTTCAACGAATCGGAAGTCCGGCTCAGACCACGATCAACTCCAGAGGCCGCGCGGAGAGAACCTCCCTCCCGGAAGCGGTCACCAGGCAGGTGTGGCCCAGGCTCATGGCCACCCCGCGCCCCGAATCGGCCACCACGCAATGCAAGAAGAAGACCATCCCAGCCTCGGCCAACACAGGGTTGCCCGAGAACAGCATCGGCCAGTCCATCCAGTTGGGACTGAAGGTTGTGCCTAAAGAATACCCGCACGCGGCGAAGCGATGCTCTTCGAGCCCCGCCGCGTCCAGTACGCGGCGATGGGCATCGTCGACCTCGCCGACCGGACGTCCTGGCGCCAGGGCCCCGGTCATCTCCTCGAGCGCCTCGCGAACGGCGGAGAAGAGGTGGCGCTGGTAACTGGAGGCCTCGCCCACTACGAGGGTACGCATCATGGCGGCGTGATAGTGCCTGTAGGAACCGGCCCACTCCAGAGATAACTGGTCGATAGGGTCCATGCGGCGCATGCCGGCGGCCGAGCGGAACAAGAGGGCGCGGGGTCCGGAGCCGATTATGACCTCGTTCGCCGGGAAGTCCCCGCCGCCCTCGAAGATGGCCCCCTGCAAAGCCGCCAGGACATCCCCCTCGAAGACGCCAGGCGCAGCTACCTCCACGGCCCTGTCCAGGCCGAGATCCGCGAGTCGTGCGGCTTCCCGCACGTAGGCGATCTCGGCGGGGGACTTCACTACCCGCAACCTGCTCACGAGATCGGAAGCCTCCACCAGCTCGCAGAAGCCATCGAGCGCAGTCTCCACGCGCTTGAGGTTGTAGCCCGTGAGACCGTAGGCATCGGTCTCTATCCCCAGGCGCTTCCCCCTACAGCCGTGCTCTTCGAGGATCTCGCGCAGGTCACCGGCGGGATCTGCGCCTTCTGCGTCGTACCAGACCCTGATGTCCTCGACTACCGAGGTGTGCTCGGCCTGCCGCACGTCCGGGGTGCGGGTCAGGAGGGTGAGGGTCTCGCCATCGGCACCCATGTAGAGGCACTGGAAGAAGACGTAGCCGAATGTGTCATATCCCGTCAGGTAGTACATCGACTCCTGGCGGAACATGAGTAGTCCGTCGAGGCCGCGCCTCGCCAACTCTTCGGACGCGGACTTACGGCGGGCTGCCAGTTCTTCCGCAGCGAAGTGCACTGACACGGTTACAGGCTCCCCGAGCTAGGTTACGGACATGGCCGGAATACCGTAATAGCCGCCGTAGAACGCTTCGCTCTCACGCCTGATCCAGGCTCGGTCCGATGCCTTCTCTCCGAACCGCTCCAGGCCGACCGATGAGAGGTCTTCTCCCGGGTCATCCTGAGCGATCCAGCCGGCCAGCCAGTTTCCTACCGCGGCGGAGCCCGCGATACCAAGAGCAGCGCATCCTGTGGCGGCGAAGAGGCCCTCCACCTGCGGCACGGGCCCGATCAGGTAAGCCCCGTCAGGGGCGAAGGTGGTAAGACCACGCTTGTAGTCGGCTATCTCCAAGTCTTTAAGCACCGGAAAGACGGGAGTCAACCTCTCGCGGGCCTCTTCCATCACCACTATGGGCTCCTCGATCTCCGCCGTGTGGAATCCGGCCGGCAACTCGGGGTCGTAGCTCTTTGGATCCGGCTCGAAGAACCCGTAGAGGTACCCTCCCTCCTCGGGCCTCAGATAGCAACTCGCGTCGGTGACGCGGACAACCGGGTGGTGATCCGGGATGTCCGAAACAGGGGCCGTGGTAACGCGCTGGTGGCGTATGGGCACCATCGCCGTACGATGACCCGCCATCTCGGCGATGGTCCCCGTCCAGGGGCCGGCCGTCACGACGACGTACTCCGCCTCGACGAAACCGCCGGCGGTCTCGACCCCCATCACCCGGCCGTCCTTTATCGAGAGTTCGGTTACTGCTGTGCCCGTCCTGATCTCGACGCCCAGATCCTCTGCGGCGCCGCAGAAGGCCCGCGCGCATGCTTGGGGATCTAGGTAGCCGTCCTCAGGAACGAAGTACCCGCCCTCGACCCGCGAGACGTCCAGGTGCGGAGCCAGTCTGGACATCTGGGCACCGTCAAGGAAGCGGGCCTCCACGCCGCTCCTGTTCGCGTGTTCTACGTGCTCCTCGAAAGAGGCCAGCCGCTCCGGAGTGAGGGCCAGTAGGAGACTGCCGACCTGGCGGAAACCGGGGTCGTGGCCGGTCTCCCTGCCGAAGTCCAAGAACAGGTCTATGGCGTACCGGATCGCCCGTCTCATGAGTGGGGTGGCCCGGATCTGGCCGACCAACCCGGCGGCCTGGGAGGTCGTCTCGTCGAACAGAGCATCGTTACGCTCCAGGACCTGCACGTCCATCCATCCGGCTCGCGCCAGGTGGTAGGCGGTGCTCAACCCCCAGATGCCGCCGCCCACGATAGCAACGCTCGCTCCTCGGCTCATCCCGTCCTCCGATGTACCGGAGCTAACCGCCGACTCTCCTCAGTTCAGGAGCTTCTGTGCGTCGGTGTAGGAGAGGTCGTGGGCCTCGGCGACCGGCTCGGAGACGAGGTCTCCCCTGAGTGTAGAGAGTCCTTTGGCCAGGGACTCATCTTCGGTCGCCGCACCCTCGATGCCTTTGTCGGCTATTTTGATCAAATAGGGCAAAGTCGCGCTGGTCAGGGCCAGGGTCGAGGTCCTCGCCACTGCCCCCGGTATGTTGGCGACGCAGTAGTGCACGACGCCCTCCTCGACGTACGTGGGATCTGAGTGCGTCGTCGGCCTGGCAGTCTCCACGCACCCGCCCTGGTCGATGGCGACGTCGGCGACCACGCTCCCAGGACGCATGCTCGCGACCATCTCTCGCGTGACGAGCTTGGGCGCCTTCGCGCCGTGCACGAGCACGGCCCCTATGACCACGTCGGCCTGCCTGACATACGCGGCGGTCCTGGCGCGGTTGGGTATCACGAGGTCGGCGCGTCCCTCGAAGATATCCGAGAGGTAGGCTAGCCGCTTGGGACTGATGTCGAGCACGCTCACCAGCGCCCGCATGCCGAGGGCGATCTTGGCGGCCTCGGTGCCGACCACTCCACCACCGATGATGGTGACCTTGGCGGCAGGGGTTCCCGGCACCCCACCGAGCAACAACCCCGCTCCGCCCTGCGGGCTCTCGAGGTGGTGCGCCGCAGCTTGTACGGACATCCTCCCGGCCACCTCGCTCATGGGAGTAAGGAGCGGCAGAGATCCATCGGAGGCCTCGACCGTCTCGTAGGCGATGGAGTTGATCCTGCGCTCCATCAAGAACTCCGTGAGCCCTTTGTCCGCCGCCAGGTGCAAATACGTGAAGAGCTGCTGGCCCTCCCTGAAGCGGTCGTACTCCTCGGGGACTGGCTCCTTGACCTTGACGATCAGATCAGAAGACTCGAAGACCTCATCGGGCCCGTCGACGAGACGCGCTCCCGCCTCGTCGTACTCCTCGTCGGAGAAACCCGAGCCTTCGCCGGCACCGGCCTGGACATAAACCTCGTTGCCGTAATGAACCAACTCGGCAACGCCGTCAGGCTGCATGGAGACACGGCCTTCCATGTCCTTGATCTCTTTCGGTACCCCAATTACTGTCGCCATAGCCTTCCTCTCCCTCGTTGCGCCCACGCTCTTCCTACCTTATAGCAAGGCTACTATAAACGTGCAAGGATGCTGGCAGGGACAGCCTTCCATCGTGGTGCGCCAGGGCTGCTAATCAGGCCGCCCTGCCGAGGTCGTGCCGGGACGCAGCCACAGTGATGCGTGCTCGGGCTGCATCGTCTGTCCGACCACCGAGACCAACTCCTCGCTGAGGGTCTCCAGGTCGGTTTCGTTGCGCAGTTTGGCCGAGAACGCTTCGAGGGTCTTCGCCGCGTCGTACTTCTTGCGGTAGAAGCGCCTATCTATGAAGGACTGGACGCGGCGCCTGAGGGGGCTGAACAGCGCCGCGATCGCGAGCGTCGAAACGACCACGGCCAGTTGCGGCAGCTCTTGTTGTCCCGTAAGGACCGAGAAGAGGGTCTGGGTCGCCGTCACGCCACCGAAGTAGAGCAGCGCGAGCATGAGGGTAAGCGAGCCGTAGACGAGGGTGCGGTTGATGAGGACGTCTATGTCGAAGAGGCGATAGCGAAGCATTGCGATCCCGATGGAGAGCGGGATGAGCAGCCCGAACGTGTCCATCAGCAGCAGGCTCAGCATCTTCGATCCCACTTCCTCGGGCGGGAGATCTACAGCCGCCTCCAAGGTGTAAATGGTCGTAAGGGCGCCTGCCAACGCAACGGCCACGCCGAACACTACCCACTTGGTCTGCTGGCGCTGTGTAGTGTCCGAGACCCTCGCGTATCGGTAGATCTGGGCGATGGGGAAACTGCCCCACACCAACAGGACGGCCGCATTGAAGAGTAGTGGTGGCCAGGAGAGCGGCCCGAAATGTGTAAAGTTCCAAAGGCCGAAGAACCCGACCCCGTAGACTAGGGCCAGCCAGCGCGTCCAGCCCGGCACGAAGTGCCCGCTCGGGAAGAGGTAGAAGAACAGCATCCACGTTATGTAGCCAACGAAGGTCAGCAGTTGCAAAACTACGTCCACGATCGCGTTTATGCCTACGATCGCCCCCGGGGTCGCCACGAACAACGCGTTCAACGTTCCCCAGGTCACCAGCATCGTGGCGACGAGCAGCGCCATAGGGTCGTGGGAGCGACGCAAGAAGATGACGCCGGCGACCGCGGCGAAGACCGAGACAAAGATGGCGTCGAGGCCGACGGTGTAGAGGGCGTATCCACCCGGGGATATCCCCACCTCCGCGAGCGCTGCGCGCACCCCTTCAGTAGGGTGGGCAAGCCGGGCGTAGCGGACGGGGACAGCGGCGACGAACATCCCTAGCGTAGTGACGGTTACCGCCACCCACGTCGCCCTCGCGAGGAGCAACCGGCGTCCGTGCAGGGTAGCGGCCGATTCCGAAGCGCGCGTGCTCATCCGGCCCGTTCTCATGTACGTCGGTCGGCCTCGACATGAGGACGCAGCCATAGGGAGACGTGCGCCGGCTGCATCGTCTCTTCGATTACCGAAGTCAGGTCGTCGCTAAGGGCGGAAAGGTCCGTCTCTTCTCTTAGCTTCGTCGAGAAGGCTTCGAGCGTCTTTCTCGCGTCGTACTTGCGTCTGTAGAAGCGACGGTCTATGAACGATTGGATGCGCCTTCTCAAGGGGGCGAACAGGGCGGCGATGGCGAGCGTGGAGGCGACGATGGCCAGTTGTGGCAGCTTCTCCTGGCCGGTAAGACCGGCGAAGACTCTTTGCAGCACCACTATGCCGCCGAAGTAGACTACCGCGAGCGTCGCGCTCAGGATGGCGTAGACGAGGGTGAGGTTGATGATGAGGTCTATGTCGTAGAGGCGGTGCCGCACTATCGCAATGCCCGTGAAGATCGGCAACCCGAGCATGGCGACGGACATGATCAGGATGCTGACCGGCACGCTCCAGGGGATGACCAGGGCGCCGACGCCGATGGCGGCGACCGCCACCGCGCCCCAGTAGGCGAGCCACTTGAGCTGCTGGCGTTGCTCGCCCCTCGTGCGCCGGAGCCGAACGATGAGCGAGACGGCCGATGCCACCATGGAGCCGGCGGCCACGATGCTACCCACGACCCCCGCTATACCCACGACGGGCCCGGCGACGCCGTAGGGGTTCGCTATCTGCGGGAAGTCCGTGAGCGGCCCGGCCTTAAGCGCCCAGGCCCGCCACACCGCCGGCGGCCCCGATTGCGACGCCCCAGGCCACAGGCCGCCAGCGGGGCGAGGGTAGCCGGCCATCCGGGAACAATAGCAGCACCGAGCTGGTGGGGACGTAGAGCAGGAGGCTCCACAACCACGAGCTCAACCAGGCCGCATTCTCGCCGAGGATCGTGTTGCCGAAACCGCTCGCGAGCCAGAAGTCGGCGTAGTCTCCCGCGAGGGAATTGAGCCCCAGCGTCACGCCCACGCCACAGAAGATCCAGCCTATGGCGTTGCGGGGCTGACGGGAAGCTATGATGGCGCCCACGACGGAGAAGGTGAGCAGGGTAACCAGGTCGCTGACCACGCTGCTATCGTCCGTCTCGCCGCCGGACGGGAGACCCAGAACGGCGGACCCCGTCGCGAGATCCAAAGCGACCCCGCCCAGGAGCAGCGCCACGGACAGCGCCACCAGCGACCAGGCAAGCCAGGCGGCGGCGCGGCTGCCCATCCTACCGATCCCTCGGCCCCGATTCTTCGAATCGTCTCTCACAACACCACCACTCTACATAAGAGATCGTCTCCCAACCGTTACGACAACCGTTACGAGCAAGAAATCGGAAAGTTCCTTGGAAAAGGAAGAGCACCCGGGCGAAGTCGTGGGTGGCGAATCCCCTGGGCTAATCGTCGGTCAGCCGGGGCTTGATGGGGGTCGTGTCGGGACGCAGCCACAAGGAGACGTGCCCTGGTTGCATCGTCTCTTTGATTACCCCGACCAGGTCCGCGCTCAGGGTGCCGAGGTCCGTTTCGTTGCGGAGCTTCGCAGAGAACCCTTCGAGCGTCTTCGCCACATCGTACTTGCGTCGGTAGAAGCGGCGGTCTATGAAGGACTGTATGCGCCGCCTCAGAGGGTTGAACAGGGCGGCGATAACGAGGGTCGAGGCGACTATGGCGAGTTGGGGTAGTTGCTCTTCGCCGGTGAGATTGCGGAGGAGCGCCTGGGTCGCCGTCACGCCACCGAAGTACAACAGCGCGAGCATAGCGGTCAGCGAGCCATAGACGAGGGTGCGGTTTATGATCCGGTCTATGTCGTAGAGGCGGTAGCGAAGCATTGCGATCCCGATCGAGATAGGAATCGTCGTACCCGCTGCCGTGACGAGCGCGTTCGCGGCCCACTCGAACCAGCCCGGTGCGTCTATCGCGACAGTGATGACGTACGGGGCGGTTGCTATAGCGAGTATCGCAACGGCGTAAGCGAACCATTTGAGCTGCTGGCGTTCTACTCCCACGGCCCGTCGTAGTCTCATGAACACCGCAACGGCTATTGCGACGTGAAGAACTGGGGCCAAAGTGTACAGAACGGCCTTGTAGACGTTGGTGAAGCCTTCGATCCCGAGCGGGTTGCGGATCGGCCCTAGTACCCCAAAGTACGCTCCGGAAGAGAACGCAGCGAGGACCACTCCCGCCACGACGAAAGCTCCCGTCAGCCACGCCAACCACCTCCAACGCCTGCTGGGCAACCGTCCGGTTGGGAACAAGAGGAGGTAGGAGATCTGAAGGCCGATCATGATGGGCAGTAACCAACCAGCGATCCAGGCCGACGCTTGGCCCGCGGGGAGCGAGCCGGGTCGCGCGAGCAGGGCGTAGATGGCATATAGCGAGGCGAAGGTGCTCGTGCTGGCAGCGACGCCATAGAGGCACAACAGCCAGCCCACCGGATTTTCGGGCCTGCGAGAGGCCACGATGGCGCCTACGGTCGCGTCGATCACGACCAGCGCGTTTTGGAGCCAAAAGTTGGGGATGGGGGCGTTCGGGTATCGGAGGTTCAAGACTAGGAGAACGAGGCTCAGCACCGTCAGCGTCACGGTAACCGCCCACAGCGACCAGGCCAACCATTTGACGATGCGCAGGCTCATCCGGCCGGTTCTTTCATGCCCCGGCTAGCCTCGGCACGAGAACGCAACCACAGAGTGACGTGTTCTGGCTGCATCGTATCCCTAACCACCTCCACCAAATCGTCGCCCAAGGCATCGAGGTCCGTCTCGTTCCTGAGCTTTGCGGAGAAGCCCTCTAGAGTCTTTCTCGCATCATACTTGTTGCGGTAGAAGCCCCTGTCTATGAACGACTGAATGCGCCGTCTCAAGGGGTTGAACAGGGCTGCGATCACGAGAGTCGAGGCCACCACTGCGAGGTTAGACTTCTCGTCCGTGGTGGCGACAAAGAGCCCCTGCAACACCACGATGGCACCGAAATAGAATCCAACAAGCATGGCTGTGAGTAAGCCGTAGACGAGGGTGCGGTTGATGAGGACGTCTATGTCGAACAGGTGCGAGCGTAACACGGCCACGCCGACGGACAACGGTATGAGCAGGAACGACGCCGTGAAGCCTATGTTGAACAGGAGTAGAACGAGTGGCGTGTCTGCGTCAATCCATTGGAGGTCCACCGGCAGCTGGACGAAGCTTCCCGCGATGGCCAGGGCCACGCCGAACACGACCCACTTGGTCTGCCGACGTTGCTCCACGGAGGAGACCCTCCGGTAACGATAGACCAGGGACCAGGTAACGATCACCACTGTCCCCAGGAACACCATATACGAAATCCACTCCAGCGCGGGCGAACGAGAATACAGGTCCGGAAACAGAGTGCGAGAAACGTCAAAAGCGCTGAACGCAACAGCGAGCCATAGTGTCCAGTGCGGCACGAACCGTCCGCCAGGGAAGAGAAAGAAGAACAACGTGGCGCAAATCGAACCCACGATCTGCACGCCTCGGACGGGCAACCCCCAGGCCGGCTGTGCAGCGAGCAGGGTGTCGGCATCCGTGGAGTCGATCATGATCGGCCCGAAAGTTACCAGAAAGAGCGAGACCAGTAGCGCCATCCGGTCATCGGAGCGCCGCAAGAAAATGAGCGCACCAACCGCGATCCAGACGAAGTCGGCGACCTTGTCGACGGCGACGTTCAGAAACGTATACGTGGACAACGACAGGCCGGCATCCTGTAGCGCCCGCGCTCCTTCGGGGGTGGGCCGGCCCACTGCCCGCTCGGAACAGACCTCGGAGGTGGCGGTGCACACGCTACGATAGTGCTCGAGGCTGCTCGGAACACTGAAGCTGACTATTGCCAGCACGGTGACGGTTACCGCCACCCATGTCAGGCGGGCAAGGAGGAGCCAGCGCCCACGCAGGCTGGTGTGAGCTGGGGCAGCGCGTTGGCTCATCCCGACGGCTCGTCGCTTCGGTGAATCAGGCCCGTACTCCCGATCATCATTCTTACTCCTTCCGAGGTGTCAGGAGTGTCTGTTTGCCTCACCACCGTATACGGGCATGCGTCTGCTAAGCGTTACGAAGAGCGTTACGATCGAGAATTTCTGGAAACTACGTGAGATTGCCTTCGCATTGCAGACCTTGACTCGCAGCGAGACGACCACCCTCCTTCACCCGGCAGGCCCCGCCGAACGGTGGATGCTTACTTTTGTGGAGAAACCTTTACAATAAGGGTTCAAGCATACAGGGAACGGCATTGCGGGCACGACGGGAGATGCTTTGGCACAGGGAAGCGGTTCGATGGGGTTCTCCATTGGCGAGGTCTCACAGGCGGTAGGGCTTGCGCCGCAGACTTTGAGGTTGTGGGAGAGGGAACGCCTGATCAAACCCCGCAGGACAGACCGGGGATACAGAGTCTACTCGGAGCCCGACGTAAGGCGGCTGCGCGAGATCAAACAGCTCAGGAAGATCGAGGGCCTGAACTTCGCGGCGATACGCAAGCAACTCGGCAGCGCGCCCGAGGCGACCAGTCCGGACGGGCCGCCGGGCGCCGGTCCGTCCGGTGCACCGGGGGAGCGTTTGCGGAGGCTGAGGATCAAAGCCCACAAGACGCTCAAGGAGGTCTCTGAGGCCACGGGGCTCTCTATCTCGTTTATCTCCGCGCTGGAGCGGGGAGGTTCGGGAGCTTCGGTCGCGTCTTTGCGGCTGCTGGCAGGGGCCTACGGGGCGAACATGCGCGAGGTGTTCGGCGCCGACCTCGAGCAGAGCTCGCCGCTGGTGCGGAGCACCGACCGGCCCGTGATGCAGTGGGACAACGGCGTGCGATTCGAGGAGATGGCCTCGGGCGAGCAGGTCATGGACCCTTCCTACATTAGGGTGCCTTCCGGCACGGGGAGCGAGGGTTTCTACTCCCACAACGGAGAGGAGTTCATCTACGTGATCTCCGGCCGGCTGTTCGTGGAGTTAAAGGACCATGGAACGTTCCAGGTCGCGCCCGGCGACACACTCTATTTCCCCTCCACCACCCCGCATCGCTGGTGGGCCGGCGAAGAACCCGTCGAGGCAGTCTACGTCAACACCCCACCGACGTTCTAGCCACTCGTGTCCCGAGACCTCAGGCTCGACGCCCTGCTCTCCATCCCTGCGCTCTTCGGGCCGCACGTCTCGCCCGACGGAAAATGGGCGGCGTGGAGCTGGTCGCGCCTCGGGCCCGCCGCCGACGTGTTCGTAGCACCCACCGACGGCTCGCGAACCCCTCTCCGCCTCACTGAGACGGTAGAGGGGGACACAATGGTCGTCTCCTGGACCTCGCAGGGCGACGCGATCCTCGTATCTCAAGACAATGACGGGGATGAGCGCGTCCGGCTCTTTTTGGTCAGGCTCGCCGATCCAGGGGTTATGGAGCCGCTCACCTCGGCGAGACCGAACTACTATCTTAGGGGCGGCCAGTTGCATAAAGACGGCCGCTGGCTCATCTACGCCGCCAACCTCGACGCCGAGAGCGGAGAGGAGACCGAGACCGACCGGCTCTACAGGCACGATCTGCATACGGACGAAAGGCTGGTGCTTGCCAGGCCCAGGAAGGGGAGTATCCCCTGGCCCGAACTGAACCGTCAGGGTACCCACATACTCTACTCGCGCAACGAACGGCACCCGGCCGGACAGCAAATCTGGCTGGTGGATATAGATGGCCACAAAGACCGCGAGATTCTGAACTTCGGCCCGCAGCACAAGGTCTCGGCATCCTGGTTCCCCGACGGGCGCAGAGTCCTCTTCGTCGCCGAGGCCGAATCCTACCGTAGGCTGGGTGTGTGGAGCATGGACAAAGAGTCCGTGCGCTGGCTCGTAGAAGATCCAGGCCGCAACATCGAGTACTCCTTCGCGCCGCCGAACGGAGGACCCGTAGTCGTGGTTGGGGTCGAGCAAGCCGGGATGATGGCCTCTCTGCTCGAAGTGCAAAACGGCACCGAGACCTCGCTACGGCACACGATAGGCAACCTCATACCGCTGGCCCGGGCCGATAAAGGCGGCTGGATCTGCACCCATTACGATGCCCTCCACCCTGTCGACCTCGTGCGCTACGGCAAGGATGGCGAACGGGCCAGCCTTACGGGCCTGCCGGAAAGGATGGACGTAGACGAGGAGCGGCTCGTCGCCGCCGAAGACTTCCGCTGGCGGTCTGTCGACGGCATGCAAGTACAGGGTTGGCTCTACCGTACGCGTGGGGAGAAGCTCGGAACCATCGTCCTGGTCCACGGCGGCCCCACCAGCCACGCCGAAGACCGGTTCAACGCCCAGATCCAGTACCTCGCCTCGCGGGGCTTCGATGTGCTGGCGCCGAACTACAGGGGCAGCACGGGATTCGGGCTGCCTTTCCAGGAGTCCATAAAGCAGGACGGCTGGGGCGGTCGGGAGCAGGAAGACATAAGGTGCGGGATCGAGGCGCTGATCCATGCCAATTTGGCAGAGCCTGGACGCGTCGGTGTTACCGGTACCTCCTACGGCGGATACTCGGCGTGGTGGGCGATCACACACTTCGAACCCGGGATCGTCTCCGCCGCGGCCCCCATCTGCGGTATGACCGACCTCGCGATCGACTACTACGCCACGCGTCCCGACCTCAGACCCTACAGCGAAGAGATGATGGGCGGTTCCCCCGAAGATGTTCCCGACCGCTACCGCGAAAGATCCCCTATCAACTTCGTAAAGAACATCAAAGGAGACCTCCTGATCGTCCAGGGCATGAAAGACCCGAACGTAACCCAGGACAACGTCCACGCCGTCACGAAAGCCTTGCAACGTGAAAACATCCCTTACGAACTCCTCACCTTCGAAGACGAAGGCCACGGAATCGCGCGCCCCAAGAACCTGCGCGTTCTCTACCCACGCCTCGCCGACTTCTTCCAAAATGCTTTCGGCGAAGGTTCCTGACCAAAATACAGCCAATGCTGGTCCGGATGAATGCCGACCGCACGGCCCAAGCCCCCATCGCCCGCGGATCTTCTGCAATCACCGTGGATTCCCGCTTCCGCGGGAATGACGGCACGGGAGGGCCCGGCGCACACCCGCGGTCGGAGAGCACGACCGTCCAGACGGACTCCGTATGACGTAAGGGCGAGGGTCCCAGCGTACCCGCGACCCGAACGCGATCCCGTTCCAACGAACTCGGTATGAAACCTGATGCCTGAAACCTGTTTCCAAAAATCAGCGCCCAAGATGTTTAGACCCTATATGTGCTGGGTACACATACATGCAGAAAGTTAGAGAAAGCTACCAAACGGAGGAATTGCTTTGACGCACGATACGCGAACATTCGACAAGATGGGCGAGACCACGCAGACCATGGTCAGGACTTCTCGGGAGTCGGCCAGGATCTTCACGGATTACACCGTGAAGGCGCAGGAGTTGAACACGCACTTCGCACGGCGCGCTGTGGAGACCTGGATCGACGGGCTGCGCAAGCAGACCGAGCTCTCCCAGGAGGTGGCGCAGGAACTCTTCGGGAAGGCTGAGGAGCAGGCGGACGCCTACAGGCGTTTCTTCGGGCAGTGGGGCAACTTCCCCATGGGAAGCTTCCCGTTCCCCGGCATGACCAACAGCGTAATGTTCCCCTTCCAGAAGCAGGGGATGCGACTCGTAGAGACGGCCGCAAGGGGCGCGGAGGAGACCATAGCGACGGCCACCTTCCCCATCGCCGGCTACGACGAGAAGAACGTCGATGAGATCTCCGCGCGGCTCGATGGTCTGAGCGCCGAGCAGATCCGGCACCTCAGGGCTTACGAGAAGTCCAACAAGAACCGCCAGAGCCTGATCGACCGGTTCGACAGCAAGCTCAGGGCTTCGTAGCAAAAGCTACACGAGCGTAACGAAGAGGCCGGGGTTCTAGCCCCGGCCTCTCTTCGTGCTTTCTCCCAAGGTGCTAGTTCGCATTTCATGTGATACACCGATTACAATAGCGCCACAGGGATCGAACACGGATCTCGTCATCCGCGTTGGATCTTGACCCCATTACAGTAACTGTGTAGTATTCGTGCAAAGTGAGGAGCCGGGTGACCATGCCTGTAGGAGGTATTACATGGACGTGATGAGGGGTCTCGAAGAGAGCGGGAGCAGCGCGCCGCATCCTGGTGTGGAGAGACTGATGCTCCACTTCACGCCTTACTCGGAGGACTGGTCCAAGCTGCCTGTAATCGTCTCTGGTGAGGGGTGCTACGTCACCGACGACAAGGGCAAATCTTACATAGACGGGCTCGCCGGGCTCTTCACGACCCAGGTCGGGCACGGGAGGAGCGAGCTTGCCGAGGTCGCCGCGAGGCAGATGAAGGAGCTCGGCTTCTTCCCCAACTGGAGCATGCACCATCCCAGGTCGCTGGAGCTTGCGGCCAGGATCTCCGAGATAGCGCCTGGGGACCTCTCCTCCACCTTCTTCGTCTCCTCGGGTTCGGAGGCTGTAGAGACGGTCATCAAGCTGGCCCGCCAGTACCACAAGGCGAACGGCGAGGCCGAGCGCTACAAGGTGATATCGCGCAAGATCGCCTACCACGGCACCACGATGGGCGCGCTCTCCGTGACGGGATTGCCCGCGTTCAAGGCTCCCTTCGAGCCGCTCTTGCAGGGTTTCTATCATGTACCGAACACCTACGAGGACCCTGAGGGGGCTGCGGATGCAATCGAGGAGGCCATAGAGTTCGGACCGCCGGAGACGGTGGCTGCCGTAATCCTGGAGCCGGTGCAGAACGCGGGTGGGTGCCTCGTGCCGCCACCGGATTACTGGGAGCGGGTGCGGGAGATCTGTGACAGGCACGGAGTACTCCTCGTCTCGGACGCGGTGATCTGTGCCTTCGGACGGCTGGGCGAGTGGTTCGGCATCGAGCGCTTCGACGTGGTCCCGGACATGACGAGCTTCGCCAAGGGCGTAACGTCGGGCTACCTGCCGATGGGCGGGGTCGTGGTCAACGAGAAGATGAGCGCGACGCTCGAGGGCAACGCCCCGATGTTCATGCACGGCTCGACCTTCGGGGGGCACCCCGTTTCGAGCGCGGTCGCCCTCGAGAACATAGATATCATCGAGCGCGAGGGGCTGCTAAAGAATGTCCACGAACTCGAAGGGCACTTCGGCGACGAGCTGAAGAGGATGGCCGCCGACCATCCCATCGTCAAGGAAGTCAGGGGGATGGGCTTCTTCTGGGCCGTGGAGGTCAATCCCGAACGGGCCGACGGTACGCCGCTGGAGGGTGACGAGTACGACAAGTACTTCAAGGGTGTCGTCACAAAGAAGCTGTTGGAGGGCGGTCTCATTTGCCGCTTCGACGACAAAGAAGATCCCGTCATCCAGTTCTCCCCGGCGCTCGTAGCAGACAAGGAGATCATCTCCAAGATAGCAGGCATAACCGACGATGCCCTCACGGAGCTCGAACGAGAACTCGGCTACCGGGGCTAGAGGGGTAGAGTTTGACCAGCGCCCCTAGCGCCCGCCCCGAAGAGAAGGATTACCGCTCCTACAGCTTCTGGTTGGAGACGTCTAGGGAGGAACTCCTCCCCAGACCTTCGCTAGGCGGATCTATCGAGGCCGACGTGGCCATCCTCGGCGCCGGCTTTACGGGCCTGTGGACGGCCTACTATCTGCTCGCCCGAGAGCCCTCGATGAAGGTGGTGGTGCTCGAGTCGGAGATCGCCGGTTTCGGGGCCTCCGGGCGCAACGGGGCCTGGTGCTCTTCGGGCTTCCCCGTCAGCCCCGGGGAGCTCCAGCGGCGCTTCGGGAGAGAGGCCGCAAGGGAGCTCTTGACCGAGATGCGGGGCGCGGTCGAGGAAGTAGGCAGGGTAGCCAGGGCGGAGGAGATCGACGCCCAGTACTTTCGGGGCGGACTGCTCCGCATAGCGCGTGGCCCGAGCCAGCTACCAGGTATAAGGGATGCGTACGAGTCGCTGCGCGGGCTTGGCCTGGAGGACGGGATCAGGCTGCTCGACGCGGATGAGACGGCAGGGCGCGTCAGGATCACCGGCGCCAGAGGCGCGCTGTTCAATCCCCATTGCGCGACCATCCACCCCGCGCGGCTCGCGCGCGGGCTCGCCAGGGCCGTCGAACGGCTGGGGGGTGAGATCTTCGAGCGGTCGCCCGTGACGGACTATGAGGAGGGTGGCGAGAACGGCTCGGGCCCGAGGCTGGTTACGGACTCGGGAGTGGTTCGGGCGCGCACGGTCGTGCTCGCCGGCGAGGCCTACCTGGCGCGGCTCCGCAAGTTGCGCCGCCAGTTACTCCCCATCTACTCCCTCATCGTGCTCACCGAGCCCCTCTCCGAGGAGCGGTGGGCCGGCGTCGGCTGGGAAGGGCGCGAGTGCGTGGCGTCCAACCGCTACACGGTCGACTACCTCTCGCGTACCGAAGACGGGCGCATATTGTTCGGGGGTAGGGGCGCACCGTACCATTACGGCTCGCGCGTAAGCGACGAGTACGACAGGCACGAGCCGACGCACCAGATGCTGCGAAGCACGGCTAGGGACTGGTTCCCTGCCCTAGAAGGCGCGCGGTTCACCCACGCGTGGGGAGGGCCGCTGGCCGTACCCCGCGACTGGATGCCGACCATGTCTTACGACCCGTCCAGTGGTGTAGCCACCGCGCGTGGCTACACGGGGCAGGGGGTCGCGACGGCCAACCTCTCGGGCCGGACCCTGGCGGACCTGATCCTCGAACGCCAGACCGACATAACCCGATTGCCCACCGTCGGCCACGAGCAGCGTCCCTGGGAGCCGGAACCCTTGCGTTGGCTGGGCGCCAGGTACGTGCAGCGCGGCCTGATGAAGGTGGACGATAACGCCGAACGAACGGGAGAGCCGCCGACGGGCAAGACCCTGGCAGAACGGCTCGGCAGACACTGAATCTACAGCTAGAATCATAAGCGGGGAAGGGCCACTATGGACGCTACAGGAGGCTGAGGGTGGAAGAGCGACGTGTAAGCGAGCGCCCGCCGCAAGAGGTGGATGACGCAGGCCGGGGTGTGGAACGTACCGTCGCCGTGGAGTTGTCCGCGGTTACCAAGCGCTTTGGAGAGTTCGTCGCGGTCGGCGACCTCACGCTCGACATCTACGAGGGAGAGTTCTTCTCGCTGCTTGGCCCTAGCGGGTGCGGCAAGACCACGACGCTGCGCATGATCGCCGGCTTCGAAGAACCGACCGAGGGCGGTATCTCCGTCGACGGGGACCAGATGAGCGGGGTACCTCCCTACAGGAGGCCGGTAAACACCGTCTTCCAGTCCTACGCTATCTTCCCCCACCTAAACGTCTTCGACAACGTGGCCTTCGGCCTGCGCCGCGCCGGCGTCAGGGGAGATGAGTTGCGCAAGAGGGTCACGGAGGCCTGCGAGATGGTGCAGCTCGCAGGCTTCGAGAGGCGCAAGCCGAACATGCTCTCGGGCGGGCAGCAGCAAAGGGTCGCGCTCGCGAGGGCGCTCGTCAACCATCCCAAGGTGTTGCTGTTGGACGAGCCGCTGGGAGCGCTAGACCTCAAGCTCAGGAAAGAGATGCAGCTCTACCTCAAGAATCTGCAGCACGAGGTTGGGATCACCTTCATCTACGTCACCCACGACCAGGAAGAGGCCCTCACCATGAGCGACAGGATCGCCGTGATGAACGAGGGCAGGGTGCAGCAGGTAGCCGACCCCCCGACCCTCTACGAGCGCCCGAAGAACCGTTTTGTGGCGGACTTTATCGGCCAGACGAACGTATTCTCGGGTACGGTCGAGTCCGTGAACGGTGAACGCGTAACGTTGCGTACCGCTTCGGGGGAGAGGATCGAAGCCACCGCTCATGAGGTCGAGCTCGGGGAGGAGGCGGACGCGGCCGTGAGGCCCGAGAAGATCCGGTTCGGTAGCGAGGGCGACAACACGAGCTCCGCCAGGATAAGGCAGATCGTCTACCTCGGGGTCAGCACCCAGTACATAGCGGAACTCCCCGACGGGCAGGAGTTGGTGCTCTACCAGCAGAATTTTCGCGAGGAGGACCATCCCGAAGAAGGCGAAGAAGTGTCGGTGGCGTGGGACGCCCGTAACTGTTTGATACTGGGAGGATGATCATGGGTAGAGAGAAGAGGTTCTCCAGGGGCGATTTCCTTAAGGTGGTCGGCGCGGGGGTGGTGGCCAGCTCGACGCTCTCGACCCTTTCGGGCTGCACCGTCAGCACGACCGCCGAGAGCGGTGGAGGTGGAGGCACTGGCAACGAGAACGCGCTCAACCTCTACAACTGGTCGGACTACGTAAACCCCAAGACTACGATCCCCAACTTCGAGAAGAAGTACGGGGTAGAAGTAACCCAGGACTTCTACTCCGACAACGAGGCGTTGCTGGCGAAGCTCCAGGCCGGAGGTACGGGATACGACGTCATCGTCCCCTCGGACTACATGGTTTCGGTCATGCGCAAGAGCGACATTATCCAGAAGCTGGACAGGTCCAAGATCCCGAACTTCGACAACCTCAGCGCGGATTTTAGGGGACTTCCATTCGATCCGAACAACGACTACAGCATGCCCTACCAGTGGGGAACCACGGGCATCCTCTACAACAAGAAAGAGCTGGGAGAGATTAGCAGCTGGGACGTATTGTGGGACACCGAGTACAAGGGCGAGATCGCGATGATGAGCGACGTCAGGGAGACCATGGGGGCGGCTCTCAAGCTGCTGGGATACTCCTTGAACAGCACCAAGCCGGAGCAGTTGGAAGAGGCCAAGCAGTTGCTCCTGGAGCAGAAGCCCCTCTTGCGAGGGTACTTCGCCTCGTTCGAGGTCAGGCCCCTGGTCCAGAACGGTGACGTCCTGTTGGGGCACGTATACAGCGGGGATGGCTTTCTGGCCATCGCCGAGAACAAGGACCTGGACTATGCCATCCCCGAAGAGGGGGCCACCCGCTGGGTGGACAACATGGCCATACCGGTGGGTGCAGAGCACGTAGACAACGCCTACAAGTTCATAAACTATATCTTGGGCGCGAAGGCCGGTGCATCGCTCACGAACTACACGTACTACGGCTCGCCCAACGAAGCCGCCGAACCCATGATAAAGAAGGAGATCCTCGACGATCCGCGCATCTACCCGCCGCCGGAAGTCTTCGAGCGGTTGGAGGTGATCGAGGACATCGGGGAGGCGACCCGCAAGTACGAACGCATCTTCACCGAAGTAAAGAGCGCCTGAGAATGGAAGAGCGCGAAAGGAGCGGGTGGACCTGGAGGTTAGCGGGTCTTTTGGCCCCCGTCACGATCTGGCTCGGGCTCTTCTTTTTGGTGCCGCTGTTGCTGATCCTGATCTTCTCCTTCGGGAGAAGCGGGGTCTACGGCGGCATAACACTGGGCTTCAATCCGGGCAACTACCTCAAGGTCTTCGACCCCCTGTATCTGGAGATCGTGGGCCGCACCTTCGTGATCGCGCTGACGAACACGCTGCTGTGTCTGGCCCTGGGCTACCCGCTGGCGTACTTTATCGTCTTCAAGGGCCACAGGTGGCGCAACGCCCTGATCCTGCTCGTAATGGTCCCGTTTTGGACGAGCCTATTGGTACGGGCCTACTCCTGGGTGGTTATCTTGAACGGCAACGGCATCGCCAACCGCACGCTGCAGTTCCTCGGGATCACCGACGAGCCCGTCACCCTGATCTTTACGCCCCAGGCGGTAACGATGGGGATGGTCTACTCCTACCTGCCGTTTATGGTCCTGCCGCTGTACGCGGCCCTGGAGAAGCTCGACGTCAGCCTGAAGGAGGCGGCGCAGGACCTGGGGGCCAGCCGCTGGCACACGTTCTGGCGGGTTACTTTCCCCCTTAGCATGCCGGGCGTGATCGCGGGCAGCATCCTGGTGTTCATACCATCGGCGGGAGAGTTCGTCATCCCGAACCTGCTCGGCGGCTCGCGCACGGTGCTGATGGGGAACCTGATACAGCAGCAGTTCCTCCAGGCCCGCGATTGGGCCTTCGGGAGCGCCCTTTCGGTGATGCTCGCCGTCCTGCTTCTCGGGGCGATCATGTTCTACATCCGCCGGATCGGGACTGACAAGCTGGAGGGGGTGTAGGCCGTGGGAGAGAATAAGGGTGGCCCTATCTACAAAGGACTCGGCAAAATCCCGGACCGGGCGTTGTTCCTGTTCGCCGGCCTGGTGTACCTGTTCTTCTACGCCCCAATCTTCGTAATGGTGTTCTTCTCTTTCAACGAAAACCGGAGCACCCAGGTCTGGGGCGGCTTCTCGCTGAAGTGGTACGGGGAGCTCTTGCGCGATCAGTCGGTACTCGACGCCTTCAAGACGTCGATGATAGTCGGCGTAACGGCCACGGCCATCGCCACCGTGATCGGGACGCTCACGGCGCTGGCCCTGACGCGCCACCGCTTCCGGGCCAAGACCTTTGCGGACTCGACGATCTACGCCGCTACGGTGATGCCGGAGATAGTGGTCGGGGTGAGCCTCCTGGTCTTCTTCGTCGCCATCCAGTTCGCGCTCGGGATCACGACCATCATCATCGCGCACGTGGCGTTTACGATCTCGTTCGTCACCATCGTGGTGCGGGCGCGCCTGTCGGGCATGGACCAGTCGCTCGAAGAAGCAGCCCAGGACCTCGGAGCGAACCCGGTTACGACGTTTCTGAGGGTGACGTTGCCCCTGATATTACCCGGTGTCATGGCCGGGGCGCTGCTCGCTTTTACGCTCTCTTTCGACGACTTCGTGATCACGTTCTTCGTCGCGGGCGTAGGGTCGAGCACGCTGCCACTGAAGATCTACTCCATGATCAAGTTCGGCGTTAGTCCCGTCATCAACGCTCTCTCGACGGTGGTGCTGGTGGCGACCCTGGTCCTGATCCTGGGCGGCAGCCGCATCCTGACGAGAAGGGAGAAGACCTAGGGCCATGGCCGAGACCGTTCGACCGAAAGCCGCCCCGCACCGCGAGCGCATCCTCGCGCTGACGGAACGTGAGAGGGAGTCCTTCGCGCGAACGCACCCCAGATCGCGCGAGCTCTACGAGAGGTCCTCCGGTTCGCTGTTCGGCGGCGTGCCGATGAGCTGGATGATGAAGTGGGCCGGGGGCTTCCCGGTGTTCGCCGAACGGGCCGAAGGATCGAGGGTCTTCGACGTGGACGGTAACGAGTACGCCGACTTCTGCCTCGGCGACACCGGGGCCATGACGGGGCACGCTCCCCAGGCGGTGGCCGCTACGGCCGCCGAGCAGGCGGCGCGCGCCATCACCACCATGATGCCATCCCCCGAGGCCCCCGCCGTGGGCGAGGCCCTGGCCGAAAGGTTCGGCCTGCCACTCTGGCAGGTTACGCTCTCCGCCACCGACGCGAACCGGTTCGCGATCCGGATGGCGCGCCAGATCACCGGCCGCCCCCGCATCCTGATTTTCAACTGGTGCTACCACGGCACCGTGGACGAGACGTTCGCCGTCCTTGACGAAGGCCGCGTCGTCGCCCGCCCCGGTAACGTGGGCCCACCCGTCGAGCTGGACCGCACCACCCGCGTGGTCGAGTTCAACGACGTCGCGGCGCTAGAAGAAGCCCTGGCCCACGAAGACGTGGCGTGCGTGCTGGCCGAGCCGGCCATGACCAACATCGGGATAGTGCTTCCGGAACCCGGTTTCCACAGGACGCTCCGCGAACTCACGAGCCGCCACGGGACGCTGCTCATCATCGACGAGACCCACACCATATCTACCGGCTACGGCGGCTACACCCGCGAGCACGGGCTCGACCCTGACATCCTGACGACGGGCAAGACCATAGGCGGCGGCGTTCCGGCCGGGGCCTTCGGCGTCACCCACGAGGTCGCCGAGAGGGCGCTCGCGCAGGAGGACGCTGACTACGTGGACGTCGGCGGCGTGGGTGGAACTCTGGCCGGCAACGCGCTCTCCGTGGCGGCCATGCGAACCGCCCTGACCGAGGTCCTTACGGAGCGAGCCTTCAGGCATACCGTCCCGCTGGCCAAGCGCTTCGAACGGGGGGTAAAGACGGCTATCGGGGAGGCCGGGGCTCCCTGGAACGTGGTCAGGCTCGGTTGCCGGGTCGAGTACTGCTTCTCGCCCCAGCCGCCCCGCAACGGTGGCGAGGCGGCGGCCTCACACGACGACGAGCTCGAGACGCTGCTGCACCTGTACGCGCTCAACCGTGGGGTGCTCATTACGCCGTTTCACAACATGGCCCTGATGGCCCCGACGACCACGGAGGCGCAGGTGGACCGGCACACAGTTGTTTTCTCCGAGGCGCTGGAGGACCTGTATCGGTAGGCACCCGTCTCCGGCTGTGGTGGACGAAGAGACGGGGAAGCCGCGTAGGGGTGATTGGCAGATAGAGACTCCCGGGAAAGGAGTAGAGGTGGAGAGTGCGGGTGAGAGCAGGGGCGCCAGATCGCCGGAGGTAAGCGAGCACGGCCTAAAGGAAAACGCAATAGGCTTCAGGGACGCCCTGATCATCGGCATAGCCTCGACGGCGCCGGCCTACTCGCTGGCGGCAGTCATCGGGCTGGTGGTGGTGACCGTAGGCGTTCAGGCGCCGGCTGTTCTACTGGCTTCTTTCGTACCGATGTTCTTCGTGGCCACCGCCTTCTACTACATGAACCGGCCCGACCAGGACTGCGGCACGACGTTCTCGTGGGTGACGCGGGCCATGGGACCCTGGGCCGGTTGGATCGGGGGCTGGGCGATCTGCGTTACAGGCATCCTGGTCGTGGGGTCTCTGGCCGACGTGGCCGCCCGATACACCTACCTGTTCTTCGGTCTCGAGGGCCTCGCCGGCTCGAAGGTGGCGATCACGCTGTTCGCCGTGGTCATCATCGTCGCGATGACGGCCATGTGTGTTATAGGCACCGAGCTCTCGGCCCACTTCCAGGACATCTTGATCATCGCCCAGGTCGGCGCGCTGCTGCTCTTCGCCGTCGTGGCCCTGGCGAGGGTTTTCGGTGGCACGGCCCCGGAAGGGTCACTCGTTCCTGAGCTTTCGTGGTTCTCGCCCTTCGCCATAGATAGTTCCAGCGCCCTAATCGCGGGGCTCCTGATCGGGGTCTTTATCTACTGGGGCTGGGAGAGCTCCGTGAACCTGACCGAGGAGACCCAGAACAGCGAGAGTGCTCCCGGCCTCGCCGCCGTCGCCAGCACGGTGGTCCTGCTCGTCACCTACCTCTCGGTCGCGGCCGCGGTGGTCGCTTTCGGCGGCGTGGGGACCGCCGAGAAGTTCGCCGACGACGACGCCATCCTGAGCACCCTGGCGACCGGCGTCCTCGGTTCTCCCTGGGACAAGCTCGTCGTTCTGGCGGTCCTGACCTCGGCGCTGGCCTCGACCCAGACCACCATCCTGCCTGCCTCGCGCACCGTGCTCTCCATGGCGCGGGCCGGCGCGATGCCGGCCTACCTCGGCGAGACCCACCCGCGCTACTTGACGCCGCACGTCTCCACCATCGTAGTCGGGGCCCTGGCAACCATCTGGTACGTGCCGCTGAACTTCCTCTCCGAGAACTTCCTTTTCGACACGCTCTCGGCCCTGTCGCTGATGATCGCCTTCTACTACGCCCTCACCGGCTTCGCCTGCGCGATCTACTACCGCCACGAGCTGCTCAAGAGCGCCAAGAACTTCGTCTTCATCGGTGTGGCGCCCGTGCTCGGCGCCCTGATGCTCGCCTACCTGTTCTTCAGGTCCATGGTCGACCTCGCCAACCCCGGCGCATCCTACACTGGCGGCTCCTTCCTCGGCTTGGGGTTGCCGCTGGTTATCGGGTTAGATTTCTTGCTGCTAGGCGCGATCCTGATGGTCCTCTGGCGCCTCGGCGGCCACATGGGATTCTTCGGACGCACCCCCGAGACCGTCGACCCCGAGGTCGCCGAAGGTCGGGTGAAGGTGCAGGAGACCGCCGGCGCCGGAGGAGGGTTAAATGGGAAGCGTGGCGCTCGGCTTCGACGGCTTCCCTTCGGCCAGGGCGGCTCTGAGCGTGGGCGAGAGTCCGTTCAAGAGCGCCATCCTGGTCTCGATCCCGCACAAGCTCCTGCGCATCTCGGAGGTACTCGTGCTGTGAGTAGCGAACGTTCACCATAGGCGAGTAAAATGGAGCGTACGGGCGGGCTCCTTGGGAAAGGAGACAACATGGCAGAGTCGATCGATCGAGGCGACGCCTCGAAGACGGCCAGATTGGCTAGTCCACACGAAGACCTCAAGGACAAGGGTCTTGAGCATGACGCCGTTGGACTTCTGGCCAGCGTCGTACTGGGTGTCTCCTGCGTGGCTCCGGCCTATGCCCTCACCGCCACCCTCGGCCCCACGGTCAGCGAGGTCGGTCTGCAGATGCCGGCGATCTTCCTGGCAGGGTTTATACCGATGTTGCTCGTGGCCTATGCTTACCGGGAGCTCAATCATGAGGCGCCGGACTGCGGCACCTCGTTCACGTGGACGGTGAAGGCCTTCGGCCCGCACGTCGGCTGGATGTGCGGGTGGGGCTTCGTGCTGGCAACGGTTATCGTGCTCTCCAACCTCGTGGGCGTGGCGGTCACGTTCTTCTACCTGCTGCTCGGGAACGTCTTGGGGAACCCGGCCATCGAGGCGCTGGGCGGCAACGCGGTCGTCAACGTCCTGACTACCCTGGTCTTCGTGGCGGCCGCCACGGCGATCTCCTACCGTGGCATGGCGGCAACCAAAGGGGTCCAGTACGCGCTCGTGGGGCTTCAGATGGTCGTCCTCGCCCTCTTCGTCGTGCTGGCCTTCGGCAAAGCGGTTAGTGGGGCATCCGATCTCGCCATCAGCTTTTCGTGGAGCTGGCTCAACCCCTTCGCGATAGAGTCCTTCGCGGCTTTCGCGGCCGGGCTGTCACTCTCTATCTTCATCTACTGGGGCTGGGACACCACGCTCACCATCAACGAGGAGACTACCGGCAGCTCCAGTACGCCGGGACGAGCCGCGCTCTTGACCATTCTCACGATCCTCAGCACGTACATGCTGGTTGCGATCTCGGCCCAGATGTTTGCCGGCATCGGCGAGCAGGGCATCGGCCTGGGCAATCCCGACACCGCGGACAACGTTTTCGCCGCGCTCGCTGAGCCCGTGCTCGGAGTGCTCGCCATCTTTCTTTTCCTAGCGGTAGTGGCCAGCGCGGCGTCGAGCCTGCAGACCACGTTCTTGCCCGCGGCGCGGACGATGCTCGCGATGTCCTTCTACAAGGCGGCGCCGGAGCGTTTCTCGCACGTGCACCCGCGATTTCGGTCGCCGTCCTACGCAACGCTTTTCTCCGGCGTGGCCACGGCGATCTTCTACACCGTAATGACATTCCTAAGCGAGGACGTCCTGATCGACACCATCTACGCGCTCGGGTTGATGATCGCCTTCTATTATTCGCTCACGGCCTTTGCGTGCGTGTGGTACTTTCGCAATGAGCTGTTCACGAGCCCGAAGAACTTCATCTTCAAGGGCCTCTTCCCGGGTCTCGGCGGGATAATGCTCACGCTCCTCTTCTTCAAAACGGCCGTCGATACCTTCGACCCGTCCTACGGCAGTGGCGGAGCGGTATTGGGGATGGGCACCGTATTTGTAATCGGGATAGGCCTGCTGCTGCTGGGCGTCATCTTGATGTTCGCGTGGCAGCTCCGGGCACCGGAGTTCTTCCGCGGAGAGACCCTCACACACGACACGGCCGTGCTCGCCACCGAAGAGGATCTGCTGCAGGACAGGGACCCGGAGGAGAACTGAGATGGGGCAACCCACGGTCGAAACGGAGAGTCCCGCGGCGGCTCGACATCCTCTCGACCCGCTGAACGCGGACGAGTTTCGCCGGGCGGCGAACACCCTGCGCGAGGCCAAAGGCTTCGACGAGCGGTGGCGCTTCGCCGCCATCGAGCTCAAAGAGCCGTCCAAAGAGGTGCTCGCCTCAGGGGAGAGGGTACCGCGGGAGGCCCTGCTCGTATGCTGGAACCGCGAGGACGGCCAGGCCTACAAGGCGGTCGTCTCGCTGGACGAGGACCGACTCGTCTCGTGGGAGCACCGCCCCGGCGAGCAGCCGAATGTAACCGTCGACGAATACCACGAGTGCGACGAGGCGCTGAGGCGGGATCCACAGGTCGTCGAGGCGCTCGCCGCGCGCGGCGTCACCGACATGGAGAAGGTGCTCTTCGACGTCTGGGCCTACGGGGGGTCTTTGATCGCCGACACGTACCGGGGCCGTCGCATCGGCTGGACGGACATCTGGTATAGGGACCACGAGGACTCCAACCCCTACGCCAACCCCGTCAACGGCCTCAAGCTAATCGTCGACCTCAACCGCGCGGAGCTGCTGGAGATCGAGGACACCTTCGCGGTCGAGAAGCCCAAGATCATGGGCGAGTACGTTCCCAAACACGTCCCTGGCCTACAGGAGCGCGGCGATCTGAAACCCCTCGAGATCACGCAGCCCGAGGGGGCCTCCTTCGTACTGGCCGGCAACGAGCTCAGGTGGCAGAAGTGGTTCATGCGCGTCGGTTTCAACTACCGCGAGGGGCTCGTGCTCCACACCGTAGGTTACGACGACGGCGGAAAGATCAGGCCCGTGGCGCACCGGATGTCGTTCTCGGAGATGGTCGTGCCCTACAGGGATCCCAGCCCCGAACACTTCCGACGCACGGCTTTTGATGTCGGCGAGTGGGGCCTCGGGTTCATGACTACCTCGCTGGAGCTAGGCTGCGACTGCCTGGGCGAGATCTCCTACCTCGACGCGGTACTCCACGACTCTAGCGGGGAGCCCTACGCCATCAAGAACGCCATCTGCATCCACGAGGAGGACGACGCGGTCCTCTGGAAGCACGTGGACGAGATCGCCGGTGCGGAGGTGCGCAGGAGCCGCCGGCTGGTCCTCTCCTTCCACGCGACCGTAGCGAACTACGAGTACCTCGTGTACTGGCGCTTCTACCAGGACGGCAACATCGAGTGCGAGGTGCGGGCCACCGGCATCATGGTCACCTCCCACTTCCCCGAAGGCGAACAGCCCCCGTACGGGTCTCTGGTCGACGATCGCACCTACGCCCCGTTCCACCAGCACTTCATCGTCGCCAGGCTCGATCTCGACGTGGACGGCGAGGCGAACACGGTCGTCATGTCCGAGACCGAAGCGTCGCCGGTCGGACCCGAAAACCCCTACGGTCTCGCCCTCGTGCAGAGGAACACGCCCCTGCGCACCGAAGAGGAGGGCAAGCAGGACTACGACTGGAACACCCAGCGCTCCTGGAAGGTCGTAAACGACAACGCCGAAAACGGGCTGGGCACGTCCACCGCCTACAAGCTCGTACCCACCGGCTGCCTGCCGGCGATGGTCGATCCCTCCTCGCCGGTCCTCGAGCGGGCCGGAGTGATCGGGCACACGCTATGGGTCACCCCCTACCACCAGGACGAGCGCTGGCCCTGCGGCGAGTTCGTCAACCAGAGCGAAGCCGACACGGGACTACCGGTATGGACCCGAAAGAACCGTCCCATAGAGAACACCGACGTGGTGCTCTGGTACGTGTTCGGCATCCACCACGTAACGCGGCCCGAGGAGTGGCCCGTGATGGCCGCGGACACTGTCTCGTTCTGGCTCAAGCCTGCCGGGTTCTTCGACCGCAACCCGGCGCTGGACGTGCCGCCCACGGCTAACGGGCACTGCCACAATCCGGAAGGCGGATAGGAGCGTGATAGATCCACAACTACGCTGGGCATCCATCGGCGAGAAGCCAGACTACGCAGGACCGCTGTCCTACGCCGGCATGCCCCTCACCCAGGATCCGGTAGATCTCGACGGTGTCGACGTGGCTATCGTGGGCGCGCCCACAGACGACCTAGTCTCGGACCGGCCCGGAACGCGCTTCGCACCGCGCGCCATCCGGGCCGCGAGCTGCCCGCCCGGACCGCAGCTCGAAACCGGGGTAGACGCGATGTCCGAGCTGCGGGTCGTGGACTTCGGGGACGCACCCGTTCTGCCGGCGGACCCCGTCCGCTCCCACGCCGCGATAGAGTCGACCGTGGGGCAAGTGCTCGCCGCGGGCCCGATACCGGTGGTCCTCGGCGGGGACCACTCGATCTCCGAGCCGAACGTGCGCGCCTGCGCCACCGCGCACGGGCCACTGGGCCTCGTCCACTTCGACACCCACACGGACACCGGCGCGGAGGTCTTCGGCGTCGAGCTCTCCCACGGCACCATAATGCGCCGGCTCGTGGAGGACGGGCACGTCGACCCGCTGCGTTACGCCCAGATCGGTCTGCGGGGCTACTGGCCAGGGGATGAAGAGTTCTCCTGGCAGGCGGAGCGCGGCATAACCAGCCTCTTCATGCACGACGTCCGAGATCTGGGGATAAAGGAGGTGATCCGGCGTGCGCTTGAGGCCATAGGGCCGGGTCCCGCGTTTCTGAGTGTGGACATAGACGTGCTCGATCCGGCCTTCGCGCCAGGCACAGGGACGCCCGAGCCGGGCGGGATGAGCACCGCGGAGCTGTTGTGGGCGGCGCGGGAGGTGGCGAGTGGCGTCGAGCTGGTAGGGGCTGACCTGGTAGAGGTGATCCCGACCGGTGTCGGAGGAGCGGACATAACGGCGCTCGCGGCGGACCGGATCGTACGCGAGATCCTCGGCGGCATCGCCCTCCGCCGGAGAAGACAACCTGACGGACAAACGACCAAGGAGGAGAGATGACGGAGACACGCACGCTGAAGAACTTCGTGGGAGGCGAGTACGTGGATGCGTCCAACGGCCGCACCTACGATCTGGTCAACCCGGCCACGGGCCAGACCTTCGCCCAGGCACCGATCTCGGAGCAGGAGGATATCGACCGGGCGTTCCAGGCGGCACAGAGAGCCTTCGAGACGTGGCGCGATACGACCCCTTCAGAGAGGCAGCTCGCGCTCTTGAGGCTGGCCGACGCGATAGAGGAGAGGGCCGAGGAATTGGTCCGGGCCGAATCAGAGAACACCGGAAAACCGTTCGGACTCACTATGGAGGAGGAGATCCCGGCCGGGGTGGACCAGATCCGCTTTTTCGCCGGCGCCGCCCGAGTTCTGGAAGGCAAGTCCGCCGGAGAGTATCTCGAAGGGTACACGTCGTTCATCCGCCGCGAGCCAGTAGGCGTTATCGGCCAGGTAACGCCGTGGAACTACCCGATGATGATGGCGATCTGGAAGTTCGCTCCGGCCATAGCCGCTGGCAACACCATCGTCATAAAGCCCTCCGACACCACCCCGGTCTCCACGGTCATGATGGCCGAGATCGCGGCTGAGTTCCTGCCCGATGGTGTGTTCAACGTGGTCTGCGGCGATCGGGACACAGGAAGGATGCTGGTCCAGCACCCCACGCCGCAGATGGTCGCGATCACCGGTTCGGTCAGGGCCGGCATGCAGGTCGCGGAGGCGGCTGCCTCCGACCTCAAACGGGTCCACCTCGAGCTCGGCGGGAAGGCGCCGGTGATCATTTTCGACGATGCCGACATAGAAGCGGCGGCAGAGGAGATCGCTGGTGCCGGCTACTTCAATGCCGGTCAGGACTGCACCGCGGCCACCCGCGTGCTCGCCCATCCTGGCATCCACGACGACTTCGTGGCGGCCATCACCGACCAGGCCAGGAACACGACGACGGGGCACCCCGACGACGAGGTGGATTATGGCCCGCTAAACAACGCAAACCAGCTCGAGCACGTCTCCGGCATGGTCGACAGGCTCCCCGACCACGCCGAGGTAACCGTCGGCGGCGAGCGCTTCGGCGAGCAGGGCTTCTTCTACTCCCCCACCGTGGTCGCGGGACTCAGGCAGGACGACGAAGCTTCTCAGAACGAGATCTTCGGTCCCGTCGTCACCGTCCAATCGTTCTCGGATGAGGACGAGGCGGTCAGATGGGCCAACGGCGTCAAGTACGGCCTCGCCTCCAGCGTCTTCACCACGGACCACGGGCGGGCCATGCGGGTAAGCCGCAGGCTGGACTTCGGGTGCGTGTGGATCAACACTCACATCCCCCTCGTGGCAGAGATGCCCCACGGCGGCTTCAAGCACTCCGGCTACGGCAAGGACCTCTCCATGTACGGCCTCGAAGACTACACGCGCATCAAGCACGTTATGACGAACCTCGAAGCGTAGAGGAGGCTACAGCCATCAGCGGTCAGCTTTCAGCCTTCAGCCAGAAACCAATGGCTGACAGCTGAGGGCTGATCGCTGACAGCGCGGTTCGCAAAGGCTTGGACTTTGCGAACCGCTTTAGCGGAGGACCGAACAGGGTAACCTGAAGCCTGAAGCCTTTGACGAAAGGAGATCCCGATGAGCATGGCAACGTCCGAGCAAAGCGTAGTAGATAGCGTAAACAAGCAGCTCTATATCGGGGGCGAGTGGCGCGACGCCTCAGGTGGCGCCACGCTGACCGTCGAGGACCCTTCCACCGCCGAGCCGCTCTGCGAGATCGCGGACGGGTCGTCCGAGGACGCGTTGGACGCGCTCGCCTCAGCCGACCAGATGCAGGCCGAGTGGGGCAAGACGGCGCCGCGCGAGAGGGGTGAGATCCTCCGCCGCGCCTTCGAGAAACTGGTGGAGCGCACGGATGAGCTGGCCCTCCTGATGACGCTGGAGATGGGCAAGGCGCTCGCCGAATCGAAGGCGGAGATTACCTACGCCGCCGAGTTCCTCCGGTGGTTCTCGGAGGAGGCCGTTCGCATAGAGGGCCGCTACGCCATCCCCCCCGCTGGCGCCGGGCGCATGCTGACGATGAAGCAGCCCGTCGGCCCGTGCCTGTTCATAACGCCGTGGAACTTCCCCATGGCGATGGGGACGCGTAAGATCGGGCCGGCCATCGCCGCAGGCTGCACGATGGTGATGAAGCCTGCCCAGCAGACCCCCCTCTCCATGCTCGCCCTCGCCGGCATCCTGGAGGAGTCAGGCCTTCCCGGCGGCGTCCTCAACGTGGTGACGAGCTCCTCCTCCAGCGGTACGATGGGACCGCTCATCGCCGACCCGCGCGCCCGCAAGCTCTCCTTCACGGGCTCGACAGAGGTAGGGCGCAAGCTCGTCGCCCAGTCGGCCGACCAGCTCCTGCGCGTCTCCATGGAGCTCGGCGGTAACGCCCCGTTCCTGGTCTTCGACGACGCCGACGTCGACGCCGCGGTCGAGGGCGCCATGGTCGCCAAGATGCGCAACATCGGCGAGGCGTGCACCGCGGCCAACCGCTTCCACGTCGCAGACGGCGTGGCTGGTGAGTTCGCCGAGAAGCTCGCGAAGCGTATGGAGGCTATGAAGGTCGGGCGCGGCACCGAGGAGGGTGTGGAGGTGGGCCCCCTCATCGACGGCGACCAGCGCGAGAAGGTCGCCGACCTCGTCGATGACGCGCTCGGCAAGGGAGCCAGGGTCCTGGTCGGCGCCGAGAAGATGGAGGGGTCAGGATACTTCTATCGCCCCACCGTACTCGATGACATCCCCGAGGACGCGACGCTGTTGAAGGAGGAGATCTTCGGCCCCGTAGCCCCTGTGGCCTCCTTCGACTCCGAAGAAGCTGCCGTGGCCGCCGCTAACGACACCGAGTACGGCCTCGTTGCCTACGTCTACACCAGCGACCTGAAGCGCGCCCTGCGCGTCTGCGAGGGCATCGAGACCGGCATGGTCGGCCTCAACCAGGGCATGGTCTCCAACGCCTCGGCCCCCTTCGGCGGCATCAAACACTCAGGCTTCGGCCGCGAAGGAGGGATAGAGGGTATCGAGGAGTATCTGGAGACGAAGTACGTGGCCATCAACCTGTAGAGGAGGGCATTTGACGACCGTCCGTCCCATCCGGGGAGAGGATCGCGACGCCTGGCTACACCTCTGGCAGGGCTACAACGACTTCTACCGTAACAGCCCTACGGAGGAGGTCACACGTGAGACTTTCCGGCGCGTGCGAGATGGGTCGGACGGGCTCTTCGGCCTGGTCGCGGAGGACGACGAAGGCAGGCTCGTCGGCCTGGCGCACCTCGTTTTCCATCCCTCCACGTGGACGACGGCGACCTATTGCTACATGGAGGATCTGTTCGTGTCGCGAGAAGGGCGCGGCTCCGGGGCCGGGCGCGCCCTGATCGAGGGTGTCTACGCCGAGGCCGACCGGCGCGGCGCCGATCGCGTCTACTGGCACACCCAGCAGTACAACGCCCCGGCCCGGTCGCTATACGATGTGGTTGGCACGGCCACGTCGTTTGTGGTCTACGAGAGGTGAACGGAGGAGAGATGACCGAAAACGGACGCCTGAGCGTCGTCAACCCGGCTACGGGAGAGAACATCGAGGAGATACCGATCTCTTCCCGTGAGGAGGTCGACGCTGCCGTCGAGCGGGCGCGGGAAGGTTTTCGCGAGTGGCAGGGGTTCGCCGGGCTTGACCGGGCCGAGGTGTTGCATGAGATCTCTGCGCGCATGCGGGAGCATGCGGACCAGCTCGCTGAGGTTATGACGCAGGAGGGCGGAAAGCCCTTTATCGAGAACCGCGATGAGGTTACGTGGACGGCCGCCTGCTTTGACTACTACGCTGAGATCGCCCGCGACTCCGTCGGGTACCTGCCGGCGCCCATCGAGCCGCAGCAGCTCGCCCTCGTCGTGAAGGAGCCCGTCGGGACGGTGGCCTGCATCGTGCCCTGGAACTATCCGCTGCTGCTCGCGGCGTGGAAGGTCGCACCGGCGCTCGCCGCGGGGAACGCGGTGCTCCTGAAGCCGTCGGAGGAGACACCGCTCGCTACGCGGCGCCTCGCCGAGCTCATGCATGAACTGCCCGATGGGCTGCTGCAGGTCGTGTACGGGGCCGGCGAGGTCGGTTCCATGCTCGTTCGGCACCCCGGGGTTGATATGGTCGCGTTTACCGGAAGCCAGGAGACAGGGCGCAGGGTCGGCCTTGCAGCCGCCGAACGCCTCATCCCCGCGAATCTGGAACTCGGCGGGAAAGACCCCTTCATCATCTGCGACGACGTGGACATCGAGATCGCCGCACAGGGCGCCGTGTGGGCCGCCTGCCTTAACGCCGGTCAGGTCTGCACCTCCTCCGAGCGTTTCTACGTGATGAGCGAGGTGGCCGACGATTTTGTCGAGGCGTCAAAGGAATTCGTCGAGTCGTTGAATATCGGGGACCCGATGGACCGCTCGACGGACATAGGGCCCATGATCAACGCGAAGAGCCGCGAGAAGGTCGAGCGCCACGTCGGGGAGGCTGTAGACGATGGTGCTACCCTCGTCGCCGGTGGCGGGCGCTACGGTGAGCGGGGCTACTTCTACAAGCCCACGGTTCTCACCGGCGTAACGCCGTCCATGACGGTGATGCGGGATGAGACCTTCGGGCCTGTGGTTCCGGTCGTGGAGGTCGGGAGCCTGGACGAAGCGATAGAGCAGGCCAACTCCGTGCCTTACGGACTCGGGGCGAACGTGTACACGCAAGACTTCGAGAAGATGCTCAAGTGCATGCGGGAGCTCAAGGCCGGGACAGTCTGGATCAACGACCCCCTCACCGACAACGACGCAGCGCCATTCGGCGGCCAGAAAGGCAGCGGCATCGGCCGCGAGCTCGGCCGCGAGGGTCTCGAAGCCTTCCAGGAGTCCAAACACGTCCATATCGACCCGAAGGTGGAGAAGAAGGAGTGGTGGTACCCCTACGGCAAGGACGACGATCCTGGCCAGAGGACACTGTAGCGTGGCCGCTCCCCAAGAGCTGGCGCCCGGTGTCTACAGGGTTGACGCCTTTCGCTTCTCGAACTTCATAAACGTGCTCCTCCTGGAGAACGACGACGGCTGGACGCTCGTAGACACCGGTGTGGCCGGCAGCGTGGGGCGTATCGGGGAGGCTCTAGCCAGCCTCGGTTCTGGCCCAAGCGATCTCAAGCGCATCTTCATCACCCACCAGCACGACGACCACACAGGCGGTCTGAAAGGTCTCCTGGAGTGGGCGCCGCATGCTGAGGTAGGCGCCCCGGAGCACGAGGCAAAGGTGATATCCGGCGAGCTTCCCTACGATCCTCAGAACAACAGATTCCTCAGGTATATGACCCGCAACGCAGAGCCGCCTGGCGTCCCTGTCGCACGGACGTTGGGTGAGGGCGACCTGGTATCCGGGTTCCGTGTGATCTCCACGCCAGGCCACAGTCCAGGCCATGTCTCGCTGCTACGCGATGCGGACGGCCTGCTGTTCACGGCCGATGCCTTCGGGTGTCTGCCGCGCAAGCTAAGGGTCGGTGTGATCACAGCGCTCTGCACCGACCCGCCGATGGCGAAGCGCTCGGCACAGAAGCTCCTGCGAGAGGACTTCGCGACGGTGATATTGGCGCACGGCCCGGTCATGAGGACGGATGGGAGAGAGAAGCTACAGAGAGCGATAGACAGATGCCGCTATTAGCGCGAACGCGGACATCATAATGCCATCGTCGGCTCGGTCCACAACGGCCTGGAACCTCTATCTCTGTGGCACGGTAGCGTGGCCCGACGAGGTCGTCTTCGGCGCGTCCGGTCATAACTGCGCATTCTAGGTGCTCGGGGACCATGCCAGAGCCTTAACGACTTCGGGACGATAATCTCCGGCATACAAAGGATGCTACGCAGGATCTCCCAGGAAGATTGGGTGGACCGGGTCGAGTGGATGCGAATGGCGTAGAGCAGTTGGCAAGCTCTCCGGCGCCGATCGCGTTGCCCGCAGCTTACAACATTGACTCGGGGTGGCGGGAAAGGGTATAAGTTCCGTTACCGGCAGGGGAACGGAAGGGAGGGCGCATGCTGCAGCGGATCGTTGCGCGCCTGGGTCACGATACTGTGGAGCCCGGTGCGGACACCGAGCGGACGATGGGTTTCGGGAACACCATCATGGTCTGGCTCGCGGCGAACATGGTGGTCACGACCCTGCTCACGGGGACCCTGTTCGTGCCCGGCATCCTGTATTTGCAGGCGATCCTGATCATACTTCTCGGGACCCTGCTCGGGGTTGGCGTGCTGTCGCTCGTGGGGTGCATAGGCACGCGCACGGGGTTGCCGACGATGGTCCTGACACGGGCCTCTTTCGGCATCAGGGGAGGAACCTTCCCGGCGCTCTTGAACCTTGCCGTCCTCATGGGGTGGAGCTGGGTGCAGGCGCTCCTGGCCGGCATAGCCGTGAACTCCGCGGTCGACTCGCTCACGGGCTTCTCCAACGTCGTCCTGTTCACCGTCTTGTGCCAGAGTCTCGTGGTCTTGCTGGCGCTCTTCGGGCATCAGGGCATAGAGCGGGTCGAGCCGTTTATCGCGGTCGTAATGATCGGGCTCGCCCTCTTCGTGTTCTACACGGCCTTCAGCGCCTTCGGGGTCGGCGAGTTCGCTTCCATCCCCGCCGACCCCTCGACCGGTATGACGGCGGCCATAGCGTTCGACGTGGTGGTGGCGACGGCCATCTCCTGGACGGTCCTCTCCGCGGACTTCAACCGCAACGCCACGTCGCAACTCGGGGGCATCGGCGGGACGGTGATCGGCTACACCGCCTCGACTTCACTGGCGATGACTTTGGGCGTGACCGCCGCCGCCTACGCCCAGCTGAAGGGCGGGGCCGCGCAGGGGTTCGACGCGGCGGTCCTGGTGGAGAACTTCGGGATACCGGCCGCCATCGTGGTCTTCCTCTCCGTCATGGCTACGAACACGCTGGTGGTGTACGGCATGATCATGTCCTACCTCA
>Ga0196962_10000115_pt1 | contig 49368 bp, 49 predicted proteins | sample S3v_20metaG_FD_183186 | JGI IMG/M metagenome (GOLD analysis project Ga0196962, IMG submission 183186) | Soil microbial communities from Anza Borrego desert, Southern California, United States - S3+v_20 | ecosystem: Environmental > Terrestrial > Soil > Desert | place: USA: California | collected...
GGCTCGACTGTGCCGCGTCAATCGGGCATTCTGGTGGATGTTCATCCGGTCCTCCCTGGCACCTGAAGCTTAGACAACCTCAGTCTGCTCGGCCGGGGCCGGATGAACAACCTATGGAAACCTCACAGCTAGGAATGCTTCGTGGAGCCGTTGCGTCCGGCGCACGTTGGTCGCGAACGAAAAGGAGAAACTCCATGCGCCTCATCCTCGCCCTTCCGCTGCTGCTCGCCGCGGCGTGCAGCGTCGACAACGATTCGGCGAACGACCAGATGACCCTCGAATACAATCAGGAGCGGATCGAGGACGCCGCGGCCGCCGCCGCTCGAACCGCCCGCGAGGTCGGCTCCGGGATCGGCAACGTCGCCGCCGGCACCAGCGAGGCGATCCGCAACGAGGTCGGCGACATCGACGTCGACGTCGACGTCAGCCGCAACCGCAACGAGCCCGCGAACGAGGCCGCCCCCCGGTAGCGGTGTCCGGCCGAAAATCGTCACCCGACCGTCCGGGAGCGGATCGAGACCGGCCTCACCAAAACGAGCCACAGTCACCGCGCTCGACCCCGGGGTTCCTTCGAGCGGCCTCCGCTCTCGCGAGCGACGAGCTCTTACCTGGTCAGCCGCTTGTAGGTCATGCGGTGGGGCCGGTCAGCCTCCGGGCCCATGCGCCGGCGCTTGTCCTCTTCGTAGCTCTCGAAATTGCCTTCGAACCATTCGACGTGGCTGTCGCCCTCGAAGGCGAGGATGTGAGTGGCGAGACGGTCGAGGAAGAAGCGGTCGTGGCTGATGATGACCGCGCATCCGGCGAAATTCTCCAGCGCCTCCTCGAGCGCTCGCAAGGTCTCGACGTCGAGGTCGTTGGTCGGCTCGTCGAGGAGGAGGACGTTGCCGCCCTCCTTCAGCATCTTGGCCATGTGGACCCGGTTGCGCTCGCCGCCCGACAGCTGGCCGACCTTCTTCTGCTGGTCCGGCCCCCTGAAGTTGAAGGCGCCGACATAGGCCCTCGTCCCGATTTCGTGACGGCCGAAGCGGAATACGTCGCTTCCGCCTGAAATCTCCTCCCAGACATTCTTGTTCGGCGCCAGCGCATCGCGGCTCTGGTCGACATAGCCCAGGTGGACCGTGTCGCCGATGCGGATGCTGCCCGAATCGGGCTGCTCGCTGCCGATGATGAGCTTGAACAAGGTCGTCTTGCCGGCGCCGTTGGGCCCGATCACGCCGACGATCCCGCCCGGCGGCAGCGAGAAGGAAAGGTCCTCGAACAGCAATTTGTCGCCATAGGCCTTGGTCAGGCCCTTGGCCTCGATGACGGTGCCGCCGAGGCGCTCGGGGACCTGGATCAGGATCTGCGCCTTGCCCGGAGTCCGGTTCTCCTGCGCCTCGACCAGCTCGTCGAAGGCGCGGATTCGGGCTTTCGACTTTGCCTGGCGGGCCTTGGGCGAGCGCCGGATCCATTCCAGCTCGTCGTTGATCGCCTTCTGCTTGCCCTGCTCCTCGCGCTCCTCCTGGACGAGCCGCTTCGCCTTCTTCTCCAGATAGCCGGAATAATTGCTCTCGTAGATATAGTAGCGGCCGCGATCGAGCTCGAGCACCCAGTTGACGACATTGTCGAGGAAGTAGCGGTCGTGGGTGACGAGGATGACGTTGCCGGCATAGTCGACGAGATGCTTCTCGAGCCATTGCACGCTCTCGGCGTCGAGATGGTTGGTCGGCTCGTCGAGGAGCAGGATGTCGGGCTTCTCGAGCAGGAGGCGGGTCAGGGCGACCCGGCGCTTCTCGCCGCCGGAGAGGCTGCCGACCGCGCTGTCCCCGGGAGGGCAACGCAATGCGTCCATCGCGATCTCGAGCTGGTTGTCGAGAGTCCAGCCGTCGACCGCGTCGATCTTCTCCTGCAACTCGCCCATCTCGGTCATCAGCGCGTCGAAATCGGCATCCTCGGGCGGATCGGCCATCATCAGGCTGATCGCGTTGAACCGATCCATCATGTCGGCGACCGGTCGGACGCCTTCCATGACATTCTCCTTGACCGTCTTGGTCGGGTCGAGCTGCGGCTCCTGCTCGAGATAGCCGACCCGTATCCCCTCGCCCGGCCAGGCCTCGCCGACAAATTCCCGGTCGCGCCCCGCCATGATCTTCATCAGCGTCGACTTGCCCGAGCCGTTCGGGCCGACGATGCCGATCTTGGCGTCGGGATAGAATTGCAGGTGAATGTTCGCGAGGATCGGCTTGGGGGCGCCGGGAAAGGTCTTCGTCAGACCCTTCATCACAAAGCTGTATTGCGCGGCCATCAGGCGCTCTTCTCCAAGTTCGTGCTGTTCGGAATCCGGCACGTCCCTAGTGCGGCGCGGCGGGATTGGCAAACGGCGCGCCCGCCCCTAAGCGGCGGGCCATGAAGAATTTCCTGCTCCTCGCACTGACCCTCCCCTCGCTCGCCCTGGCGACTCCGCCGGTCATGCCGCCCGGGCCGCCGCCCTCGCCGCCGCCGATCCGCGACCTCGCCGAGGGCCTCCGCGACGCCGCCCTCCAGGACGACAGCCTGGCGTGGACCCTGGTCGAGGGGCTCACCACCGAAGTGGGGCCGCGCCTTGCCGGGACCGAGGCCGAGGAGCGGGCGCGGCAATGGGCGCTTCGCCGGCTGACCGAGCTCGGCTTCGCCGACGTCCGAATCGAACGCTTCGAGATTCCGGTCTGGGTGCGCGGCGAGGAAAGCGCCGAGATCGTGTCGCCCTTCCCGCAGCCGCTGGTGGTCACCGCCCTGGGCAATAGCGGCGCCACGCCGGCGCGCGGCCTCGAGGCTGAAGTCGTCGCCTTCGACAGCGTCGCCGCGCTCGAAGCGGCGAGCGAGGCGGGCGTGCGCGGCAAGATCGTCTTCATCAGCCACGCGATGCGGCCGACCCAGGATGGCTCCGGCTACGGCCAGTTCGGGGCGCCGCGGCGGCAGGGACCGTCAATCGCCTCGCGCAAGGGTGCCGCGGCCATCGTCGTGCGGTCGATCGGCACCGACTATCACCGCAACCCGCACACCGGCGTTCAGGACTGGGCCGAGGGCGTGCGGCCGATCCCGGCGGGCGCGCTTTCCATTCCGGACTCGGAGCAGCTCCAGCGCATCCTCGCGCGCGGCCAGCCGGTGCGGATGCGGCTGACGCTGACTCCGCGCAACCTCGGGCGGCGGGGATCGGGCAACGTCATCGCCGAGGTTCCCGGCAGCGACCCGGCGGCCGGCGTGGTCCTGATCGGCGGCCATCTCGACAGTTGGGATCTCGGCACCGGCGCGTTCGACAATGCCGCCGGCATCGCCATCACCACCGCCGCGGCTCACCGCATCATGCAGGCCGGCCGGCCGCGCCGGACGATCCGGGTCGTCCTGTTCGGCGCCGAGGAGGTCGGCGGCTTCGGCGGCGCCGCCCATTTCTCACGTCACCGGGCGGGCGGCAATGTCGTGCTGGTCAGCGAATCCGACTTCGGCGCCGATCGAGTCTGGCGGGTCAATCTGAACCTGGCGCCGGCCAATGCCGCCCTCGGCGACCGAGTCGCCGCCCTGCTGGCGCCGCTCGGCGTCGTTCGGGGATCGCAGCCCGCTAATGCCGGTGCCGACCTCGGCCCCTGGGCCGAGGCCGGTACGGCGGCGATCGATCTCGGGCAGGACGGAACCCGCTATTTCGACTATCACCACACCCCCGACGACACGCTCGACAAGGTCGATCGCGAGCAGCTCCGCCAGAATGTCGCCGCGTGGACGGCGATGCTCGCCGCGGTCGCCGACGCTCCGGAGGCGATCGGTCCGCCCGGCGCCGCCCGCTGACCGCCGGTCTGGAGGGAGCGGAACCTCGCGGCGGCTGAGGCGCTTGTCGTCGATGCCTCGCTTCTTCTTCCATCTGCGCGACGGGCAATCGATCGACGACCCGGACGGCATGTTCCTTCCCAATGCGGCAATGGCGCGGCTGGAGGCGATCCGAAGCGCCCGCGACATCATGGCCGAGGACGTGCGCCGGGGAGTCCTCGACCTCTCCGTGCGGATCGAGATCACCGACGCCCATGGCGAGCCGATCCTCGCCGTCCCGTTCCGCGAAGTGGTGAAGATAGAGCATTGAGAGGAAAGCGCCGGGCGGCGCTTGACCTTTGCCCCCCTGAGACCGACAACCCTCTGATTCCGGGGGCCGGTCGGGTGAGGGTTCGAGCGTGGCCATGATGCGTTATGCGGCGTTGCTCGCCGCCACGGCCGCCTGCGTCCCGACGCGCGGCGCGGCCGCCCAGGGCATCGAGATCGCCGGCGCCGAGGCGATCCAGGACCTTTCCGGAATGTCGATCGAGGAGCTGGCGCAGATCCCGGTGCGCTCGGCGGCGAAGATCGAGGAGCCGCTGAGCGGAGCGGCGACGTCGCTCTACGTCATCACCAACGATGCGATCGCCCGGTCGGCGGCCAATTCGCTGACCGAGGCGCTCCGCCTGGCCCCCAACCTCCAGGTCCAGCAGCTCAACGCGCGCGAATATGCGGTGAGCGCGCACGGCTTCAACGGCTACGAGACTTCGAACAAGCTGCTGGTCCTGATCGACGGCCGAAGCGTCTACAGCACGCTCCATTCCGGCGTCTTCTGGGAATTGCGCCAGCTGCTGCTCGAGGACATCGCCCAGGTCGAGGTGATCAGCGGCCCCGGCGGCACGCTCTATGGACCGAACGCCGTCAACGGTGTGATCAACGTCACCACCCGCGACTCCCGAGACACGATCGGCGGCCTGCTGCGCGCAACCGTCGGAAGCAACGAATGGACCGCCGGGGCTCGCTACGGCTTCGAGCTCGGCCCTTCGGCCGCGCTTCGCCTCTACGCCGCCGCGTTCGACCGCGACGGCCTTCCCGATGGAACCGGACCGGCCATGGACGACGGCTATTCCGGCTATCGGCTCGGCTTCCGCTCCGACGTCGCGTCGGGCGCGAGCACGCTGACCCTGCAGGGCGACCTGTTCGAGAACGAATCCGACGTCTTCCCCGGCGACGGCGACCGCGGCGGCAACCTCACTCTACGCTGGAACCACCAGCTCGGGGAGCGCTCGGCGGTCCAGCTCCAGGCCTATTACGATCATTTCCGCCGCCGCTTCATCCGGGTCCAGGACGCGCTTGAGACCCTCGACCTGGAAGGCCAGTATAACGGCGCCTTCGGGGCCCACGAGATCGTCGCCGGCTTCGGCGTCCGGACCACTCGCGACGAGTTCATCAACAACCTCAACTTCTTCAGGCTCGATCCGGACAGCCGGCGGCTGTGGATCTTCAGCGGCTTTGTCCAGGACCGGTTCGCTCTGTCGCCGCAATTGTCGCTCATCGCCGGAATCAAGCTTGAACAGTCTACCTTCAGCGGGGTCGAGGTGCTGCCGAACCTGCGGCTCGCCTGGCAGGCGGCCCCGGCCCACCTGCTCTGGGCGGCGGTGTCGCGGGCGGTGCGCACCCCCTCCCGGATCGACCGGGAGCTGACCGGCCTGCCGGTTCTCGCCGCCGCGGGCGAATTCCGGTCCGAGAAGCTGATCGCCTTCGAGGCGGGCTATCGCGGCCAGCCGAGCAGCGCGACGTCGCTGTCGGTCTCGCTCTTCTACAACGTCTACGACGACATCCGCACGGCGCGGCTGATCGGCGATCCCCTGCCCGGCCAGCTCGACAATGCGCTGACCGGCCACACTTACGGGCTCGAAGCCTGGGGCAGCTGGCAGGCGCTGCCCTGGTGGCGGCTCAGCGCCGGGGCCAGCCTCCTCGCCAAGGATTTCAGGCTCGAGGCCGGCGGAACCGACATTTCCGGCCGTGCCGCGCTCGGCCGCGATCCGGACTATCAGCTGATGCTGCGCTCCTCGATGGACCTCGCCGACAACGTCACGCTCGACGTCGGCCTGAGGGCCGTGGACGGCCTCGAGGCGCCGCCCGTCGACGGCTATGTCGAGGCCGACGCCCGGATCGGCTGGACGGTCGCCGACAATCTCGAGCTGTTCGTCGCCGGCAACAACCTCCTTCACCGCAGCCACGCGGAGAGCAACGATGCCCAGCGCGCCCAACGCGCCGAGCGCAACGTGCATCTCGGCGCGAGAATCCGCTTTTGAGCCCCGCCTCGCTCCTGCACGGGCTGCTTCGGCTGTTGCCGGGCCTCCTCCTCCTCGCGTTGGCGGCGGCGCCGGCGCCGGCGCAGCCGACCGAGGCCGCGGTCAAGGCGGCCTTCATCCCGAAATTCGCCCGCTACGTGCAATGGCCGCCCGGCGCTCAGCCGGGCCCCCGCCAGGCTTTCCAGCTGTGCGTGATCGGCCGCGACCCGTTCGGCCCGCTCCTCGACCAGGCCGCGGCCAGCGAGCTGATCGAAGGCCGCGCAGTCGCCGTCCGCCGGCTTGCGTCCACCGAGGGCGCGGCCGGCTGCCACCTCGCCTTCGTCCGCGGCGGGACTCCGCAGGATACGGCGAGCTTCCTGCTCGCGCTGCGCGGCCAGCCGATCCTCACCATCACCGACGGCCGCGCCGGCCCGCAGCGCGGGATGATCCATTTCACCGTCGCCGCGGGGCGAGTGCGCTTCTTCATCGACGAGGCGGCGGCCGCCGAAACGCGGCTCGCGATCAGCTCGCGCCTGCTGGCCCTGGCCCTCGGCGTCAGGCAGAGGCGGACGTGAAGCTGGTCGCGGGCCTGCCGGAGCGCTGGAGCAACGCGCCGGCCGCGATCGTCGCGATCGTCGCCCTTCTGCTGCTCGCCGGCATCGGCATCATCGTCCAGAACGAGGCGGCCTATCGCGACCTGCAGGCGCAGGAAACCCGGGTCCAGGCCGAGATCCTCGCCGCCAGCGTCGCCGCCGCGCTCGACTTCGGCGACGCCCAGGCGGCGCAGGAGGCGGTCGACGCGATCCGGGTCAACCGCCAGGTGCGCACCGTCGGAGTCTATGACTCCGCCGGGGCGCTGGTCGCCGGCTATGGCCGCGACGGCGACAACGCGCCGCTCCGTTCCGACCGGCCGCATCGCATCAACCCTCGGGCGGTCCGTTCCACCGTCCCGGTGATGAGCGGCGGCGAGCGTATCGGCGCCGTCTTCCTCGCCGCCGATCCCGAGCCGCTCTCGCGCCGGCTGAGCCGCTATTTCGTGATCGGGCTCCTGGTGGTGATGGCGGCGCTGGTGATCGTCGTGCTCGGCGTGACCCAAAGCGCTCTGCGCCGCGCCAACCGACAGCTCGAGGACCGCGCCGCGGCCCTGGTCCTGGCCAATGCCGAACTCAAGGTTCAGATCGGCGAACGTGCCAAGGCCGAGGACCAGCTGCGTCAGGCCCACAAGCTCCAGGCGCTCGGCCAGCTGACCGGCGGCATCGCCCACGATTTCAACAATCTCCTCACCGTCATCCAGGGCTCGGCCGACATGCTTCGCCGGCCCGAGCTGGCCGACGGCAAGCGCGTTCGCTTCGCCGAAGCGATCGTCCAGGCATCGGCGCGCGCGGCGGCACTGACCGGACAGTTGCTCGCCTTCGCTCGCCGCCAGCCGCTTCAGCCGGAGGTGATCGACGTCAACGACCTGATCCGCGGCATGACCGACCTGCTCGACCGGACACTCGGCGAGCGGATCAGGGTGCGCACCCGCCTCGCCCCTTCGGCCTGCGCCGTCGAGGTCGATCGGGCGCAGCTCGAATCGGCGCTGCTCAACGTTGCGGTCAATGCGCGCGACGCCATGCCGGAGGGCGGCGACCTCACCATCGAGACCGCGCCCCACCAGGACGCGCGGGCGGGAACGATGGTCGCCGTCACCATCGCCGACACCGGCAGCGGCATGGACGAGGACACGCTGAGCCGGGCGATCGAGCCCTTCTTCACCACCAAGAGCCCGGGCAAGGGGACCGGGCTCGGCCTCAGCCAGGTCTATGGCTTCGCCACCCAGTCCGGCGGCGACGTGCGAATCGTCAGCACGCCGGGGAGCGGGACCACCGTCACCCTCCTTCTTCCGTGCAGCGCTTCCGCCTTGCAGGGCGAGGACGACGAGACGTCCGGCAGCTTCGTCACCGTCCGCGCGGGCCGGATCCTGCTGGTCGAGGACAATGTCGAAGTGGGGGAGTTCGCCGAGACCCTGCTCAGCGAGCTTGGCCACCGGGTCGCCTGGGCGCAATCGGGGGAGCAGGCGCTCGAGCTTGCCCGGCGCCAGCCGTTCGACGCCGTGTTCAGCGACGTGGTCATGCCTGGGATGAGCGGCCTCGACCTCGCCGACGCGCTGGCGCGGCTGAAGCCGGAGCTGCCGGTCATCCTCACCACCGGCTACAGCGACGAGATCGCCGCGGCCGGGGCGCGCGGCAGGCCCGTGATCCTTAAGCCCTATCGGCTCGAGACGATCGCCGCCGCGCTCGACCAGGTGCTCGGCGACGGCAAGGCGGCGACGGCGGGCTGAGCCGGGCTCGCCGCGTCGTCACCGGGCCGCGGGGAGCAGCCTGGGATTGCGCAGCAGAAGCGCCGACACCAGGGCGACGAGCAGGCCGACCGGGAAGATTTCAAGGAACGTCATCGGTACCCGGAACAGCGGGTTGCGGTACTGGACTCGCATGCTCTCATACTCGGCAAGCTGTCGGGCGAGCGCCTCGCCGCTCATGCCCTCGGCCTGCCGCGCGCGGATCAAGCCGGCGATATAATCGTCCATGAAGGCGTAGTCGGTGGCCGCCAGATAGGCCTCCCAGACGATGACATAGGCGAGTCCCGCGACCGCCGCGATGCCCAGGCCCATGGCAAAGGCCGCGCCGAAGCCGATGATCCCGCCGCGCTCGACGTCGCGATAGCGCTTTACGCCGATGAAGATGAGGGTGAGCGCCACCAGCATGACGAGATAGCCGAACCATTCCGAGCTGAAGAAGCTGTCGCGGTCGGCGAGCAGGAGTCCGGTCATCATCGTCGCGATGACGACCAGGCCGGAAAGCAGTCCGTAGATGAGCGCATATTTCATGGCGGTCGGCTCCTTCGCGTTCCGGCATAGGTCAGGCAAGCGCCGCGAAGATATCGCCCGAAAGGGTGATTTGCGCCAAATCCCCCGAGCGGACCGGCTCGACGGGGCCGGGGGCCTCGGCTGGACGATGGTCGGGGAGACAGGATTCGAACCTGCGACCCTCTGCTCCCAAAGCAGATGCGCTACCAGGCTGCGCCACTCCCCGAGGTCCGGCCGAAATGGTAGTTGCGCCGGCGGCGCGAGGAAAGAGGAAAGGCTGCCGCCGGCCCGGTCGAGGCAGTCCGATCGGAAATGCTGGTGGGCCCGGCAGGATTCGAACCTGCAACCAAGCCGTTATGAGCGGCCGGCTCTACCGTTGAGCTACAGGCCCTTCCAAGCCGCGCGAGCGATAGCGCGACGCCGGCGCCAAGGCCAGAAGATCGTCGCTCCGGCTATGGGCGGCGGCGAGACGCCGGCTTTCGCGCGCCGTTCAGGCATTGCCTTCGTTCTGCCCGGCCTCCGGCTCCGCTTCGGCCATCGCCGGCAGCGAAAGGACGATCCGAGTCTCCTCGACGTCGAGGCTTCCGCCGGCCGCTTCGGCCATGTTGCGCACCAGGCGGAGCGCGAAGCCGAGGCCGAGCGCGGGCGCCGCCGGCCAGTCGCCCTCGGGGCTGTAGCCGGGGTCGAGCAGCGCCGGTTCGTCCAGCCCGGCGATGGCGCTCGGGCGGTCGAGCGACAGCCGCAGCATGGGCCGCTCTGCCCGAGCCGCCGAATCCAGGGCCGCGGCGATCGTCTCGCCGGCCCCGGCCAGGCCGATCGTCGCCGCGAAAAGGCGGGCGAACATCCGCTCGGCCGCGCCCGGCTCGACCCGAGCCGGCGGCAGGTCGGGCGCCACCTCGAGCGTCAGCCGAGCGCCGCGCTGGGCGGCGATCCGCTCGTAGGATTCGTGCAGTCGCCCGATCATCGCGCCGGCGTCGACGGCGCCGTCCTCGAACTGGAGCCGGTCGGTCTCCAGCCGAGCGGCGACGTCGAGGTCGTCGACCGCCGAGAGCAGGCGCCGCGCCTGCTCCATGATGGCGGCTGCCTGGTCGCGATAGCCGCTCGCGGCCGGCCCCATATACTGGCCTTCGATCATCTCGGCGAAGCCGATGATGGCATTGAGCGGCGTGCGCAGCTCGTGGATGAGCTGGCGCAGCGAATCGGCGGGGAGATGGGTACCGAACAGCCCCGGCTGCACCGCCGTCTCGGCGCGGGCGACCTCGTCGATGCGCGGCCGGCGGGCGGTGCCGCGATAGCCGAGGAAGCTGCCGCGGTGCGGATCGAAGAAGGGGACTCCCGAGATGCGCCAATCCCCCGCGGCCGGGCCCTCGCCGGCGACGCTGAAGCGGGCATCGCGGAACGGTGAGCGCTTCTCGAAGGCTCCGGCAGCCTGGCCGTCGACTCCATATTGGCCGGGTGCCCCGATCGCGGCGAGGCTCTGGCCGACCAGCGCCTCGCGAGGGGCCCCCTCGATCCGGCGGACGATGCCGTCGCTGCCGGCTTCCCAGCGGAAGGCATCGACCGGGGTGGCGTCGATCGGGGCGGGAGCGTTCCTGCTCGCCTCCTCCTTCTGGCGGCGATAGGCTTCGATCCGCTCGACCAGCTCGCGGATCTGCGATTCTCCCGGCTCCGCGGCGGGGACGGCCGGGGCGCCCGAATCGGCCGCGCCGGCAAGGACGAAGTCGCTGGTGCCGAACGCGGCCAGCGCCTGGGTCACTTCCGGCGCGAGGTCGCGGCGATGGCGAAGCAGCGCTCGCGCAGTCGGCCCGAGCCGCGGCAGCAAGCCAATCCATTCGGCCGGAGCGAGCCGAGCGCCGGCGATCAGCGGCGCCGCCACCGACGGCGAGTCCTCGGCGAAGAAGAGGAGCAGCTCGGTGTCGACGGCAAGCCCGGCCAGAGCGTGCGCGGCCTCGCGGCGGACCGACGGTTCGACGTGGCCGCGATGGGCGCGCAGGAAGGCGAAGGCGCGCTTCGCCTCCTCGCCGCTGGGCTGGCCGCGATGCTGGGCGAGGAGGTCGACCAGCTGACGCCACTGCGCTGCCCGCCGGTCCGGCCGGTCGGCCGGCTGCGCAAGCACGGTCGCGATCATGTCGTCGAAGCGCATCGCTGTCCTCGGCCCGGCGTCCGTCAATGGCGCGCGTCGGCCGAAGCGGGGTAACTCCCGCGCGGGACCCGCGAAAGGCCCCAATTCGCGCCGTCGCAAAGTGGGACGGGACGGCCGTCACGCACGAAGGGCGCCGGCCGCGGCCAGCGCCCCCCTTGTCGTTCAGACGCCGCGCCTCAGCCCTGGCGGGCGAGCCACAGCAGCCAGAAGTTGGCTAGCTCAGAGCGCGGACCGGTGACGGCGCGGAAGGCGGCTTCGGCCTCGCTTCGCTGCCCCGCCTGGGCCAGCGCGGCGCCGAGCCGGATATTGACGAGGTTGGCGTCCGCGCCCTTCTGAAGCGCGGCGCGGTAAAGCTCGATGGCATTGGCGTGCTCGCCATAGCCGGCATAAGCGTCGGCGAGCCGCAAGGCGTTGAGCGCATCGCTGCCGGCCAGGGCGCGGCTTCGGTCGGCGGCAAGGGCGGCCCGCTCCTCGCCGATGCGGCGGTTCGCCGTCGCCAGCGTCTCGCGCGCATAGGCGCTGTTCCCGGCGGTGATGGCGTTGCGCGCAAGCGCCTCGTCGAGCACCGCCTTGACCTCGCCGAACACGGATTCGGCGGCCTGCGCATAGCGGACATAATCCGCCTCGCTGCTCAGGGATTGGGTCGCCCGCATCAGGCGGTAGGTGTCCAGCACCGTCGGCCGATCGGGATTGCCGAGCTCCCGGTAGATGGACAAGGCGCTGCGCCAGTTGGCGGGGTTCGGATAGGCCTGGAGCAGGCTGCGCGCGAGCTCGAGCGCGGCGCGGGCGTCGCGGCCCTCATAGGCGATGCCGGTGGCGCGGCGGTAAACCGCCTCGGGAGCGGTCTGGCCGCTTGCCTGGCTGAGCTGGATGGCGCGTCGGAAAAGCTCGAGCGCCTGGTCGCGCTTGTTGAGCTGAACCTTCACCTCGGCGAGCTGGATGGTCAGGGCGACGTCGTTCGGGGTCGCGGCGAGGCGCTGCTCGAGCTGCGCCTCGATCGCCGCGGCGTTGCCCGAGGCGATGGCGGCGTTGAAGGACTGGCTCGATTGGACGCGCTGGAGCTCGGCGAGCTGCTCGGCGGTCGCTCCGCCGCTCTGGATCATCGCCGTCACGGCCTCGGCCTCGAGCGCGCTGTCCTGGGTAGCGCGGGCAAGCTGATACATGAGCTGACCGACGAGGAAGCGGCCGCCGGGCGAGCTCGCGCCCGCTCGGGCGGCGGGGAGAGCGGCGCGGACGGCATTCCAGTCCTGCGCCTGGCCTGCCTGGTAGAGGGGCATCAGGGCGGCGCTCTCCTCGGCGCTGAGCTCGCCGATGCGCGGCTGCTGAGGGGGCTGTTGCTGCTGGCGCCCGCGCTGGCGGTTGCGCAGCGAATCGAGGATCTGGGCAGAAGCCGGAACGGTGTCGACGAGCAGAGTTGCGCCGCCGGCTAGGATGGTCGCCGCCAGAGCGGCCTTCGAGATCTTCATCGGAAATCGTCTCCTGTCGTGAGCATCGAATCGATCAGGCCGGGCGCCGCGCCAGCCACGTCAGCCAGAAGCCTGCGAGATCGGCACGCGGGCCGGTGACCGCCCGCAGCGCCATCTCCGCCTCGGCGCGCTGCCCGGCGAGCGCCAGCGCCGCGCCGAGCCGCGAGTTGACCAGATTGGGGTCCTCGCCGCCCTTCTGCAGGGCCACCCGGTAGAGCTCGGCGGCTTCGGCATATTGGCCGTAGCCGAAATGGGAATCGCCGGCCGCCCTGGCCGGAGCGCCGGTCGCGGCGGCGAGGGCCTGGGTGCGAAGCCTGCCGAGGCCCGCCCGGTCGGCGGTCAGCCGGCGGTTGTTTGCGGTGACGAGCTGGCGAACGATCGGCTCGTTGGCGTCGAGCATGCCGCGCGACACGCCCTCGTCGACGACCGCCTTCACCTCGCCGGGCAGCGAGGCGCGGCCGAGGGCGTCGGCGAATTCCAGATAGTCGCGCTCGCCGCTCAGCGCCTGCGAGGCGCGCATCAGCCGGCGGACGTCGAGATCGAGCGCCGGATCGGCGGTCGTGGACTGCCGGTAGACGAGCAGCGCATCGCGCCAGTTGAGCGGGGTCGGGTAGGCGCCGACCAGCTCGCGCGCGAGGGCGATGCTCTGGGGGCCCAGCCGCCCTTCGACGGCGAGGGCGACGGCGCGCTGCAGCCAGCTCTCCGGAACCGGCTGGCCGCTCGTCCGCTGCACCGCGATCGCGCGCTGGAGCAGCGCGACCGCCTGCGGCCGATCGCCGCGGCGGGCCTTGACCTGGGCATGATCGGCGATGACCGCGGCGTTGCTCGGCTGAAGCTCGGCCACCCGCGCCAGCAATCGGTCGGCGCGCTCGAACTCGCTCGCATAATAAGCGCGCGACGCCTGGTGAGTGAGCAGCGAAGCGAGCTCCTCGGGCCGTGCCTGGCCGCTGTCGACGAGCGCGTCGACCGCCTGGGCGGTGAGCTGCGGATCCTGGCGGGCCTGGCCGATCTGGAGCTGGAAATGGGCGAGCGCGTAGCGGCCATCGCCGCTGCGGACGACCGACCTGGCCGCGGCGAGGGCGGCATCCTGCGCGGCTCGGTCGAAGCCGCTCGCCGCCGACTGCAGCGCCTGCAGCGCGCTTCGCTCGGCGGGCGACAGGGAGAGCAAGGGCGGCGCCGGCTGGACCGGGGGCAGCTGGGCCTCGACGGCAGCGCCGAACAAGCAGGCGCCGCAGACCGCAATCGCCGCCGCCGCGATCTTCGAAACCGTCATCAAAAGCAGCCTCCCTGTATGGCGGTCCGCCCATGGCGGCGCCGGGCGGTGGCTTTACCGCCAATGCGGGCGCCTTTCTAGGGGGCGGGCAATGAACCCTGCTTGAATTGGGCCGGGCCGAAACCTAGCTCAAAAACAACGGCTTAACCGAGGAGCGCTCGCGCGTGCACGCGTGCGCGCGCGAAGCGCTGGCGCGGGCCGGAGCCATCGGCTAGGGTCGTCCTCCTCGCCCCCGCGCCGCGGGCACCGTTCACAGACAGATTTGCAGGATATCACATTGGCCAGCGCCCCGCCGACCATCGACTCCAGCGATATTTCCCCCGTCTCCATCGTCGAGGAGATGAAGACCTCCTACCTCGATTACGCGATGTCGGTGATCGTCGCTCGCGCCCTGCCCGACGTGCGCGACGGCCTCAAGCCGGTCCACCGCCGAATCCTCTTCGCCTGCCAGGAAGGCGGCTTCGTCCCCGGCCGGCCCTACCGCAAATCGGCCAAGATCGTCGGCGACGTCATGGGCAATTACCATCCCCACGGCGACAGCGCGATCTACGACGCCTTGGCGCGGATGACCCAGAGCTGGTCGATGCGGGTGCCCCTGATCGACGGCCAGGGCAATTTCGGCTCGATGGACCCGGATCCGCCGGCGTCGATGCGCTATACCGAGGCGCGGCTCGCCCGAGTGGCGATGACCCTGCTCGACGATCTCGACAAGGACACGGTCGACTTCACCGCCAATTACGATGCGTCGCGCGAGGAGCCGCAGGTTCTCCCGGCCCGCTTCCCGAACCTGCTCGTCAACGGCGCCGGCGGAATCGCGGTCGGCATGGCGACCAACATCCCGCCCCACAATCTGGGCGAGGTGATCGCCGCCTGCAAAGCCTATCTCGAGGATTCGGCGATCACCGTCGAGCAGCTGATGGAGATCATCCCCGGTCCCGATTTCCCGACCGCGCCCTTGATCCTCGGCCAGGCCGGCATCCGCGCCGCCTACCAGACCGGGCGAGGCTCGATCATGATGCGCGCCCGCCACGAGGTCGAGGAAGGCCGCGGCGACCGGCGCTCGATCGTGCTCACCGCCATCCCCTACCAGGTCGGCAAGAACGGCCTGGTCGAGCGCATCGCCGAGGCGGCCAAGGACAAGCGGATCGAGGGCGTCGCCGACATTCGCGACGAATCGAGCCGCGAAGGCGTCAGGGTGGTGATCGACCTCAAGCGCGACGCCACGCCCGAAGTGGTGCTCAACCAGCTCTGGCGGCACACGCCGGCCCAGTCGAGTTTCCCGGCCAACATGCTGGCGATACGCGGCGGCCGCCCCGAGACTCTGAACCTCAGGGACATCATCGAATCCTTCGTCCGCTTCCGCGAGGAGGTGATCACCCGCCGGGCCAAGTTCGAGCTGGCCAAGGCGCGCGAGCGGGCCCATCTGCTGCTCGGCCTGGTCATCGCCGTCACCAACCTGGACGAGGTGGTGCGAATCATCCGCGGCTCCGCCTCTCCCGCCGAGGCGCGCGCCGCCCTCTTGGCGCGGACCTGGCCGATCGCCGAGATCGCGCCCTATATCGCCCTCGTCGAGGCCGTCGAGGAGGGTCCGCAAGGCGACAGCTACCGGCTCTCGGACGCCCAGGTGCGCGCCATCCTCGAGCTCAGGCTCCACCGCCTGACCGCGCTCGGGCGCGAGGAGATCGGCGGAGAGCTTCGCCAGCTCGCCGAGTCGATCGGCGAGCTGCTCGAGATACTCGGCGACCGCACCCGGCTCTTCGCCGTGATGCGCGAGGAATTCGACGAGATCGCTCGCGCTTACGCGACGCCGCGGGTCAGCGACATCGTCGCCGCCGCCGACGGCATCGAGGACGAGGACCTGATCGAGCGCGAGGACATGGTCGTGACGGTGACCATGGGCGGCTACATCAAGCGCACCCCCCTCGACACCTTCCGGGCCCAGCGCCGCGGCGGCAAGGGCCGGGCGGGCATGGCGACCAAGGACGAGGACGCGGTCACCAACCTGTTCGTCACCTCGACCCACACGCCGGTGCTGTTCTTCTCGACCGCCGGCAAGGTCTACCGGCTCAAGGTCTGGCGGCTGCCGGAAGGCGCGCCGCAGGCGCGCGGCCGGCCGATGGTCAACCTGCTCCCGCTCGCGGAGGGCGAGACGATCTCGACCGTGCTGCCGCTGCCGGAAGACGAGGAGGAGTGGAAGGACCTGCACATCATGTTCGCGACGGCCAAGGGCATCGTTCGCCGCAACAGCATGGACGCGTTCACCCGCGTTCCGACGGCCGGCAAGATCGCCATGCGGTTCGGCGAGAGCGAGGACAGCGAGGACACGTCCGACCGCCTGATCGGAGTGTCGCTGCTCACGGAAGAGGATGACGTGCTGCTCGCCACCAGGTGCGGCAAGGCGATCCGCTTCGCGGCGACCGACGTCCGGGAATTCCAGAGTCGCACCGCCGCCGGGGTTCGAGGCGCTCGGCTTCAGGATGGCGACGAGGTGATCTCGCTATCCATCCTCAAGGGATTCAGCGCCGACACGGAGGAGCGCGAGGACTATCTTCGTCACGCTCCTTGGCGGGAAAGGAGCGAGGATGCGCCCCCTCCTCCGCCTCGCGAGATGTCGGACGAGAGGTTCGAGCAGTTTCGCGCGGCTGAGGAATTCATTCTCACCGTCTGCGCAAACGGGTTCGGAAAACGCTCTTCCGCCTACGAGTATCGGCGCATCGGCCGCGGGGGCCAGGGAATCACCAATATCGGCAACCTCGATCGCAACGGACCGGTGGTGGCGAGCTTCCCAGCGCATAATGGCGAGCAGCTGATGCTGGTGACGGACCAGGCGAAGCTCATCCGGATGTCCGTCGGGGATACTCGAGTCATCGGTCGCGGCTCGGCCGGCGTGCGGCTGTTCGACGTCGCCCCGGGCGAGCACGTCGTCTCCGCCGCGCGCATCGACGAGGACGAGGAGCCCGAGAACGAGGCCGAGGAAATGATCGCGGAAGAGCTCGGCAGGGAGCCCCCCGCCGCCGCGGCCGACACCGCGCAGCTCGACGACGGCTCCGGCCCGGACACTCTCCCCGACAGCCAGGAGGGCGAGGGCGAAGACGGCGAGTAACCGGGGCTGCCGGTCGCCCGCCGGCCGGAGACCGGTCGCTAGGGCGTCAGGTCGACCACGTCCCACTCGGCCATCGCGCTCTCCCGAAGGAGCGTGCGGTGGCACATTCCGGGATCGCGCTCGAAGCAGAGGAGCGCCGATGGCTTCTCCGCCGCCAGCTCGATCATTTGCGCCGCCTGCACGGCCGCCTCCGGAGTCTCGAGCTGCTCCGCATAGACTCGCTCGAGGACGTCGTGCCTGCCCTTGCGCGCCGCCTCGCGGCCTTCGGGGGGCGTGCCGAGCGCTTTCAAGTGGACGTAGCCGATCCCGGCCTCGGCCAGCCCCGCGGCGAGCACGTTCTTGGAGAAGCCGGGCTTGCGCGACAGCGGGACGGCGCGAACGTCGATCACCCGCTCGACGCCCGCCGCCTGAAGCGCCGCGATCAGCTCCGGCTGCGTCGCGCCCTCATAGCCGATGGTGAAGATGCGCCTCGCGGTCATGATCGAGATCCTTGTGGCAGACGGCTTCGACGTTGACCCCGTCGGGATCGAGGACGAAGGCGCCGTAATAATTGGGGTGGTAATGCGGCCGCAGCCCCGGCGGCCCGTTGTCGCGCCCGCCGGCGGCGAGCGCGGCTTCGTGGAATGCCTCGACCGCGGCTCGGGTCTCGGCCTTGAAGGCGATGTGGGTGCCCTCCCCCGAACGCTCGTTGTCGCCGATCCAGAAATAGGGCTTGCCGTTCGAGCCGAAGCCGTGGGCGGTGCCGCCCGATTCGGTCTGGTCCGGAGTCACCGTCGCGATCAGGGCTATCCCCAGGGGCGCCAGCGCCCTTTCATAGAAAAGCCGCGACCGCTCCGCATCGGCGACCGCGATTCCGACATGGTCGAGCATGGCCATCCTCCCTGCTTGTCGTCGCCGCGCAACCGGCAATCCCGTTTCCGGTTTCTCGCGCCCGTTCAACCCAAAAATGGATTCACGCTTCCGCGGCAATGACGGTTGTGGTTGAGGGCCGAACCATGTCCCACCAGGTGCACATCATCGGCGGCGGCCTCGCCGGCTCGGAGGCGGCCTGGCAGCTCGCCGAGGCCGGAGTGAAAGTCCGGCTTTCCGAGATGCGCGGCGGCGGCGGCGCGACTCCGGCGCATCAGGGCGACGGCCTGGCCGAGCTGGTCTGCTCGAACAGTTTTCGGTCGGATGACGGCGAACGCAACGCCGTCGGCCTGCTGCATGCGGAGATGCGCGCGCTCGGCTCGCTGATCATGACTGTCGCCGACCGACACCGGGTTCCGGCAGGCTCGGCGCTCGCCGTCGACCGCGACGGCTTTTCGGCCGAGGTGACGGAGCGCATCCTTGCCCATCCGAATATCGAGCTGGCGCGCGAGCGCGTCGACGCCCTCCCCGCCTCGGGTGCCACCATCGTCGCGACCGGGCCGCTGACCGCGATGACGCTGGCCGAGTCGATCGGCGCCGCTACCGGCGCCGGCTCGCTCGCCTTCTTCGACGCGATCGCGCCCATCGTCCATCGCGACAGCATCGACATGGACGTCTGCTGGATGGCGTCGCGCTGGGATAAAGGCGGGACCAAGGACTACATCAACTGCCCGATGAACCGGGAGCAGTATCTCGCCTTCCACCAGGGCCTGCTCGACGGCGAGAAGACCGAGTTCAAGGACTGGGAGAAGGACACGCCCTATTTCGAGGGCTGCATGCCGATCGAGGTGGCGGCGGCGCGCGGAGTCGACACCCTGCGCTACGGCCCGATGAAGCCGGTCGGGCTCGACGACCCGCGCACCGGCCGCTGGCCCTATGCCGTGGTCCAGCTGCGCCAGGACAATGCGCTCGGGACCTTGTGGAACATGGTCGGCTTCCAGACCAAGCTCAAGCACGCCGAGCAGGTGCGGCTGTTCCGAACGATTCCCGGTCTCGAGAAAGCCGAGTTCGCCCGGCTCGGCGGCCTCCACCGAAACACCTTCATCAACGCGCCGCAGCTGCTCGATCCGACGCTTCGCCTCAAGCGTCGTCCCCATGTCCGGTTCGCCGGCCAGATCACGGGCTGCGAAGGCTATGTCGAATCGGCGGCGGTCGGACTGCTCGCCGGCCGCTTCGCCGCTGCGGAGCTGGATGGGCAGCCATTGGCTCCGCCCCCGCCGACCACGGCGCTTGGGGCTCTGCTCGGCCACATCACCGGCGGCGCCGACGCCGAAACCTACCAGCCGATGAACGTCAATTTCGGCCTCTTCCCGCCGATCGCCGGCCGGGCTCGGAAGGCCGACCGCAAGAAGCTCTACACCGACCGCGCCCGGACCGACCTGCGCGACTGGCAGGCGGCGCTGTGACGTCAGCAGTTGCAATTCTGCTTGGCGCGGGCCGGCGCCCGGCGCCGCGGGGCGGTGGTGGTGAATTCCGGTCGCGACAGGACTTGATCGCGATTGGCGTCGGCGCCGGCGAACTTCTCGGCCGTGCTCCCCGCCCATTCCTCGAAGGCGAGCCGACCGTCGCCGTCGCGGTCGAGCCGCTGGAAGGCGCGCCGGCGCGGATAATAGAGCTCCTCCAGCGTGATCCGCCCGTCATTGTCGCGGTCGGCGCGATCGAACCGGCGCTGCTCCTTGGTGCGTTCGTCGGCGGCCGGCGGCCGCGGCGGCGCTCCCGGCGCGAGCCGACCGGCGGACCGCGCCTCGGGCGGCGGCGGCACCGGATTCTCATCCTCCTGGGCGACGCCCTGCCAGGCGAAGAATCCGGCAAGGACCAGCAACAGACCCGATCCCACTCCAGCGGCGAATCGCAGCATCCGATCTTTCTCTCCCGCCAGCAGCCTAGCCGACCCAGCGAAAAACGCCAGATCGGATGAAAGATTCCTCCAAAATGATCAGTGGCCCGTCAGCCGGTGGCGAAGCATGAGCAGCATCCTGCGTGGCGAACCCTGCCGCTCCCAGCCGTCCCGCCCCCGCTCGGAATCGCGCGCCGCCAGCAGGGCGAGCATGCCGAGCGGGCGCAGAGGGGCCGGCCAGCGCGTCGGCAGGGCCGCCGATCGGGCCGCGTCCAGCGCCTGGTCTGCCTCGGCCGGGTCGGCGCTGCGGCGGGCCAGGTCGACGAGCGCCCAGATTTCGCCGGCCCCTCGAATCGCGACGGAATCGCCGCCGAGCAGCCGGGCCGAGGCGCCGAACAGGCGCCCGCCCCTCCCCGCCGCGTACGGCGCGAGCTGGTCCGCCGCGAGCGGGCCCGGATCGAGGAGCGCGCTCCACCCCTCCTCCATACCGGCGAGCTCGGTGCCCGTCGGACCGGCCGGCAGGACGTGCCGAGCCAGCGCCGCCAGCACCGGCTCGGCGGGCGGGGGCTGCGAATCGAGCCTTTCCAGCGCCTCGCGCCACCAGGCGAGGCGGATTCGGCTGATCATCGGGTCGCGGCCCATGCTCAGGACCGCACCGAGCGCGGCGTCAAGACGCCACAGAGCCTCCACCGCGGGGCGCAGCGGCGAGGTGACGTAAGCCAGCGCCAGCCGCCGTTCGGGGTCCAGTGGGTCGGTCATCCAATCCAGCCGCCGTTCGAGCGCAGGCCGGAATCCCTCTCCGTCGCAGCGGCGACGGGATGCCCGGCGGAGGGCGGACTAGCGGTACAGCACCTTGCGGGCGGCGGCGACGACGTCCTGGGCCTTGATCAGCGCCATCTTCTCGAGATTGGCGGCATAAGGGAGCGGCACGTCGGCGTCGGTCACCCGAAGCACGGGCGCGTCGAGGTCGTCGAACCCCTCCTCCATCGCCATCGCCATCAGCTCGGCGGAGATCGAGCAGACCGGCCAGCCCTCCTCGACGCAGACCATTCGGTTGGTCTTCGCGAGCGAGCGCAGCACCGTCCCGCGATCGAGCGGCCGCAAGGTGCGAAGGTCGATCACTTCGGCCTCGATGCCGTCGGCGGCGAGCTGCTCGGCCGCGTCCAGCGCCACCCCGACGCCGATCGAATAGCTGACCAGGGTGACGTCGCTGCCCTCCCGGGCGACCCGCGCCTTGCCGATCGGAAGCACGTAGTCGTCGACCTTCGGAACGTCGAAGCTTTGACCGTAAAGCAATTCGTTCTCGAGAAATACGACCGGGTCTTCAGAACGGATGGCAGCTTTGAGCAGGCCCTTGGCATCGGCCGCCCCATAAGGCGCGATGACGATCAGGCCGGGCACGTTGGCATACCAGGGGCCGTAATTCTGGCTGTGCTGCGCCGCGACCCGGGCGGCGGCTCCGTTGGGACCCCGGAAGACGATCGGACAACGCATCTGCCCGCCCGACATATAATTGGTCTTGGCCGCTGAATTTATAATATGATCAATGGCCTGCATCGCGAAGTTGAAGGTCATGAACTCGATCACCGGGCGCAGGCCGCCCATCGCCGCGCCGGTGCCGACGCCGGCAAAGCCATATTCGGTGATCGGGGTGTCGATCACCCTCCTGGCGCCGAATTCGTCGAGCAGCCCCTGCGTGACCTTGTAGGCGCCCTGATATTCGGCGACCTCCTCCCCCATCACGAACACCCGCTCGTCGCGGCGCATCTCCTCGGCCATGGCGTCGCGCAACGCCTCGCGAACCGTGGTTCGGACGGTCTCCGTGCCCGCCGGCACTTCCGGCGGCTCCGGGCTGTGGTCGGCGGCGGCAACGAGGGCGGAGGCGCCAGTTTCCGCCTTCTGCTCCTGTACGGGCTCGGTCTTCTGATCGCTGGGCGTCTCGACTTTTCCCTCTCCCTGCAGGGGAGAGGGGGAGGCCGCGCCAGCGGCCGAGGGTGAGGGCATGGACGTCGCGCCCTCACCCTGCGTCGCTTCGCTCCGCTGTCCCTCTCCCCTTGAGGGAGAGGGGGCGGCCTCCTCGCCTTCGCCGGCGATCAGCGCGATGACGGTGCCGACCTTCACCTCGTCGGTCCCCTCGGGCACCAGGATGCGGGCGATCGTCCCCTCGTCGACCGCCTCGAACTCCATCGTCGCCTTGTCGGTCTCGATCTCGGCGAGGATGTCCCCCGCGGCGACCGCGTCGCCCTCCTTGACCAGCCATTTGGCCAGCGTCCCCTCTTCCATCGTCGGAGACAGAGCAGGCATCTTGAGCTCGATCGGCATCAATAGCTCCCGACCAGGACGTCGGTGTGCAGCTCGGACGGGTCGGGCTCGGGCGCCTGCTCGGCGAAGTCGGCCGCCTCGGCGACGATCCGCTTGGTCTCGCGGTCGATCGCCTTGAGCTCCTCCTCGCCGACGCCGGCCTCGGCGAGCTCGCGCTTCACCGCCTCGATCGGGTCGGATTTCTCGCGCACCGACTGAACCTCCTCGCGCGATCGGTATTTGGCCGGGTCCGACATGGAATGGCCGCGATAGCGATAGGTCTTCAGCTCGAGAAGGATCGGCCCCTTCCCGGAGCGCACCCATTGCAGCGCGGTCTCGGCGGCCCCGCGCACCGCCAGAACGTCCATGCCGTCGACCTGGAGGCCGTTGATCCGGAAGCTCTCGCCGCGTCGGTAGAGCTGGTCCTCGGCCGACGAGCGGTCGACGCTGGTGCCCATCGCATAATGGTTGTTCTCGATGACGAAGATGATCGGCAGCTTCCAAAGCTCGGCCATGTTGAAGCTCTCGTACACCTGCCCCTGATTGGCCGCGCCGTCGCCGAAATAGGCCAGGCAGACGCCGCCGTCGCCGGCATATTTGTGCTTGAAGGCGAGGCCGGTGCCGAGCGACACCTGGGCGCCGACGATGCCGTGGCCGCCGTAGAAACGGTGCTCGACCGAGAACATGTGCATCGAGCCGCCCTTGCCCTTGGAGATGCCCGCCTGGCGCCCGGTGAGCTCGGCCATGATGACGTTGGGGTCGATGCCGTAAGCGAGCATGTGGCCGTGATCGCGATAGCCGGTGATGACGCTGTCCTTGCCGATCTCGAGCGCCGACTGAAGGCCGACCGCGACGGCTTCCTGGCCGATATAGAGGTGGCAGAAGCCGCCGATCAGGCCGAGGCCGTAGAGCTGGCCCGCGCGCTCCTCGAAGCGGCGGATGAGCAGCATCTGGCGGTAATATTCGAGCAGCTCCTCGCGGCTCGCTTGGTAGCGCCGCGGTTCGGGCGGCCGCTCGCGGTTGGGACGCTGCGGCGGCGCCGGCGCGGTCCTCGCCTTCGATACGTCGCGACCCGACGAAGCTGCCCTGGCCACTTTTCGGCCCTTTCCTGTTCAGAGGCGATCGGCAGGCGGCTCTATGGCGGCAAACCGGCGGGCGCGCAACGGGCGCTAGTCGCCGGCGATGAAGGCGATCATTCGCCAGTTCCCGTCGATTCGCTGGAAGCCCGCGCGATAGTCGACGGGGCTTCGCAACGCGGTTGCGCGCACGTGCCCGGTACGCCCGTCGGCGAGGCGGACCAGCTGCCAGGCGCGCCCCTCCTGCCATTCGAGGACGGTCACCAGGTCCCAATCGAGCGTTGCGACGACCGCGCTCGACGGGTCCGGCGCGGCGTGGAGCGTGGCGCCGGGCTCGATCGCCAGCATGGCCGCGAAGGGATCGTCGACCTCGGGGGCGAGGAACAGCGAGGGCGACCAGTAGCTGCCGTCCCGGTCGACCGCGCAGCCCAGGCGGAGCGCCTCCTCCAGCTCATTCCAGAGCGGGCTCGATTGCGGCCGGTCCAGGGTCCAGGTCCGGGCGAAATCGGCGGCGCCGCCGTCGCCGCCGAAGCCGATGGCGATGTCCTCGGTGACGATGGCGAGGATGTGCGCGGAGTCGCGGCGGGCGATCGCCCGGCGCAGCTGCTCGCGAAAGGCGGCGAAGGAGGCGTCGCCGGCGCACTGGTCGACCGGGGGAATGCGGAGCGTGGCTTGCTCTGCCGCGACCGGCGCCGTCGCCGACAGGGCCAGAAGGGACGCGATGATCGCGGCGGCGCGGCGGCGGGTCGGCGTCGTGGCTTTTCCTACCGCGCCGCGGCCGCCGGGGCCGGCGCGGGCGAAGGCGCCATCGCGCCCTCGTCGATTTCGATGATCACCTCGTCGGGGCGGACCAGGCCGAGGTCGCGGCGGATCAATTCTTCGGCAAGATCGGCGTCGGCGTGGCGCGGATCGAGCAGCCGGGCCCGGCGAGCGAGACGGTCGCGCTCGACTTCGAGCTGGGCAAGCTCGACCGCGCGCTCCGCCTTGACCCGGCGATAGTCGCCCCAGGAGAGGACGCCGTTGTCGCCGACCACGGCATAACCGAGGAAGTTGACGATGATCAGCAGGCCGAGCGCGGGCAGCGCCGCCCGGCGCATCAGAGCCAAAGGATTGCGAGCCCCCGTCATCGGATCGTCACAGAATCAGCAAAGCCCCGCGAAATCAAGCCTTTTGCGCTGAGATCGGCAAAAATCCGTCAAAGCGCGCCGGCGGCGAGTCGAATGGAGGCTAGCGCCCAGAAGCGCTCTGTGCCGGCTCGGTCACCCATCCGCCGCCGATCGGCGTCCTTAGCGTTGCGCCGAGCGCATCCTCTTCGCTCGGCTCCACCCGGGTACAGGCGAAAGGCCGGCGCGGCTCGTTATTGGCATCGTTGCCGGCGATCGGCCATCGGCCGGCGCAATCGGGGCCGCGGCAGAAGCAGACGAGGGCAGCCGGGCCTTCCGGCGCCGCCAGCGGCGTGCCGTCCTCGGCGGCCGAGACGAAAACCGCGCTCTGGGGCGACGAAGCCTGCCGGATCTCGGCGAACACCGAGTCGCGATCTTCGAGAAGGCTGAAAAGGAGCGCGCGATCATGCTCGTCCTCCTCCCCCCGAATGCCGTGAAGCTCGCTCAGCTTCGCCCGGTCGCCGGCGCGCAGCGCGCCCAGGAATTCGGTCGCCATGGCCTCGACCCGCGGACGATGCGGCCAATCGGGCGGCATCGCGGCGAGATTGCCGAACTCCCGGCGCGCTTCCTCTCCGATCATGCGCTCGAAGCGCTGCTCGGTCAGGTTGTAGGCGTCGACGACGATCGTCGGGCCGCCCTCATAATGGCAGTAGCCGCCGAGGAAGGGGATTCCGCCGGCGGCGACGATTCGCGCCGACCTTCGCTCGCAGGAATCGACGCGCCCGGTGACGGTGGTCAATTGCGGATAGCGCATCCGCAATTCGCGCAGATCCTGACTGTCGATGCCGATGCGATGGGCGAGGTTGGCCGCCACAGGATTGCCGTTGCGGCCGACGCGATGGGCGAGGTAGAGCCCCTCGCGCCCGCTATACATCCGAATGCCGGCAAGGGCCCCGGTCACCGTCACGCAGCGATCCAGGAAGCGATCGGGGTCGCGGGCGATCTCGGCGACGGTCGCGCTGATCGCGCCGTCGCGGCTGCAGGGCTGGCCGGGAGCTTCGGGCGCGGCCGAGGCGGCGACCGCGAGGGCGGCGATGAAGAGTATCATTTGCCTTTGTTAGCAAACACTTCCCGTCCGGCATAGTGGGCGGTCGAACCGAGGTCCTCCTCGATCCGAAGCAGCTGGTTGTACTTGGCGAGGCGGTCGGATCGGGCCAGGCTGCCGGTCTTGATCTGACCGCAACCGGCGGCGACGGAGAGGTCGGCGATGGTCGTATCCTCGGTCTCCCCCGAGCGATGCGACATGACCGAGGTGTAGCCGGCGCGCTGAGCCACCGCCACGGCCTCAAGCGTCTCGGTCAGGGTGCCGATCTGGTTGACCTTGATCAGGATCGAGTTGGCGAGGCCGCGCTCGATCCCCATTCGAAGCCGCTCGGGATTGGTGACGAAAAGATCGTCGCCGACCAGCTGTACCGTTCCCCCGATCCGGTCGGTCAACCCCTTCCAGCCGTCGAGATCGTCTTCGGCCATGCCGTCCTCGATCGAGCTGATCGGGTAGGCGGCAGCGAGCTCGGCCAGATAGACGGCCATTTCGTCGGAGGAGAGCGTGCGCTCCTCCCCCGCCATTCGGTAGGCGCCGTCGCCGAAGAATTCCGTGGCCGCGCAGTCGAGCGCGAGCACGACGTCGTCGCCGGGCCGGTAGCCGGCTTGCTCGATCGAGCGCATGATGAAGTCGAGCGCGTCGCGCGCCGAGGCGAGGTTGGGAGCGAAGCCGCCCTCGTCGCCGACGGCGGTCGAGAGGCCGGCCTCGTGAAGCGCTTGCTTGAGCGTGTGGAAAATCTCGGCGCCGCAACGCAGCGCCTCGGCGAAGGTCGGCGCGCCGACCGGCATCACCATGAATTCCTGGAAGTCGATCGCATTGTCGGCGTGGGCGCCGCCGTTGAGGATGTTCATCATCGGCACCGGCAAGGTCGCCGCCGCGACCCCGCCGACATAGCGGTAGAGCGGAAGGCCCCTTGCGTCCGCCGCGGCCTTGGCGACGGCGAGGCTGACTCCGAGCAGGGCGTTGGCGCCGAGCCGGGACTTGTTCGGCGTTCCGTCGAGCGCGATCAGGGCGGCATCGATCTCGGCCTGGTCCTCGGCGTCCATGTCGACGATGCGCTCGGCGATCTCGCCCCTGACCGCCTCGACCGCCGCGGTGACGCCCTTGCCGAGCCAGCGGCTCTTGTCGCCATCCCGCTTCTCGACCGCTTCGTGGGCGCCGGTGGAAGCGCCGGAAGGCACCGCGGCGCGGCCGAAGCTGCCATCCTCGAGCAGCGCCTCCACCTCGACCGTGGGATTGCCGCGGCTGTCGAGGATCTGGCGCGCGTGAAGATGGGCGATGGCAGTCATTTCGTTGCGGCCTCGTTATGATGTATGGGGCGGGACTGCGGGCCGATTATCGGCCCGTGGAGGCGCATGCAACTTTCCACCGACGCCCCGGAACGCAAGCCGCGGCGAAGGTGTTCTCCGGAAAGTTGCAGTCAACCTGTCCACCAGTGGAGATGCTTATGCCCCCCCGCGACCCCGAACTTCCCGAAGGCACCGACCAGATCGTCAACGGCGCCTCCGCCGCTGAAGGCGCAGGCGGCACCAATGGCGGCGGCTTCGTCGCCACCGGCGGCGGCGGCGATACCGGCGGCACCTCGGCCGGAACCGGCACCGCCGACAAGCTGGTCAGCCAGGTCCGCGAGCAGGTGACCAGCCTTCGCGGGCAGGCCACCGACAAGCTGCGCGGCTTCGCCGACGACGGCAAGGGCCGGGCGACCGGGCTGCTCGAGGACATCAGCAGCATCATCGAGGATGCCGCCCGCTCGATCGACGAACGACTCGGCGAGGAATATGGCAATTATGCCCATCGCGCCTCCGGCGCGGTCTCCTCCTTCGCCGAAAAGGTGCGCGACAAGAGCGTCGAGGACCTGCTCGACGACACAAGGTCGGTGGTGCGCACCAGCCCGACGATCGCGATCGCCGCGGCGGCGGTGGTCGGCTTCGCGCTGATGCGGGTCGTCCGCACCGGTCTCGACGATTCCGGCGGCGGCGGACGCGGCCGCAACCGCAAGGGCGACAGGGCCTGATCGTTGGACGCTCCGGCGCAGGATCCGCGGGATGAATCGATCGGCGACCTGGTCGGCCGGCTGATCGAGGACGGCCGCACCTACGCCCAGGCCGAGATCGAGCTTCTGAAGCGGATCGCCCAGCACCGCGCCGGGCGAGCGCGGACCGGGCTGATCATGCTCGTCGCCGGCGGGGTCCTCGCTCTGTCCGCGCTGACCGCCCTGATCTTCGGCTTCGTCCTCGGCCTCGCCACGCTGATCGGGCCGGTCCTCGCCGGGCTCGCCGTCGCGGCGGTCCTCGCCGGCGCCGGCTACGTCCTGGTGCGCTACGGGCTTGCCGGCCTCCGCGCGCTCGGCGGCGACGAGGAGGAGCGCCAGGCGGTGGCCCGCGGGGAGTCGCTGCGGTGAGCCTCGACACGGTCGAACAGGCGAAGCGCAACGCCGTCGTCGCGCGCCAGCGGCTCGATACCACACTGGCGGCGGTCCAGCAGCGGCTACGGCCGGGCAGTCTCGCCGGCGAGGCCTGGGACGGAGTCAAGGACAAGAGCGCCGACCTCGCCGACGGCGCGCTGAGCGCGGTCAGGAAGCGGCCGGCCGCGGTGTCGGTGGCGCTCGGCGCCTTCGCGCTGTTCCTCGCCCGCGAGCCGTTGAAGCGGGCGGTGAGCCGGATCGTCGCCGGCGAGGAGGAGGATGACGGCCGGATCGTCGCCAGGATCGAAACGGCGGATGCGAAGTTTACTGCGTCGGCGCCGGTCGTCGACGCGTCCCTGACAGAAGGAGTGAGTTGAATGGTTGCCAGGAACGACAACGAGACGGGCGGCACCGCCCAGCCCCGGAGCCGCGCGGGCGAAGCCTATCAGGCGGCGCGCGAGCGCACCTCCTCGGCTTATGAGGCGGCGCGCGGCCGCGCCGCCGACGTCACCCGCCAGGCCGCCGTCTACCCGGTCGCCGCGGTGATCGGCGGGATCGCGGTCGGCGCCCTGCTCGGCTGGCTGCTGCCGCGCACCCGCCGCGAGGCGGAGCTGCTCGCTCCCACCGGACGCCGGATCACCGAGGCGGCGCGCGACGCCGCCCAGCGCGGAGTCGACGCCGGCAAGCAGCAGATCGAGGAGATTCGCAGCCGCGCCGCCCAGAAGGTCGGCGAGGCCGTCGTCGAAGCGGTCGGCGGCGGCGGCAAGGACTGAGCGCCTTCCGCGGCGCCGGCCCCGGGGCCGAGCGCGGCGGAGCGCCCCCAGGCGGTCGATGAGCAAGCTTCACCTGGTGTTCGGAGGTCGGGTCAAGGATCCGCGCGGCCTCGATTTCGACCTTGCCACGATCGATATGGTCGGACTCTTTCCCGATTATGCCAGCGCCTACGACGCCTGGCGCGCGCGCGCCCAGGGGACGGTCGACGATGCCGAGATGAAATATGTCGTCGTCCATCTCCACCGTCTGCTCGAGCCGGAGATGGAGACGCGCTCGGCATAGCCGGTTCGCGACCGCCGCCGGCCCGTCCAGCGCTCGCCGTCCAGGGAAACGGCAGCCTTCGAATCCGGCGGCGCGTCCGGCGCGCTATGCCTTGCGGTAGCGAAGCAGAAGCAGCGGGTTGGCCAGGGCGACGCCGACGAGGAAGCCGCCGATATGGGCGGCGATGGCGATGTCGACTCCGTCGGCGGAGATGCCGAAGCCGATGATGAGCTGAAGCCCGATCCAGGCCGCCATCAGCCAGAGCGCGTTCAGCCACAGGGCGAGCTTCGAATTGGCCACCCGCACCCGGTTGCGACCGAACAGGATGGCATAGGCGCCGAGCACGCCCGACACGGCGCCGCTCGCCCCGACCATCGGCACCGCGCTTGCCGGATCGGCGAGATATTGGGCGGCCGCGGCCGCATAGGCGCCGACCAGATAGAGGATGGCGAGCCCGGCCGGGCCGAGCACGGCTTCGGTCGGCCGGCCGCAGAAAGCGAGGATCAGCAGATTGAAGGCGAGGTGGACGACGTTGGCGTGGAGCAGGGTCGCCGTCAGCGGGGTGAGCCAAGCCGGCACTCCGGGGAGAGCGTCGTCGGCGCCGAAGCGGGCCGGGACGAAGCCGCCGATCGGCGCCGCCCCTTCGGTCAGGCGGAGCAAGGCCAGCACCGCCCACACCGCCGCGGTCGCGACCGCGATCGCGAGCGTGACTCGGGCGCTGGACCAGCTTTCGGGAGGGCGCATCAGTCGGCTAGATGAATTCGATCTTGGCGATCTCGAAATATTTGTCGCCCGACGGGGCCGAGAATTCGACCTCGTCGCCGACCGAGCGGCCGATCAGGGCCCGCCCGAGCGGCGAGGAATAGCTGATCCGCCCGTCCTTGGCGTCCGCTTCGGTCTCGCCGACGATCTGATATTTGATCGGCTTGTCGTTCTCGTCGAGAAGGTGGACGGTGGCCCCGAACACGACGCGGTCGCCGGAAAGCGTCGACGGGTCGATCACCATCGCCCGGCTGAGGCGGTCCTCGAGATCGGCGATCTGGGTCTCGACATGGCCCTGCCGCTCCTTGGCGGCATGATATTCGGCATTTTCGGAGAGGTCGCCATGACCGCGCGCTTCCTCGATCGCGTCGATGATCGCCGGGCGCTCCACCATTTTCAGATGGCGGACCTCGTTCTGAAGCCTTTCATACCCTTCGGCCAGCATCGGCAGCTTGTCGACGGTCGCCATTCACTTGTGCCTTTCGTCAAAAAGTCGGCTTGAGCGACCCGCTCAAGGTATCGCTGATCAAACTTACGCTGTTCAGGATGATGATTTGGAAGCCGAGTAATAGTCCTGCAGCGACCGTACTTCAAGACTGCCCGCCCGGCGGGCGGCGATCGCCCGGACCACCGCCGCGCTCGATGCCGCGGTGGTGAAATAGGGCACACGCTGAGCGACCGCCGAGGCTCGGATCGAGGCGGAGTCGCGATGGCTCTGCCAGCCCTCCGTCGTGTTGAAGATGAGGTCGACCTCGCCGTCCTTGATCCAGTCGACGATGTGGCGCTGCCCCTGCGCGACCTTATTGACCCGCTCGACCTCGAGGCCCTGGCCGCGCAGAAAGGCGGCCGTCCCGCCGGTGGCGATGACCCGGAAATCGAGGCCGATCAGCGCGCGCACCGCTTCGACGATGGCCGGCTTGTCGCTGTTCTTGACCGACACGAACAGGGTGCCGCCGTCGGGAAGCACGATCCCGCCACCTTCCTGGGATTTCAGAAAGGCGGTGTCGAAATCCTTCGCGATTCCCATGACTTCACCGGTTGACTTCATCTCGGGCGATAAGACGGGGTCGATACCCGGGAAGCGCGCGAACGGAAAGACGGCCTCTTTGACTGCGATGTGCGGGACCGTGCGCAGGATCGGCGGGAAATCGGCCTGGGCCTGGGCCAGCGGCTCACCCGCCATCACCCGCGCCGCGATCTTGGCGATCGGGCTGCCGATCGCCTTGGCGACGAACGGAACCGTCCTGCTCGCGCGCGGATTGACCTCGATCAGATAGACGATCGCGCCCTCGCCCGAACCCGGCTCGACATCCTTGACCGCGAACTGGACGTTCATCAGCCCCTTGACCTTGAGCGCTCTCGCCAGGGCCTTGGCCTGCCGTTCGATCTCGGCGACGATTTCCGGGGCAAGGCTGTAGGGCGGCAGCGAGCAGGCGCTGTCGCCGGAATGGACTCCGGCTTCCTCGATATGCTGCATGACTCCGGCGATCACGACGTCGGTGCCGTCGCAAAGGGCGTCGACGTCGACCTCGATCGCGTCCCTCAGATACTGGTCGATCAGGACCGGGCTGTCGCCCGACACCTGCACGGCGGTCTCGATATAGTCTTCGAGCTGGGCCGGACCGTCGACGATCTCCATCGCTCGCCCGCCGAGCACGTAGCTCGGCCTGGTCAGCACCGGATAGCCGATCCGCTCCGCGACCTTGAGCGCCTCGGCCCGGCTCCGGGCGATGCCGTTGGCCGGCTGCTTCAGCCCGAGCCGGTCGACCAGGCGCGCGAAGCGCTCGCGGTCCTCGGCGAGGTCGATCGCGTCGGGCGAGGTGCCGAGGATCCTGATCCCCTCCTTCTCCAGCGCCGCGGCCAGCTTGAGCGGAGTTTGTCCGCCGAACTGGACGATGACTCCGACGAGGGTCCCGCGCGAGGCCTCGACGTGGAGGATCTCGAGCACGTCCTCGACCGTCAGCGGCTCGAAATAGAGCCGGTCGGACGTGTCGTAGTCGGTGCTGACCGTCTCCGGATTGCAATTGACCATGATCGTCTCGAAACCCGCTTCGGCCAAGGCGAAGCAGGCGTGGCAGCAGCAATAGTCGAACTCGATCCCTTGCCCGATGCGGTTCGGACCGCCGCCAAGGATGACGATCTTGCGCCGGTCCGAGGGGCGGCTCTCATCCTCGGGCGCGCCGAAGCTGGGCGCCTCGTAGGTCGAATACATATAGGGCGTCCTGGCCTCGAACTCGGCCGCGCAAGTGTCGATCCGCTTGAACACCGGACGCACGCCGAGCCGGTGGCGAAGCGCCCTCACCTCGTCCTCGGTGGTCGCGCCGAGCAGCGCCTTGACCGCGTCGTGGAGCAGACCGTGCGAGCGGGCGCGGGTCTTGACCCCCTCGCCGCGTATGTGCGCCGCCCTCAGCGCGAGCTCGGCCAGGCGCCGGTCGGAAAAGCCCATCGCCTTCAGGCGACGCATCCCCCCCGCGTCGCGGGGCAGGCCGTCGCGGCAAATCTCCTCCTCGACCGCGACGATCTCGCCGATCCGCTCGAGAAACCAGCGATCGTAGCGGGTGATGGCGTGGATCTCCTCGACGCTGAGACCCTCGCGCAGCGCCTGCGCGGCGACCAGCAGGCGGTCCGGCGACGGCCGCGCCAGCGCTTCCTCGATCTCGGCTTTGGGCGCTCCATAAAGCTCGCGCACGCCGTCGAGCCCGATCAGCCCGGTCTCGAGCCCGCGCAACGCCTTTTGCAGGCTCTCGTGGAAGCTGCGACCGATCGCCATCACCTCGCCGACCGATTTCATCGACGTGGTCAGCAGAGCCTCGCTCTCCTTGAACTTCTCGAAGGCGAAGCGCGGGATCTTGGTGACGACATAGTCGATCGTCGGCTCGAAGCTGGCCGGGGTGACTCCGGTAATGTCGTTGCCGATCTCGTCGAGCGTGTAGCCGACCGCGAGCTTGGCGGCGACCTTGGCGATCGGAAAGCCGGTCGCCTTCGAGGCAAGCGCCGAGGAGCGGCTGACGCGCGGGTTCATCTCGATGACGACGAGCCGCCCATCCTTCGGATCGACCGCGAACTGAACGTTGGAACCGCCTGTTTCGACACCGATTTCGCGCAGGCAAGCGATGCTTGCATTGCGCATGATCTGATATTCCTTGTCGGTCAGGGTCAGCGCCGGCGCGACCGTGATCGAATCGCCGGTATGGACGCCCATCGGGTCGACATTCTCGATCGAGCAGACGATGATGGCGTTGTCCGCGCGGTCGCGGACCACCTCCATCTCATATTCCTTCCAGCCGAGCACCGATTCCTCGATCAGCACCTCGCCGGTCGGCGAGGCTTCGAGGCCGCCTTTGACGATCTCGGCGAATTCGTCGCGGTTATAGGCGATTCCCCCGCCGGTCCCGCCGAGCGTGAAGCTGGGTCGGACGATCGCCGGCAGTCCGACCTGCTCGAGCGCCGCCATGGCGTCCGCGAGGCTGTGGGCAATGGCCGACCGCGGGCTCTCCAGGCCGATCTTCTCCATCGCCTCGCGAAACTTCAGCCGGTCCTCGGCCTTCTCGATGGCCGCCGCGTCGGCGCCGATCATCTGGACTCCGTATTTCTCGAGCGTGCCGTCCTTCCACAGCGCCAGCGCGGTGTTGAGCGCGGTCTGGCCGCCCATCGTCGGAAGGACCGCGTCGGGACGCTCGCGGGCGATGATCCTGGCGACATATTCGGGGGTGATCGGCTCGACATAGGTGGCGTCGGCCAGTTCCGGATCGGTCATGATCGTCGCCGGGTTCGAATTGACCAGGACGATCCGATAGCCTTCGGCCTTCAGCGCCTTGGCCGCCTGAGTCCCCGAATAGTCGAATTCGGCCGCCTGCCCGATCACGATCGGGCCGGCGCCGATGATGAGGATGGAGGAGATGTCGGTGCGACGCGGCATCAATAGGCCATTTCATATTGAGTGACGAGCCTCGAGACCGGCGGCTCGACCAGGTTCAGGCCGCGTTCGCGCGCCCAGTGCGCGGCGCAGGCGATTCGCCCTTCCGTCCGCTCCACGCCGGGCGGGACGATGAGCTGAACCGTCCGCCGACGGCCCTCGACCGGCTCGAGCGTCGCCCCGGGCAGCTCGCAATTGGCCGCGGCCTGGGGCCATTCCTCCCGGTATACCTGGGCACCGGTAGTGCAGGCGGGAAGGAGCAGGCTTGCCGCGCCAAGGACCAGCGCAAAGGCGACAGCGGCGCCCCGCGACATCATTCGTCACTCCACTGAACGGAGTCGATATAGGCGAGGTGCATGTGCCGACGCCGCGACCAGCGTCGCACGCAGCCCAGCTCCTCAGGCGACGGCGCGACGGCGAACAGAAACAGGAAACGCGGCTCCTCCGGGTCCTGGAAGACCTCGCCCTGGGCGAGACCGCAGCGCCGCGCCACGGCGGCAAGCTCCTCCTCGGGATAGACCCGGTAGGTGACGCAGGCCGACGCGGCGAAGCAGAGGGCGGCGGCCACGATCCGTCTCACCGAAGGCCGCTGACGAACTTGTCGAACAGATAGGCGCTGTCCTGCGGTCCCGGGCTTGCCTCGGGATGATATTGGACGCTGAAGGCGGGCCGGTCGGTCAGCTCGATTCCGCAATTGCTGCCGTCGAACAGGCTGACATGGGTCTCGCGCACGCCGTCGGGCAGGCTCTCGCGGTCGACCGCGAAGCCGTGGTTCATGCTGGTGATCTCGACCCGGCCATCGGCCAGCCGCTTGACCGGGTGGTTGGCGCCGCGATGGCCCTGGTGCATCTTGGCCGTCCTCGCGCCGACCGCGAGAGCCAGCAGCTGGTGGCCGAGGCAGATTCCGAACAGCGGCTTGCCGGTCTCGAGCAGCCGGCGGATCACCGGCACCGCATATTCCCCTGTCGCGGCGGGGTCGCCGGGGCCGTTGGAGAGGAACAGGCCGTCGGGGGCGTGCGCCATCACCTCGTCGAAGCCGGCGGCGGCCGGGAGGACGGTGACTCGGGCGCCGGCGTCGGCGAGGTTCCTGAAGATGTTGCGCTTCGAGCCGTAATCGACGGCGACGACGTGCGGGCGCGCTTCGTCCTCTTCATGCTCGGCGTAGCCGCGTCCGAGCGCCCAGCGGCCGCCCGTCCACCGGTACATCTGCCGGCACGAGGCCTCGCCGGCGAGGTCCATGCCTTCCAGCCCCGGCCATTCGCGCGCCTTGCCCAGCAAAGCGGCGACGTCGAACTGGCCGCGCGCATTGTGGGCGATGACTGCGCTGGGCGCCCCGTCGAGCCGGATCTTGCGCGTCAGAGCGCGGGTGTCGACGCCGCTGAGCCCGATCCGGCCGTTGGCCCGCATCCAGTCGGCGAAGCCCTGGGCCGCGCGAAAGCTGCTCGGCGCGGTCACTTCCTGGCGGACGACGCAGCCCAGCGCCCAGGGATTGTCCGCCTCGAGGTCCTCGTAATTGGCGCCGACATTGCCGATATGGGGAAAGGTGAAGGTGACGATCTGGCGTGCGTAGGAGGGATCGGTCATGATCTCCTGATAGCCGGTCATCGCGGTGTTGAAGCACAGCTCGCCGACCGCCTCCCCTTCCGCCCCGAAGCCCCGCCCCCAGATCGTGCTGCCGTCGGCCAGCACCAGCACGCCCGTCGCTCCGTTCGGCGCGGCGGCGGGCTTGGCGTGAGCCATGGTGGCGGGCACTCCTTCGAACGGCTGGCGATGTCGCTAAGGCTCGACCGCTAGAGGTCGGGCGGAGCAGCGTCAATCTGTTAAACGGCGAAGCGCGCCGCTATGCTGGCGCTTTGCCCCGACAGGCCATTCGAGAGCCCATGATTCGCGACGACATCAAGACGGCGCTGACCGGCGCCATGAAGGCGGGCGACCGCGCTCGAACCGGGGCCCTGCGTCTGGTCCAGTCGGCGCTCAAGAACCGCGACATCGAGCTTCGCGGAGCCTCAGCCCCGCCCGACGACGACGCGCTGGTCACCGAGGTGCTGCAGAAGATGATCAAGCAGCGCCGCGAATCGATCGACATGTACGAAAAGGGCGGCCGCTCCGAGCTCGCCCGGGCCGAAGCTGCGGAGATGGCCGTGATCGAGGAGTTTCTGCCGAGGCAGATGGCCGATTCGGAGATCGCCGAGGCGATCGATTCGATCGCCCGGGAGACCGGCGCGGCCTCGGTCAAGGACATGGGCCGGGTCATGGCGCTGCTCCGCGAGCGCCATTCCGGCAAGCTCGACATGGGCAAGGCCAGCGCCATGGTGAAGGCGAGGCTCTCCTGATGGGTCCGGGGGGACGTTGACCCTCTCCCCCGCCTTCCTCGACGAGCTTCGCGCCCGCACGTCGCTGTCGAGCCTGGTCGGACGGAGCACCAAGCTGCAGCGCGCCGGTCGCGAGTGGAAGGCCTGCTGCCCCTTCCACAAGGAGAAGACGCCGAGCTTCACCGTCAACGACGAGAAGGGCTTCTACCATTGCTTCGGCTGCTCCGCGCATGGCGACGCCATTCGCTGGCTGACCGACGCCCGCGGCCTCGCCTTCATGGACGCGGTCAAGGAGCTGGCCGACGCCGCCGGAATGGAGGTGCCGGCGCCCGATCCGCGCGCCCAGGCCAAGGCTGAACGCGCCGCCGGCCTCTACGAGGTGACCGAGGCGGCGGCACGATGGTTCGCCGAGCAGCTGGACGGCATTGAGGGGGCGCCGGCCCGCGCCTACCTCCAGGCGCGCGAGATAGGCGAGGAGAGCCGGCGCCGCTTCGGCTTCGGCCTCGCCCCCGATTCGCGAGGCAAGCTCAAGGCCGCGCTCAGGCATTTCGGCAACGATCGGCTGATCGAGGCCGGCCTCTTGATCGCGCCCGAGGGCGAGGACCGCGAGCCCTATGATCGATTCCGCGGCCGACTGATCATCCCGATCCGCGACCAGCGCGGGCGGGTGATCGCCTTCGGTGGCCGAATTCTCGTCGCCGGCGAGCCCAAATATCTCAACTCGCCCGACACCCCGCTCTTCGACAAGGGCCGAACGCTTTACAATCTGGACCGAGCCGGACCGGCCTCCCGGGAGACGAAGAGGATCGTCGTCGTCGAAGGCTATCTCGATGTCGTCGCCCTCGACCGGGCCGGGATCGGCGAAGCGGTGGCGCCGCTCGGGACCGCCCTTACCGAAGGGCAGCTCGGCCTGCTCTGGCGTCTTTCGCCCGCGCCGATCCTCTGCTTCGACGGCGATCCGGCGGGGCAGAAGGCCTCGGTCCGAGCGGCGCTGCGCGCCCTTCCCCACGTCGCGCCGGGGCGCTCGCTGGGCTTCGTGACTTTGCCCGCCGGCGAGGATCCGGACGACCTGCTGCGCACCCGCGGCCGCGAGGCGCTGGAAGCTTTGCTCGAGCGGCCCGAGCCGCTGGTCGATCGCCTGTGGCGTCACGAGCTCGAGGCCGAGCCGCTCGCGACGCCGGAGCAGAGGGCCGGGCTTCGGCGCCGGCTGATGGACCACGTCTCCGTCATCGGCGACCCGGACGTGCGCGACCAGTACCGTTCCGAACTGCTCAAGCGCTTCGGCGACCTCTACGAGCGGCAGCGGCAATGGACCCCGCAGCCCGGGCGCCGGCGCGGCGTCGGCTTCTCCGCCCCGCCGAGGCCGACGTCGCCCGAGGCGCGGGCGGTCGGGCGCGGCGGCCTCGACCCACAGCTAGGCCGCGCCGTGCTCCAGGGCCTCAGCCATTTCCCCGCCCTGATCGCCGACCATGCCGAGGCGATCGCCCAGCTGCCGCTGCGCGAGCGCGGTGCCGCGAGGGTCAGGGACCTGATGCTCGACGCGGCCATGACCGAGGCCGAGCTTGATCCCTCGCGGCTCCGTACCATATTGGCGGCGAAGGGCGCGGCTGCCTTCGTCGAGGAGCTAAGCCTTAAGCGAGGACTTGCTTTTTCTTTCACGCGACGTGATGCCGAGCCGGAGCGGGCGTGCCGCGACCTGGTTCTGGTCATCGAGACTCTGGCGGCGCGCCCGGGGATCGAGGCCGCTCTGGCGGCGGCCACGGCCCGGCTGAAGGAGGCAGGCGACGAAGCGGCGTTCGAGGAGCAGCAGAGGCTGCGCGCGGCGCGGGACGAAGCGGAACGAAAGCTTGCGACATTAATCCAGGGCGACGCGGACTAGGAACCCCGGCAATTGGCATAAGGCGTGGGAATGGCGAAGACGAATCCGGCTGAAAACGAAGAGAAGAGCGAATCCGGCGACGCGCCGCTGATCGATCTCAACGAGGCCACGATCAAGAAGATGATGGTCCGCGCCAAGAAGCGCGGAGTCATCACCTATGACGAGCTCAACGAGGCTCTGCCGCAGGACCAGATGTCCTCCGAGCAGATCGAGGACATCATGTCCGCTTTGTCGGAGATGGGAGTCAACATCGTCGAGAACGAGGAGGGCGACGACGAGGAGCCGGAAGCCGATGCCGGCGCCGACGAGGCCGCCGACGGCTCGGAGACCTTCGTCATCGAGAAGAAGAAGGAGACCGTCGACCGCACCGACGATCCGGTGCGCATGTACCTTCGCGAGATGGGCGCGGTCGAGCTGCTCAGCCGCGAGGGCGAGATCGCCATCGCCAAGAGGATCGAGGCCGGCCGCGACACGATGATCTGGGGCCTGTGCGAGAGCCCGATCACCTTCAACGCCATCATCAACTGGTCGAACGCGCTCAACGTCGGCCAGATGCAGCTTCGCGAGATCCTCGACCTCGAGGCGATGCTCTCCAAGGGCCCGACCCCCGAGCAGGTCGCCGCCGCCGAGGAGGAGAGCGAGGACATTTCCGAGAAGACCGCCGGCCCTTCCTTCAAGGAGGAGGAGGAGGTCGAGGAGGTCGTCGAGGAGGAGGACGAGGAGGACAGCCTGGTCGAGCGCCGGGCGCCGCGCCCGGTCGAGGAGGAGGACGAGGACAATACCCTCAGCCTCGCCCAGATGGAGGAGACTCTGAAGCCGGCGGCGCTCGAGAAGTTCGCCCGGATCACCGACCTCTACAAGAAGTTCGCCAGGCTCCAGACGACCCGGATGGAGGGGATGAGCGCCGGCCACGATTTCCCGCCGGCCGAGGAGAAGAAATATCAGAAGCTTCGCGAGCAGCTGACCGGCGAGGTGGAGAGCGTCCAGTTCCACGGCGCCAAGATCGAATATCTGGTCGACCAGCTCTACAGCTACAACCGCCGCCTCACCACCCTGGGCGGCCAGATGCTCCGCCTCGCCGAGCGCCACAAAGTGCCTCGCCGGGCCTTCCTCGAAGCCTATATGGGCCACGAGCTGGACGAGGGCTGGGCCGAAAGGGTCTGCGGCCTCGACAAGAAATGGTCGGCCTTCTGCTCGTCCGAGGCGGAAGCGATCGAGCGAATCCGCACCGAGATCGCCGAGATCGCCCAGGCCACCGGCATGAGCCTCGGCGAGTTCCGCCGGATCGTCAACCAGGTCCAGAAGGGCGAGCGCGAGGCCAGGATCGCCAAGAAGGAGATGGTCGAGGCCAACCTTCGCCTCGTCATCTCGATCGCCAAGAAATATACCAATCGCGGCCTTCAGTTCCTCGACCTCATCCAGGAAGGCAATATCGGCCTGATGAAGGCGGTCGACAAATTCGAGTATCGCCGCGGCTACAAGTTCTCGACCTACGCCACCTGGTGGATCCGGCAGGCGATCACCCGGAGCATCGCCGACCAGGCGCGGACGATCCGGATCCCGGTCCACATGATCGAGACGATCAACAAGCTGGTCCGAACCTCCCGCCAGATCCTCCACGAGATCGGCCGCGAGCCGACCCCCGAGGAGCTGGCCGAGCGCCTCTCCATGCCGCTCGAGAAGGTCCGCAAGGTGATGAAGATCGCCAAGGAGCCGATCAGCCTCGAGACCCCGATCGGCGACGAGGAGGACAGCCACCTCGGCGACTTCATCGAGGACAAGAATGCGGTCATCCCGGTCGACGCGGCGATCCAGGCCAATCTGAAGGAGACGGTGACGCGGGTGCTGGCGAGCCTGACCCCGCGCGAGGAAAGGGTGCTGCGGATGCGCTTCGGCATCGGCATGAACACCGACCACACGCTCGAGGAGGTGGGGCAGCAATTCTCGGTGACGAGGGAGCGCATCCGGCAGATCGAGGCGAAGGCGTTGCGGAAGCTGAAGCATCCGAGCCGGAGCCGGAAGATGCGGAGCTTCCTGGATCAGTAAGGACGGCCGCCGCGCGGTTGCGTCTGGTGCACAAAGTGTTCGTTGAGGTGCCGTGAAGCGTGCCTAAAGAGGTGAGCTCCGTATTCAAAGGAGCTTGCCGTGATCGACCGTCCCCGCCCCTCCCCTACGGCGCTGCCGTATTCATACCTTGCAGAAGCTACGGCAATGCCGTATACGCGCCCGATGCAGACGGTCGTCGAAACGAAGGCGTATATCTCTGCCGCCAAGGACGCCGGCATGTCCGAAGAGGAGATGCAGGCCGTCGTGAACACGGTCGCGGCCGATCCGCAGGCGGGCGCGATCATGCCTCGCTGCGGAGGCGCCAGAAAGCTGCGCGTGGCGAAGCCGGGCTCCGGCAAGTCGGGCGGCTATCGGGTTATCACTTATTTCGGCGGTGAGGACATGCCGGTCTTTCTGCTGACCGTATTCGGAAAGAACGAAAAGGCCAATTTGAGCGAGGCTGAGAAGAAGGCTCTGGCCGCAATGACGAAGAGGTTGCGGGACAGCTTTTGATCCCCGCATTCGGCGAAGCCAAGGAGGGCTGGGTACGATGGGCAAGGCGTTCGACAAGATTAGCGCGGGTCTCGAGGACGCGATCGCTTTCGCACAGGGCAATGGCTCGCGCGGGCGCGTGGCCAAGCCGATAGACGTGCGTGCGATCCGCATTGCGACCAACAAGACTCAGAAGGAGTTCGCCGAAGCCTATGGGCTGCCGATCGGCACCGTTCGCGACTGGGAGCAGAATCGCCGCCAGCCCGACGCCCCGGCGCGAGTCTTGCTCTCACTCATCCAGGCGGAGCCCGGGACGGTGGAGAATTTGATTGCGAAAAGCCAAGGCTAGAGCAGCTTGGCGACTTCATCGAGGACAAGAATGCGGTCATCCCGGTCGACGCCGCGATCCAGGCCAATCTGAAGGAGACGGTGACCCGCGTGCTGGCCAGCCTGACCCCGCGCGAGGAGCGCGTGCTGAGGATGCGCTTCGGCATCGGCATGAACACCGACCACACGCTCGAGGAGGTCGGGCAGCAATTCTCGGTGACGAGGGAGCGGATCCGGCAGATCGAGGCCAAAGCCTTGCGCAAATTGAAACACCCCTCGCGGTCCAGAAAGATGCGGAGCTTTTTGGATCAATAGGCCACATGTCTTCAGTGCCGAGGTAGAAAAATGAGTGGCACATCCATCGCAGCCACCGTTCTAGCCGGGGTCATCGGTGGGTTGCTTGCGGCGTTAGTAACGTTGTTCGGTACCATTTTGGCGGAACGCCTGCGGATTGCCGAGGAAAATATCACTAAGGAGCTCGCGAAATGGCGCGACACGGTGCGAAGGCTCGTCGTGACCGCTGTTACGACTGACGACCAAACGAAGCTTTCGCAAGCATGGGTGGGCCTAGCGCTACGAATGAATCTCGAAAATATCGAGCAACGCGATGACCGAGAGTTGGTCGCGCGGGTGCGGAGCTTATGTGACGCTCCAACGTAGGCCTGGTTCACGCAAAGACGCAAAGGCGCAAAGAGTCCGAGCGTGTGACGGGGCCGGCGTCTTCGTGAGCAGAATGCGGGACAAGCAGATTGCAAGGCCCTGCAGGCGAAGCACTGCGCTTGCCTAAGAAAGCGGCCATCATTCAGACGCATGCACTAGGAGGTGCGCTGAGCCATGTACCAAGAATCTGCCCTCCGAACCCCAGGACGAGCAGTCCAAAGCCAATAATTCCGATGGCCCCATCTGGCGTCCTACGGTCAATCCAGAACATTGCGCTCACGGCACCCAATGACACTCGTTGCAATGCCTTGTGGATTAGCTCGCCCGGCCCAGCAGCAATGAAAATAAGCAGATAAAGCCCGCCGAGCGAATAAAGGAGAGCCTTGGCCCATGTCGGAAGGACTCCGACTAGCCCAAGTCCCATCTCCACCATATGAACCCCAAAGACGCGATCCACGGCAAAGAGGGCGGGTACAACAATGATAAGACCCATCGAGAAGTGGGTAAACAACCAGAGGGGCATTCCTCGCCAGAACGAAAAACGTTGTGAATGAGGCAGAGATTCAAACTCTTCAGCGTCTACAAATTCGATAGGAATCGGCAGAGTCCGCTGATGAAAGGGAATTAGAAGTCGATCTCGTAGTTTGGCGAGATTCTGCAGCTTGATCGCCTCAACCGACAAAAATGTCGCACCGGCAAGATCAAGCATGAGTCCCGTCATGCTCACATAATATCCGTACATGCTATCCCTGCCTTTCAGCAGCTGGCAATCGCTGACGATCTAGTGCGAGGTATGTGCGGCATGCCTCACCAAGAGGTCACTTCTCAAAGATATCCCTGATCATAACCCGCGATCTAATTAGCAACGCGTCGCAAAGGGGTCTAGGAACGTGCCGCAGTGTGAGCAATAACGTCCCAGGCGTCACACCATTAAGAGCCTTTCCGTAAACACGTCTGACGACCTGCCTGAAGGGAGGACCGGACGTCCGGTTTCGGTGAGCAATGTGATTTCGAATCTTGCGGATCTCAGCCAACGTCGTGCTATGCGTCCGTATGTTAGCCAAACATGGATCTGTCGGATCAAATGCGAGTGTCAACGTCGCACAGAGGTCGGAGCCATTCAACCAATTGAAACTTCCTCCTGTGAGCAATAACGAACGAGCACGCGAGATGCTTGAGGCTTGCGTATGTAAGATGGGCAAACGACCGCTCTCGAACACCGTTCCAGATGCGAGCCGATAGAAGCTCGCACTGAGGCAGTTCTCCAACGAAACTGCCAATCGAACGGTGATCAGTTCGGCTACAACCTTCCGGTAAAACGGCAAAAGGCTCGTGCTCTGCGAGAGGAGTCCCGACAAAGCGTCGATCTGGGCGAGGCATCGGTTTGTCGCGGTCGAGACACCCGTCACTTTAATGAACTTTTTGGGCGACCTGCGTCAGATAGTTATGTCGCTGCGTCCTCGCGCGAATGCGATGAAGATTGCCACCCCGAAATGAATCGAGAATTGCACGATTAGCCTCGGTAATCTCTGGACTGAGAACAAGGTCGCTAATCTCGGTGTCTACCAACTCCATTAGCTGGCGTGCTTTTCGAACAGTCCAATTAGATGCTCGCGCACTATCTAGGAAGAAGAAAAGACTCTGGGCAATCTGATATGCTCCGAATATTCCTCTCTTAAATACGTCAGGTCCAGTTTCAACGGCTATGCCAAAAAGCTTATCCCAGCGCGCTTCAATGGCATCTCTCATGGGGAACTCAACATCGTATTTCGCGTATGTCTTAGACAGCGCCGAGGCACTAAAGTCCTTAAGGCCTTCTATCATATTATAGACTAGATCCGATACCATTTGAACTTCTAGCATCCGCGAAATATCATTGTCGGAAAAGAGACGGCTTTCGCGCCAGAAAGGCACAAGTTCTACCGACTTTTTCAAACAGAATTGTTTGAACTCGCCGCTATATTGAGCATTTCTTTTCTCTTGCGGGTTGAGCGTCTTTGAAATCGAGTTGATACGACCAAATATCTCAATCACGTCGGCATCATCAGCATCAATAAGGTAGCCGACCGACAGTTTAGAAGTAAGAAATGACTGCTTTTGAGGGCCAGTTAAATCTTCATACTTCACCGCTCGATTCCCGTGCGCAGGGTGCTTGGCTGCGAAACCCCCATCTCTGTATTCAAGGATAGACCGAACTCGCTGCTGCCCATCCACGATTTCTTTGACACTCTTCTCATTCTCTAAATCAATGACGTGCCGAACGTAGATGCTCGGGATAGGCTTGCGTTCGAACAGTGTGTTGAGAAGGTATGCTTTCTGGGAGGGGTTCCAGACCGAACGACGTTGGTACCAAGGCGCGACGTCAAGGACGTCATTCTTGCGGTCCTGCAAGAGTTCGGAGATGAGCAGCGACTCGTAATCTACCCGTTCCATCCGGCAGCTCCTAGGCGATTGCGCTGTAGCTATTCCAACTCGCACGACAGGTCCACTCGCTCCTCCGGTGCTAACCCCACCCCCCTCAGGGTTACGGCTGTGATGCCATCGCGTCACAAGCCGTATCGGCGGTTGTGCCCGTTCTTTCTGAAGCACCCACCTCTAGGCTGTGGCGCGCAGCAACCTCAAGTCATCCCATGCGCCACCGGGATCGGCGACGGGTCGCCCGCCGGCTGCGCCAGCAGCGTCTCCGCCGCCTCACCTCCCCGCCCCGCCGGGCGACCAAACCGTTGACCTGACGGTCGCCTGCGGCTCGACTTCGCTCAGGACAGGCTAAGGATCGAACAGCACCCCCCGCCCGATTGTCCGTCGCCGCCATCATCGCCCTCCCCTCCTCCGCGCTGCAGGCGTCGACCTGGAGCTCCATCCGGTTGCCGTCGGGGTCGCGTGACACGGGAAGGGCCGGGGACACGTACGAGTACATGTCCCTCCTCGAACCCTCCACCTTCTTGCCCGGCGCCGAAAAGGAAAGATGGATCCCGGATCAAGTCCGGGATGACGAGGGTGGGCAAGTCCGGGACGACGAGGGAGGCAGAGCGCCGCGGCGTTCGTATCTGGAGCGGTGCGATGGAAGCCCGTCAAGGCACCATGGCAGGGCCGATCGCTCCCCCGGAGCGATCTACGAGATGCGGGGCATCTCGTCCCTTGCTTGCCGTGACGTTCCCGGCCTTCGCCGGGACAGGCCTGCCCTTTGGGCAGCGGGCTCGGCGTACTTGCTGTTCGCCGCCCCGCCGGCCGGGGCCCCGCGTCTCTACGCCTAAGTGCCCGTTTGCTGCGTAGAAACAGGTGGACCCCGGATCTAGTCCGGGGTGACAAAGGGGGCTCGGCGCTACAGCACTCGTATCCGCGGTTCGCCACGCTCGCGGCCGAGCATAAGCTCGGTGAGGGCCCACACCATGGCGTCGGCGCGGTCGGGGCTCGTGCCCGGCCCTTCATACTCGCCTCCCGCGATCATCCCCAGGAGCTGCGCCTCGAGCTCGGGGAAGCGGCCGTGCAGGGTGACCTTGCCGGCTTCGAACAGCATCGCGACCGGGGAGGCGCGGTCCGATTTGCCCTGGGTGGCGGTGACGAGCTTCACCCTGAGGTCCGGGTCGGCGATGCGCAGCACCGACTTGACCATGAGGCCGCCCTGGTTGGATTCGGCGACGACCTGCACGGGGATGGGGACGGGGACACTCGTATACGAGTGTCCCCATAGTGCTGCCGCGTCGGCGACGGCGCGGGCCCAGCCTTCGGGCGAGCGGCCGGCGACGCTGTGGTCGGCGAGGACGTGGGCCCGGCCCTCCTCGTCCCTGGCGCAGGCGACGATTCCGCAGGTGCCGTCGCCGGAGGGGGGATCGACGGCGATGACCACTCGCACGAAAGCGGCGCTTTCGTGCGCGCCTGGGGGAAAAGGCCGTCCTTCGAGACGGCGGTTCGACGGGCTCACCGCCTCCTCAGGATGAGCGACAACCGAATTGTCCGGACCATCCCGAGGCAAAGTACCACGTTGCCTCGATCTCTCGATCAGCTCTACGGTCCACAGGGCGCCGGGGGCGTCGGGGAGGAGCTCGCCGTGAAGCTCCTGGCGCTCGAGCCGGGTGCCGGCATAGCGCTCGGCCATGTCGCGCTGCCAGGCCTCGCTGTTGTGCGGGTTGGCGTGGCTCGGGCCGCCGATCGTGACCGAGCCGGGAAGCGCCATGATCCGCTTCAGCACCGGCCCCGGACGCGGAGTCGTGGTGACGAGGGCGCGCGGACGCTTGCCGACTCGAAGCCCCATCTGAAGCATGTCCCAGGTCTCGCCGGCTTTCTCCCATTTGGCGAGCTCGTCGCACCAGGCATAATCGTGGGCGGGGCCGCGAAGCAGCCCGGGCGAGTGGCCGGAGAAGAGCTGCGCCTGGGCGCCGGTGCGGAACCTGAGCCGGCCCAGGCTCGGGCGCCACTCGCGGATCCAGGGGCCGGCGACCTCGAGCAGGCCGCTCGGGCCCTCGACCATCACCTGGCGCGCCTCGGCCAGGGTCGCGGCGACGAGGGCGATTCGGATCGGGGACCGTCGAGGGGGCAACCTGCGGGGACAGTCAGATAGGCTGTCCCCGGCTGAAGGGGGACGGTCGGACAGACTGTCCCCCGACTGTCCCCGGAGGAGCGAGACGATCCATTCCGCGCCGGCGCGGGTCTTGCCGAAGCCGCGGCCGCCCATGATCACGCAGGTCGACCAGTCGCGGTCCGAAGGCGGCTGCTGGCCGTCATGGGCCCAGGTCGGCCAGTCGCGGTCGAACGCGTCGAGATCGGTGAAGCCCAGCCGCCGCACCGCCTCCTGCTGCTTCTCCGGCGGCAGCCGAACCAGGAAATCGAGCAGGTCGGTGTCGCGCGGCAGCTTCGCCGGCGCTCGGACGCGCTCAGATGAGGCCACGCTTCCTCGCGATGGCCGAGAGCTTAGCGAGGATCGAATCGCGCACCTCGTCGAGCGTGCGCGGGCGCGCCGGCCAGGCCGGACGGCGGCCGCCCTCGCCGGCCTGGGTGCCACGGTGAAGCTTCTGGATGGCGATCGCGTCCTGCACCGTCATCGTCGGGAAGGGCGAATTCGGGTCGGGCGGTCGGCCCGCCAGGAAGTCCTCGGCGGCCCGGGCGAGCAGCTCGTCGACCCGGGCGTAGCCGAGCGAGCGGGCCGCGGCCATTCGCTCGGCGAAGCCGGGATCGCGGCGGGCGCGCTTGTAGATCGCCTCGCGCGAGAAGCCGCACTGGTCCGCCGCCCAGCTGGCATTGTTGCTTGCGGCGAGCCGGTCGAGGAAGAGCGCCTCGGCCGAGTCGGTCCAGCGCTTGCCCTTGCTGCGCACGATCTGCGGCCCGTCCTTGCCCGAGGCGCGGGCGATGGTGCCGGCCGGCCCCTGCCCTCGCCCCCTTCCCGCCGCTTCCGCCGACGCCGGCGCGCGCCGCGCGCGCTTCCGCCCCGGCCGCAACGGCCGCTTGGTCTTCCTGGCCATGATGTCGCCCGCGCTTCCCCGAGTTCGTCCTTTGTTCCATATCCGGAAAAAAGAGTCAAGAGTTTTTTCCTCTCCTGCTCGTTTTTTTCCTATCGGCTCGCCCGCTTCAGCCGCCGCCCCGCGAATCGGCGGGCGCGGATCGCCGGCCGGCTTCTGCCTGTTTCGGTCCGGCGGGCCATGGAGCGCGAGGGCCTCGCCATCGCCTGAGGAGTCGACGGGATTCGCGCTTGGGCGCGGCCGCTTACGCTCCCTCGAAATCGAGCTCGGCGGCGGCTCCGCCGCTGAGGCTGTTGGGGCGATCGGGCTCGACGGGGACTCCGCCGCCATCCCTTTCCCTGCCGGGGCGGCGGCGAGGGCGTCGGCGCTGAGCGAGATGCGCGAGATAGGCGCGCTCGAAGACCCGGGCGGCGGAGTGGAAGCTCGAGCGGTCGGGCGGAAGACGGGGATCCGGCATGCGCGCCCCTTACCACGAGAGGGCGGCGGCGTCACTCGAGCCGGACCTCGGCAGCCCCCCGCTCCGGGCGCCGGGCTCACGGGGCGGCCGCCAGCTCCTCGGACATCCGGAGCAGCAGCGCCCGGACGCCCGGCGGGACCGCCGGCGGCAGGCATGAGGCGATTTCGGTGCGCGCCTCCAAATAGCCGGCGCTGACCCTGACCAGCTCCATCGACCAGTCGGCGAACGCGCGCTCGGCGACGAAACGCTCGTCGCGGACCTCGAAGGCGGAGTGGCGGGGATCGCGGCGCAGGCGCTCGGCGAGGCTGTCGATCGCCTCCTCGCCGCCCTCGACGATCTGGAGAAAGCGGACGCCGTCGAAGACGAGCAGGCCGGTGACCCCGTCGAGCGCGTTGAGGTGGCGCGCCTGCTGGTGGAGCTGGCGCAGATCCTCGTCGCCGAGGTCGAGCCTGGCCCGGCTCGTATAGGTCAGGGTCTTGAGCCGCACGCCACGCTCCTTGCCGCTCCGCCGTTACCAGCATCCGGGCTGGCAAGGCTATGGGCGACATCGCCCCACGGCCCTGTCCTCCCGGGCCGGGGCGGCTGGACCGGCTTGCGGCCTGCATGGGGACACGTACTTTTCCTGCATGGGGACACGTACTTTTTCGCGAAAAAGTACGTGTCCCCTTTTCACCCGTGCGATGGTCGAGCGGAGCGATTCGAGACCCGTGGAGCGGCTGATGCGACCCTTCCTTCTCCCCCTGCTGGCGGCGACCGGCCTGGCCTCGAGCGGCTGCGTGGCGGGCATCGCGGCGAGCGCGGTGGGCGCCGCGATCAAGGCGGCGGCGCCGGAGCGCCCGGTCGTCACCGACGACCGGCGAGCCTCGGCTCGGGCCGCCTGCGAGGCGCAGGCCGCGCCGCACGGCACGGTGCGGATCATCGACGCCGAACAGCGCCCCGACGGCCGGGTGACGGTGTGGGGAACGGTCCAGGACGATCGCGAAAGGCGGGCCTTCGAATGCCGCTATGACGGCGCGGTCTCGGCCTTCAGGCTGCGCGCGATCCGGCCGGCGGGGACCTGAAGCCAGGCCGGGCGGGACCGATCGAGCGACTGCTGCCCGAAGGCCCCTTCCTCATTGCGACGGCGGCGCCTTCGGTGCACGCTGGGACAGGCCCGTCCGCGCCGGGCGGCCAGAGCGGGGGGAGATGACGATGCGGATTGCGCAAGGCATGATCGTCGCAACGGCCGCGCTGGCGCTGGCCTGCGCCGCCGCTTCCGCAGCGCCGGGCGACGACGGGCGCGGCCGGCGGCAATGCACCGACATTCGCGGCTATCTCGACGACGAGCGGCCGGGCGGGCGCGAGGTCCGAGCCGCGCCCGATCCGGCCGCGGCGGTCGTCGGACGGATATTGGAGCCCTGGACGGACGGCCAGGCGAGGCTCGCCGTCTCCTTCGCCATCGAGGCGACCGAGGACGGCTGGTTGCTCATCGAGGGCGCCGGCGACGACCCCGTCCTCACCGAAGGCGTCGACCGTCCGATGTATGAGGGCCGGGGCTGGATCCGCGGCGACCGGGTCTCGGTCGGGGTCCAGGCCTCGCAGGGCTTCGCCGAGCCGAGCCATGCCAGCGACATCATCGTCCGGACCGGTCCGAACGAGCTCGATTTCGTCGCCGCGATCGTCGCCTGCGACGGCAATTGGGTGCTCGCCCGCTGGCGGGAGAACCCGCACCGCCACTATCGCTTCGATCCCCGGGCGGTCGTCACCGCCGATCCGCTGCTCCTCCAGGCCTGGGTCACCGGCATCTGCAACATCCAGGAGACGTCGTGCGACATGGCGCCCGGCGACCGGCCCGAGGATTGAGCGTCGTGAGCGGCCGGGGCCGCTAGGGCGTGATCGGGCTAGCTCAACCCAACCCCCGCTCATCCTGAGTAGGGACTGAGCCTGGCGAAATGATCAGGTGAAACATGCCCCCGGCATGTTTCAGGATTGTCCGGGGGACAATCCGACCCGATCATCGTATCGAAGGACCGTCCTTCGATACGCCGGTTCGACAGGCTCACCGGCTACTCAGGATGAGCGGTTCTGTGAAGGATGATCACGCTCTAGCGAGGCAGCTGCCAGGCGAATTCCTGCTCGACCCGGGAAGCGGCCGGCATGCCGTTGCTGTCGGCGGCCGGAGTGAAGCGCGCCCGCGCGCGCATGATCCGGCAAGTGGCCGAATCGAGCGCGGTCGATCCGGTCGAGCGAAGGATCGTGCAGCCGGCGACTCGGCCGTCGGCGCCGACGTCGAGGGCGAAGCGGACCGTCCCCTGCTCGCGCGTCCGAAGCGCGCTTTGCGGATAGTCGGCCGGGCCGATGAGCGAGGCGGGATCGCGCCGGGCCTGGGCCGGCCGGACGATCCGGCGCGGCGGCGGCAGCGGAGCGGGCGGCGG
>Ga0196962_10000116_pt1 | contig 49047 bp, 51 predicted proteins | sample S3v_20metaG_FD_183186 | JGI IMG/M metagenome (GOLD analysis project Ga0196962, IMG submission 183186) | Soil microbial communities from Anza Borrego desert, Southern California, United States - S3+v_20 | ecosystem: Environmental > Terrestrial > Soil > Desert | place: USA: California | collected...
CAACATAAGCCAGGTCGACGGTGCTCACCTGGTCGGGGTTGGCGACTGGACCGGCTGGAAGACGGAGCCCCACGCCACCGCCAACGGGAAGGTATTGTTGGCGTTCGTGGAGAATGGGGCCGAGGGTTTACGCCTTCAGGCACCCCTGGAGGCGTTTACCGAACAGACCATCACGAACTCCGAGGATCTCCGCTCTGAGCTAGATCGCGTCAGATCCGAGGGTTGGGCGTCGACCTTAGGCGAGCTCGAGGACGGGTTCAACGGTGTCGCTGTTCCTGTCTCCGACGCGCTCGGGCGCTGTCGGGCCTCGCTGAGCGTATCGGGGCCGGTATATCGGATGCCCCCGGCGCTCTTGCCCGAGATCGCGGTGCTCTGCAAGAAGGCTGCCGAGGAGATCAGCGCTTCTCTAGGAAGGACGCGTAGCTCGGCCTGAGACGCGCGTATCTTTTTGCGACTGGTCGGGCCATCAACGGTCGGATTGGCCGGGTGATCCGGCACTGCTATGCAGCAGGTCGCCAGCAGGGTAGAATAGGGCGATAGGTTGTGCGTTCGTGGGGCAGCGAAGGCTGGGGATAGGCGTAGACCGCAACGGGAGTCTGGGCAAAGAAAGCGCCGCCGGTAGCGGTGGGATCGCGGGCGGCCTGGAGCCCGCATTCGAGCGGGAGTGCGCCGGCCTCGATCGGATCGCACCGAAGGTGCGAGTCTTCCCGGGTGCAGCGGTTCTTCGAGCCCCTGCGATACGTTCCGCAGACGAGCTCCCTTGCGAAAAAGAGCCGAAGCCGTTGGGCCGGAAGATGCTCCCGAAGATAGGTAATCGCTAATGCTAATACGAGCTGCCTGAGGAGGTGGACGGAGACCCATGCTCTCTAAACTGTTTTCACGGGAACCCGACACGAGGGTGTTCTTCGCTACGGACATCCACGGTTCGGAGACCTGCTGGCGCAAGTTCTTGAACTCGGGCAAGCACTACGAGGCGAACATCATGATCCTCGGTGGCGATATGACGGGCAAAGCACTCGTCCCGATCGTCGAGGAAGGACCGGGCCGCTGGCACGCGACGCTACTCGAGAACCGGAGGGAATTCGAGAGCGAAGACGAGGTAGAGGAGTTCGAGGACTCGGTCAAGAGGCGCGGCTACTACCCCTTCCGCACCGACCCGGACGAGATGGGCGAGCTCGAGTCGGACGAGGAGATGCGCAATGAGCTCTTCTACAAGGAGATGCTGGGGACCATAGAGCGCTGGATGCGGATGGCCGACGAGAAGCTCGAAGGAACCGACATCGAGTGTTTCGTGAGCCCCGGCAACGACGACCAGTTCGAGGTCGATGAGATCATCGCCAACGCCAAACGCGTGCGGCTTGCCGAGGGTAAGGTCGTCGAGTTCGGCGACTTCCAGATGGTCTCGACCGGGTGGTCGAACCGCACGCCCTGGGACACCTACCGCGAAGAGGACGAGGAGGACCTGGCAGTTCGCCTGAAGAAGATGACGGACCAGGTGACCGCCCCGCCGGAGAGGACCATCTACAACTTCCACTGTCCGCCCTACGGTTCGGGCCTCGACGACGCCCCGGAGTTGACCGAGGACCTGCGCCCCAAGCACGGCGGGCGTTCGATCGTGCCCGTCGGATCGACGGCGGTGAGGGATGCGATAAAGGAGGGACAACCGGCCCTGGCGTTGCACGGGCACATCCACGAGGCCAAGGGGAACACCCGCATCGGACGCACGCTGTGCATCAACCCCGGCAGTTCCTACGAGCAGGGGCAGTTGCTCGGCGCGGTGGTGAACCTGGACGGCGGCAAGAAAGTAAAGCGCTTCGTACTGACCAGCGGATGAGGAGGAGATAAATGGCCAGCAACACCACGGCGGGTTCCGGTGCGGGAGACCTGTTTCAGAGGAAGGCGACAGGTCTCCTCAGAGGATGGTCCGTACTAGACGGGTTCATCTACGCGGCGTTCGCAATCAACCTGATGACTCTCGGACTCTGGATCTTCTCCTTCGCGCCGTTCATCCCTGAAGGGTCGCTCATCTACGCGATCATCCTCTCGGGACTCTACCTCGTTTTCCAGGCCGTAACCTACGCGTCTCTGATCGCCGTGATGCCGCGAGCCGGCGGCGACTACGTGTGGATGAGCCGCGTCCTCGGCGGCGGTATAGGCTTCGTCCTAGCGGTAACCGGCTGGTGGTTCATCCTGTGGCACTGGGTTCCGATCTACGCGAACATCCTCAACGTCGAGGTCCTGGTACCGCTCGCGACGATCCTCAGGTTCGACGGGGTCGCCAACTTCTTCGGTGCGCCCGGTGGTATGTTCACCGCCTCGATGGCAGTTGCTATTCTGGCTTCGATCCTAATCTCGCTAGGCATGAGGACCTACGCCCGCATCCAGAAGTTCTGCTTCTACGGTGGGGTCATCGGGCTGGTGATCATGTTCTCCCTCCTGCTCTTCAACTCGAACGCGGACTTCGTCGGAGCGTTTAACTCCCATGCCCAGGAGCTCTACGGCGCGGGGGGCAACGCTTACCAGCAGACCCTCGACGCAGGTAGCATCGAGACGAACCTTGGGGCCCTCGCATTCGGACCGACGCTGCTCCTTATCCCGATGATCGTCTTCTTCAACCTCTGGTCCAATTGGGGAGCCACACTCTACGGCGAGGTCAGGGGCGCCTCGGACTTCCGCAAGAACATCTACGCGATGGGCGGCGCCCTTATAGTTACATCGGCCGTCGCCGTCATCATGCTGCTCCTCTTCGCCAAGACGTTCGGCTGGGACTTCTATTACGCGGCGAGCAACGCCTACTGGAGCGGAAATGGCCCGATCTCGGCCTGGCCTTACCCGGGGCTCTTTGCCGCGTTCCTGTTCGACAGTGCCATCCTGCAGTTCATCCTGCTTGCGCTGCTTGCGCTGTGGTTCTTCGGGTGGGTCGGGTCGGTGTTCCTGTCCTCCACGCGGGTCGTCTTCGCCACGGCCTTCGACAGGGTGTTGCCCGAGTGGGTGTCCAAAACCTCGCGCAACGGCGTCCCCTACTACGCGCTGGCGCTCATGCTCATTCCGTCCATCCCGATCAGCTACCTCTACGCCTTCGGGGAGAACTTCGCGACCTACACCCTGGACGCGACACTGGTCATCGCGACGACTTTCCTCGGCTCGGCTATCGCGGCGGCGGTCCTGCCGTGGCGCAAGCCCGAGATCTACAACGCCTCCCCGATAGCCCGCTACAACGTCCTCGGCATCCCGCTGGTAACCGTGGCGGCCTCACTGTTCTCGCTGTTCCTGGTCTTCTGCCTCTTCAAGTGGCTCACCGATGACACCTATGGCATCAACAACGGCCAGTCTTTGATCTACATGGCGATCCTCTACGGAGTGGCGGTGGCGGTGTACGTGATCTTCCGCCTGCTCCGGCGCGCCCAGGGGATGGACCTGAACATGGTCTACGACGAGATACCGGAGGAGTAGCCTTTAGCGATCCGCATAGGGGCATCGCCCCTATGCGGATCGCGCATTTCAGCACTTCAGCATTTCAGCTAGTGCATAAAGCTGAAGTGCTGACAAGCCTGCGAAGCAGGCGTGCTGAGATGCTGACTAGCTTGTGATAAGGGCCTTCAGCCTGTCCCTTACCGCGGCGATGGGCACGCGCTCCTGCTCCAGGGTGTCGCGGTCGCGGATGGTGACCTTCTTGTCTTCGATAGTGTCGAAGTCGACGGTTACGCAGAAGGGGGTGCCTGCCTCGTCCTGGCGCCTGTAGCGGCGTCCGATGGAGCCCGAATCGTCGTAGAAGATGCGGTAGTCACCTTTGAGGTCGTCGTAGAGCTCGCGGGCTATGGTCGAGACGGGCTCCTTTTTGGAGAGCGGGAACACGGCGGCCTTGGTCGGGGCTATGCGCGGGTGCAGCTTGAGTACGGTGCGTTCCTCGCCCCTAACCTCTTCTTCCGTGTACGCGTCGATGAGGAAGGCGAGCATGATCCTGTCCGGGCCAACAGCAGGTTCTATGACGTAAGGGACGTAGCGCTCGCCGGTAGTCTGGTCGAAATACTCCAGGTTCTCGCCGGAGTATGCGGCGTGCTGCTTCAAGTCGAAGTCCGTGCGGTTCGCTATTCCTTCCAGCTCGGACCACCCGACAGAGGCGTAGTTGTACTCCAGGTCCACGGTGCGCTTGGAGTAGTGGGAGAGCTTCTCCTGGGGATGTTCGTAGCGGCGGAGGTTCTCCACTTTCAGGCCCAGGTTGGTGTACCAGTTCCAGCGTTCTTCGATCCAGTACTCGTGCCAGGCCTCGTCCGTGCCCGGTTCGACGAAGAACTCCATCTCCATCTGCTCGAACTCGCGGGTGCGAAAGATGAAATTGCCCGGTGTGATCTCGTTCCGGAATGACTTCCCGATCTGGGCGATCCCGAACGGCACCTTTACCCTGCTGGTCTGGAGCACGTTCTTGAAGTTCACGAAGATCCCCTGCGCCGTCTCGGGCCGCAGATAGGCCAGATTCTCAGGGGTCTTGACGGGCCCCATGTAGGTCTCGAACATCAGGTTGAAGGGCCTTACGGGGGCGAAGTCCCGCCCGCCGTCTACGGGGTCCTTTACCCGGTCGTCCTCCTGGATGATCTTCGTTAATTGCTCCGGGCTCAGGCCCTCGGCGTCTATACCTGTTGCGTCCTCGATGAGGTGGTCGGCGCGGTAGCGGCGTTTGCTCGTGCGGCTCTCGACGAGCATGTCGTTGAAGGTGAGCGTGTGCCCCGAGGCCTCCCACACCCTCGGGTGCATGATTATGGCCGAGTCGAGGCCGACCATGTCCTCGCGCATGTGGACCATGCGGCGCCACCACTCCTCTTTGATGTTCCGCTTCATCTCGACGCCGAGCGGCCCGTAATCGTATGAGGAACGGATGCCACCGTAGATCTCCGAGCTCTGGTACACGAAGCCCCTACGCTTGCAGAAGGCCACTATCTTATCCATCGTCACGGTCTGGGGCACTGGTCCTCCGAACTCTTAGGGTCAGGCAAGTATAGCCCAGAGAGAAAGGCGGATTGGGCCCGGCGCAGGGCAGGAGAGAACCACGGTCTTCCTTCGCCGATGACGGGCGGAGTCACCCTGGACCACGCTATAATGCTGGCCGTGGAGAGTCTAATCTTGGCAGGTTTGGGCGTTGGTCTCGCTTCCGTCGCGGGGGTGAGGGCCTTCGTGCCGCTCGCGCTGCTATCTCTGTTCGTCCGGCTCGGGTTCATCGCGGAGCCCGACATCTTCGGCCTGCAGATCGGATGGACCGTCGTACTGGCGCTCTCGGCGCTGGCTGCCGTGGAGATAATGCTCGATAAGGTTCGGGCCCTGGACCCCGCGTTCGGCTTCGTCATGATACCCATCAGGATGGTGGCGGGCGCCCTCCTGTTCGCCGCCGTGTACGAGCCAGGAGTGCTCTTTGACGCTGGCGCAGTACCAGGGCTCGTGGCCGGTGGGGCGATCGCCGGCGTAGTCGCCGGGCTAGAGGTTATCCTGCGCCCACCGGCGAGGAGTTCGTCGGCAGGCGTCTCCACGGCTTTCTTGAGTGCCATGGAGGACTTGGTCGCGGTTATTGGCGGAGTAGTAGGGTTTTTTCTGCCCCTGGTGCCGCTTTTGTTCGTCGGGTTTCTGCTATTCTTCTTCAACCGCATCAGGAAGCGGCGTGGGAGGAAATACGGGGGCCTCCGCATCCTTGGCGACTAGTATTCGTCGGCGCTCTAGGAGGGTGCAATGGACGAGCGGGAGATCACGATTGTCAAGGGGGGTAGGGAGACGCCGTTCTCCCGGGGGATTCTGGCGCAGACGCTGGCCCAGGCCGGGGCGCGCGCCGAGCTGGCGCACCAGATAGCGAGCGAGGTCCGCGCCGAGCTTTTGGCCGAGCAGGTCTATACGGTCGAGGAGGAAGAAGTTCTCGCCCGCGTTAGGGACAAGCTGGTCAAGAAGGACGCCTTCGTCGTCGGCAGGCTCGACAAGTGGCGTGTCCTTAGGGAGTCGACCGAGCCGATAGTGGTCTTGATCGGCGGGGCCACGGGGGTGGGGACCAGCACGCTCGCCGCCGACGTGGCCAGGCGTCTGAACATCCAGAGCGTGGTCGGGACCGATTCGATCAGGGAGGTCTTGCGGCGGGCCATAAGCCCCGACCTGCTCCCTTTGCTTCACAAGAGTTCCTACGAGATCAAGCGCGAGGACCTGAGGGTGCCCGTGGAGGAAGACGAGATGGTCCTCTACGGGTTCAGGCAGCAGGCCTCCCAGGTCGCCGTCGGAGTCGAGGCCATCGTCGACAGGGGTTTGAAGGAGGGGACGAACCTCGTTGTCGAGGGGGTTCACCTCGTGCCCGAGATCATCCTCAACCGCTACCGCGACCACCCGAACGTGTGCACGCTCGTGGTCTACCTGTCGGACGAGCACGTGCACCGCTCGCGTTTCTACATCAGGGCGCTTGGCACGGCGATGCGCCGTCCTGCGGAGGAGTACATCTCCTACTTCCAGGAGATCCGCCAGATCCACGACTACATCGTCGAGAGTTCCGCCAGGGCCGGTGTGCAGGCCGTCGAGAACCTTTCCATAGAGCACACGTCGGACGCGGCCGTCGAGATCGTGGCCAACAGGGTCTCGGGGATCGCCGACAGGGCCGGCCGGCACGCCTCGGCGATGCTCCTCGATGGGGCTACGCCCAGGCAGGGTATCCCCGTCACCCGCGCGAAAAGCGGTTAGAATAACCTTCAGGGCCCAGGAGGAGATGAGAGTGCTAGACAGGCAGCGATTGAGAACCTTCGTACTCGGCGGCGCGGTAGGGGCCATTTTGGGCGTACTCCTGGCCCCCCGCAGCGGTAAAGAGCTCAGGGGTTCGCTCGCCAACAGGGCCGGTGAGGCCCGCGAGAGGAGCCGCGAGACCTATTTCGACGCGCAGGAGCAGATGAGGGAGCGTCTTGCCGAGGTCCGCGAAGGGTCGCGAGGACGCCCCGAGGCGGTCGACCTCGACGCTTCATCTCCCGCCTCCGGGGAAGCAGGGGCGCAGAGGCCCTACCTCAGAGACGTCTCACGTGATGTCGGGTCCGAGGCTCTCGATGAGGATGCCGAGAGGTCCGAGGAGCTACGCCGGAAGGTGAGGGAGACCAGGGAACGGCTGCGGGGACCGAAGGAGGGCGGTCCGGAGCGATGAAACCCACGTCTTTCGTGCCGATGGTCGGTGAGATCTCGGCCGAGGATGCCGGCGAGGTGCCCGGTCTTGGGGCCGTGATCTCGTACTGGACCGGCGATAGGTACTCCGCCGAAGGGTGGTTCCGCGAGCTGAATGACGTCTGGGGAACGGCGGGTTTCTCCGTGCGGCGCGGTGGGGAGGTCCAGGGATTCGTGGTCTACGGGCCGCCCGAACGTCTGGCGCGCGCGGCGCGTTTTCCCCTGGGGCCGATCGATGACGAGGCCGTGCTGCTGGCCTACGTCGGGGGAGACGCTCGTACGCGGCGCCGGCTGTTGGTAAGGATGCTCAGGGATCTCAGGCAGCGGGGCGTCGGGAGGGTCGAGGCGATAGCCAGCGACCGTGGGGTGTCCAACCACGTGCCGACTTCTTTCCTTCTGGAGAGCGGCTGGCAGCCCGTGCGACGCGCCGCTTACCGGATGAGCTACTACACGCTCGCGCACATCGACCTGAAGAGCGCCGTCGAGGTGGGGGAGCTGGCACGCGCGCTGGTGGGGCGGGTGAAACTGCCCGGGCTCAAGTCGCCCGTGCCCGGTGCGCTGGCCCGCACTACGGGCGAGCAAAGAAGCCGGTGAGGCGAGTCCGCGGGGACCACGGTCCCGCGGACTCGCGCACTTCAGCACGCTTCGGGCCTTTCAGGCCCTCGCTTGTCAGCATTTCAGCAAGAACGAAGGCCTGACAAGCGAAGCGTACTGACAGCGTCGGGCGTGAGCCTCGTGCACGATGGGTTATCGGCTTGTCAACAGTCGTCACGTACTTCAGCAAACGCAACCTGAAGTGCTGAAATGCTGACTTGCTTTCAGGGGGGCAGGATCACCGTCCTGACCGTCGAGTCACCCTCTGGCGTGGTTGCCCTAATCTCCAGGATCTCACGCGATGGTTCGGGGTTCTCCGTTGGTGGCTTCGCCACAGGATCTTCGCGGGCCGGAAGGTCGAACTCGAAGCGCACACTGGCTGTCTCGCCGGCCGGTATCTTCTCGACCGTCTGCCTGTAGTAGCGACGGTCCGAGAGTGCCGTGTTCTCGGAGGCGACGCTCAGGGTCATGTTCACATCCGAGAGCTGCTCGGTCCCCTCGTTCTCTACTTCGAGCTCCAGGCTCTGATCCGGGAGGGGTTCGAGAGATGCGAGTCGTTCTCTGTCCAGTATCAGGTCCACGGCTTGTCCTGACTCTCCCCTTGCCTGGTCCGGATTCAGACGCTTCTCGGAAGGGGCGGTAGCGAGGTTCGCCAGGATCAGGAATGCTCCCGCCGTGAGCAGGAAGGCCAGGGTCGCGCCGGAGAGCCAGAATACTATGTCCCTCATCGCGGGGCATCCTCGGGGCCGCCGACCGGTATCTCGTAGAGATTATAGAAATCTTCGAGGAGCCTGACAGCGGGGGCCGCATGCACCTCGGGCTCCGTAGATGGTGTGCCCCGAGCGACTACGACTACGCTCTGGCCGCCGGGCGACCACGCGAGGTCGTCAGGCCCGGTCTTTATCTCCATGTCCTCGTTCGTCGTTACGGCCGTCAGGTCCTCCGCTAGGGGGTCAAGCACGTACAGGTTGGTCGGGGCCTGCGGGCTGAGGCGTCCGATGATGGCCAATCGTTCGCCGTCCGGAGAGACGCGGATGCTCGTTGCTACGAAGTCCTCTCCCACACCGGGCGCGGGTTCCGGCGCCCCGCCCTCCTCGGGCACGCGAAAGATCTCGTAGAGTGGCTCTGAGCCATCCCTATCCAGGGGCGTATTTTTCACCCCTGCCACAAAGTAGAGGTACTGCCCCGTCCACTGGGGCGTGCCGAGTATCTCCCGGTTGCCGTCCAGCCGCGTTATCTCTCGTACTCGCCCCTTCCGAAGATCGAACATGTGCAGCCTCGAAGTCTGGAGGTCTCCGGGAGGACGCACGGTCAGGACGGCCTCGTCACCGTCAGGTGAGACGGAGAGGGATGCCACGCGGCCCTTGATGGACTCGGAGTAGAGCCTGCGGACGTCCCCATTACCTCGCGTCAGCGCGAGTCTGCTCTCGGAAGCCCCGCGACCGCGGGCCAGGATCAACCCCCCCCTGCCGGTGCCGATCGCCGAAACTTCCTTCTCGATCCTCTCTAGCTCCAGCGAATCTCCCTCTGCTCGCGTCCTGTAGAGGGAGCTAGGGCTCTCCTCTGTCCCCGTGGGCGACGCCGCGCCGAGTATCATCAGGGTATCTTCCGAGATCCACTCCGTATCTTCTGCGGTGAAATCCCTGGTCGTCCAGCGTCTCGGCTCTTCTGAGTCCGTCGGCCTATCTACCACGTAGCCGTCTACCGTAAATGCGATCCTGGCGCCCCCAGGACTCCAGCTCGGCGAGCCTTTGTAGCCTGGCCCCGAACTGAGGGCCCGAGTCTCCGGGCCGAGTCCGGGGTCCAGCCTGCCCGCTGCCGGGACAAGGGGCGCGATGGAAACTTCCTTCTCGGCGTGGGTGCACCCCGCCATAAAGACGGCCGCGACCGAGAGGACTGCGACCCGTTTTGCCGGCCCTATTCTAGAGAGCATGACTTACGGAGCGGGAGAGGAATGCCTTGGGGAGTCTGACCTCGAAGACGGAGCCCACGTCGACCTCGCTCTCGACGGAGATGCTGCCGCCGTGCATCTCCACTATCTGCCTGCTTATGGCGAGCCCGAGCCCGCTTCCCCCTGTCGCGCGGGAACGGTCCTTGTCCACCCTGTAGAAACGTTCGAATAGCTGGTTCAGATCCTCTTCGGGGATGCCAACGCCAGTATCACGGATGCGCACGGTCAGAGTCGAGTCGTCTTCCTCTATCTCTACATCCACCCTGGCGCCCGAGTCGGAGTACTTTATCGCGTTGTCCAGCAGGTTGAGGAAGACCTGGTAGAGCTTCTGGACGTCGCAGATGCACCTGTGCTCGTCCGCGTTATCGAAGTATATCTTGATGCCGAACCTCTGGGCCTTGGCCTCTACGGACTCTATTGCCGTCTGGACGATCGTACTCATGTTTGCCGGCCCTACCTCGAGCTGGTACTTCCAGGAGTCCATCTGGGCGAGGGTCATCAGCTCCTCGACCATCCCCCTTATGCGTTTCAATTCCTGATCGGCCAGCTCGAGCGCCCGGTGCTCCAGCGGGTCGAGACGGTCACGTGCCCGCTCCAGCAGGCCGACCGCGCTCTGGATGGTGGTCAGTGGGGTCCTGAGCTCGTGGGAAAGATCCGAGACGAAGGCGGTCTTGGCCTTCTCTAGCGAGCGGTGCTCGGTTATGTCCCTTACGGCCAGGATGATGCCGGCGTCGCCGTTGGGCGCGTTGGTGGGCTGCCCCCTGTCCATCTGGGCGGCGTAAGCCCAGAAAGCCTTCTCCCCAAGCTCGACCTCCCTTACCGCAACCCCGTTGGCGGCCGCTTCGCGCAGGCACTTGAGGACTGCGCTTGGGACCCCGGTCTCTCCCAGCCTACGCCCCCTGTCCGAGGCCCTGATGCCCAGCATCCTGGCCGCTGCCGCGTTGACCATCGTAACCCGCTCGCCGGAGTCCGTGGCCACGACGGCCTCGGGAGAGGCCTCCAGGACGGCCTCCAGACGGCTCTTTTGCTCCTGGATCTCCCCGACGTAGTGCTCAATCTCCTCGGCCATGTAGTTGAAAGATCTTGCCACCTCGCCGAGCTCGTCCCTGCTCTTGACGGGCACGGTCGCCGCGTAATCCCCTGAGGCGACTCTTATGGCCGCGTCCCTGGTCTCGGTGAGGGGACGCGTGACCCGACGCGTGAGAAGCAAGCTCGCCGCCCCGGCAAGGAGGATGCTCGTCAGTATGGCCCCCAGGATGCCGTAGCGCAGGTAGGCCAGCGTATCTCCGAGCTCGTCGCGGGGAACGTGGTAGATCAGGACTCCCTTCTCGGTACCGTCGTAGGCCGTGAGCGGCCACACCGCTACGTACCTCGAACGGCCCTCGCTCCACACGAGCCTGCCCTCTCCTCCTGGCGATGAGGCGATCTCCTCGAGCTCGGCTTTGTCGAGTCCCCCGAATGCTTCCCTGGGGTCGAGGGGATCCCCGAGGCCGTCGCGGGCGGCCAGAGGTTCCATGTCCGGTCCTAGGTAGAGCACTTCGAGGCCCGTCGGATCGGCGACCGCCTGGACGAGCTCATCGGCGTAGTCGGGCGGGGGCGGGAGAGTCTTATCTTCAGGGTCGCGCAGACCTTCCAGGAAGTCCTGCGCGCCGGAGTTCGCGGTCTGGGAGCGTTGCCTGAGCAGCGTGTTCTCCGCGTGTACCAGCCTGTCCTGGGCGAAGTAGTACAGGACCAGTCCGAATATAAGGCTGGTAACGGATGAGATCCCGACGAGGGCCACGAAGATCCTGGCCTTGAAGTTCAACGCCGGCGGGAGTCCCCTATCTTCCCTCTTTTCTATGCCCATCCTCCGTCTCTTAGACGGGCCTCGCCGCCCTGTAGCCGACGCTGGGGACGGTCTGCACGATCTCCGGACTCGAAGGGTCCCGCTCGACCTTGGCCCTTAGCCTGCTAATGTGGACGTCTATGTAGCGGCTCGCCAGGTAATGCGACCCCGTGGAGACGGCCTCGGAGATCTGGGCCCGCGTAAAGGCCTGCCCGGGACGGCGCATAAGGAGCGCGAGGATCTTGAACTCGGTGGGCGTGAGATCCAACGTTTCCCCCGAACGGCTGACGGTGTAGCCGTTGGGATCCAACTCCAGAGGACCGAGCCTCAATAACCCCTCCCTGCCCCTGCCATCCCGGCCCAAACGCCTGAGGATCGCCTTGATCCTGGCCAGCAACTCTTTGGTGTCGAAGGGCTTGGTGATGTAATCGTCGGCCCCGAGCTCCAGCCCGACCACTTTGTCCACGGACTGGCTCTTCGCCGTGAGTAAGACTACAGGGACGTCGCTGTGCTCGCGCATCTTCTTCAAGACCTCGAATCCGCTCATCCTCGGCAACATGATGTCGAGCACCACGAGATCCAAACCCTCCCGCCCGAGGATCCGGAGCGCCTCAGCCCCGTCCTCAGCCGTCACTACCCGGTAACCCTCAGATGCCAGTACGATGGACGTGACCTCCAAAAGCGCCGCGTCATCATCGACCAACAAGATCGTCTCGTCCAATCTGACTCCCCGCAAACTTACCGCCAGCGTCCACCGTATCCTACCTTATACCCGCCCTCCTCCGTAACACCAAAGTGCGGTGAGAAACTTGCAAGCGTAACACTCAGATTTTATACTGATGACACTTTAGATAACGTTATCTCGTGGGAGGTATGCGCATGGCCAAGAGCATTGGCATAGATTTGGGGACGACCAACAGTTGTGTTGCGGTCCTCGAGGGTGGGGATCCGACGGTGATCACGAACTCCGAGGGGGAGCGGACGACGCCTTCGGTCGTGGCCTTCGACAGGAGGAGTGGCGAGCGGCTGGTGGGGCAGTTGGCCCGGAGGCAGGCGGTCACGAACCCGGAGCGCACGGTCTATTCGATCAAGCGCTTCATGGGACGGCGCTACAGCGACGTGAAGACCGAGGCCGAGCGCGTGGGCTACCAGGTCAAGGCGGCCCCTGGCGGGGACATTCGGATAGTGGTCGACGACAAGGAGTACTCTCCGCCCGAGATCTCCGCGATGACCCTTCAGAAGCTCAAGAGGGACGCCGAGGAGTATCTGGGCGAGGAGGTTACCGAGGCCGTTATCACGGTGCCCGCGTACTTCGAGGACGCCCAGCGCCAGGCGACCAAGGATGCCGGAAGGATCGCCGGGTTGAACGTCAAGCGGATTATCAATGAGCCGACGGCGGCGTCGCTGGCCTATGGTATGGACAAGGAGGAGGACCAGACCATCCTCGTCTTCGACCTTGGTGGCGGTACGTTCGACGTCTCCATCCTGGAGCTCGGCGAGGGTGTCTTCGAGGTCAAGGCTACGAGTGGCAACAACCACCTCGGCGGCGACGACTTCGACGCCAAGGTCGTCGAGTGGATGGTCTCGGAGTTCAAGAAGGTAGAGGGCATAGACCTCTCCAAGGACAAGATGGCCGCCCAGCGCCTGGTCGAAGCCGCGGAGAAGGCCAAGAGGGAGCTCTCTTCGACCACCAGCACCTCGATAAACCTGCCTTTCATCACGGCGGATCAGAACGGCCCGAAGCACATGGATTTGACGCTCAGCAGGGCGCAGTTCAACAACCTGACCGCCGACCTCGTCGAGGCCACGGCCGGTCCCGTTCGCCAGGCGATGGATGACGCCGGTCTGCAACCAGGCCAGGTCGACCAGGTGATACTCGTCGGCGGCTCGACCCGCATCCCCGCGGTCCAGGAGCAGGTAAAGGAGATCACGGGCAAAGAGCCCCACAAGGGGATCAACCCCGATGAGGTCGTCGCCGTGGGGGCGGCCATCCAGGCCGGCGTGCTCGCGGGAGAGGTCAAGGACGTGCTGCTCCTGGACGTTACGCCGCTCTCCCTCGGTATCGAGACCAAGGGCGGGGTGTTCACCAAGCTCATCGAAAGGAACACCACGATACCCACACGTAAGAGTGAGGTATTCACCACCGCGGACGACAATCAAGGATCGGTGGAGATCAAGGTCTACCAGGGCGAGCGCGAGATCGCGGCGTACAACAAGATCATCGGCAACTTCCAGCTCGTCGGCATCCCGCCTGCGCCCAGGGGTGTACCCCAGATCGAGGTCGCTTTCGACATCGACGCGAACGGCATAGTCAACGTCGGGGCCAAGGACCTGGGGACGGGCAAGGAGCAGAGGATCACGATCACGGCCTCCAGCGGCCTCTCGGACGCGGAGATCCAGCAGATGATGCAGGACGCGGAATCGCACGCCGAAGAGGACAGGCAGCGCCGCGAAGAGGCTGACGTCCGCAACAACGCCGACAACCTGGTGTACTCCATCGAGCGTTCGCTAAAGGACGTGGACGGCAAGGTCGACCCGAACACCAAGCTGGAGATAGAGCAGGCCATAAAGGAGACCAAGGAGGCGCTCGCCGGCGGCGACATCGAGGAGATCAAGCGCAAGCAAGAGAACCTGATGACCGCCTCCCACAAGCTCTCGGAGGTCCTCTACAGCCAGGCGGCCCAGCAGCAAGAGGCCAGCTCCGCCGGGGCAACGGACGATGACCTGGTGGAGGACGCCGAGGTCGTCGACGAGGACGAGGACGGCGAGGAGCGCAAGTAAAGAGGACCGGGCGGCCGGGGTGCAGACATTCCGGCCGCCCGCGCGGCATGCTACAGGAGGACTAGGCAGCTTTGAGCAACGAGGAGAACAAGCGAGACCCGGAACCCGAGGATGATACTCGGCAGGAAGAAGGGCCTGTAGAGGAGGCCGGAGGCTCCCCCGTCGACCCCGCCTCCCTCGAAAACGGGGAACGCCCCGGCGCGCCGGAAGACCCCGAAGTCGAACCGGTCACCGGCGAGGACCCGGAATGGGACGAGGCCACGATACTCTCGGTAGAGCTGGAGGCCACGCGCAGGGACCGGGACCAGTACCTCGACGCGCTGCGTCGCCTGAAGGCCGAGTTCGAGAACTCGCGCAAGCGCCAGGAGCGGGAACGTATCCGCGTGCTATCCATGGCATCGGAGAGGCTTGTACAGGAGCTTCTCCCTGTCCTCGACAACCTGGACCGTGCGCTCGAGGCCGGGGGAGATATCCGGGAGGGCGTGCAGGCCACCAGGGACCAACTCGCCGAAGTACTCGGCGACGAGGGCCTTTTGCCCGTCGCCTCTGACGGCCAGGCGTTCGACCCGAACGTCCACGAAGCCGTCATGGGCCAGGTCTCAGAGGAGCATGAGGAAGGCACGATCATCCAGACCTTCCAGAGAGGCTATCTACTCAACGGTAAGCCGATTAGGACGGCGAAAGTTGTAGTTGCCAAGCAGGCTTAGGGTATGGAGAAGTTGGATCTCTACAAGGCTCTCGAGGTATCCAAGGAGGCTTCGCAGGAGGAGATCCGCCGCTCCTACCGTAGGCTTGCTCGCAAATACCATCCCGACGCCAACCCGGGCGACAGGCAGGCGGAAGAGCGCTTCAAAGAGATACAGCAAGCCTACGAAGTCCTCTCGAAACCCGAGAAAAGACGGGAATACGACGAGGGTCCTCGTACCTTTTTCGGCTCCCGAGGCGCCGGTCAGCCGGGCGGCGCGCAGTTCGAAGACTTCTCGGATCTGCTCGGCGGTTTCGGGAACCTCGGGGATATCTTCGGACGTTCGAGCGGGACCGCCAGAACTGCCAACGTAAAGGGCGAGAACATAACCGTAAACATCAGGTTGAAATTCAAAGATGCTTTGAATGGTGTAACGACGCGGGTCGGGGTACCGGTCGAGGAGGCATGTGGCGAGTGCCGGGGCTCGGGGGCGGCACCCGGGACGGCGCCGCTGACGTGCCCCGAGTGTGGGGGCAGGGGTGTACAGAGCCGAGACCAGGGTTTTTTCGCGCTCTCGACGCCGTGCTCGAGGTGTGGGGGGGAGGGTAGGATCATCGAGAAGCCGTGCACGGTCTGCGGCGGCAACGGCAGGGTGCGTAAGAACAGGCAGGTCAAGGTCAGGATCCCGGCCGGGGCGAAGGATGGAATGAAGGTAAGGATCCCTGGCAGGGGAAGCGCAGGCAGGAGAGGTGGGCCTGCGGGAGACCTTTACGTCGTGACGCGGGTCGAGGAGCATCCCGTGTTCAGGCGGCGCGGCGACGACTTTGTGGTCGAGGTTCCTGTCAGCTTTGTGGAGGCGGCGCTGGGGGCGCAGATCGAGGTGCCCAGGCCCGGCGGCGGCACGGTGAAGGTGAAGTTGCCCGCCGGTACGCAGGACGGCAAGCAGTTCAAGGTAAGGGGCGCGGGAGCGCCGAGGGTGAGGAACGATGGCGCGCAGAAGGGAAACCTCATCGTGCGGGTAGGAGTGGTAGTGCCGAAGAAGCTCAAGCGGCGGGAACGCGAGATCCTGGAGGCCCTCGCCGAAGAACGGGATGAGGATGTCAGGGAGGATCTATTCAAGAAGGTGGGATCGTGAGCCTCAGAAAGCGTCCGGTGTACATGATCGGGATAGCTTCAGAGCTTATCGGGGTGCATCCGCAGACGCTCAGGATGTACGAGCAGAAGGGTCTTCTCCGCCCGCGTAAGAGTATAAAGAACACCAGGCTCTATTCGCAGGAGGACGTGGACCTCGGCCGCTACATACAGAGGCTGACCCAGGAGATGGGGATGAACCTCGCCGGTGTTGGCAAGGTGATCGACCTCGAGCGCCAGGTAGCGAAGTTGAAAGCCGAAGTGAATGCTCTGCGCGAAGAGCTGGACCGCAAGGAACGGGAGCACAGCCGCCTGATCTCCGAAGTCCATCAGAGCTACAAGAGAGAGCTGGTCCTGATGCCCCGTGGCGAGCTTGCGCGGAGCGGGAGGAAGGATCGCTGATGGCCGAGCCTATGCACTGCTACCGGCATCCGAAAAGGGAGACGCGAGTCTCATGCGCCACGTGCGGGCGGCCCATTTGCACCGAGTGCATGGTGGCCACCGACGTCGGGATAAAGTGCCCCGACGATGCAAGGCTGCCGAGGGGAGCGCGGGCCGGCGTCATGAAGACGGATCAGGTCGTAAAGAGTATCCTCGCCGGCGCCGGGGTCGCTCTCGCCGGTATCCCCGTTGCGTACGTGCTCTTCCTCCTCCCATTCACCTGGTTGATCTCGGCCGCGGCCGGTTACGGGGCCGGCGTTCTGATCAACCGCGCCGGGGGCCGTAACGGCGGGCCACTGGCGATCGTCATCTCCGTCCTGGCCACGGCCGTACCGTTCCTGGTCTTGCTGGCGCCGGATCTCCTCGCGGGCGCACTCAACCCGCGGCCACTGATCGCGATGGTATTCGCCGTTATCGCCGCCGGCATAGCCAACCGTCGGATATAGAGCCCTCGGCTTTCAACAGCCTCGTATGGGACAAGCCCCGCTCGCAATATGAGCGCTACCTCTCGGAGCAGCAACAAGGTATGCGCACGATCTTCCTCGCAGAAGACTTCGCCGGGTACTCGACGGTCGTATGCACCCCTTCCTGGCCGCGGGCATCCCGGAGATCCAAGACTTCAAAGTGCTGCCGCGCTTCACTCTCCCTTCTAACGGGTCGACCACTGCTCCAGAGTGGAAAACCCCTGTGGATAACTCCCAGAACCCCACCAATAAAGCGAAAAACCGGGCTCCTCAGGTTGCGGTAGAGATCTTTACTTTCGTGAAACAAAGTTACACTTAACTCTAAGATAAAATTAAACCTGACAATGAGGTAAAGCATCGAAAAATACTTTCAGAAAGCCTAGCGTAGGCTGTGAGAGCGTGCTAGGGTTGGAGCCATGAGAGAGGACATGCAGTACATAAGCGGAGTTTTGGACGAGCTGGAGGCGATCTTTCAGGATGCATCCGGTGTACCGATGAGCAAAGGCCGGGCTGTTGTGGATCGGTCTGATCTGCTTGTGATGCTGGACGAGCTGAGGGGATCTCTACCCCCTGAGCTGGCTGAAGCCGAGGCGCTTCGCCGGGAATGCGGGGCCACTGTCGCTGCGGCGGAGGAGGAGGCCCAGCGCATAATCGAGGAAGCCCACCAGCGCGCTGATGCGCTGGTCCCCGAGACGGAGCTCCTCCGGCGGGCCGAGCGTCGGGCCGGAGAGGTCATAGATGGGGCGGAGCGCTACGCCGAGGAGGTGTCCGGCGGTTCGGAGGTTTACCGGGACCGCGTCATGGGTCAGTTGGAGAACTGGTTCCAGGACTCGCTCATCTCCGTGGAGGAGTCCAGGCAGGAGTTGGGCGGTGTGCCCGTGCGTCGGCCTGCGCCCCGCTCCGAGGTCGTCGACGAAGAGACCGACGGCCAGGGCTGGCGGGCGAGCTCGGCCTAGTTTGCAAAGAGGTCAAGACCTCTTTGCAAGCATTTCAGCACGCTCAGCCCTTCGGGCTTCGCTTGTCGGCTAGTCAGCATTCTGTCGAAGTGGCGAGACCATCACACGGCTTCGCCGCTCTGTCAAGGACGTAAGTTTGGTCCATCTTCGACCGGTTGTCATCTCTTCTGTTCGCCTACCGCATTCTTGCTGACTAGCTGAAGTGCTGAGAGCCGCCGCAGGCGGCGTGCTGACTAGCTCTCTTCTTGCGGGACCATGAGTTCGCTGAGGGCTTCGAGCCTGGCATTGAGGCCGTCGAGTGAGGCGTTGAGGTCTTTGGTCCGGGCAGGGTTCTCGCTATCTATGGAGATCCGGACGACCTTGGCCCTGAGGTCCAGAAGCTCCTGGTATGTATCGGAGATCTCGGCGTCTGCGGCGCTTATCCTGTTTTCGAGCTCGCGCAGGTTCTCCTGTCTTGCGGTGGTCGGCGTGGCAGAGGCGGTATCCTGGCCGAGGTCTCGTGCGACTTCGGCGGCCCTCTCTCTACCTTGGGCCACGTCCACGAGCCTGTCCGCTGCGGCGTGCAGCCTGGGGACCGCATCGTCGAGGACCGACCTGGTTACGTCGTCTGAGGTCTCGATGGCGGCGACGACCTTGCGGTAGACACCGAGGGCCGCCTCCACCCTCTGGCGGGTCTCTCCGCGGGGGAGCCAGCGGGCGCGGCGCTCGGGAGAGAGTTCGGTGCTCTCTACGGCGTTCGGCGATGTCTTGGGAACCTCGCCTCTACCGAGGACCTTGCGCTGGAAGATAGGGTCTCTCGCCGCCAGGAAGACCAGCGCAGCGTAGGTCAGGATGGTCAAGGGCACCAACCACCACGCAAGGGTGGTCAGGAAGGCGCCCGCCCCGATCACGAGCATCGTGACGTTGATGGGGCGCAGCGCCGCCGCCCGCAGCATCCTGTTTCGCTCTCCGGGCGCGAGGGTAGCGTTCTCCCGATCCACCGGAGGAACCGCCCCGGAGTTCCGGCGTTCAGGCACCGTGATCCGCCGGGAGTATCAAACGTACCTTTCCTCCGATCTCGAGCGCGAGCGCCTGGGCCGCGCTACCTTTGTTTATGGCGAGGCTCAGGCGCCAGTGGGAGTCGGGGACGAGCACCAGTTCGCCGGCCTTGGCCGACCCGAATGTCTCGACGTATCGAACCGCCATCCCGCCGTCACCGGCGTCTACTTTCAGGGCGTCACCATACTCGAGCCCCGACTCCTCCTGCATGATGGAGAGTCTGGCGTTGCCGAAGCGGTCGACGGAGATGATGTGGGTAACGAGACCAGCTCCCTCATCTATCCTCACGTTCGCCGGTCCGAGACGCACCAGTGAGGAAGGATCCACGGGCACTCCAAGGTCCGAGAGCCCCACCCCAGCCGCAAGTTGGGCCGCTACCGGGGCGAAGACGTCGCGGCCGTGAAAGGTGCTGGAGACGGGATGCAGGTGAAAGCGTTCCTCGGTCAGCGCACACGCCGCCGAGATGCCCCCCAGAGACCCCGCCGCCGGAACGAGCAGCCCGTTGTCCGGACCGACCAGCAAGGCCCCGCTTTCCGTCCGTAGAGCCAGCTCCCGTCGCTTTGTGCCGACTCCCGGATCAACCACCGCCAGGTATACCGTATCAGCGGGCATGTAGCGGGTGGCGTGCTGCAGGATCTCAGCCCCCGCCTCCACCTCGAAACCGGGTACTTCGTGCGTCAGATCGACGATCGTCACTCCAGGCGCGATCCTCAACATCACACCCTTGCAGGTGCCGACGAAGTCGTCGGATAGACCGAAGTCGGACAGAAAGCAAATCGGCCTCATGCCCCTAGTATAAAGCGTACCACCCCAGCCCGTCGTAGCGACCCTCAGAGCCGCCCAGGCCGACATCCACAACCCGCCCCAAGACTATACCGGGCCCCGCCAGCACCAATGGATGCATCTCAACATTAAACTTACCTGACCCTCTACTAACACGTTAATAGACATGTTATGAAAGATTATGATTTTGGTAAAAACTCAACATATTGTGTTGATTGGTGGAGGGTTACGGATATGTCGTACCTGAGGACACATGGTATACATGTCCTGGCTTAGGTATAGGGATTGCAAGAGGTTGCGGGATGTGTAGGAGGATGCTAGTTTCTATCTGGTTGATTCCCGTTTACCCGGGGCTCGGTTTGAAGCTTGGGTCTAGGCGTGGGATCGCGGCGGACTTGATCTGTGGGAGGGGCGATCGAGTCCGGCTAGAGGCTCCTGTTGGGGGGGGCCGATGTTGCGGGCGGGGGAGGTTTGACTTCCCCGCCCGCGCAATTCAGCCCGGCGGCTTTGCCGCCTCGTCAGCACTTCAGCACGCTGCCTGCGGCAGCATGTCAGCAATTCAGCTAGTCAGCTGAATACGGAACCTTGCGCTTTCGCGTAAACGAGGGCTAAATATGCCCGTTCGGTTGTTGGGGTACGGGATCATCCTGAGAAGCCTTTAGCTGACATGCTGACGAGCGAAGGCGTAAGCCTGAGCGTGCTGACAAGGCGCGAAGCGCCGTGCTGACGTTACTCGAATATCCTGGCTGCGGTGCTGGTGTAGGCGGTCAGCCAGTTGAGATCTTCTTCGGTAAAGGGTTCGGTCGATTTCCGGGTGGCGTAGACTACGCCAAGGGCGTGATCGTCGTTGATGATCGGGACTGCCAGGGAGTTGGTCCAGCGGGCGTTCGTGCGGGCCTGGGGCAGGCGTCGGGGGCCGGTCACGGTCAGGGTGGGGTGGGTGGTCTTGACGACCAGGTCTATGACGCTCCTGTCCGAGGCGGTTAGATCCCTGGGCGAATGTTCTCCGAGAGGCGTGAGATCGGGAACCCTGATCAAGGCTACCCTGTCGGCTTTGAGTTCGCGTCTTAGCATCTCGGCTATCAGCTCCTTTGGGGCATCGGGGTCGAGGTTCTTTGGCGTCGAGGGACGGAACACGAGCTGCGAGGAGAGGATGAAGTTCACGCTCGTCCCCGCCACGATGCCGAGCAGGTTGAACAGCGCGTAGTACGGAAAGTCATCTGAGACGTACTTCACGAGCGGATACCAGACGGCGAAGTTCGCCCCGATGCCCATCACGGCGACGGGATAGGCCAGGACGCCGCGCAGGAAGAAGTGGATCCTGCTGGAGTGCCTGATATCGCGCCAGGTGAACGCGTTGTTGAGGAGGAAGTTGCTGAGGATGGAGAGCCCGACCGCGAACATCCAGGCTATGACCTTGTGGGCGTGGAAGTACTCGGCGAGCACGATGAGCGTCACCATGTTGACCAGCACGCCTGAGGCCCCGACGAGGGCGAACTTCCAGAAGCGCCCTGCCGAAGGCACGTACCAGAACAGGCTCAGTATGTGGGTCAGGTACTCGAAGCCCTGGCGCATTGTCGCCTTGGATACCCCGGCGTGGCGAACCTGGAACTCGAAAGGCGTTTCGAGCACCTTGAGCTCGGGCGCGCACACGAGTATCTCGAGCAGCACCTTGAACCCCGTCGGCCTGAACTGGATGCCCGAGATCGCCTGGTTCTTAACGAGGAAGAAGCCCGCCATCGGGTCGTTCGTCTTGCGGGCCTCCTTGAAGAGGAGCCGGGCCAGGTATTTGCTTCCCACGGACACGGCCCGACGCATCTTGCCGGTGAGGCCTGCGTAGCCGCCGCCAGGGCCGTAGCGGCTCGCCACGACGACGTCGGCGTCGGAGCGGCGTGCGATCTCCAGCATCTCGCGCACCTTCTCGGGAGGGTGCTGCAAGTCCGCGTCCATCACGCAGGTGTACTCGCTCGCGCTAGAGAACAGCTCGATTCCCGTCGTCACGGCCGTCGAGAGGCCACCGTACCGCTCCGCCCCTTCCCGGCGCACCAGCCGGATGCGGTCGTCGTGTTCTGAGAGGCCCTGGATCACCTCCGGCGTTTCGTCCGTCGAGTCGTCCACGAAGACCACCCTGTAATCCAGGTCCGACAGGCTCTCGCGCAACTCGTGCACGAGCTTCGGGACGTTCTCGGCCTCGTTGCGGGTCGGCACGACCAGGGTAAGGAGTACCTTCTCCTGGTCTCTCCCAGGTTCCGCCTCCCCGGTAACCGCTTGCTTCTCTGCTTTCATGGCCGCTCTAGGCTAGCATATTGGGTTAACCTGCCCAACACGTCGGACGATAATACGGTAGACGGAGGTACGAAAAGTGCAGAACAGCGATCTACAGCGCGCGCACGTCCTGGTCTCGGGCCAGGTGCAGGGTGTCTTCTTCAGGGACTCGACCAGGCAGAAGGCCGAAGAACTCGGCCTGGCCGGATGGGTAAAGAACACCCCCGACGGGCAGGTCGAAGCCCTGTTCGAAGGCCCCTCCGAAAGGGTCAAAGAGATGGTCCGCTGGTGCGAAGAAGGCCCTCAGCGCGCCTCGGTGGAGAACGTGGATACAAACTTCGAGAGCTCCGACGGAGACCTCGAAGGCTTCGAGGTCCGTTGAACCCACCCACCGAAGTCCCCCCAGAGCTGCGGGCGCTTCTCGACAATGAAGGTGTCGAGATAGCGGGCAGCAGGACCATAGATCACGGGACCCAGTACGACCTGGCCCGCGACGGTGAGACCGCGAAGCTGAACGTCTATCGTACGGGCAAGATCTCTGCCGGGGGTAGGGCCTCGAGGCTGCGGGAGCTGCTCGAAGCCTGGCGCACGTCGCAGGCCAGCGTAGGTGGTACTCGGACTCCGTCAGCCCGGAGACCTCTTCTCGACGGCACGCCGAGGCTCGGTATCGACGAGGCCGGGAAGGGCGATTACTTCGGCCCTCTGGTCGTCGCCGGAGTCCGGATAACAAACGCAGAGACTGCGAGTAAGCTGCAGGGGCTAGGGATTAGGGATTCGAAGGAGATCCGGGCTTCCGGCATACGCCGGATCTCCGGACGCATCGTGGATGCCGTAGGCCGGAACAACGTCCACGTAATTTCGCTCCCGCCTCAGGAGTACGAGTCCCGCAGGGACGCCGCCGGAAACGTCAACAAACTGCTCGGCGAGCTCGACGCAACGATCGTGGGTAAACTCGTGGATGAGGTAGAAATAGTAGTCGTGGACGAGTTTGCCCGTTCCGCCCGCTCCTATCTCGAGCCGTTCGTGCCCGGAGGCGTGCGGCTGGAGGTGCGCCCTCGGGCCGAGGACGACGCGGCGGTGGCTGCCGCATCGATAGTGGCGCGGGCGCGGCAACTCGAGGAGATCGAGCGTCTCTCGGAGCGGGTAGGGTTCGGATTGCCGCTCGGGGCGACGCACGTTTTGGAGGCAGGTCGGCGGGTGGTTAGGGAACTCGGGGAACACGGTCTGGCGGAGGTGGCGAAGGTTCACTTCTCCACCACGCGCCGGGTGCTGCAGACGGCGGGACAGAGCGATGGAGGCAACCCTTGATAGATCTTCGCAGTGACACGGTGACCCGTCCCACGGAGGGCATGCGGCGGGCGATGCTCGAGGCCCCGGTCGGGGACGACGTTTTCGCGGAGGACCCGAAGGTGAACCGGCTCGAGGAGTACGTGGCTGACCTGTTGGGCAAGGAGGCGGCGCTATACGCGCCTTCAGGAACGATGACCAACCAGATCGGGGTCCAGGTCAACACGAACCGCGGAGAAGAGGTGCTCCTGCACGAAGGTTCCCACATCTTCGTCTACGAGGCTGGGGCGCCGGCGATGCTCTCCAGCGTCCAACTCCGCATCCTCCCCGGAGAGAACGGCGTCATCGACCCTGAGACCGTGCGCGCCGCCGTCAGGTCCGAGGACGTCCACTTCCCGCGCTCCAGGCTGCTCTGCCTGGAGAACACCCACAACACTTCGGGCGGTAGGGTCTTCCCACTCGAGGACTTCGCCACGGCCGCCGAGACGGCGAAGGAACTCGGCCTGAAGGTGCACCTCGACGGGGCCAGGCTCTTCAACGCGCAGGCCGCGACCGGCGTCCCCGCCAGGGAGTGGTGCGCGCACGCCGACACGGTCTCCGTTTGCTCCTCCAAGGGGCTCGGGGCGCCTGTTGGGTCCCTGCTCGCCGGTGAGGCGGAGACCATCAGGGAGGCACGTCGGGCGCGCAAGGCCTTCGGCGGCGGTATGAGGCAGGCCGGCATCATCGCCGCGGCGGCCCTCTACGCCTTCGAGAACCACGTAGACAGGCTCGGCGAGGATCACGAACACGCCAGCCACCTGGCCTCAGGACTGAGAGAGGCCGGCTACGAGGCCAAAGAGCCCGAGACCAACCTCGTCCTCGTCGCCGTCGACGATCCTCCCGAATTCCTGCGGGCCCTCGCCCGTGAAGGCGTGCTCGCCACCCCCGGCAAACCCGGCTACGTCCGTCTGTGCACGCACCTCGACGTCGGGGAAAGGGAGATAGAGGCCGCCATCCAGGCGGCGGCCAGGATCGCCCCCAGCGCGATCGAACGTTGAGGCCGGTCGAGGTCGCACGGGTCGACGCAACCGACCTTGCCGAATCCCTGGTACTCCTCGAAGAAGCCGTCAGGGATGGAGATCCCATATCCAAAGACTTCGCCGACCGCCTCCTAAAGGCCATCGAGGCCGGAGACGTGGAGGTACTGGCCGCCTGGGCGGAGAACCAGATCATGGGCGTGGTCTTGCTCGCCTACCGTCTCAGCGTCTCCGCCGGCGGACTCTTCGCCAGCGTCGAAGATCTCTACGTGCGCCCCGTAGCCAGACGCCAGGGCATCGGCCGGGCGCTGTTAGAGGCCGTAGACGAACTTTGCGCGGAGCGCGACATCTCTTACGTTGAAGTACAGGTCGAAGAAGAAGTGGCCGAACAGTTCTACGCCGCCTTGGGTTACGAGCCGGAGTTGAGTGTACGAGTCCTCTCCCGCTCCCTACCCATCAACGAGAGAAAGACCAAGAGCTAACGGCTGATGCCGGAAGTTCACTTCCGGCTTGAGGAGCACAACACGTGGTGAAGTGGATTCCCGCTTTCGCGGGAATGACGGAAGAAGCGGCGGTGCTGGCCAGAGAGAAGGCTGTAACTCTCAGCTAGAAAAGCCCATACCTGAAGCCTGAAACCTCTAATCAAACTCGAACACCTGGTACACCGAGACTTCCCGAAATCCCAGGTCTTCGTAGAACTTGCGGCCCCGCGAGTTCGCGGCGGCGACCTGGAGTGAGATACCGTCCGCGCCCCTCTCCTTCGCCCAGGACTGGACGCTCTGGAGGAGGGCGCGGCCCATACCGCGGTTCCTGTACTCGGGTTCGACGAAGACGTCATCTACTGAGGCCCACGTCTTCGGGAGGAAGGTCGGCGAGCCCTGACGTAGCTCGCCCGAGATAAAGCCGACCGTCCGATCTCCCGCTGCGACTACGAAGAGAAAGGAGTAGCCACTGTTCGCCACGTCGGCCAGAAAGCGCCGCATCGTCTTCTCGGCGCCTGGGGCTGTCTGGTAGACCCTGTCGTGGGCGGTGTGCTCCTCGGCGCTCCGCATCCACAGCCGCGCCGTCTCGGCAGCGTCCTCTTTGCGCCCCGGCCTGATGGTGAAGTCCTCGTTCACAAAGCAATCCTAACCCATGCCTCGGGGGCCGGGGGTGGGGTATGATCCGGAAAAATAGTAGAGGAGCGGGGTACGGAGAGGAAAGTGAACAGGTTCTGGGAGGTGGATGCGGCCCGCGGCGTCGCCATCATCATGATGATCGTCTACCACACCACTTACGACCTGGACACCCTAGGCGGATACGACGTCCAGTCCACTACGGGGTACTGGGCGCTCTTCGCCGACTTGACGGCAGGCCTCTTTCTGTTACTTGTCGGCGTCTCGCTCGCCATTAGCCGGGCGAGGACGAGCCTGATGGGCTGGCGTCTCTTCGGAAAGTACCTGGCGAGGGGCTTGAGGATCCTGGCGTACGGAGTGGTGTTGACCCTCGTCTTCCTGGCCCTTGGGATGGGTGTTGTGGCGTTCGGCATACTGCACCTGATCGGGATCTCCATAATCCTCGCCTACCCCTTTCTGAGGCTCCGGTTGACCAATCTCGTGCTGGGCACTCTCATATTCGTCGTCGGCCAGTACATCCTGGCCCAGGGCCTCGACTCGCAGAGCTTCTGGCTCTTGCCTTTCGGCATCGTACCAGAGGGCGTGATAATGCCGGATTACAGGCCCCTGCTGCCCTGGTTCGGTGTCGTCCTTATCGGGCTGTTCTTCGGGAACGTGGTGTACGGTGACGGCAGAAGGCCCGCGGCCCTGGGGGACAAGGCGCCGATGTTGGCGAGACCGCTTCCCCCGCCAGGCAGAAACTCCTTGTTCATCTACCTGATCCACCAGCCTATCATTATCGCCTTGCTCACCGTAACGGGCGTCGTGGACCTGAACTTTTCGTAGAGCTTCAGGGCGGCCGGTTTCTTTTTCGCGGCGTAACCGTTACAGTTAGCTGTGCCGTTCCATAGAGGATATGGAGGTGGACTGGAGAAGATCGTATTCGCAGTAGATGACCAGCGAGCGCGATGGGATCGTCGGAGCTTGCGGGACAGAGGGTAAATAGAAGCGCCAGGACTCCCACTGTGCGGGAGTCGACGAGGAAGACGTTCATCGAAGCATTCGGCGGGTACGTCTCGGCTTCGGGCGGTCGTCAGGGCGGTGACAAATCCCGGTGGTGACGCCGGGGACAAAGCACCGTCCGGGCCCGGAGACAGGGCTAGATGCTCTGTCTCTTTCCTCTGCCCTCCCTGATCCCATCTTCGGAAGACAAGGGAGGTAAGTCCATGTGTGGCATAGTGGGTTATGCCGGTGGGGAGCGGTGTGTCGAGGTACTCATGGAAGGTCTCGGGCACCTCGAGTATCGGGGTTACGATTCGGCGGGTCTGGCCCTTCAAAGGGCTGGCCGGATAGAGCAGATAAGAGAGGTGGGGCGACTCGAGAACCTCACCCGAGCTCTTGCCGGACGCAACGGTGACCTCTCCCTGGTGCGGACCGGGGTGGGACACACCCGCTGGGCGACGCACGGACGCCCCAGCGAGGAGAACGCGCATCCCCACCTCGGCGGAGATGGGGGCGTGGCCGTCGTACACAACGGCATCATCGAGAACTTCTCGGAACTCAGGGAGGAGTTGGAGGGGCGGGGCATCATCTTCCGTTCCGAGACGGACACAGAGGTGATGGCGCACATGATCGCCGATAGGGTCGAGGCCGGGGAGACGTTACGGACGGCGCTCGCCGGGGTGCTGCACCGGCTAGAAGGTTCCTTCGCCGTCGCCGCAATCAGCGTGGATGAGCCCGATAAGATCGTCGCGGCCCGCCACCAGAGCCCGCTCGTCGTCGGCCTGGGGGAAGGTGAGAATTTCCTGGCCAGCGCGGTGCATGCGCTGCTCGGAGAGACACGCGAGTTCATAGTCATCGAGAACGGCGAGATCGTCGAGATAGCCGGCTCTTCGGTGGGGGTCTTCACGACTTCGGGCGAGCCCGTCGAGCGCGAGTCCTTCGCGGTGGACTGGGACGCCGAGGCCGTCGAACTCGGCGGCTACGAGGACTACATGCTCAAGGAGATCCACGAGCAGCCGGCCGCCCTCGGTGCGACGCTCCTAGGCCGCCTCGATGCAGACGGCGCCGTCGACCTCTCCGAGGTGGGGGTCGACCTCTCCGAGATAGACCGGGTCGTGATCGTCGCCTGTGGCACGGCCTATCACGCAGGCCTTCTGGGCAAACAAGCCATAGAGAAGCTCGCCAGGATACCCGTCGAGGTCGCAATCGCCAGCGAGTATCGTTATGCGAACCCTATCGGAGATGACCGCACGCTGGTCGTCGCCGTAAGCCAGAGTGGGGAGACGACGGATACCCTAGCGGCCGTTCAGGCGGCGCGCGGCTTCGGCGCCAGGGTGCTTGCGGTTACCAATACCAGGGGGTCGCTCATTACCCGCGAGGCCGACGCGGTCTTGCTCACGAAGGCGGGGCCCGAGATCTGCGTCGCCTCGACGAAAGCCTTCGTCGCCCAGGTCGCCGTACTCGACCTGCTGGCGCTGGCGCTGGCCGGCATCCGCGAGGCCGTACCCGAGAGGGAATTGCGGGAGATCGGTCGCGACCTCAGGCTGGCGCCGGAGAAGGTCGAGGAGACGCTCGGGTTGCTCGGGAACCGGGTGGAGGAGGCCGTCGATATCTTCGAGGATGCGCGGTGCTCGCTCTTCCTGGGGCGCGGTATCTCGTATCCCGTGGCGCTCGAAGGGGCTTTGAAGCTCAAGGAGATCTCCTACCTGCCCTCCGAGGGCTATCCGGCGGGCGAGATGAAGCACGGTCCCATAGCCCTGGTGGACGAACACTGTCCCGTCGTAGCCGTTCTCGGAGAGGGCCTCATCCGCGAGAAGACCCTCTCCAACGTCGAGGAGACCGTCGCCAGGGGCGCCGGCGTGATCGTCGTCGCCCGTGAGGGTGACAAAGGCGCACAGAGGATGGCGCGCCTGCTGCTCCCCGTCCCCGAGGCGCCGGAGATCCTGGCTCCCTTCATCTGTAGCGTGCCGCTGCAACTCCTCGCATACCACGTCGCCAAGAACAGGGGCCTCGACGTCGACAAGCCACGCAACCTCGCCAAGAGCGTCACGGTAGAGTAGCGTGTCCCCAAAGCAGTTTGTGCTCCCAATGTAGGAGGATAGGAGGATCGGTCTGTGCGAGCGATGGTCCTGGACGTACCCGGCGAGCCGCTCCGGGCCGCGGAGGTGCCTGTGCCCGAGCCGGGAGAGGGACAGGTCCTATTGCGCGTACATTGCTGCGCCGTGTGCAGGACTGATCTTCACGTCGTCGACGGGGAGCTGCAGGATCCCAGTCTGCCCCTGGTCCCAGGACACCAGATAGTCGGTACGGTGGAGAAGATCGGCGAGCGCGCAGGCGGCTTTACGGTAGGGGATAGGGTCGGGGTGCCGTGGCTCGGGTGGACCGACGGCGAGTGCCGCTACTGCCTCTCCGGCCGCGAGAACCTCTGCGAGAACGCCAGGTTCACCGGGTACCAGCTCGACGGTGGCTACGCAGGTTACACTGTCGCCGAGGCCCGTTTCTGCTTCCCGATCCCCGAGGGTTTCCCCGACCTGCAGGCCGCGCCGCTGTTGTGCGCCGGCCTGATCGGGCACCGCTCGTTGCGCTTCGCCGGCGATGCAGAAAGGCTCGGACTCTACGGCTTCGGGGCCTCGGCCCACATCGTGGCCCAGGTCGCGGCGCACGAGGGCCGGCGCATCTTCGCCTTCACCAGCCCGAACGACGATGAGGCACAGCAGTTCGCCAGGGAGTTGGGCGCCGAATGGGCCGGCAGCTCCGAAGAGGCCCCACCCGAGGAACTGGACGCGGCGATCATCTTCGCGCCCGTCGGCGCCCTCGTCCCCGCCGCTCTCAGGACCGTCGCCAGGGGCGGGACCGTGGTCTGCGCGGGCATACACATGAGCGACATTCCCTCTTTCCCATACGAGATCCTCTGGGGAGAGCGCTCCGTGACCTCGGTGGCCAACCTCACGCGCCAGGACGGCCTGGACTTCCTCGCCCTCGCCCCAGAAATACCCGTCCGCACCGAAGTCGTACCCTTCCCCCTCGAAGAGGCCAACGAGGCGCTAGCAGCCCTACGCGGCGGCAGGGTACGGGGCGCCGCCGTGCTCGTCGTCGACCCTGCTCGAGAGGCGATGCAAGGCAGTACAAGCTGACAAGCTGAAGTGCTGACGAGCGAAGGCGAAGCCTGAGCGTGCTGAAATGCTAACGTACTACGTTCAGGGCGCCTGGTTCGATGCGGAAGGACATGGGCAGTCCGCCCCAGAGCTCGCCGTCGAGTTGTACGGGCACCTCCGCGCCCGGGGCCCTGACGTGGACCTCCTTCGAGGTGAAGGAGTCCATCGTGCGGTTGAGGGGCCTTCTGGTCATGATCCCGGCGAAGACGTCGGGCCTAAGGATGTCGCTCAAGCGCTCGACCAGGATGGTCTCGAACTCGCCGCTCGTAAGCAAACCTGGCCCTGACACCCTGTAGTCGCCACCGTAGTACTGGCCGTTGGCTATTATGGCGAACCTCGCGGTGTGGATCTCGTCGCCGAGGAGTATCTCCAGCGTGGGGAACCTGTTCCCGAAGAACACTTTGAACGCCGTTAGCTGGAATGCCACCGTCCGCAGGTAGCGCTTCAGCCGCGGTGTCACGGCGCTGATTACTTTCGCGTCGAAGCCTATCCCGGCCATACAGGCGAAGCGGCGCTCTGCTCCCTTACTGTCGGTGGCGACGCCGAAGTCCACCCTGGAGCGCTCGCCTTCCAGAATGCGCCGGCAGGCTTCGTACGGGTCGAGTGGCAGCCCGAGCTCCCGAGCCAGCACGTTCGCCGTGCCGAGCGGCAGTACACCCAGCGTGGCCCCAGGAGAGAGCCCGTTCAAGACTTCGTTGACCGTGCCGTCGCCCCCGGCGGCCACGACCAGACGGTCCCCGGCGAGCGATGCGAGCTCGGTGGCGTGGTTGGGATGCTCCGTGTTGAGGACCTCCACCCTCAGGTCTCCCGAGCGCAGGATCTCCGCGAAACGCTCCAGAAATTCCTCGTCGCCCGCCCGTCCCGAATTCGGATTACCGATGATGACAGCGTCTGTGGCCGCGTCCATCCATACACTATAGCCCTTTTGCCAGCGGTGAATCTGCCGTAACATACGCCCCGTGGAAGGTTTCGTCGTACCAGGGATCGGGGTCGACGTCGTCGACGTCGAGAGGATGCAGTTCGCCCTGGAGCGCACCCCGAAGATACGTAAGCGCCTGTTTACCGAAGCCGAGATCGCCTATTGTGAGAAGTACCGCTTCGCCGAGCGCCACTACGCCGGACGCTGGGCGGCCAAAGAGGCCGTTACCAAGGCTTTGGGGTGCGGCCTGATCCAGTGGAACGGAGTCGAAGTCGTGCGGAGGCCTCGCAGCGCCCCGACGGTCCGTATCTCAGGCAAGATCAAGAAGTTCGCCGACGCGGCCGGCGTGCGCGAGGAAGACCTCTACATCTCGATAACCCACTCCGAGCTCTCCGCGGTCGCCGTCTGCGTCGTGCGACGGGAGCGGATCTCAGGGTGAAGCTCTACACCGCACAGGAGATGTCCCGCGCCGACGCCGGGGCGCAGGAGCTCGGCATCCCCGGCGGCGTGCTGATGGAAAGGGCCGGCGCCGCCATGGCCGGTATCGCCCTGGAGCGGTACTCCCCAGGGCGGGCCCTCGTCGTCTGCGGTGGCGGCAACAACGGCGGTGACGGCTTCGTCATCGCCCGCGAACTGCACCGCTCCGGCGTCGACGTCGCGGTTCTGGCGACGAAGAGCGAGTACGGGGGGGACCCGGCGACCAACCTGGAGATACTTCGGAACCTGGGGGTGCCGTTTATAGCCAGGGATGATCTCGACGCGGAGCTCGAAATGGCAGACCTCCTCGTCGATGCCCTGCTCGGGACCGGGTTTTCGGGGGAGGTACGGGAGAAGGAAGCCGGGATCATCGAGCGGATGAACTCCACGCGGGCTCCGGTACTCGCCGTCGACGTGCCCTCCGGCGTGGACGGGACGACGGGTGAGGTTCAGGGTATCGCCGTGTCCGCCGATCTTACGGTCTGCGCGCACGCCATGAAGGTGGGGTGCGTTATCTCCCCCGGGCGCGAGCACTCGGGCGAGGTCCTCGCCGTGGATATAGGCATCCCTCCGGAAGCGGACGTCGAACCGACCCTGGTCTGGACCGATGCGGCCTCGCTGCGGGGGAAGATACCGCGTACCGCCGAGCCGGCCCACAAGTACTCCGCCGGAGCCCTGCTCGTCGTCGCCGGCTCCCGCGGCACGACAGGAGCCCCCGTTATGGTCGTCAGGGGCGCGCAGAGAACGGGGTGCGGCATAGTCTTCCTCGCCACCTCCGAGGGGGCCGCGCCAGCCGTCGACCTCGCGCTAACCGAAGCACTGGTCTACGGCGTCGCCGAGGACGCGGGAGGCTACATGGGGTCGGGGGCGCTGGAGGAGATCCTGGAGCACGCGGGGAGGGCCTCTGCGCTCGTGATGGGCCCGGGAACCGGGACGGGGGATGAGGGCAGGCGCCTCCTCGAAGGTATCCTGCGCGGGGCCGAGGTGCCCGTGTTGCTCGACGCCGACGCCATCACGAACCTTTCGGGCACTGATGTTCTCGCGGGGAGAGACGCGCCGACCGTCATAACACCGCACGCGGGTGAACTCGGGCGTCTGCTTGGATCGGGGGCCAAGGAGGTGTCGGCCCGCAGGCTCGATGCGGTTTGCAGTGCGGCCGATCAGCACCGTTGCTGCGTGTTGCTCAAGGGTTCCGATACTCTCGTCGTAGAGGGCGAGAGAGTCGCCATCAACTCCACGGGGAACGTCGCGCTCGCGGCGGCCGGGACAGGGGACGTGTTGTCCGGTGTGATCGGGGCGCTTATGTCTCGCGGGATGGACGCTTATGAGGCGGCCAGGGCCGGCGCCTGGGCGCACGGGCGCGCGGCGGAGCTCTGGCTGGAGGAGATAGGCTGGCCGGCGGAGAGCTTCGTTGCGACCGATCTGCTCGGGTACCTGCCGCCGGCCGTGAGAGAGTTGTTCTGAGGTTCAGGCTTCTCTTCGTCGGGGATGTCGTAGGGCCCGCGGGATGCTCGGCGGTCCTGGATCTCGTACCTCAGTTGCGGCGAGAGCTCGAGCCTGACGCCGTCGTCGCCAACGCCGAGAACTCGGCCCCGACGGGGCGTGGTATCACCCGCGAGAGCGGCTCCGCCTTGCTCACCGTAACCGACTTCCTCACCCTCGGGAACCACGCCTTCGACGCCGATGGATACAAAGAGTTCCTCGGAGAGGAGGACAGGGTGGTGCGTCCCGCCAACTTCGGCGAAAAGAACCCTGGGCTGGGCCTGGGCGTTTTCGAGGCTGGCGGGGTAACCGTGGGCGTCACGAACGTGCTGGGGCGCGTGTTCGTCGAGAGGACGAGAGTCTCGCCCTTCGAGGCTGCCGATCTGGCCCTCGAGGAATTGAAGGCCCGCGGCGCCGACCTCGTGCTCGTCGATTCCCATGCCGAAGCCACGAGCGAGAAGCAGGCGCTCGGCTATTATCTCGACGGGAGGGCGCACGCCGTTTTGGGCACCCATACGCACGTGCCCACCGCGGACCATTCCATACTGCCCGGCGGAACCGCCTACGCGACAGACGTGGGCATGACCGGTTGCAAGGAGAGCGTTATCGGGTTCGACCGGGAAGATTTTCTCGCTTTGTTCCTGGGCGATTGGCGTGGGATCTCGGTCGCCACCCGCGGTCCCGTCGCGCTCAACGGCGCGCTCGTCGAGTTCGACCTCGACGCCCGGCGGGCTACGAGAATAGAAGCCGTAAGCAGGGAGTGGAAGCCTTGACCGGACGCTCGCCGGGCCGTTTACAATAGCGGTGGTGCGACCGGGAACGACGATCAGGGGATGGAGCATGGAGCAGCAGGATATAAGGGAATTGAGGGTGGCAGAGATCTCGCACTCGGAGTGGCCCACGCTAGGGCCTGAGGAGACGGTGGAGGCTGCGATCAAGCTCTTCGCCGAGTCAGGTATCTCGGGCGCCCCCGTCGTCGAGGACGGCAGGCTCGTGGGCATAGTCACGGAGGGGGATCTGATCTTCCGCGACGCGGACATCAAAGCACCGGGCTTCCTCGACATCTTGGGTGGTCTTATCCCGCTGGGGAGTTGGGACGAATACCGCAAAGAAGCGCTCAAGAGCGCCGGCGTCACCGTCGACGAGGTGATGACGAGGGAGCTGATCACGATCTCTCCCCACGCCTCTCTCGCCGAGGCCTCCACGATCATGGCCGACCAGAGGGTCAAGATCCTACCCGTCGCAGAGGGCGACACCCTCCACAGTGTGATCACGCGCATGGACATTCTGACCCTGCATGTACTGAACCCCCGCCGGTAAGAACGATCGGTGAGTAGCACGACCGCCGGAGTCGGGGCAACAAGCCGTACCTGGGCGGAGGTGGATCTGGGCGCCGTGCGCCACAATGTGGCCACCCTCAAACGCAAGGCCCCGAACTCGCGCCTGATGGCCGTCGTCAAGGCGGACGCCTACGGCCACGGCTCCGTGGAGGTGGCCCGCGCCAGCATCGAGGCCGGGGCAGACTCTCTAGCCGTCGTCACCGCCGAGGAGGGGATGGAGTTGCGGCACGCGGGCCTGGAAGCCCCGATCCTGGTCTTCACCGATCTCCTGCCCGACAGGCTACCGCTGGCCGAAGCGCATCGCCTGGCCGTGACGGCCCACTCCATCCCGAGCGCGAGGCGCATCGCGGCCCACCCCGGTCTCGAAGTCCACCTGAAGGTGAATACGGGGATGAATCGCTGGGGTGTGGAGCCTTCGGAGGTGGGAGAGGCGCGCAAGATACTCGGCCCCAGGCTCGCCGGCGTCTACACGCATTTCGCCTCGGCCGACTCCGATGAGGGGGCGACGAGACGCCAGATCGGACGCTTCGAATCTGTCCTCGCCTCACAACCCTTTGGGGGTATCCTGGTGCACGCTGCTAACTCGGCGGCGACCCTCTGGTATCCTCGCTCGCACTTCGACTGCGTCCGTCCCGGCGTGGCGCTCTACGGTCTGCACCCTGCTGGCGACGAGGGAGATCCTGCCGCGGAGGGTCTGCGGTCTGCGATGGCCCTCAAGAGCTACGTAGCCGGCGTACGGCACCTGGCCAGGGGTGACGGAGTATCCTACGGGCTGACCTACAGGGCCGCGGCGCCGATGTGCGCGGCGACCGTGCCTGTCGGGTACGCGGAGGGGTATCGGCGGGCGCTCTCGGGTAAGGCGGAAGCCCTGATCCGGGGCCAGAGGCGCCCGCTGCTGGGGCGGGTCACGATGGACGCCTGCGTCTACGGGGTGGACGAGGCTGTCGAGGTCGGGGACGAGGTCGTGCTGCTCGGCGGCCAGGGCGAAGAGCGCGTAGCGGCCGAAGAACTCGGCGCACGCGCAGGCACGATAAACTACGAGATCACCACGGGGATAGATCCCCGCCGCGTCGAGAGGAGCTACGAGGATGTTCGAGGATCTTAACTGGAAGTCAGCCGCCAGGAGGTCGGCGGTAGTCATAGCGATCTACCTCGGCCTGCTCTACCTACTCAGCGTGGCGTTCCCCGACAGCAGCTTCAACATGGACTCCAGGTCACAGGTCATCAGCCTGTTCGTTAACGCCATCATATTCTTCTTCATCTTCACGTTCGTCTACGCGCTCGTGGAGCGCAGCAGAAACAGGCGCATAGCCGAGGCCCGTAAACAGAAGAAGCCGGGAAAGCAGACCGATGGCGACGAGGAGGCAGAGGACTCCTCGCTCAAAGGCCGTCCCAACCCCAATACGAGCCGCAAGAAGACCCGCCGCCGGCGCTAATCGTTGGACCTCCGCGCGGCCCTCGAGCCCCCGCTGGATACCGTCGGGCTCATCGGCGTCGGGCGCCGACGTCGGGTACGCGGCCGGTTATCTCAGGCTGCTCATGGCCCTCGGCTTGCTGTGGAAGATCCAGGTCGCGGTCGTGTAGAATCGCTTAAGAGAGCGTAGCGACTCGCGGGGCCGGAGGAGGTAGGGGTCTTGAACATCAAGAGGGCCAGGAGGGATCGTTGGATCCGGGGCGTCTGCGGCGGCGTGGCCCACACCTACGGCTGGAGCTCTAATGTAGTGCGGATCGTTACGGTGGTGATCGCCGTGATCTTCCCCGGTCCGAGCACGCTTTTGGCGTTCGTGATCTACCTGTTGCTCGGCTTCATCCTCCCCGAGAGCGAGGAGTTCTAGGCGCTTGGACTTCGCGGAGGCCCAGAAGGAGGCCCTGGGCTGCACGAAGTGCGGGCTGTGCCACTCTAGGACGCAGGTCGTCTTCGGCGAGGGGCCGCTGAACGCCGGGCTGTTCATCGTCGGCGAGGCGCCCGGCTTCAACGAGGACAAAGAGGGCAAACCCTTTTCGGGAGCCTCGGGGATTCTCCTCGACCGCATGCTCGAGTCGCTCGACCTCGGGCGCGAGAAGGTCTACCTGACCACGCTGGTCAAGTGCCGTCCGCCTGGATCTCCCCCCCGGCCACCGAAGCCTTCTGAGGTGAGCTCCTGCCGGCCTTACCTGGTCTCCCAGCTCTCGGCCGTCGACCCCAGGGTCGTCGTTGCGCTAGGGGATCTGCCCAGCCGGGTACTCACGGGGAGGAAAGAATCCGTCTCGCGCATCAGGGGGCGTGCGATCCCGCTCGACGGCCGCTACGTCTTCCCGACGCTCTCCCTCCAGCGCGCCCTCTACACTCCGGCGGACCGGGCGCTCCTCGTCTCGGACTTCTCCCGCCTGCCCGAGCTCCTCGAAGCCGAACGGCCCTCCACCTACGAGACCCTCAACGTCACCCGCTCCCCCGACGCGGAGCGGGAACCAGTCCAGCCGGGGCTCTGGTAGAGTTTCAGGGTTTCCCGTGGAGCTCGAAGGCCTAAAGGAGGCTATGCTCGAGGAGCTGGCGTCCAGGGTGGCGCAGGTTCTAGGTCCTGGTGACGTCGTGGTGCTGTCCGGCGAGGTCGGCACGGGCAAGAGCACCTTCGTGCGGGCCGCTGCCAGATCCCTCGGCGTCACGGACAGGGTGACGAGCCCGACCTACCAGCTCGCCCGCGGCTACGAGGGACTCAAGGACGGGCGACCGGTGACCGTCAATCACATGGACCTCTACCGACTGGAGGGGATCGAAGCGAGGGACGTACTGGAGCTGGAGGACTACCTGGAACCAGATGCCGTGACGTTTATCGAGTGGGCGGATCCCGCCCTCGGCATTATCGAGAACCCCTCGGTCGTCCACATCTACCACGAGACCCCGACCACCCGGCGCATCAGCCTCAGAGGACCAGCCGCGGAGCGGCTTACACGGTGCTGATTCTAGCCCTCGACGCCTCGACCCCGGTAACCACCGTCGCCCTCGCCCGCGATAGCGGCCGCGAGGTGCTCGCCGAAATCTCCGTAACCGCCAGCGGGGCCTCGGAAACACTGCTTCCCGCCGTACACGCCGCCCTCCATCTCGCGGGGGAGGATCTCGGCTCCGTGGAGCGCGTGCTCGCCGGGGTAGGACCGGGAACTTTCACGGGCATCCGCATAGTTGCGGCGACGGCCCGCGCACTCTCCTCAGGTACCGGCATCCCACTGTCGAAGAACTCCACGCTGGACGCCCTGGCCGCTCCTGCGCTCGCGTTTTCGCGGGACGTGCTGGCCGTGCTCGACGCCAGGAGAGGACAGGTCTTCGCCCGCAGATATTCGGAGGCCGGCCCCGCGACGGACATCTACTGTCTCAGGCCCGAGGAACTGTCGGTGGAGGGAGGACCGTTCGTGGTCGGCGACGGAGCCGTCCGCTACCGCGGGGAGCTCTCCCGACTAGGGCGCATACCGCCGGACGGATCCCCGCTCCACAGTGTCACTGCGGTCGGGCACGTTATCTCTGCCGATCTCACCCCCGTGAGTCCTGAAGAGCTCGTCCCCATCTACGTGCGCGAACCCGACGCCGAGGTCCGTCGCGTCCTCAACCCCTGGAGCCGCCCTTGAGCGAGAATGGGCCGCACCTGCGCCGGATGGAGGCCAGGGATCTTCCTTCCGCTATGGAGATAGACGCTCTGTCCCTCCCCCGTCCCTGGAGCGCGGCGATCTGGCGCGGAGAGCTCGGTAGTCCCCACGGGCTCTACCTGGTGATCGAAGACAGGGGCGAGGTCTTTGGCCACATCGGGGTCCGTCACGTCCTCGGCGAGCTGCACATAACCACCATCGCCGTAAGACCGGAGTACCGCAGGCGCGGACACGCCCGCGCCCTGATCGGCGCGGCGCTCGCCGCCTATCCGAACGCAAGCCACGTCCACCTCGAGGTACGCCCGACCAACGTGGAGGCCATCGCGCTCTACGAGTCGCTCGGCTTTTTGGAGACGGGCCGCAGGCCTCGCTACTACGGGGACGAGGACGCATTGCTCATGACCCTGAACCTCGACGAGACTCATCACTAGAACGCCTTCGCTCCTCGCGTTCCCTGCGGGCTTCCTCCCTGCGGCGCCGTAGCTCCTCCGGCGGCTCGAAAGGCTTCAGCAGCAGCAGCGCAGGGGCGAGGCAGGCTAGAAAGGAGACGAATATGCCGGCCGCGATCAAAGGCTCGGCAGGCCCCCTGAACACGTAGATGAGAAACACCGCCAACATCACCAGCGCTATAAAGGCGAAAAGGAGCGAGAACGTCCGCATAACACCAAGTATATCCCGATGGAATCGTGAGTTGTGATACCGAATCCGGCTGAACGGTAGCGTCTTGCGGCTTGTGGGGCACTGGACCTTCTCATACGTCGTTCCCGCGCAAGCGGGAATCCACGCTTGGCACAAGAGGTGGGCCTGTGCGGTGACGGCCCGCTTTGCAGTCGCCATTCACCCGGATTCGATGTGAGATAGGAATTCGGTATTGATCCCTCAACCATCCCTTTCCCGATTCACAATTCCACCTTCACTATTCGACACGCCCCCGAATGCTATAAACAAACCATGATCCTGGCCATCGAAACCTCCTGTGACGACACCTGTGCTGCGATCGTCGAGCCCCACGGGCGGCGTGCCCTCTCGAACGTGGTCCACACGCAGACGGAGCACGCGCGCTACGGTGGCGTAGTCCCCGAAGTCGCCTCCCGCGCCCACCTCGAACGCCTCGATGGGGTAGTGCAGAAGTCGCTTTCTGACGCTGGTGTTTCTCTCGATGAAATGAGCCGTGTGGCGGTCACCACGCGGCCGGGTTTGATCGGGGCGCTCCTCGTCGGGGTTGCGGCCGCGAAGGGACTGGCCTACGCCCGCAGACTCCCTCTGGTCCCCGTAAACCACCTGGAAGGCCACGTCGCCGCCGCGTACCTTACGGACCCCGGCCTGCAGCCGCCGTTCGTCGCCCTGATCGCCTCGGGCGGGCATACGGCCCTCTACTCCGTGGACCGCAGGATGCGCCTGCTCGGAGAGACGCTCGACGACGCCGCAGGCGAGGCACTGGACAAGGGCGCCAGGATGCTGGGCCTCGGTTTCCCCGGCGGCCCCGCTATCTCTAGAGCCGCCCACGACGGAGACCGGAACCGCTTTGACTTCCCCGTCGGCCTGAAGAGCAAAGACAACCTCGACTTCAGCTTCTCCGGCCTGAAGACGAGCCTGCTGTACAAGCTCAAGTCGATGGACGGGGAACGCCTCCGCGATGAGTTGCCGCACCTGGCCGCCGGTTATGAGGCCGCCGTGGTCGAGGCCCTCTCCCGCAAGCTCCTTCGGGCCGTAGATCTCCACGACGCGCCAGCCGTCGTCGTGGCTGGTGGCGTCGCCGCCAACACCCTCCTGCGCCGTACCCTCGAAGAACGCTGCGGGAGGACGGGAACCCGCCTCGTCGTCCCTCCACCGGAACTATGCACCGATAATGCGGCCATGATCGGGGCCGCCGCCCCGGGCACTCCCGCCGTCCCTTACCCCGAGTATCTCTCCCTCAACGCCCGCAGCGTCTGAGGGCGGATGGGGAAGGGCGAGCCTTTCCCCATTCGCGCATTTCAGCTAGTCAGCTTTTTGCTTTCGCTTGTGGCCCACCGCCCGTGGTCAAGCGTGATTCGCGGTGGGTCCACATCTATGGGCCCGCTCCAGTAGCCTGGGCAATCCGCAGACAATAAGCTGAAATGCTGACGAGCGAGAGCCGTAGGCTCGAAGCGTGCTGAAGTGCTGAAATGCTACTCGCCGCGAAACGCGGCGAGTACTCGGTCGCGTTCGTCGCCGGTAAGTACGGTGCTTCTCGCGCATACCACGCAGGTCGCGTGCAGATTCTCCGAATGCTCCTTGACGTAGAGCAGAACCACCTTCTTGGGGACCCTGTAGAGGATGTGCTCGGTCCGCTCGCCGCAGCGCGCGCAAGGGCGTTCTTCGCGGCCCAACTCCTTGGGCAGACGGCTCAGGCTCGGTATCCTGTCGGTGCGGAAGATGCTTAGGATGGTCATGTTTGAATTGTAACCCCACCAGGCATATACTCTGTGCATCGGCACTCTAACCAAGAGAGTGCCAGGCAGTTGAAATCGCGTCCTAGTTTAGCAGAGGAGGCAGATAGTGGCGCACAAAGAGCTAAGGTTCAATACCGAGGCGCGTCGGGCGCTGGAGGCGGGCGTAAACAAGCTCGCTGACGCGGTCAAGATCACGCTAGGTCCCAAGGGCCAGTACGTGGTGCTCGACAAGAAGTTCGGTTCGCCGACGATCACGAACGACGGTGTGACGATCGCGCGGGAGATCGAGCTGGAGGACATCTTCGAGAACCAGGGTGCCCAACTCGTCAAGGAGGTCGCGACCAAGACCAACGACGTGGCCGGTGACGGGACCACGACGGCGACCGTTCTGGCCCAGATCATCGTCCGCGAGGGTCTCAAGAACGTTGCCGCCGGGGCCAACCCTGTCATCTTGCGCAGCGGTGTCGATAAGGCTGTGGAAGCGGCTGTCGAGGCGATAAAGGCCCAGTCCACCGAGATCAGCGGCAAGGAAGAGATCTCGCGCGTGGGGGCTATTTCTGCGCGCTCTGAGGAGGTCGGCAACGTCATCGCCGACGCCATCGACAAGGTCGGCAAGGACGGGGTCGTGAACGTCGAGGAGTCGCAGACCTTCGGGATGGACCTGGAGTTCACCGAGGGGATGCAGTTCGACAAGGGTTATCTGAGCCCGTACTTCGTCACCGACCAGGATCGCATGGAGGCTGTGCTCGACGATCCCTACATCCTGATCGCCAACCAGAAGATCGGCAACGTCCAGGACGTCCTGCCGCTACTCAACCAGGTCATGCAGTCCAACAAGCCGCTCCTCATCGTCTCCGAGGACGTGGAGGGCGAGGCTCTGGCCACTTTGATCGTCAACAAGCTCAGGGGCACGTTCAACGCGGCCGCCGTCAAGGCTCCTGGCTTTGGGGACAGGCGCAAGAGGATGCTGGAGGACATCGCCATCCTGACCGGCGGCGAGGTCATAACCGAGGAGCTCGGCCTCAAGCTGGAGAACACCCAGCTCAACCAGCTCGGGCGTGCCCGCAAGGTGGTCATCACCAAGGACGACACCACCATCGTCGACGGTGCCGGCGAGACCGAGAGGATCACCGGCCGTATCAACCAGATACGTTCCGAGATCGAGACTACCGACTCGGACTTCGACCGCGAGAAGCTCCAGGAGCGGCTCGCCAAGCTGGCCGGCGGCGTGGCCGTCATCAGGGTTGGCGCCGCGACCGAGACGGAGCTCAAGGAGAAGAAGCACCGCGTCGAGGACGCGCTCTCCGCGACCCGAGCGGCCCTGGAGGAGGGCATCGTGCCTGGCGGTGGCGTGGTGTTCTTGCACGCCCAGCAGCCTGTGGCCGACCTGCTCGACACATTGGACGGTGACGAGCGGACCGGTGCCAGGATCATCCACAGGGCGCTGGAGGAGCCTATCCGCCAGATCGCCACGAACGCTGGGGCCGACGGCTCCATCGTGGTGGACAAGGTCCGCACCGAGGGCGGCAATGTTGGCTTCAACGCCCTGAGTGGCGAGTACGAGGACCTAGTAGCGGCCGGTGTAACCGACCCGACGATGGTCTCGCGCTCCGCCCTGCAGAACGCCGCCTCCATCGGCAGCCTCATCGTGACCACGGATGTAATCGTGGCCGAGCCCGAGGAGGAGGCGCCCGCCATGCCAGCAGGCGGCATGGGCGGCATGATGTAAGGAGCTCTCCAGAAGAGCTTCTATGTGCGGCGTCCCGAGAGGGGCGCCGCTTTTTCGTAACCGATTTTGTTTCGTCTAGGTCTGAGAAGGTATATATTGCGACGTAGCCGGCCACCTAGAGACGGGGAGTGAGGTGAGGGAGGATAGATAGGGGACTCGCCATAGTCGTTGGCGTACTGGTGGTGATTCTTCTGGTCGTGCTCGTGTTGCCGTTCGTTAGTTAGGGAAAGATCTCTGGCGAGGGAGGTGAGAAAGTGCGGGGTGGGCTCATACCTATACTTGTGGTCATTCTTTTGATTCTCTTGATCTTGCTGCTGCTCTCGCGGCTCCTCTAGTGAGGCTCCGCCGAGGAGACAGTGCTTTCTGGCGCAGGATAGGTCTCCGGGGAGGTCGGTAGATGGATAACAACAACCTGGTTGTCATCATAGTGGTTGTCATTGTCGTGGTGGTCGCGCTGGCCTTTCTGGGGATAATACCGGGACTCTAGGCCGGGTTAGCTGCTTGACCCGGGCGGCGTTCGCGGTGTAGCATAGCCCCTATTGCTACGTCCGGAAGAAAAGTGTATCGAGGCCCACGGAGGCGGTTCTCCGTGGGCTTCGTTCTATCTACTGACAACGACCGGAAAGGAACCTCGGCACCCGCATGGATATTGAGATTGGGAGAGGCAAGACTGCACGCAGGGCCTACGGGCTCGATGAGATCGCCATAGTACCGAGTCGAAGGACCCGCGACCCCGAGGACGTAGATATCTCCTGGGCTTTAGGCAACCTGAATCTCGACCTGCCATGCCTGGCGAGCGCCCTGGACGCGGTCGTAGATCCCACGACCGCGGGGATCATCGGGTCTCTGGGCGGGCTCGCCGTGCTCAACCTCGAGGGACTGCAGACGAGGTACGAGGATCCCGGTCCCGTCTTCGAGGAGATAGCGAGCCTGCCCGAGCACAAGGCCACGAGGATAATGCAGGATATCTACGCCGAGCCGATCAAAGAAGAGCTCATCTTCCGCCGGGTGCAGGAGATAAAGGACAAGGGCGTCATAGCGGCGGCCTCGCTTACGCCCCAGCGGGTCGAGCGTTACCACAGAGCGGCCATAGAGGCCGGCCTCGACGTACTCGTGGTCCAGGGGACCGTGGTCTCCGCCGAGCACGTCTCCAGGTCCGTCGAACCGCTGAACCTCATGGAGTTCGTGCCGTCCCTGAACGTTCCCGTTATAGTCGGCGGCTGCGCGAGCTACTCGACGGCGCTCCACCTCATGCGGACAGGCGCCGTCGGCGTCCTGGTCGGTGTGGGGCCAGGGCGCATCTGCACGACGCGGGGCGTTATCGGGGTGGGGGTGCCGCAGGCTACGGCCGTGGCCGACGCCGCGGCCGCCCGCATGCGCCACTACCTGGAGACCGGCGAGTACGTGAACGTCATCGCCGACGGCGGGATGCGCACCGGCGGTGAGATCGCCAAGGCCATAACCTGCGGGGCCGACGCCGTGATGCTGGGCAGCGCCTTCGCCAGGGCCGAGGAGGCCCCAGGCCGCGGCTACTCGTGGGGGATGGCCACGTTCCACCCCACCCTCCCGCGCGGCACCCGTATCAGCACGAGGACCACGGGAAGTCTCGAAGAAATACTCGTCGGGCCCGCCCGCGAGAACGACGGGACGCTCAACCTCATGGGCGCCCTGAGGACGAGCATGGCGACGACCGGCTACCAGAACATAAAGGAATTCCAGAAGGCCGAGGTCATGTACGCGCCGTCGCTGGCCACCGAGGGCAAGACCGAGCAGCGCTCCCAGGGCGTCGGAATGGGAAGATGACCGAGGTCCTCCACAGGAGAATCTCTTGATCCTGGTACTCGATTTCGGCGGGCAGTACGCGCAGCTGATCGCGCGCCGCGTCAGGGAATGCCGCGTCTACTCGGAGATGATCCCTTATGACACGCCCGTAGACGAGATAAGGGCGAAAGATCCCGAGGGCATCATCCTCTCCGGCGGACCCAACAGCGTCTACGAGGAGGGCGCTCCGCGGGTGGGGCCGGATCTCTTCGACCTCGGCGTTCCGATGCTCGGCATCTGTTACGGGATGCAGCTCATGGCGCTCGTCGAGGGTGGGGAGGTGGGGGCCGTCCAGATCCGGGAGTACGGTCGCTCCGACCTGGTCGTCAAGAGCCACGAGGGCCTCTTCGCCGGCACGCCCGACGAGCAGAAGGCCTGGACGAGCCACGGGGACGCCGTCCTCTCCCTCCCTGAAGGCTTCGAGATTACCGCCGAGACGCCCTCGGTCCCCATCATCGCGTTCGAAGACGGGGCGCAGGGCCGTTTCGGGGTACAGTTCCATCCCGAGGTCAGGCATACAGAGTACGGGATGGAGATCCTCAAGAACTTCCTCTTCGAGGCCTGCGGCTGCAGGCCCGAGTGGACGCCGGTCAACATCATCACCGACGCGGTGGAGAGGATAAGGGGGCAGGTAGGAGAGGCGAGGGCCATCTGCGGGCTCTCCGGCGGGGTCGATTCAGCGACGGCGGCGATGCTCGTCCACAGGGCCATCGGCGACAATCTGACGTGCGTCTTCGTCGACCACGGCCTTCTCAGGCACAACGAGGCCGAGCAGGTCGTCGAGGCGTTCGCCCAGAACTCCGACGTACCGCTCGTCCACGTGGACGCGGCGGGACGATTTCTCGACAAGCTCGCCGACGTCACGGACCCCGAGGCGAAGCGCAAGATCATCGGCGAAGAGTTCATCCGCACCTTCGAGGAGGAGGCGGGCAAGCTCGAGGACGCCACCTTCCTGGTGCAGGGCACGCTCTACTCCGACGTGATAGAGAGCGGGACCCGCGACGCCGCCAGGATAAAGAGCCACCACAACGTGGGCGGCCTCCCCGAGGTCATGGACCTCGATCTAGTCGAGCCATTGAGGAACCTCTTCAAGGACGAGGTGCGCGTCGTCGCGGCCGAGCTCGGGATGCCGGAGCGGCTCGTCTGGAGGCAGCCGTTCCCGGGACCTGGGCTCGCGATCAGGGTCATAGGAGACGTGACGGCGGAGCGGCTGGAGATCCTCCGCAAGGCCGACGCCGTGTTGCAGGACGAGATAAGAAACGCGGGCCTTTACAGAGAACTGTGGCAGAGCTTCGCCGTTTTGCCGGCCATACACTCCGTCGGCGTAATGGGCGACGCTCGTACCTACGCCTACCCTATAGTGATCCGGGCCGTCACCTCAGACGACGCGATGACCGCTGACTGGGCCCGCCTGCCTTACGACCTGCTCGAACGCACGAGCAACCGCATCATCAACGAGGTCCCCGGCGTCAACAGGGTAGCGTTGGATATCACCAGCAAGCCGCCCGGTACTATAGAGTGGGAATGAGTTAGCACTTCAGCCCGCTCCGGCTTCGCCTCCGCTTATCAGCACTTCAGCACGGCGCCTTGTCAGAGATAGCTGAAGCATACAAAACGTTACAAGCTGGCATGCTGGGCAGCCATTTAACACAGATTTAAACTGGAGTTTACGGAGGAGAAACGTAAGGGCGAAGTTGATGCACTATGATCCCTCCTGGCGGGGTAAAACCAGCAGGATTGGAGAATAGAGATGCCCGATCCGTCACGAACGCCAACCTCACCTCCATCTCGCGCACGGTTTCGCGAGATAGTGGGCAAAAACGTCAAGGCACTCTCTCTCGTCCCTCGAGAGCAGCGCTTCTACGATCTCTTCGAACAGCAGGCTGCGATACTCGTCAGCGCGGGCGTCCTCCTCAAGGAGGCTCTCGACGACATGGGGAACCTCCCGGCGCGCCGGCGGGAGATCAAGGACCTCGAGCACCAGGGTGACAAGATCACTTATGAGACCATGCGCACCCTCAACGAGACCTTTGTCACCCCATTCGACCACGAGGATATCTCCGCCCTTGCGGCCGGTCTCGATGACATTCTCGACTACATCGAAGAGGTCGCCGACACGGTGAACCTTTACGGGATCACGAGCATACCCCGACCGGCGGGCGAGTTGGCTGACCTCTTGGCCCAGGCGGTGGTGCAGCTCGAGCAGGCGGTCGGCAAGCTCAGATCAGGTAAGAAGGGCAGCGAGTTCGTTATCGAGGTTCACCGCCTCGAGGACGTCGGAGACTCGACGTCGCGCCGCGCGATCGCAGAGCTTTTCCAAGGTCGGCATGACCCACTAGAGGTCATCAAATTGAAGGATCTGTATACCCTCCTGGAAGATGCGCTCGACCGCTGTGAAGACATGGCGAACGTGATCGAGAACATCGCGATCAAGAATGCCTGACGCAGAGGCTCTCCTTCTCGTCCTCACAATCGCCGTAGCGCTCCTGTTCGACTTCACCAACGGTTTCCACGATACGGCGAATGCTATCGGGACGGCGGTAGGGACGCGGGCGATGACCCCTCGTGTCGCCGTCGCTTTCTCCGCCGTTCTCAACCTCGTCGGCGCGGTCGTGACGACTCAGTTGCTGCATGCGGAGGTGGCGAACACGGTTGGTAGTCTCGTAGCGCCCGCGAACGGCGTCGCGCTCTCGATGCTCATTGCTGTGTTGTTCGGCGCCATCACCTGGAACCTCATCACCTGGAGCGCGGGCCTCCCCTCTAGCTCTTCGCACGCGCTGATCGGAGCCTTGATTGGCATGGGGCTCGTTGCGTACGGCGTCGGGGCGGTACAGTGGGCGGAGGTCTACCCCGTCTTCATCACCCTCCTCACGTCGCCGCTCGCCGGGCTCGTGATCGCCTACATCTTTGCCGTCGTGCTCCTCAACCTCCTCCGCAGGGCACGCCCGAGCCAGGCCAACGGCGCGTTCCGCAAGCTTCAGTTCTTCTCTAGTGGTTTCGTCGCCTTCAGCCACGGGGCCAACGACGCACAGAAGACGATGGCTATCATAACCCTCGCCCTGTTCAGCACGGGACACCTCGCGGAATTCGACGTTCCGACGTGGGTCGCGCTCGCCGCCGCGCTCGCGATCGCCCTCGGGACGTGGGCGGGCGGCTGGCGCATCATCCGGACGATGGGCACCAGGATCATCCGGATGGACCCGATCCACGGGTTCGCAGCCCAGACGGTCGCGGCGTCGGTCATACAGCTCGCGACGACGTGGGGGCTGCCGGTGAGCACAACGCAGGTTGTGTCCGGTTCAGTATTGGGCGCGGGCGCGACGCGCCGATTCAGCGCCGTAAGGTGGGGCGTTGCTCGCCGCATCGTATGGGCTTGGGTCTTTACCATACCGGCCTCGGCCACCCTCGCCGGAGTCGCCGCACTCCTGGTCAAAGCCGGGCCGATAGCGGTAACGCTCGCGGTTCTCGCACTTGGGGCCGTGGTCCTCGCTTTGTTCGTGCGCCAGAGGCGACGCAAGCAACCGAGCGCCGACTTTGTATTGGAGTCAATGGACGACCTGCGTCCCGCTGAAGAGAGCGCGAGTCCGAATGACGTGTCCGAGCGAGCGCCTGTGGCTAGGGCCGTAAAGTCGCGGCAGCCGTGGTAACTTCTGGAAAGACGCCTCGGGACGACCGGTAAGAAGACAGAGGATAGCGGGGCGGGTTGGTTAGGAGATGGAGGATGTCACAAGAAACGACCTTACAGCAGGCATTAGAAGATCTGGTCGCTGAAGTCATCGGCCTCGGCAAGGAGGTCGAAAATTCGATAGAGATCATGGTACAGGCCATGGAGACGCGCGACGCGAGCATGGTGCGCAAGGAGCTCGGGGTGGATGCCCACTACAAGATACGAGGGGCTGAGGCAGAGAGGGATTGTATGATCCTCCAAGCCAGCCGAGTCCTGGCCCCTCAACACCTCGGGCTGCTCTACACCGTGCAGTCGGTGACTAACCACCTCGTGCGGTCGGGAACCCTTTGCGAGCATATCTGCCGGGCGATCGCCGAGACCGAAGGGCAGAAGCGAGATCAGGACCTCGAGGCAGTCCTCATAGAGATGGCCTGGACCGCGCGCAATGTATTCCACGAGGGCCTCGATATCTTTGAGAACCGCGACATGGACCGCGCCCGTAGCCTCGAGGCGAGAGACGACAAGGTGGACCTCCTCTACTCGGAAGCCATGAACCTCATCGCCAACCCCTCCGACGGCAAGGGTGGTACTCCTGAGTGGAGGATGCGGGCAGCCCTGATAGTCCACTACCTCGAACGCATCTCCGACCACGGCGTCGACATCGGTGAACGCACCATTTTCTTGGTGTGCGGCGAGCGGATCGAAGACGCCATGCAGCAATACGTGGCCCGCAGCGTAAGCCACCAAGAAGGCTAATCTCCTTCTTCGAACGCTCGCCGCTCGTATGCTTCTGCTACAGGACCACGGGAGTGGCCCCCCATCAACAAACTACCGCTAGTGACTTCTTCACTACTTTAGTGTAGAAAATAGGGGTGTCACCAAAGAACCCTGAAGTGGAGGTGGTCTCAGAATGATATCTCCTGTGGAGCTGGTTTTGCGCCTAGCGGTGGCGGCGATCCTGGGCGGCCTTGTAGGCTTAGAGCGTGAACGGTTGGAGTGGGCCGCAGGCATGAGGACCCACGCCCTCGTCTCGCTTGGATCGGCCCTGTTCATGGTGGTCTCCATCTTCGGATTCTCCGACATTCTCAACGAGCAACACGTCATCCTCGATCCTTCCCGTGTGGCCGCCCAGGTAGCCAGTGGCATAGGCTTCATAGGGGCGGGCACGATCATCTTTCGCAGAGAGATCGTCAAGGGGCTTACTACCGCTGCCAGCATCTGGGCTGTGGCGGCGGTGGGGCTGGCAGTGGGCGGGGGCATGTTCCTTGCCGCCGGGTCTGCAACACTGTTGGCCTTAGCCCTCCTCGCGCTGGCCAAGCCGCTTAAGGCCAGGATGTTCCCTAACCGTAAGGAGGCCAGGCGCCTGAGGCTGATAGTCGAGCGGGGAACTCCGTTAGCCGACCTGAGGGAAGAGATCGAAGCTTCAGAGGTGCCTCTGGAGCGCATCGTGGTTCGCCCGAGCTCGGCCGATGAGGAGGATGATGCGGAGCTGGTTCTGGGCAAGGGCAGCCGGCGAGAGGAGCTGCTCTCCCTGATGGAAGGGCTACGCCGGGTCCCGGGGATCCGCGAGGTGAGCTCCGCCCTGACGAACGGTTCGGCAGAGTCTAAGCCCGAGCAGTAGCCTCAAGCGGTGCCTATTCGCCCGAGTGCGTAGACGGATCCCTACAGCCTCACTTAGCTGCGAGGTGCTCGGACGGCCGCGATTTCAGGCGTCTTTAGCCCTGTCCGGAGTGACTTTGTGGCACTTTCGCTTATCAATGCAGCCGGGGTGAAAGTGTTCAGCGGGTACTTCCGCATAAGTGATGCTATAGGGTGTATTCTGCGAATGTCGCCTATATCTGATTCTCAGAAGCTGGACTCCCGCTTTACGCGGTTCGCAGGAGTTCGCTCTGAGGGTAGATCTACTCCTGTATGACCGACTCTGCTGGCTGAGGGGTGGTTATAGCATCCG